>Ga0307372_10000097_pt1:0-77500 | contig 135951 bp, 137 predicted proteins | sample OX1MG_FD_202533 | JGI IMG/M metagenome (GOLD analysis project Ga0307372, IMG submission 202533) | Soil microbial communities from Risofladan, Vaasa, Finland - OX-1 | ecosystem: Environmental > Terrestrial > Soil > Coastal area > Acid sulfate soil | place: Finland: Risofladan, Vaasa... | reverse complement strand
CGCTAGTAGAAGCCGGCTGGAAAGCCGCACCGTAGAAGGTGAGAGTCCTGTAGACGAAAGCGATCGATCTTGCGGTGTTGTTCGTGAGTAGGGCGGGGCACGGGAAACCCTGTCTGAAACCGGGAGGACCATCTTCCAAGGCTAAATATGCTGTGGAGACCGATAGCGTACGAGTACCGTGAGGGAAAGGTGAAAAGAACCCCCGCAGGGGAGTGAAATAGAACATGAAACCGCATGCCTACAAACCGTGAAAGGCCCATGCGCAAGCAAGGCTGATCGCGTGCCTATTGAAGAATGAACCTGCGAGTTACTTGTAACGGGCTTGGTTAAGACGTTGAGTCGGAGCCGGAGCGAAAGCGAGTCTGAATAGGGCGTTCGTCCGTTGCAGTAGACCCGAAACCAAGTGATCTATCCATGGCCAGGGTGAAGCATGATTAAACTCATGTGGAGGCCCGCACCTGTCGTTGTTGAAAAAACGTTGGATGAGCTGTGGATAGGGGTGAAAAGCCAATCGAACTTGGAGATAGCTGGTTCTCCCCGAAATAGTTTGAGGACTAGCGTCGCGTGTTAACCCTCGGGGGTAGAGCACTGACAGGGCTAGGGGTCTTACCAGATTACCGAACCCCATCAAACTCCGAATACCGAGGCGAACTGCGCGGCAGTCAGACCGTGGGGGATAAGCTCCATGGTCAAAAGGGAAACAGCCCAGATCAACAGCTAAGGTCCCGAATCGATGCTCAGTGGTAAAGGAAGTTTCGTCGCATAGACAACTAGGAGGTTGGCTCAGAAGCAGCCACCCTTGAAAGAGTGCGTAATAGCTCACTAGTCGAGTGATGGGGCGCCGAAAATATAACGGGGCTCAAGCATCGAACCGAAGCTTTGGGATCGGCCAATATACCGATGCCTCTGATTTAGGACAGATCGAGGAAGCGAGGGTCGAAGTGCACTTTGGTGCATGAGGTCCGAGCTGACGGCGATCTGGGCTAAACCAGGGGTATCGGAGGCTGATCGGTAGGGGAGCGTTGTGGTGTAGGCTGAAGCACGACCGCGAGGACGTGTGGACGAACCACAAGTGCGAATGCAGGTATAAGTAGCGAGAAATGCGAGTGAGAACCTCGCACGCCGGAAGTCTAAGGTTTCCTGAGCAACGTCAATCGTCTCAGGGTGAGTCGGGAGCTAAGCCGAGGCTGAGAAGCGTAGGCGATGCACAAGCAGTTCATATTCTGCTACCACCGACGACCGTTTAGACTTTGACGGACAGTGTTGAACGACCGTCGTTCCTAAAGCGCTGACTCGTTCAGCGCGAAGGATTTTCGTTCGGAACAAGGAGCGAGGCGCGAAGCGATCTCTACGATCGTGAGCGCCGAGTGACGATGTATCGGACGAAAAGACGAGCGCCTTCAGCATCGTCTGTCAAGGTCTATGAATTGATGGGGTGACGCAGGAGGATAGGTCAGCGCGCCGATGGATGTGCGCGTCTAAGCTGGTAGGCGGTATCGTAGGAAAATCCGCGATGCTAACGCCGAGAAGTGAATGCGAGGCTCTTCGGAGCCGAAGTGACTGACTCCACGCTGCCAAGAAAAGCCTCTAAATAGGATCGTAGGTGCCCGTACCGTACACCGACACAGGTAGACTGGCAGAGCATGCTAAGGCGACGGGAGAATCCCTGTTAAGGAACTCGGCAAATTGACCCCGTAACTTTGGGAGAAGGGGTGCCTCCTTCGGTCTAGGATTTACTCCGAAAGCTGAGGGGGGTGGCACAAAATAGGCCCAAGCGACTGTTTAACAAAAACACAGGTCTCTGCGAATGCGAAAGCAGACGTATAGGGGCTGACTCCTGCCCGGTGCTGGAAGGTTAAAGGGACGGGTTAGCGCAAGCGAAGCTCGGAACTGAAGCCCCAGTAAACGGCGGCGGTAACTATAACCGTCCTAAGGTAGCGAAATTCCTTGTCGGGTAAGTTCCGACCTGCACGAATGGAGTAACGACTTGGGCACTGTCTCAATGGGGATCCCGGCGAAATTGCAGTACCAGTGAAGATGCTGGTTACCCGCAGCAGGACGGAAAGACCCCGTGAAGCTTTACTGTATCCTGATCTTGGGTTTTGAGATTGTCTGTACAGGATAGGTGGGAGCCTATGAACCGAGGGCGTTAGCTCTCGGGGAGGCAACGTTGGGATACCACCCTGATGATCTTGGGATTCTAACTATCCGCCGTTATCCGGCGGGAGGACATGGTCAGGTGGGCAGTTTGACTGGGGCGGTCGCCTCCTAAAGAGTAACGGAGGCGCCCAAAGGTTCCCTCAGGACGGTCAGAAACCGTTCGTATAGAGTGCATAGGCATAAGGGAGCTTGACTGCGAGACGGACAGGTCGAGCAGGTGCGAAAGCAGGGCTAAGTGATCCGGCGGTACCGAATGGAAGGGCCGTCGCTTATCGGATAAAAGCTACTCCGGGGATAACAGGCTTATCTCCCCCAAGAGCTCACATCGACGGGGAGGTTTGGCACCTCAACATTTGGGGTGAAGTGATGGAAACATCACTTGAAGTTCCGGCTTATAACGGTGAACTCCGACCGGCTCGTGAGTCGAGTCGAGGACAATACCGTGGGAAGTCTGACGGCAACGTCATGACCCCGTAACGACTGATCCATCTCTGTAGAGAGATGGTGAGATGGCGCATCCTGCTCTGAAAGGAGCAAATCTACGTGCGCCATCATACGCCGGCCCCTCGCCCGAGAAGCATCGGGCAGGGTGAAGATATAGTCTGCGCCGTCGGAAACGACGGATATACGCGCGATGTCGGATCGTCGCATCCTGGGGCTGTAGTTGGTCCCAAGGGTTGGGCTGTTCGCCCATTAAAGCGGTACGCGATCTGGGTTCAGAACGTCGTGAGACAGTTCGGTCCCTATCCGCTGTGGGCGCGGGAGGTTTGAGGGGAGTGGACTCTAGTACGAGAGGACCGAGTCGAACGAACCTCTGGTGAACCGGTTGTTCCGCCAGGAGCATAGCCGGGTAGCTATGTTCGGATCAGATAAGCGCTGAAAGCATATAAGCGCGAAACTGACCCCAAGATGAGACCTCAATCCCGTGCAGGGTGAAGAGTCGTGGTAGACTACCACGTTGATAGGCCGGGGGTGGAAGCACCGCAAGGTGTGGAGCTGACCGGTACTAATCGCTCGGAACTTTTTAACTACGAATGCTCTCATGCGCGGCACCTGGAAGTTCTTCTCTGTGTAGCTTTGGGCCCAAAATGGCTTCGCCGTTTCGGGTACCCGAGTTTCCCACCGCGATCGGCTCGAGCCAAGGCTCGCCATCGCGGTTGGGGATCCAGTTTCTGGCGCTCATGGCGGCGGGGTCACACCCGTTCCCATCCCGAACACGGCAGTTAAGCCCGCCAGCGCCGATGATAGTTCGGCCGCAAGGCCCCTCGAAAGTAGGTCGGTGCCAGATAATCAGAACGAGAGCCCGCGGAAACGCGGGCCCTCTTCGTTTCCAACCGTCGTGATGGCGCGCGTGCCGGGACGGGACCAAGGCTGGGCGATCAACGATGTCATCGGCGGCGAAATCGCGCGCACGAATTATCCACGTCGGTTACAAGGACGTGACGTGTTCGGGCCCGCGCATGTACCCCGAGATCGTAAACCCGGATGCAGTCGGGGGTCTGTACATCCGCTGACTACGGACCCGTTGGTCTGATGCGGTAGACGTTCCCGGTTTGATCGTCGGCGACGAAGAGCGAACCGGTCGGCCCGACGACGATTCCGGTCGGGCGTCCGATTCGATCGGTTCCGTCTTGTTGAAATCCGCCGAGGAACGTCTGCCACTGCATGGTAGGATCGCTCCAGTTGACCGGGGTCGACGGCGTGTCGCCGTTCATCGAGATGAAGACGACTTGCGGCGCTGCGGAGTAGCTGGAGCTCCCCGGAATGGTATGCCACGAGCCGTGTGCCGCCAGGAAGAGCCCGCCGCCGAAGCGTGCGGGGAACGCGTTCGTGCCGGTTTGATGTGCGGGATAGAACGTCGCTCCGATCATGGTCGAATACGCGGGCAGCTCGACGATCGGCGCGACGGTGGCGGCGCAGTTCGAACCGGAGACATACGCGACGTGATTCTCCTCGCAGTCGGGCCAGCCGTAGTCGGCGTTGCCTGCGTGCGCGCTCAGGTCGTCCGCGAACTCGTACGGATGGGCGTAGGGAAGACCGTCTTGCCCGGCTCCGGCAACCCAGAGGTGCCCGCTTACGGGATCGACGGCGAGCGCCATGGCATTGCGGATGCGATGAGCTTTCGTCGTGTAGCTGCCGCCCGTCGGCGCAAACTGCAGCACCACTGCGCGTGTCGGGTCGACCTCCGTGCAGGCGTTGCACGACGATCCGATGGAGACGAAGAGTGCGCCTTGCGTGAACGCAACCGACGTCGTTCGATGCACGTCGCCGTCGCTTCCCGCGGGGACGCCGCCGGTTCGAACGCTCGCAACGTGCAGTGCGCTAGATTCGCTTCTATCCCCCGGGTGATAGCCGACCATCCATACGGCCGTGTTGCTCCCGACGTAGAGCGCGCATTCTTGGAGCGACAACGCAACGCCCGCGTTCGGGCCGTCACCGTTAGGATCGGTCCAAAAGATCTGCGGCGTGGCGGCCGCGCCCGCATCGTCGGCGTGCGCAACGATGAAAACGCTGCTCCCCTCGGTGCCGACGAAAAGGTCCCCGTTCGGTGCTATTGCGAGCTCCCTGGCTTTGGGCACGTTGGCGACGATCGCGCCGCTGAAACCCGCTGGTAGGGTCAAGCCGGATGGCATCGGCGCGGGCGAGGGGCCGACGGCGTTCGGATCCGGCGTAGCGAATCCGCTCCTGCACGAGCTGGGAGACGGCGCGCCTGCCCGTCCGCCGGGGTACGAGAGGTTTTGGCTCCCGGAGCCGCCGGCGCAGGCCGTCGCCGCGAGAGCGAGGCCAACCAAGAGAGCCGGCCCGACGGATCCCGTCCGCATGACGGTAGTATATCAAGGAGATGGGTCTTTCGTATGCCGCCGCACTCTTCGATCTCTTCGGGACGCTCGTAGACGGCCGCGGTAACGCTTGCGAAGGTGCGGGCGAGCTTCTGGCGCGCATCGCGCCGCTGCCCTGGGCGATCGTGACGTCATGCCCTCGCGAGCTTGCGGTCTCGCTGCTCCAGCGCGGCCGGTTGCCGGTACCGCGCGTGCTCGTCAGCGCGGACGACGTCAACACGCCCAAGCCTTCGCCGGAGGGCTATTTGCACGCCGCTGAGATGCTCGGCGTGCTTGCGCACGAGTGCGTCGTCTTCGAGGACAGCTCGTCGGGCATGAGCGCAGCGCGTGCTGCGGGAATGCGCGCAGTCTGCGTTCTCACCGGCTGGGCCCGCGTCGAGGTCAGCCTGGAGAACGGGCGCGTTGCGGTGCGGGAACTCCCGTAGGAGCTACGCAGGCGGCGGCGTGGCCATCCCTTGCTGGGCACGTCGCGTACGCAGCTGCCGGACTTCGGAGCGGAGCTGGGTTAGTTGAGTGGGCGTGAGCACGTGCATCACCTGGGCGCGCAGCGACTGCATCGACGAGCGATCGGGCATGGTGTTTGCCGGATGGCTCTGCATGTATTGTACGCGGATCGCCTCCAGCTGCTGCCGCTGGGCCGGCGTGATGCCGTCCAGGGCTTCGACGAGGCGCCACATCCCTGAGCCGCGAGGTGCGTTGGGTCCGGTGACGGTACCGCTCTGGACCGGGACGGGAGACGGCTGCGGCGTGGTCTGCGCGCGGACGGTAGCCCACGGAGCGGCCAAGAGAAGCGCTGCGGCGAGAGCGCGAGGGGTACGCATGAGCACACTCTACGCTATCGCCTTGCTGGCTCTCCTGAAAACCGCATGAAAGCCGGCGCTTTTAGGGACGCGGACGAATCGCCGCCGCCTTGACCGCCTCCGAAGCATGCTCCTGGAACCGTTGGAAGTTGTCCGCGAAGAGCCGGGCAAGCGTTGCGGCTTGCGCGTCGTACGCCCGCGCATCGCTCCAGGCGTTCCGAGGATTGAGCACGTCGGATGGAACCCCAGGAACGCTCTTGGGAACGAGCAACCCGAAGAACTCCTCGCGCTCGAACTCGGCGGGAATGCGGCCCTCGATTGCCGCGTTCACCATGGCGCGCGTGTGCGCGATCGACATGCGCTTGCCGATTCCGTACGGGCCGCCGGTCCATCCGGTATTCACGAGCCAGCAGTCCACCTCGTGCTCGGCGATCTTGCGGCCGAGGAGTTTTGCGTAGACCGTGGGGTGATGGACCATGAACGGCGCGCCGAAGCATGTGGAGAACGTTGCCTGCGGCTCGGTGACCCCGCGCTCGGTGCCGGCAACCTTCGCCGTGTACCCCGAAAGAAAATGATACATGGCCTGCTCGCGCGAGAGCTTCGAGATAGGGGGCAATACACCGAAGGCGTCCGCGGTAAGCATGAGCACGACCTTCGGATGGCCGCCTCTGCTTCCGGCGACGACGTTGGGAATGAACTCGAGCGGATAGGCGGCGCGCGTGTTCTCGGTCTTCTCTTCGGAGTCGACGTCGAGCGCGCGCGTGCGTTCGTCATATGCGACGTTTTCGAGAACCGTCGAGAAGTGTTGCGTAGCGGCCCAGATCTCCGGCTCGGCCGTCGGTGAGAGCCGGATGACCTTGGCGTAGCACCCGCCTTCGAAGTTGAAGACGCCGTCGTCGGACCATCCGTGCTCGTCATCGCCGATGAGCGGACGATGCGAATCGGAGGAGAGCGTCGTCTTGCCCGTGCCGGAGAGGCCGAAGAAGATGGCGAGATCGCCTGCCTCACCGACATTCGCGGAACAGTGCATCGGCAGTGACTCGCGCAAAGGTAAGAGATAGTTCATCACCGTGAACACCGATTTCTTGATCTCGCCCGCGTAGCGCGTGCCGCCGATGAGAATCATGCGACGCCGAAAGTTGACGATGACGAACGTCCCGGTGCGCGTGCCGTCGCGCTCGGGATCGGCCTGAAAGAGCGCGGCGTCGACGACGGTGAAGTCGGGAACGAAATCCGCCGGCAGTCTTTCCGGCGTGATGAAGAGATGGCGCGCGAAGAGGCTCTGCCATGCAAGCTCGGTGTAGACGCGTACCGGCAAGCGAAACCGCTCGTCGGCGCCGACGTAGCAGTCCAGGGCGTAGACATCTCGCTCGGAGAGATGACTCTGCACGCGCTCGAACAGCGCGTCGAATCGCGCCTCGTCGATCGGCTGATTGACGTCTCCCCAGTCGATGTGCGTCTCGCTGCCGGGCTCCCGGACGAAGAACTTGTCCTTGGGCGACCGGCCCGTATGCGGACGCGTGTCGACGACGATCTGGCCGTCGGGCCCGAGAACGGCCTCGCCGCGTTTGACGGCATGCTCGGCAAGTTCTGCCGCGGAGAGGTTCTCCCATAGCGTCGCCGCGCGCAGTTTATCGGGAACGGTAAGCATACGTTCTCCTCTTAGAATGGGCATCCAGGCTCCAGGCGCTCGACCCGGAGCTGCGAACTGAACTGACTTATGCCCAAGCCGCTGTTCTCTACCCTCCTCGCGGTCGCGATTAGCCTGCCCGTATGGGCCGGGGCCGCGCTGCCGTTCCGCTTCGGATTCTTCCCGAGCGGCCCGCTCGACGGCATCACCGACGTTCCGGGCGTCCGGGTCGCGAACCTGACGAAAATCGAGGGCAGCGACGTCCGGACCGGCGCGACGGCGGTACTTCCCGACGCCGATCCGTGGGACGAGAAAGTCGCGGCAGCATTCGTCGGCTTTAACGGCAATGGGGAGATGACGGGAACGCACTGGATCGAAGAATCGGGATACCTCGAAGAGCCGATCGTGCTGACCGATACGCTCGACGTCGGCCGAGCCGACGACGGGGTCGTCTCGTGGCAAATCGCACGCCACCCCGAGATCGGCCGCACCGACGACGTGCCTCTTCCGGTCGTCGCCGAATGCGACGATCAGCTTCTCAATGACATCCAAGGCAGAGCCGTGAGTTCCGCCGACGTCGTGCGGCTCCTCGACTCGGCGCGCGAAGGGCAGTTCGCGCGTGGAAGCGTCGGCGCCGGTACCGGTATGCGCGCCTTCGACTTCAAGGGCGGCATCGGCTCGGCGTCGCGCGTACTGCCGCCGGAGCTCGGCGGATATACGGTCGGCGTACTCGTCAACGACAACACGGGCAGCACGCGCGAACAACTGACGATCGTCGGCGTACCGATCGGCGAGCGTCTGATCGACGTCGACCGCACGCGGTTTCCACATCGTACCTCGGTGCGAGGCCGTGCCGCGTCAGGATCGATCATCGTCGTCGTTGCCACCGATGCGCCGCTGGATTCGCGGCAGCTCCACGCCGTTGCGCTCCGCGCGGCCTTGGGTATGGGGCGCACCGGCTTGACCTCGGACGTCGGCAGCGGCGACCTCTTCATCGCGTTCTCGACGACGCGTATCTTCCATCACACCGGGCACTTCGTGGTTACCGCGCCGACGAGAGCCGCGCTCTCCGACAACGACCGCCTGGATGCGCTCTACCGAGCGACGGCGGAGGCGACGCAAGCGGCGATCTACGACGCGCTCTTCGAGGCGACGACGGTGACCGGCCGCGGCGGCATTACCGTGCATGCCTTACCGCGCGAACGGGTACTTCGTATGCTGCGCGAGGCAAGGGCGATACGATGAGAGTGAAGCTGGGATCGGTCGGCCACTTCGGCCTCGCCGTACGCGATCCGCACGCGAGCGCCGCATGGTGGAAACGGCATTTCGACCTGCATGAGATTTTCGGCGGAGAGGAGTACGTCGGGCTCACGAACGCATGCGTCACGATCGTGCTCCATCGCGGCGTGCCTCACCCGGGCGTTCTGGGGCACATGTCCTTCCATCTCGGCGATACCGAGGAGCTGCAAGCGGCTCTGGAAACGCTACGTGAGGGTGGCGTGGAGCTCGAGGATCCTGGCAACGAGGTCGGTCCTGAGGCGCCGGGATCGAAGAACCTCGGACTCTGGTTTCACGATGAAGACGGTTATCGTTGGGAGCTGTCGGTTCAAGCGCGCTAGCCGGCCTTGTCGATGATTACCTGTACCGTGGCGAGGGTCGCGGTACCGAGCAGGAAGCCAGCGATGACTTCGAATCTTCCGTGCCACCCGGCGCGGACGAGGGCATATCCCAAGGTCGCGAGCAGGACCGCGCAGAGCCCTACGTAGCGGCGATCCGCGACGACGACCGCGGCTCCCATGCACGACGCAAACGTTTCGTGGCCGCTAGGGAAGTACGGGTGCGATTTCCACACGTCGAACCATCGGTTGACATGCGCGAGCACGAAGGAGACGAGCACTGCGAAGAGTGTCGCGCGGACGAGCGCGGCGATGGGTTCTCCCCGGCGGCGCCGGGCCAAGAGCGCGACGATCCAGAGCGGGAGCGGCAGCAGGGCGAGGCACTCGATGACGGCGGCGACACCGAACCTCACTGAGCGACGTCGAGCAGCGCGGCTTCGGGATTGCGGTAGAAGCGGTAGCGATTCTTGCCTGCGATCTTGGCGTCGTAGAGCGCTTCATCGGCGGCGAAGAACAGCGACTGCGCGTCGCGGCCATCGTCGGGGAACATCGCGATGCCGATCGAGGCCGGCAGGCCGTGACGCCGCAGGGCGCTCAGAACGCGCTCCACGCCCCTGGCGGCGGCACGGCGCTCGCTGTGGGTCATGACGATGACGAACTCGTCTCCGGCGTAGCGAGCAACGATATCGCCTCGCCTGGCGTTGGCAAGCAGCACCTGGGAGAAACGCTGGAGCGCGAGGTCGCCCAGACTGTGGCCGCCGCTGTCGTTGATCGCCTTGAGGTCGTCGAGATCGAGGATGATAAACGCGAGCGGTGTCTGGTAGCGCTCTGCCGTCCTCAGCTCGTGCTCGAAGAGCTGGTGGAGGGCTCGCCGGTTGGCGATGCCCGTCAGCGTGTCCGTCAGGGCTAGGCGTTGCGTCTCTTCGAGCAGGCGGCGCGTTTCGTCGTAGAGACGCGCGTTCTCCATCGCCATTGCGGCCTGTGCGGCGAAGTCGAGAAGCATGCGCATGTGGCCGTCGTCGATCTCTGCGGTCGGCAGGTCGTCTGCATAGAGCAAGCCCCGTACCACGTCACGCGTGACGATAGGAACGACGCAGTAAGCGCCCCGGCCGTCGGTCAGCGGTGCGTCAGGGTCGGCGGGCGAACCCGTGGAGAGAGGGATCGCTCCGGAAGCGACCTCGCGCAACGTCGAGTCGGCTCGATAGGAGCGCTCGTCCTCGGAGCGAGCGACGTTGCCGTCTGCGTCGCACTCGAGCCGCCGGAGGATCGCGCCGTCGGCGAGGACGTCGAAGAGAATGACGCGCCCGAACTTCAGCGCCGCGCGGACGCCGCGCAAGACGGTCGAGAGGATGTCGTTGATCTCGAGTGACGAGTTGATGGTGGAGAAGACTTGCTGGAGGACGAAGAGTTCCTCGATCTGCCGGGCGTACTCGTTTTTCTCGGCTTCTAGCGCCGCGAGGCGCGACTTCAGTTGCTCGACCTCCTCGTGCGGGGCCGGCCCGTCGTGGGAAGCAGAAGAAGCAGGGTCCGTCATGCCCCACCGAGATTGATACGTACAGCTTGCATCAGTTCGTTCACCTACACGTCCATTCCGAGTACTCGCTGCTCGACGGTGCATGCCGCATCGAGCAGCTCTGCCGCCGAGTCGCCGAGTTCGGCTCGCCTGCGGTCGCACTCACCGACCACGGGGTGATGTACGGTGCGATGGAATTCTACGATGCAGCGCGCAGAGCGAACCTCACTCCTATTATCGGCTGCGAGGCGTACGTAGCGCCACGCGGCCATCTCGATCGTACGCTGCGCGATGAGGCGCACGTGACCCTCCTCGCGGCCGATCTGGAAGGGTACCGGAACCTGAGCGTCCTCGTCTCTAAGGGCTTCCTCGAGGGATACTACTACAAGCCTCGCATCGACCTTGATCTGCTCGAGCGGCATAACCGGGGCCTGATCCTCCTCTCCGGCTGCATATCGGGCCTCGTGGCCGCCCCGCTCCTGCGCAACGATCGCGTCGCTGCGGTTCGCAACGCCAGGACCTATCGGGAGATCTTCGGGGACCGCTTCTATATCGAAGTGATGCGTCACGGCATGCCCGAGCAAGACGTCGTCAACGAAGGCCTGATCGGCATCGCGCGCGAGCTCGACGTACCGATCGTGGCCACGAATGACGCGCACTACCACGAGCGTGCGGACGCCGTCGCGCACGACGTGCTGTTGTGCATCGGCACGGGACGCACCGTCGCCGACACGAACAGGCTGCGCTTCTCGACGGATCAGTTCTACCTGAAGACGCCCGACGAGATGTACGACGTCTGGAGCGATTTGCCCGAAGCCTGCGAGAACACCCTGCGCATCGCCGAGCGCGTCGATCTCGCGTTCCCGAAGCGTACGTTCAGCATGCCGGAGTACCCGGTCCCGCCCGACGCTGGAGACGACGACGCGTACTTGCGCCGGCTCTGCGAAACGGGGCTTGTGGAACGCTATGGGGAGGAGCGCGCGCGAGACGATGGCGCACTGCGTGAGCGGTTCGACTACGAGCTGGGCGTCATCGCGGCGATGGGGTACGCATCCTACTTCCTCATCGTGTGGGATTTCATCAAGTTTGCTCGAGACCGGGACATCCCCGTGGGGCCGGGCCGCGGCTCGGCCGTCGGCTCGCTCGTCTCCTACTGCCTGCGCATTACCGATCTCGACCCGCTCGCGTTCAACCTCTTCTTCGAACGGTTCTTGAATCCGGAACGCATCTCGATGCCCGACATCGACACAGATTTCTGCGTGGAACGGCGTGACGAAGTCATCGCATACGTGACGGAAAAATACGGCGTCGATCGCGTTGCACAGATCGTGACGTTCGGTACGATGGCCGCGCGCGCGGCCGTCCGCGACGCTGGACGCGTGCTCGGCGTGCCTCTGCCAGACGTCGATCGGGTCGCGAAGCTCATCCCTTCAGGCCCTACGGGGCTGTCTATCGCGGCGGCCGTCCGGCAGATATCGGAGTTGAAATCGCTCTACGATACGAGCCCGCAACTGCGTCATTTGCTCGATACGGCGAAAACCATCGAAGGACTCGCGCGCAACGCGGGAACTCACGCGGCGGGCGTCGTGATCTCGGACAGACCCCTCGTCGAGTACGTGCCGCTCGTGAAGTTTGGCGATGGCGGCGTGAACACGCAATACGACATGGAGTGGATCGAGAAGATCGGCCTGCTCAAGATGGACTTCCTCGGCTTGCGCAACCTGACGGTAATGCACAACGCCGTGCGCGAGATTCGGCGCACCACGGACGGCGCGTTCGCGCTCGAGCGGATTCCTCTCGGCGACGCAAAAACGCTGGAGATGCTCGGGCGCGGCGAGACCGTGGGCGTCTTCCAGTTGGAGTCGGAGGGCATGAAGCGCGTCTGCACCGAGCTGCAGCCCTCGCGTTTCGAAGACATCGTGGCGCTGGTCGCGCTCTACCGTCCGGGGCCGATGGAGTGGATTCCGCACTACATCGGCAACAAGCACGGCCGCAGCAGGCCGAACTACCTGCATCCGAAGCTAGAACCGATCCTCGCCGAGACCTACGGCATCGCCGTGTATCAGGAACAAGTCATGCTGATCGCGCGCGACGTGGCTGGATTCTCGATGGGGGAAGCGGACGAGCTGCGCAAGGTCATGGGCAAGAAGCTCAAGGACCAAGTGCCCATCTACCGGGAGCGCTTCATCGAAGGCGCGATGAATCACAGCGGCATCTCACGCCGGCTTGCCGAGGATATCTTTGCGTTCGTCGAACCATTCGCCGGCTACGGCTTCAACAAGTCGCATGCGGTAGCGTATGCGATGATCGCCTATCAGACGGCGTATCTGAAGGCGAATCACCCGCTCGAGTACATCACGGCGCTGCTGACGTCGGTGAAAGACCGCACCGACAAACTTGCCGAGTACATCGAGGACGCCCGCCGCTACGGCATCGCCGTTCTTCCACCCGACGTCAACGAATCGCTCGTCGACTTCACCGTCGTCGCAGACCAGATTCGCTTCGGGCTCTCCGCCGTCAAGGGCGTCGGTGAGGACGCCGTGCGCGCGATTATCGACGCGCGCGAGCGCGGGGGACCGTTTACCGATCTGTTCGACTTCGCCGGACGCGTCAACGCGCGCCAAGTAAACCGCCGGGTCTTCGAGGCGTTGGTGAAGTGCGGCGCGACCGACGCGCTTACCGGAAACCGCGCCCAGAAGCTCGCGGCGCTGGATCTCGCGCTCGACCTAGCCGCTCGAGCGACGCGCGATTTGGAGCTCGGGCAGGCATCGCTCTTCGGCGACATTGCGCGTGACGCACCGTCGCTCGCGCCCGTGCTGCCCAGCGTCGCCGCGCCGTCGCAGCGTGAGAAACTTTCGTGGGAGAAGGAGACGCTAGGCATCTTCGTCTCAGGGCACCCGCTTGCGGACGTTCAGGATACTCTCGTGCGGTCAGGCGCGACGGTGATGAAGGCGTTGCGCAGCCTCGACGACGACACGGCAGTGACCATCGCGGGAGCCGTCACGGGCGCGCGCCGCGCGACGACGCGTGCGGGAGGCCAAATCCTGATCGCACAGCTCGAAGATACGACCGGAAGCTGCGAAGTCGTCGTCTTTCCGAAGCTCTATCCACACGTGCAGCAGCTCTTCGAACGCGACCGCATTCTGGTCGTGAAAGGACGCGTGCGCATTCGCGAGCGACCCGGAGCGCACAACGGCGACGAGGGGAATGTCGATCTTTCGGTGAGCGCGAATGACGTCGCTTCTTTCGAGGGGGCAGCGCAGACGCACAGCGTGCGCGGCTGGCTGGTAGAAGTCTCGCAGCGCGAGCAGATCGACAGGTTGGCGGCGCTCATCGAGCGCTTCCCCGGTGACGCCCCGGTACTGCTGCACGCGCGAGGCAGGGTGCGGCGTCTTCCGCGTACGATCGCCGGCGACGTGCGCGTGCGCCCGGAGCTCGAGCGGATCTTCGGCGGCGAACACGTGCGCGAAGCATGAAGATCCCCCCAGGCGTCCGCGACTGGCTGCCGCAGGAGTTCGCCTTCAAGCGCGACGTCGAGGAGCGCATTCGCGAGGTCTTCCGCTCGTGGTCTTACAGCGAGGTTCTTACGCCGACTTTCGAAGTCTACGAGGCGCTGGAACGCGGCCTGGGCGAGCGGCTGATGCAGCAGACGTTCCGCTTCAGCGATCCGCTGGGGCAGTCGCTGGCGCTGCGCACGGAGATGACGACGCCGATCGCCCGCGTCGTCTCCGCGCGCTTACGCCAAGCGACGCTTCCGCTGCGCCTCTCGTATATCGCGACCGCGTTTCGATACGAGGAGCCGCAGCTCGGGCGCATGCGCGAGTTCACGCAAGCCGGCGCTGAGCTCATCGGCGGTATCGGCACGAGCGCCGACGCCGAGGCGCTTTTCATGGCGGCCGAGACCCTGGACGCGGTCGGCCTGGGCGACGCGCGCTTCGACATCAACGATGCTGCAATCGTCGACGGCGTGCTCGCGAGCGTAGGCCTATCGGGGGATGCGGCCGAGACCTGCAAGCAGTTCATTGCCGAACGCAATATCGTCGCATTGCAAGACTTCGGTGAGCGCAATGCGGTGGAGCCGGAGCGATTTGAGATGCTCGTACGGCTCACGATGACGCGCGGACGCGACGACGTGCTGCGGCTCGTGCGCCCGATCTGCGCGACGCAACAATCGCTCGCCGCGCTCGCGCGCCTGGAAGAGATCCTCGACCGCGCGGACGCGTTCGGATGGCGGGAGCGGATCAATATCGACTTCGCGCTCTTGCGCGATCTGCGATACTACACCGGCTTCGTGTTCGAAGGGTACATCGACGATCTCGGCTTCTCGCTCTGCGGCGGCGGACGGTACGATCAACTCCTACCGCGCTTCGGGTACGACGTGCCCGCCGTTGGCTGGATGGTCGGCGTCGAGAGAATACTGCTGGCGCTCGAGCGGAGGCGAGAGGACGAGCGCCCGCGCAACGAAGTGGACGTGCTCGTCAGCGGTTCGGACGTCATCGCGAAGCGCGAGCGCGCGAAGGGCTTGCGCGTTCGTCTGGACGTCCGTGACCTGGATCGCGGCGGCCTGCTCGCGTACGCGAGCCACAAAGAGATCCCGCGCGTCATCATCGTCGAAGGCGACCGCGTGGAGGAGATCGTGCGGGAAGAGCTCGCGTGAGCGAGCGCCTCGTCATCGCGCTTCCCAAGGGCGCGCTCTACGAAGAGACGAGACGGCGCCTGGCAAGGGCGGGCATCGACGTGCCGGCAAATGTCGGGCGCAGGCTGCAGGTCATGGCCGGCGACGACCGCACCGAGCTGCTCGTCCTTCGCTCGAGTGACGTTCCGGCGTATGTGGAGTTCGGCGCAGCGGACTGCGGCGTCGTCGGTAAGGACACGCTCTGGGAGACGGATCGCTCGGTCAGCGAGCTTGCGGATTTGCGATTCGGCGAATGCCGGCTCGTCGTCGCCGCGCGGCGCAGCGACGGCTACCACGAAGGCGCGCGCTACCCGACGTTCCTGCGGGTCGCGACGAAGTTCAAGCGTTCGGCGCAGGCATATTTTGCGGAGCGCGACGTCGCTTGCGAGATCATCGCGCTGCACGGATCGGTTGAGCTCGCGCCTCTCGTCGGTCTTGCGGATGTGATCGTCGATCTCGTCGCGACCGGAAGGACGCTGCAGGAGCACGACATGGTCGTCGTCGACGAAGTCGGCCGCTCCTCGGCGCGCTTCGTCGTGAATCCCGTGCGCTTTCGCGCGAAATACGCAGCGATCATCAACTTACTCGAGCGCTTGCAGCGTGACTAGACTCGCCATCGTCGAGGCGTCGGACCCCGCGCTCCGCCCCTTCTTCAAAGCCGGCTGGGAGCCGTCGCCGGAGATCTCGGCCGCCGTCAGCTCCATCGTCGCCGACGTGCGCGAGCGAGGAGATGCGGCGCTACTCGACTACGCGCGGCGATGGGACGATCCGGCGTTCGACCTGCGCGCGCTGCGCGTCCCGATCCCGATGCAGGGCCAAGCGCGCTCGCTCGTCGCGCCGGAGGTCGCCAATGCGCTTGCAATCGCGAAGGAGCGGGTGGCACGATTTCACGAGCGACAGCGCCGCAAGGACATCGCGTACGAGGAGTCCGACGGGACGCGCTACGCGTTTGTTACGCGCCCGCTCGATGCCGTAGCGGCCTACGTGCCCGGAGGGTCGGCCCCGCTGCCGTCGACCGCCGTCATGACGGTCGTACCGGCGAAGCTCGCTGGGGTCTCGCGCGTCGTCGTGCTGACGCCGCCCCAAGGCAACGGCCGCGTGGACGCGGGGATTCTCTACGCTTGCGCGCTGTGCGAAGCCGACGAGTTATACGCCGTGGGCGGCGCGCATGCGATCGCTGCGGTCGCCTACGGAACCGATTCGATCGCGCCGGTCGACAAGATCGTCGGTCCGGGCAACGTTTGGGTGACGGAGGCAAAGCGTCAAGTGGCCGGCGTCTGCGGCATCGACGGCTCCGCCGGCCCGTCGGAAGTGCTGGTCGTCGCCGACGCTTACGCCCAGCCAAAAGAGATCGCCGGGGAACTGCTCGCGCAAGCGGAGCACGATCCTCTTGCCCGCGTCGCAGCGCTCTCGGAGTCGCGCGAGATCCTCGAATCCGTCGCCGGCGTGCTCGAGCGATACGATGTCGCAGGCATGCCGCGCGCCGAGATCGTCGCGCGGGTGCTAGCGTCGCGCTGCCGTCTCATTCACGCAGCGCACTTCGACGAGTTGTGTGCGACGATCGAGCGCTTCGCGCCCGAGCACCTCGCCCTACAGATGCGCGAACCCGAGCCGGTGCTTGCGCGCGTACGTCATGTGGGCGCGGTCTTCGTCGGCGCGCAAACGCCTGTCGCATGCGGCGACTATCTTGCGGGAACGAACCACGTCCTGCCCACGTCGGGAAGCGCGCGCTTTGCGTCGGGACTCTCACTCGCCGATTTTACGCGCACCTTCTCCGTCGTGCGCAACGGCGATCGCCGCATTCGTCAAGACGCTCCGGCGATCGCGACGCTTGCAGAGTACGAAGGCCTTGCACAGCACGCGAAAGGCGTCCGCGAGCGGGCGCAGCGGGAGCCGGAATGATTCGCCTCGTCGCTCTGGACCTGGACGGAACGCTCGTCGGGCGCGACCTTGTCCTGCGCCCGCGGGTGCGAGCGGAGATCGCTCGCGTGCGATCGCGCGGCGTCGTGGGATGTCTCGTCACGGGGCGCATGTACCGTGCGGCCCTCCCCTATGCACGAGAACTCGACCTGGACGCACCGATCGTCTGTTATCAGGGGGCGGCGATCGTCGATCCGCAGGGCGACGAGGTGCTCTTCGACATGCCGTTGAGCAACGAGGTGGCGCTCGACGTCGTGGCGATAGCGCAAGCGGAAGGGCTGCACGTGCAGCTGTACCGGAACGACAACTACTACAGCGAAGAGCGCAATCGCTTCTCGGATCTCTACGCGCGGCTCTCGCGCGTGGAGCCGATCGTGGTACCGTCGCTGCGCGAAGCGTTCGCGACGAGCGATGCAACCAAGGCGGTGATCGTTGCGGATGCCGACGTCGCGAGCCGGTATGTGGCGCAGGTACAGGTTCGCCTGGGCAAGCGCGCATACGTTACGCGCAGTTACCCGGAGTTCATCGAGATCCTCAATCCGAACATCGACAAGGGCGAAGCGCTCGAGTTCGTCTGCGCGAGGCTGGGCGTTGCGATGGACGAAGTACTGGCCGTGGGAGATTCCTGGAACGACGAGCCGCTCTTGCGCGTTGCAGGCGTGGCCGTTGCCATGGGCAGCGCCCCGGACGCGGTAAAGGCGCTTGCGGATGCTGTCGTGGGCGACGTCGAGCACGATGGCGTGGCAGAGGCGCTCGCGCGCTACGTACCGGCATGAGCGGGAGAAGGCGGCGCCGCGCGCCGGCTGCGCGATTGCGGCCCTTCTGGTTCGTCGGAACGGCGGCGTTGCTCGTTGCGGTCGCCGCGGGATATTTCTTGATGAGCTGGCCCGGTTTCCGAGCGAAGCACGTGCGCGTGATCGGTAACAGCGTCGTGCCGGCGCAGGAGATCCTCGCGCGAGCGCGCATCGAGCCGCACGGTAACGTCTGGCTCCAGAACACGGCAGCGGTCGCGCGCCGGATCGAGACGATCCCGTACGTGCTTACGGCGCGCGTCCACCGTTTGCCGCCGGCTGACGTCACGATCGTCGTGACGGAGCGCCGCCCCCTTGCGATCGTGCAGAGCGGCGGTGAGATGGCGACGGTGGATCTATCGTTGCGGGTGTTAGAGACGGGCGCGAGCGACGCCGCGCTCCCGGTATTGGTCGTCGCACCGGGTGTGGATTTGCGCGCGGGGAAGTTCGTGCGCGCGCCTTCCGCCCTAGCGCTGCGCACGGCGTTGCTCTCGCTGCGCGCGCACGGCGTGAGCGTTCAACGTCTGTTGGACGATCGAGGGGACGTCGACGCGCTGCTACCTGGAGGCGTTCGCGTCCTGCTTGGCGACGAAACGAACGTTGCCGGCGCCGTTGCGCTGGTCGAGCCGATTCTCACGCGTTTCGCCTTGTTGGGGCGCTTCGTCGGAACGCTCGACCTGCGCTCCCCCACCACGCCGGTGGTGACGGAGCGCGGCAGCGCGCGGCCTAGGGCCGCGAGGTCGGCGCTGGCTCCGACTGGACGCCGTAGTCCTTGAAGACAAGGACCGCGCCCTTCTCCGTAGAGAGCATGAGCGTGTCGCCGGGGTGCACGGCCGCAAAGGTCATCGTCGGCCGTCCTGCGGCGAGCACGGCCTGATCGCCGTCCTGGAACCTGACAAGGATGTGGGTTGCATCCTGAACTTGGCTGACGATGACTCTATAGGTCGTATCCGGGATCTGGGTTGTCGCGTTGAGGGTGCGGCCGGCCGTCGCGGTCTGAGATGCCGCTGCGGCCACGGGAAGGGCGAGCGCCCAGGCAATTACGATAGCAACGAGTCGCATAATCTCAAGATGATAGCGCAAAGGGCCCCTGCTCTTCTAGGGGCCCGTCGGCCTTTGTCGTCTCGAACTGACCGGCGAGCCGCTTGATCTCCCCCGTCCCGGCGTGCACCTCGCGAGCGCCGGAGGCCATCGCAGCGACTGCCTGGGCGTTCTGCTCGCCGAGGTCCTCAGCGCGACGAACGCGCGTCCGGAGTCGGTCGATCGCTGCCTGCTGCGCGGCCGCGGCGTGCGCCACGTCGCCCGTACGCCGCTCGATCTCCGAGACCGACGAGAGGATTTGACTCGATGTGATCGACTGCTCGCGCATCGTTGCTGCGGCCTCGTGCGTCATCGCGCCCATCTGTTCGCTCGCCTTGGCCAGCTCTTCGGAGCCGCGCGCCTGCTGCGTCGTTGCGATGCTGATCTCCGAGATGAGGTCCGCAACGTGCGCGACGCGCTCGCTGATCTGCTCGATCGTCGCGGTGACGTTGCCGGCCGATCGGACGTTGTGCTGCACGAGCTCGTCCGCGCGGCCGGCGCGATCGAGCACGGCTTTGGTCCGGCGCTGAATGTCGACGACGAGCGACGCGATTTGCTGCGTCGAGCCGGCGGACGTTTCCGCTAGCTTGCGTACTTCGTCGGCGACGACGGCGAAACCGCGTCCGTGCTCGCCGGCGCGAGCCGCTTCGATCGCGGCGTTGAGCGCGAGAAGATTCGTTTGGTCGGCGATGTTCTCGATGATGCTGAGGATGTCACCGATCTGATGCGCAGCGCGATCGAGGTTCTGCATCTCGGCGACGACAGCGGAGACGGTTTCGCCGATGCTCGCAATGCCCTGCGTGAGCGCGAGCACGTCGTTGCGCCCGCCGCGTACGCGCTCGTCGGTAGCGCCGGCCTCCGCGCGAACGCTGTCGGTGTTGGCGGCGACGTGCGCAATCGAAGCCGACATCTCTTGCGCGTTCGCAACGGCTTGCTCGACGACGGTCGAGAGGCTGAGGAGATTGCGATCCATCTCGGAGATGGACGCGGTCATCTGTGCGACGGAGCTTGAGATGTCGGTGACGAGGCGCGCGACGCCCTCAGAGTTCTCCGCAACGCTGCCTGCGGCGGTCGCGAGTTCGGTTGAGTAGGCGAACGCTTCGCCGAGCACCGTGTGCTCCTCACCCGCACGCTGCGCCACGTCGGCCGCGAGGCGGCTGCTGCGCTCGCCGGCTTCTTGCAGCATCGTCGCAGCGCGCTGAATCGCCCCGATCGTACGGCTCAGACGATCGGCGAGTGCGTCGATCGAGCTGCCGAGCCGGCCGAGGAGATCGCTCCCGGCCCAGCCCGTTCGCGCCGCAAGGTCGCCGCGTCCCATCGCTGCGAAGATCTCGGTGCAACGCCCGATCGTACGCAGTATCGACGCACGCAGCCACGCGAGCGTAAACGCGACGGTTGCAAGGAGCAGCAGCGGTGCCGCGACGAGCATCACGCCGGCGAAGGCGGAGCCGTTTTCGTACGCCCACAAGCCGATGAGAATGTCTACGAGCACCGCGACGGCGACGATGCCGAAGGCCATCGCGAGGCCGTGCTCTACGCGGCTATGCACGGATTTGTTCAGTTTCTCCACACGTTTTCACACGTTGTCCTCAAGGAGTCTGCCGGAGCCCCGCCAACCCAGGCCCAGACTCTCTCCCGGCTCCTATAGATTGTAGGAGTTCCGGGGCCAAGCCGCAATATATGGTGGGTATGAAGCAAGAGACCGTTTGCGGTCTCGATATCGGAACGACGAAAACCTGTGCAGTCGTTGCCGTCGAGGGCCCTAGCGGTCTCGAGGTCGTCGGGATCGGCGAAGCGCCGTCCCGTGGGATGCGCAAGGGCGTGGTCGTGGACTTGGACGAGACGATCAGGTCCATCGAGGCTGCGACCGAGCAGGCCGAGCGCATGGCCGGCATGCCCGTCCAGGACGTCTACGTCGGCATCACCGGCGATCACATTCGCAGCACGAACAACCGCGCCGTCGTTGCAACCGCAAACGACACGCGCGAGGTCAGCGAGAGCGACGTGCGCCGCGTCGTCGACGCGAGCAAGCTCATCAACGTCACCTCGGATCGCCAGATCATCCATGCTCTGCCCCGGTACTTCACGGTCGACGGGCAGGACGGCGTCGACGATCCGGTCGGCATGGCGGGCGGCCGGCTCGAGGTGGACACGCATATCGTTACCGGCGGTCAGACCTTCATCACGAACGTGCTCAAGTGCGTCCATCGCGCGGGTCTGGAAGCCGCGGGCGTCGTCTTCGAGCCGCTCGCCAGCTCTGCATCGACGCTGCTCCCCGAGGAGCGGCAGGTGGGAGCGGTGTTGCTGGACATCGGCGGGGGCACCACGGACATCGCGGTCTACTCGCTCGGAAGCGCGATATACACCGCGACGATTCCCGTCGGCGGCAACATCCTGACGAGCGATATTGCGCTCGGCTTGAAGACCTCGCACGACCAGGCGGAGGCGATCAAGCGCCGCTTGGGCGCAGGCGTGCGCGACGGCTCGACCGAGGATGCGTTTGCGGTTCAGGCGCTGGACGGTCGCACGACCAAAGAGACCTCGACCGCGGAGCTGCGTGCGATCGTGGTGCCGCGCGTGCTCGAAACGCTGCGCATGGCGCGGCAGAAGATCGTCGAGAACGTGCCACGCGATCTCGTGCTCGGCGAAGTGGTCATCACGGGCGGTGGCTCGCTTTTGCCCGGCATCGACGCGATCGCGGAAGACGTCTTCGGGTTGCCGGTGCGGCTCGGAGTTCCCAAGCACGTCGTCGGGCTGACGGAGACGGTCGCGCAGCCGCAGTACGCGACGGCCATAGGGCTCATTCTCTTCGGCGCCAATGGTAACGGCTCGCTCATCGAGACCTCGCGGCGCAGCGGATCGCCGTGGCAGCGTATTCGCAAGTTTGCATCGGATCTGTGGAACTAAACTTCTCTTCGTCATCGGAGGACAACATGGCAGACGGACGGCGCTACGTACCCGAACACGCGGCCACGATCAGAGTCATCGGCGTAGGCGGAGGCGGTTGCAACGCCGTGAACCGCATGATCGAAGCGGGGCTTACCGGCGTGGAATTCTACGCGGTGAACTCGGACGTTCAGGCATTGCGAAGCTCGCTGACCGAGAACACCGTGCATATCGGCGGCGGGATGACGCGCGGCCTCGGCGCGGGCGCGAACCCGACGCTCGGACGCGAGGCGGCGGAAGAATCGCGCGAAGATCTCTCGATGCTGCTCTCCGACGCTGACTTGGTCTTCATCACCGCGGGAATGGGCGGCGGCACGGGAACCGGCGCGGCGCCGGTGATCGCGGAGCTCGCGCGCGAAGCGGGAGCGCTGACGATCGCCGTGGTGACCAAACCGTTTGCCTTCGAAGGCCGCAAGCGTATGCAGCTGGCGGAGCACGGCATCGGTGAGCTCGAGCAGAAGGTCGACACGCTCATCACCATCCCGAACGAGCGCATCCTGCAGGTGATCGAGAAGAAGACGCCGCTCAACGAGGCGTTTGCGTACGCCGACGACGTGTTGCGCCAAGGCATTGCGGGCATCAGCGATCTCATCACGCAGCCCGGCTTGATCAATCTCGACTTCGCCGACGTGAAGACCATCATGACCGACGCAGGCTCGGCGATGATGGGCATCGGCGAAGGCTCTGGCGAGCACCGCGCGGCCGATGCCGCGCAGAAGGCGATCGCATCGCCGTTGCTAGAGACGACGATCGAAGGCGCGCGCGGCGTGATATTCAACATCACGGGCGGCCCCGATATGGCGATGTACGAAGTGAACGAAGCCGCGGAGATGATCAGCCGCGCGGTCGACCCGGACGCGCAGATCATCTTTGGCGCATCGATCGACAAGAGCATGCAGGGCAAAGTGCGCGTGACGGTGCTGGCGGCCGGATTCGGCGCGGGACGCTCGTATCGCGGCTCCGTCGCGGGCTTCACGTTCGATTCGGGGAAGTTCGAAACCGTCGCTCCGGTCAACATGGACGACATCGAAGTACCTGCGTTCCTGCGCTATCGCGGCTAGAAACGCCGGCAGTGTCATCCTGAGCGCAGCGCTACTGAGCCTGTCGAAATAGCGCGAAGTCGAAGGGACGTTCGTGGCGTACGCAGCGCGGGTGCTACTGGACAGCATCAGCGAGGCGGGGATTCGGCTCACCACGTTGGAGGTGACGTTTCCTCGCTTCGTCCTGGCGGAGTTTAACACGCACCGCCAATTCTCTCGGAACAGCGCGAGCAGCCGCGCCATTCCGACGAGTACAATTATCGGGCGCGTCGAGAAGGACCCGGTGATGCCGCTCGAGTGGGGACGCAACAGGAAGGGCATGTCCGCGAGCGAGCGGCTTGCCGAGGAAGAAGTGGACGAAGCTAAGCGCGCTTGGCTGGAAGCACGAGACGCGGCGGTCGAGGGGGCGCAGAAGCTCCAGCAGCTTCAGGCGCACAAGCAGATCGTCAATCGTCTCTTGGAACCGTTCCTCTGGCACACGGTGATCGTGACGGCGACGGAGTGGGAGAATTTCTTCGAGCTGCGCTGTTCGCCGAGCGCGCAGCCAGAGATCCGCGAGGCCGCCATGCGCATGCGCGATGCGATGGACGGGAGCGCGCCGTCACCGGTTGGATACGGCGAGTGGCATCTGCCGCTCGTGCAGACCGACGAGCGCGATCTGGATCGAGAAATGCTGAAGCGAATCTCCGCCGCTCGATGCGCGCGCGTCTCGTACCTGACACACGCGGGCAGGCGTGAGATCGAGAAAGACCTCGAGCTCTACGAGCGCCTGAGGCACGATCGCCATCTCTCGCCGTTCGAACACGTTGCGACGCCGGCAGCGGACGTCGGATTCCATGCAAATGTTCGCGGCTGGGTGCAAATGCGCCAAGCCATAGAGAGTGCCCAATGACCGGAGTGCTGCGACAAGATTGTGCCGGCGAGAGACCGGCCTCTTGCGCGACTGACCAATTTATGGCATAAGAGATTCCATAGCAGCTGGGCAGAGGGTGGATGCCCGCGACGTAGTGATCCGTGAAGAGGAGAGGTCGAGGTGTGACTCTTTCTCATGAGTTTCGATTTGGCTTGGGCACGCAAAGTGCGCCTTTCCATCCCGATCCGGAGGCGCTCCGCTATATTCCCGCAGGCTTTGCGTTCCGGCACGATGTGCTGCCGTACGGTGTCGACGGCACTGAGTTGTTGGTTGCGGTGCCGGACGGCGAGCCGTCGACCGTGGATCGGATTCGCTTGCTTACCGGGATGCGTGTCCGGGCCATGCCAGTTGCGCGCGAGCTCATTCGTAAGCAGCTCGCTGTTGCGTACGGCGGCGCCAGAAATCGCCGGTTCGAAGGTGACACGTCGTCGTCAGCCGTTCGGGTTCTCGACGAGATACACGAGGGCGCAATCCGGTCGCGCGCTTCGGACGTTCACATCGAGCCGTACGCTCGCGGAGGACGCGTGCGCCAACGCATCGACGGGCGCCTTCAGGAAGTACGCGTGCTCGAGGAGCGGCTTCACGCGCAAATAGTCTCGCGCGTGAAGGTGCTCGCGGAGATCGACGTAGCGGAGCGGAGGCAGCCGCAGGATGGGCGATACTCGCTGAACGTCGACAGCCGAACCATCGACGCACGCGTTTCGGCGATCTCGACGATCGATGGAGAACGCGTCGTGATTCGCCTCTTCGACTGGCATGCTGAGCGTCCACGTCTCGATCTCCTCGGCATGGACATAGGGACGCTAGAGCGCTGCCGCTCTCTTATGGGGGCTCCGCATGGCTTTGTCGTGGTATGCGGTCCGACCGGAAGCGGAAAATCGACGACGTTGTACGCAGCACTGTCCGAGCGGACGTGCGACGCCGAGCACGTGTGCACCATAGAAGATCCGATCGAAATGCACCTTCCCGGCATTGCGCAAATGCAGGTGAACGTCCGAGCGGGCTTGACCTTTGCGCGCGCACTCCGCTCGATACTGAGGCAGGATCCCGACGTCGTCATGGTAGGTGAGATGCGCGACGCAGAGACCGCAGGGATTGCCAGCTCCGCCGCTCTCGCCGGCCAGCTCGTTCTCACGACGCTTCACAGTCGGGATGCGGCGCGTGCGATCGAAAAGCTGATGGACTTGGGCGTAGCGCGTCACACGCTTGGTGCAGCTTTGACCGGCATCATTGCGCAGCGACTCGTGAGGACAAAATGCTCCAGCTGCGTCGACGGAGCCGGCTGTCAGGACTGCTTCGGCATGGGCTTCTCTGGGCGTACGGGGATGTTCGAGTGCGTCGCTATTAGCGAGGAGTTGCGTAGCGCGATCTCGAGCGGCTCGCCGGCACAGCAGCTCCGACATCTCATCGAGCGCGACGCGTGCGGCAGCCTTGCGCGAGACGGCCTGCGTCACGTCATGGCAGGCCGGACGACCGCTGCCGAGGTAGAGCGCGTTCTTGGCGAGCGCATTCCCACGTGACGAGCGCGCTAGCAACGATATTGCTCTCGGACACGCTACATGCAGCGCAGATGCGCGGAGCCTCCGACGTACACTTTGCCCCGGGTCTTCCGCCGGTTCTACGCATCGACGGTCGGCTCGAAGCGTGCGGTGCCTCCGGCGTTTCGCCGGAGGACGTCGAACGCGTTGCTGCCTCGTTGTTCGGCGACGCCGAACGGGAGCGTTTGGCTGAAGTCGGCGACGCCACTACCACGATCGCGGAAGAGGGGACGACGATTCGCGCGCACGCGGCTCGTACGATGGACGGCCTCTCACTGACGCTGCGCTTTCTCGCGCGAGAGGTCCCATCGCCGCGTTCTCTGGAGCTCCCGGAGGTCCTGAGCGACCTCGCGCGTGCGCCACGTGGACTTTTGATGCTCGGGGGGCCTACGGGGAGCGGCAAGTCTACGACGCTTGCGAGCCTCATTGCGATGCTCAACGATACGAGCGCTCGCAAAATTATCACGCTTGAGGATCCTGTGGAGTACCGCATTCCACCGAAGCGCTCGCTGATCGTGCAGCGCCAGATCGGGCGTGACGTGCGTACGTTCGCGGAGGCAATACGTGGAGCACTGCGTAGCGATCCGGACGTAATCGTGATTGGCGAGATGCGGGACGCCGATACCATTTCCGCTGCGATAGCCGCCGCCGAGACGGGACATCTCGTGCTGGCAACCGTTCATACGGGCGACGTCCCCCAGAGCGTTGACCGCCTCATCGATGCGTTTCCATCCGATCGCGCAGAGCATGCGCGCGGTCGAATAGCGAACGTCTTGCTAGCCGTGATCTGTCAGCGGCTCGTCCCCCGAGCCACGGGAAGCGGCCGGCACTTGGCGGCAGAAGTGCTCGTCGCAACGGATGCCGTGCGGCATATGATTCGCGACGGCAAGCATCACCAGCTGCCAAGCGTCATGGCGACGAGCAGGCGCTTTGGGATGCAAACGCTGGAAGCGCATCTCTCCTCGTTGGTGGCAAGGGGCGCGATAACCCCCGCTTGTGCGGAGGCCGCGCGCTAATTGGACGCTGTGTATCATTACACGGCGCGCTCAGATGAGGGTAGCATCGTCACGGGAACGATGCGGGCGCCCTCGCGGTACGATGCCGTTTTGCAGCTGCGGGGGCGGCGACTCTTCGTGACATCCTTGGACGATGAGGCGGACGTACGGGGCAAGGTCAAGGCGCTTTTGACGCTCGCAGCACCGCGGCGGCGTACGCGAGCGGCATTCTTTCGCTCACTCGCCGTTCTTGTTGGCGCAGGTGCGACGTTGCGGCGCGCCCTCGCTGTTTCAATCGATCAATGCGGCGATTCGCGATTCGCGGAAGCTTTGCGCGCTGCAGCCGCAGATGTCGACGAGGGGACTGCGCTTTCAGATGCGATGTCGCGGCGACCGGCCGAGTTCTCTACGACGATCGTAGCAATGGTTCGTGCTGGGGAGGTTGGCGGGGTGCTCGAAGAGGTTCTCGATCGTTGCGCGATCATGCTCGAGCGCGAAGGCGAACTACGTCGCCGCGTGGCGGCGGCGCTGACGTATCCGGGGCTCGTCATGGCTGCGGCTGGCGGCCTGGTCGGCTTCTTGCTCCTTACGACCGTGCCCAGCCTGAGCTCTATCTTTACGGAACTGCATGCCTCCTTGCCGTTATCAACGCGACTGATGATCGCTGTGAGTGAGAGCTTGCGCACGCCGGTGGCACCGTTCGCGGGTGCTGCTATTTGCGCGTGCATCATCGGTGGTACGGTGGCATTTCAGCAAGGAGGAGCGCGCAGTCTTTGGCTGGACGAGAGGATGCTCAAGCTGCCGGTCATCGGAAGGATCCGAAGCAGCGCAGCGACGGCGACGTTTGCGCTGACCGTTGGAACGCTGCTGCAGTGCGGCGTCGCCATCGCGGAGTCCGTTGGCACGGCGGCCGGCGTGGTGGGGAATGGGGCGTACCGGCAAGCGATACTGCGAGTAGAGCGGCTGCTTGCCGAAGGAACCGGCTTTGCCCTCGCGCTGCGAACCGTAGGAACCTTCGAAGCACTCTGCGTCGGGCTGGCTGCTATAGGAGAGGAATCGGGCTCCCTCGACGGCATGTTGCTGCGCGCCGCCGAGCATTACGAAGCCGACGTTTCCGCGACACTCGCGACGATCACATCGATCATCGAGCCCATAATGATTGCGGTTCTTGGAATTGCGGTGGGCACGATCGTCGCCTCGATCATCATCCCGCTATACGCTGCAATAGGGAACATTCGGTGATAGCCTTGTGTCTTTCGCGCGACGATGTAGTCGCGCGCTATCGGTACCTATACGTTCGCGCCGCTCGACGTTTCGCTCGACCCGGTCTCGACAGAGCCGATCTCGAACAAGTAGCCGCGATCGGTCTCATCAAGGCCGCGGATCGGTTCGACCCCGCGTCGCGCACGCCGTTCGAGGCCTATGCGTGGCTTCTGATGATCGGAGAGCTGATGCACTACGTGCGGGACAGCGAGCGGCTCGTCCGCGCGCCGCGACGACTCAGAGATCTCGATCGTCGCTGGCTTCAGGCGGAACACGACGTCTGGATGCAGCAGGGCCGAGAATCGACGCAAGCCGAGATCGTCGAGGCACTCGGCGCCTCCGCTTCGGAGTGCCGCGAGCTCAGGCAGTATCGCGCTGCGAGCCACGTCGTTCCGTTCGATGCGCTGAAGCCTCCCGAGCAGCAGTCGCTGGCATATACGATCGACGCGGAGCTGGACCGGATCGGACTGGAGAGCGTTGTCAGTCGCTTTTCACCTCTCGAGCGTACTATTCTGCGAGAAATTTATGAGTGCGATACTCCGATGACCGCACTCGCGGCAAAGCTCGGATATTCCCGGCGTCATGTGGCGAGATTGCATCGTCGAACCCTTCGAAAGCTAGCGGGATTAATGCGTCCCGCGGTCTCGTGCACGGGGCATTACGATAACAAGGTGATGTCGTCGTGACGAATGACAGCGAGCGTGGTTTCACGCTGATTGAGATGATGATCGTCGTGGCCATCATCGCGATCTTAGTGACGATACTCGTACCGAATCTGATGCGAGCGAGGGCGCAGGCGCAGACGGCCGCCTGCGAGGCGAACCTCAAAGAAATTGCAACGGCATTAGAGCTCTACGAAACAGATCATGATGCCTATCCCCAGAGCGGCAATGTGGACGCAAGCAACAGTGATCTTCAGCCGTACGTGCAGCAGGTCCCGGTGGATCCGGCAGCAGGCCCGGGTAAGCCGTATACGTTTACGGTAAGTACGGATGGTAACGGACAGCCTTCGTATACGATTACATGTCCGGGAATTCACGATCCCGGGACTCTTCAGGGCTTCAATCAAGGCAACACGACTGCGACTCACATCCAGTACGGTTCGCAGACTGGGTTTTCCGCCGTGAGCAGTCAATAAGCCGTGGATATCGTCGGCGCGTTCCTTGCGTCGCTTTCGCGGCAGGCCGGGGCGACGCCGGCCTTGGCGTTCGCGGCCGGGGTCGCGGGCTCGGTGGGGCCCTGCTTTGCAGCTCGCGCCGCATCGCTTACCGGTCTCACCAGCGGAGCGCGCGGCGTTCGGCGGTTGGTGCTCGTGGCGACGTTCGTCGTTGGTATCGTAGCGTCGTACGTGCTGATCGCGTCCTCTGCAACGCTGTGGTTTCGAATTGCGATGCAATCGTCTTGGATATATGGCGCGCTCGCATTCGGCCTGCTGATCTACGGAGCGCGCGGGCTTGCGCGATCGAATACGCACGAGTGCTGCGGTGCCACAATGTCTGCACCGGCGGTACGTTCGATCGGGTGCGCGTTCTTGAGTGGAGCTTCCTTCGCTTTCGTGGCGTCACCGTGCTGCACGCCTGTTCTCGTGGCCATCGCGGGTGTTGCTGCGAAAGCATCGAGTCCTTTCTTCGCCGCGGCAGTTGCCGCCGCATTTGCAATCGGTCATGGGATGCCCCTCACCCTGTTGACGTGCAGAGACTCGCGCATTTGTGGACTGCTGCATGGTGAGCAGTGGCGACGGGCAGCATCGGTCGTCGGAGGGGGCGTGATGGTCGCGCTTGCGGGATACTATGCTCTGCTCGCGTGACGGTGCCCATGGGCGAGCGGAGCCCGCACGCAATGCGCTGGCGAGCCTCACCGCAATCGCTATGACGACCGTGTTGCTGCACGCGCAGCTCGCTTCAGCAATGGTCACCCGAGGCGACGATATGCTGTATCAATCGAAGGTCGAAGCGGCAATGAAGTTTTACGCACGTGCATTGTTCCTCGATCCAGGCAGTGCGACAGCGATGGACCGATATGCATTTGTAGCTCTAATGATGCACAGAAGGTCGCTCCTGCGGCTCGCGGTTCGCAAGCTGACCGCGTTCTTGCGAGGACCTCGGATGAGCGAAACATTGCTCCTAGACAGGGCGCTTTGCGAGCGCGCCCTCGGGCAGTACGCTGCAGCGGAGCAAGACTTCGTTACAGCCGGAATGCTCGGGCGAGATGCGCGCGCGCTCGTCTTTGCCGGCTACGCAGCGTTGCGCCTCGGATCGCGAGAACGGGCGCGGCTCTGGTGGCACCTGGCATTGGAGGCTCGGCGCCGGTACGTGCCGGCGCTGCGAGCGTTGGCCCGGTGATGAACGGCGCGCATGCAGGGATCGCCAGCGCGGTCATTGGCGGTACGTGCGTCGTGATTTCTCGCTGCGCGGCCGAGCGTTATGGATGCCGCGCCGAACCACGGTTCCGCTCGCACATTCTGATGGGATCGGTCGTGGCAATCGATGTCGTGGGGTCTAGCTTATCACGCGTGACAGCAGGTGAGGTTGCTGCGCTTTCGGTGGCGGGAATTTGCGCCGTGACGGATTTGGAATGTGGCTACATCTTCGATTATGTCGTTGCATTCGGATGTGCGCTGACGATGGCATGTTGCCTCGTGGAAGGAAACGCCCTGAATGCTGCGCTGGGGGTTCTCTCAGGAGCGACTCTCCCGGCATTACTCAGCGTTGGCAGTCGAGGACGCGGGCTCGCGCTGGGTGACGTAAAGCTCGCTGCACTGCTCGGAATGTCTGAAAGCGTGAGCGGGGCGTTGTCCATGGTCGCAGTTGCGTTTATTATGGGTGGGATCGTCGCGGCCGCCCTCGTGCTTGCGCGCCGAAAGCGATTCTCGGACGTGCTTCCATTTGCTCCATTTCTCTCGATCGGTGCCTGGTTTGGCGCGCTCGTGGTGGGACGATGATACACGTCCTTCCGCTCGGAATTGATATCGGGGCGACACGAATCCGCGTTGCCGTTGCGGAACGGCGTAGGGACGGAACGATACGGATTCTTGGGATCGCGTCGCGCGAGCGCGCAGACTGTAACGAAGCCGAACGCGATGCCGCGGCGGTCGCCGTTCTCGAAGATCTCAGCCGCGAGCTCGGGCTGCGGCGACAGAGGGAGTGCGTGTCAGCGCTAGGATCGCCTCAAGCGACGCTTCGTAACGTGCGATTTCCTAAGATGAGTTGGCTGGAGCGGAGGAACGCTGCGCGCTTCGAGGCTCTGGGAGAGTACGGTGGGACGTCGCGAAAGCCGATACGGGTGCGTTTGCACTCGATCGATCGAACGTCGGGCGTGTTTGCCGTCGGAATGGTAGACGAGATGCTGTTGCGGCATCATGTCGATATCCTGCGCAGAGCACGCCTACGCGTAGCAGGCGTAGATCACGATGCCTGCGCGTTGCAGCGCGTACTGGGCGACGTCGATGCCGTGGTTGATATCGGCTATGAGACGCTGCGACTTCACGTGTTCTTGGAAGGAGCGCCGCTGTCGTGGACGGCGGGCGTGGGAGGGGTGGACGTAACGCGATGCATCGCGAGCGACCTTCTTATCGACACGGCAAGTGCGGAGCGGCGCAAACGTATACTGGGCGTTGCCGGCGCCGGCGAGAGTGCCCGAGAGTCCTGCGTGGAGGCGATTTGCGCACTGATCGAAGAGGCGCGAGCTGGCGGAGTACGCGTTAGTGAGATTGGATTTATCGGTAATGGCGCCCGTCTCCCTGGCGTGGTGGAATCGGTGGCTGAACGGACCGATGTCCGCGTCAGGACGCCGGTTTCGCTTCTCATGAGAACGGCAAGACTGTCGGACGAAGCGGTGGAATGTGGCTCGCCTGACTGGACGCTCGCCGCAGCCTTGACTACGTGGCGTGCAGCGTGACTTTCGACTACCTGCGAGATGAGGCACCGGAAGCGGTCGAACGCGTTCTCGCCCTTGGGCTTCATCCGGAAGCGAAGGCTCTGGCGAGCGTCGTCGTGATTGCGGCAATCGTGCTTTTGAGTGCCTGGGCGATCGGTGAGTTCCACGTTCGGAAAGAGCGTTCGACCCTGGCGCAGGCCAGAGCCTATCTCGAACGCAGCACGTTCGAAGCGAACAAGGTTCTCGCTCGCGCACGTCGCGTTCGATCGTGGCTTTCGCTCGATCGGCGTATACGCGCGATCAGGACATCCGGATCCGCGACGGCACGGAACATCACCTCCGCGGCTAATACGCTTCCTTTGGATGCATGGCTCACCAGTATCCGCTATGATTTGGCGGGATATTCCGTGACGGGCAGGGCTGTAGGCCTCCGCGGAGTGGAGCGCGCCTTGCACGCTTACCGCGCGATACGCTTGACCTCCGTACGAAGCTCCGGCTCGAACTCGGCGCGCGTCGTCGACTTTGAGGCGCACGTCTCGGAATGATAAATGCTTACGTGAAAAGCCGGGCTATGCGAGGGACCTGGGCGGTCGCCGTTACCTGCATAATTCTCGCGTACGCTGCGATCGTCTCGCGCGAGCATCGGCAGCTTGCCGCCGTGCGAGCGGCGGAGCGGTCCGTCTACGATGCGGCAAACCGAAACGAGCGCATTATCTCGCAAGAAGCAGCGCTCATCTCGGAGCGCAACTACGTGCGTGCTGATATCGCGCGTATGGTACACGATACGACGCGGCCGGCAGATGCGTTGCTCGGCGAGCTCGACGTGGAAAGTGGTGAGTTGGGCGTGCGCGTGATCAGCGTGAATCCATTGGCCGACGTCTCGCAACGTTCCGGAGCACGGCGCTCGACTCTTCACTCTGACGGCTTCACGATTGAGGTCGACGGCACGTTTGAATCGCTGTTGTCATTGCTCCACGAGATGACGTCCGGCGCACCTCTGATCGGAGTGGATTCGATCGCAATGACCACGGCCGACGGAGAGCAGAAGGGGTCGCCCACGCTCCACGCGACGTTGAGTGCGCGCACGTATGAACTCGATGCCCATTGGTCACAGGAGTTTCGATGAGGCTTCCGGCTTTGTATGACGGCCAGCGAGCCGTAATCTTTCGTTGGGGAATGCTGCTGGCGGCGGCCGCGTGTGCGTTGGCGCCTTTATCCGGAGCATCTTCCGCAACCCCTCGCAACGGCGTGGCGGGCGCACGTATCCGGATCGGAAGGCTCGCTCCGCTCGGTGTTCCGAGCCCGATTGCCCTGAAGCGCGATCCGTTTATTCCACGCGCCGCGGAGCTGCCGTCCGGAACGGTCGTTGAGGCCGTGCTTCTCGGGGAATCGCCGCACGCGCTCATTTCCGTCGGGGCGCAAACGGCGATCGTCGGTGTCGGCGATGCCGTCGCGGGTATTCGCATTCAGTCGATAGACGCACGCGGCGTCCGTCTGGCCGACGGTACGCGACTATGGCTGCGAGGAGCTGCACCATGAGCCGCCATATTGCAGGCGCGCTGTTCGCGTTCTGGTTCGTCGCCGCCGTACCGAATCCGGCGGTATCGTTGGACGTTCGCGATGCGTCTATGACCGACGTCATCGCTTTGCTGGCTCAAGAATCCGGCGTCAATTTGGTCGCGGATCAATCGGTTGGGTCATCGCGGGTGACGTTACGCTTGATGCACGTTCCCTTCATGACGGCGCTGGACATTCTGGCCGGGGCACACGGGCTTAGCATCGAGCAGCGTGGAACGGTCCTCGTCATCGGAGCGCGCGAAGCATTGAACCGAGACGGGCAGGATACGGGCGCGAACGATCCTCACACGATCATCATGCAGCTCGAGCATGCGCAAGCGCAAGACGTCGGCAAGGTGCTCGTAGCGTCGCTTCCGGTGGGAACGCTCGTGGTACCCGACTCGCGCACGAACGCCCTCGTCTTGAGTGGCGATCCTCCGGTGTTGGAACGCGCGCGTATGCTGGTGTCCGCTCTCGACTCCCCGCTTGCGGCGCCGGCCCGCGTTCAAAGCGTTGCCTATCGATTGCGCTACTCGCGTGCCGGGGACGTCGCGCGCGAGTTGAAGGCCGCTTTGACGGATGGTGCGTTCGTTGCCGACGACCAAGGAAACGCGGTTCTCGTGACGGGCGACGACGGCGTCCAACAGGCGGCGCGTCAGGCGATCGGGGCTTTGGACGTCGCAGGGCCCGAGGTCCTCTTCGAGGTGCGCGTGGCGGACGTCACGCCGGCGAACGATTCGAGCAACATCGGCCTAGAGTTTGGCGGAGTAGACGCGCACGGGCAGCCCATCGTCGGCGGTTCCACGTACGCCTTCGCCGGCGGTAGCATTGCGGTAAACGTGCGACTAAACGCCCTGCTCTCTCGCGGGCACGCGCAAATACTGGCCACGCCGCGCTTGGTGACGCTCAATGGGAAGGAGGCCGACCTCCTCATCGGCGAGACGTACCCGGTCGTGTACAATACCTCGGTGCTCGGCGGCGCGAACGTTCAATTCGTCGATATCGGTGTAAAACTTCGCCTGACGCCGATCGTCGGCCCTGATGGAAGCGTTACCGCGGAACTTCACCCAGAATATAGCGAGCTGCAAGGTTTTACTTCGTCGGGATACCCGATTATCGCAAGTCGAAAGATCGATTCCACGCTGAGGGTACGAAGCGGGCAGACAATCGTTCTCGGCGGGCTGCTTCGCGACGTATCTAACGAAACGATCGAGCGGGTACCGTGGCTCTCCGATATTCCGATTTTGGGAAAACTCTTTGAAAATAGGCAGGCATCGCACGAGCGAGACGAGATCGTTTTCCTGATCACCCCGCACGTAATCGACCCGGCAGCACCTCCCGAGCGCTAGGAGCTGCGTTTCCCGAGGGACTGCCTTTCGCTCGGATGAAGCTTCGAGCATGCGGATATTGGCGGTCTGCCTTGCTCTGCTCACCGGGGGCGCCGGCATCGTACTCGCCGCGGGGCAGCAGACTGCGTCGGAGCTGGCGCAGATCACCGCGCGTGGGCGAGCTCTGTACCAATACGATGTGGCCGCGACGCTCGCCATGGATGCCGTACGAGCGCGCTATGGGACGGCGATGCCGCAGGCACCAGCGGGCTCGCGCGTCCTCTCCATCTGCCGGCCGGAGTTCAGCGGATGGTCCGTCGACGTCGGCGCATTGTCCGGCGATACGGCGTCGTTTGTGGTGTTCTATCGCGCGGTGCAGGCAGGGCCAGGCGCTCGAGCGTTCGACGTGACGAAGGTCGACGCACCGGCTACCGGAGCGTTCGACGTTCAGGCAGCGCGCGCCATCACACGTGCGATCGGCGATTTTCAGGCCGTGCGGTCATCGCCGTACAAGTATGCTGCGCTCCAACGCGCGGACGGTCAATGGTACGTCTACATATATCCGGGCCCGACGGCGGCGCACGCGTATCCGCTGGGCGGCGATGCCCGGTATCTCGTCTCCGCTGACGGGAGACAGATCGTCGCGCGCCACCGCATGCACAACGGGATCATCGACGAGGAATCGGCGAGCCTGCCGAACGGCGCGCACATGGCCGCCGGCTTTCATACCGTCGTCGTGGACGACGTGCCGCAGGACACCGATGTCTTCCACGTCTTGCTTCGCGAGCCGCGCGTTCCGGACTACGTCTCCGCGCAGGGCCACATGTACAAGATCGACACCAACGGCTCGATTGAGGACCTGGGGACTCCAACGCCAACGCCTCGCCCGTGAAGACGGACGTCGTCGTCATCGGGGCGGGCGCTGCGGGGCTCGCGGCGGCGCGCGAACTCGGAGCATGTGGGAAGCGTACGCTGCTCCTGGAGGCGCGAGAGCGTGCCGGTGGGCGGATGTACGGCGTGCGCGATCCGCGCTCGCCGGTACCGCTCGAGCTGGGCGCCGAGTTCGTCCACGGGGCGCCGTCGCAGACCTTGCGTCTGCTGCGCGAGATGGGGACGACGCGCTGCGACGTGCCTGAGTCGCGCGCGGAGGTGCGTAACAGTGAGATCGTCACAAATGTTAACATCGAGGCACAACTCGAGGCGCTGCTCGAATGCGTGCCTCGGCTCGACGGCGACATGAGTGTGGAGGCGTTCTTGCAAGACTTCGGTACGCGCCCTGAGTTCGTGGAGGCATCGCGGCGGATGCGCTTGATGGTCGAAGGCTTCGACGCTTCGGATCCCGCCGTCGCGAGCGTCCAGGCAATCGCGCAAGAGTGGGCCGGCGACGCGGGAGCCGGCAGTGCCGAATCGCGTCCCGTCGGCGGCTACGGCCCTGTCGTGGAGCACCTCGTGCGCTCGCTCGACGCGGGCTTCGTGGAGTCGCTCTTCGGCGCGGTCGTGGAGAGCATCGCGTGGAAGCGTGGCGCCGTGCGCGTATGCGCAACGCACGAGGAGGAAAAGATCGAGGTCGAGGCGCGCGCCGCCGTGGTGACGCTGCCGCTGGGCGTCCTCCAACTGCAGGGCGAGAGCGCCGTGCGCTTGGATCCGGAGCTTCCTGCCGTACGGCGCTGTGCGATCGATGCGCTTGCGATGGGGCCCGTCCTCAAGGCGGTGATGGTGTGCAGCGAACCTGTCTGGGAAAGCGTGCACGACGACGCGCTTTGCGACGTTGCGTTCATGCACGGAGAGGATGCGCCGTTCCCGGCCTTGTGGACGTCGCTGCCGATGCGCTCGTCGACGCTCGTCGCATGGGCTGGCGGACCGCACGCCGCGGCGCTCGGCAGTGCGTCGAACGAGGAGCTGTACGCCTGCGTTCTCGAATCGGTGCGGCGCATTCTCGGTCAAAGCGCGCGCGATGCCGTGCAGACGATCTACGTCCACGACTGGCAACGCGACCGGTTCGCGCGCGGCGGCTACAGCTACGTGAAGGTCGGCGGCATGGGCGCGCGGGAGCAACTCGCCGCTCCGCTGGACGAGACGCTGTTCTTCGCGGGCGAGGCGACGGCGCTACGCGGTGAGGCCGGGACTGTCGGCGGCGCGCTCGAGAGCGGCGTGCGCGCCGCACGCGAAGTCTGCGCCGCGCTAAAGGAAGCACGATGAAGCTCGACTTTCGCGTACCCTCGGTCGAGCTGGTTCCTGAATACCGTGCGTTCGTTGCGTCGTTCTTGCCGACCGACGTGGACATGTGGTCGCGCACGCACGCGCTCGCGCGCAGCGATCCGGCGGCGTACGTCGAGCAGGCGCAGCGTTTCGCACGCGGCGAGATGGAGCCGCTCGTGAAATCCGACACGTATTGGGTCTTTAACGGAAACGAGATGGCGGCAGAGTTGTGGATCCGCCACCACCTGCGCGGCATGCTCCTGCGCCACGGCGGGCACGTCGGCTATGCGGTTCAGCCGGCGTTTCGCGGCAAGGGCGTCGCGACGGCAATGTTACGCTTTGCGCTGGAGCGTTTGCGGACCCTTGGCGAGGTGGAGGCGCTGGTCACCTGCGACGACGACAATCCGGCGTCCGCGCGCGTCATCGAGAAGTGCGGCGGCGTGCGGATCCACGACAGCGAGAGGGACGGCCGGCCGCACCGGCGCTATCTGATCCCGCTGTCAGCGCCTTAGTCGGGGACGTTCGTCGACGCCCTGAGCGGCTGGACGAGCCCGCGCAGGAAGTCGAGCTCGATGCGCATGCGCGCGTTCTCGGCAGCCCGCTCGATATTCGAGACGTGATCGTACGCGATCCTCGCGCGCCCAACGAACTCTTCGAGGATCCGCTGCTCGTTCGGGTCGATATCGGAGGCGTTCACGTGCGCGCCGAAGAGCACGAAGCCGATCATCTGCTCGCGGATGCGTATCGGGACGGCGAACGCCGGCGCGGCGGCTCCTTGAGGGAAATCGTCGCGGCCTGCGAGGAACGGGCCGCCCGCGATGCCGCGCTTCTGCGCTTGTAGATCGAGCACGAGCGGGTCGTCGGCGGGGATCGCGTCGCGCCCGACCCCGCTCCATCCGATGGCCGCAGCTTGTGCGAACGCGCCGGCACCGTCGCGCCGAAAGACCGCGGCGGAGCCCAGGCGCAGCGCCCGCGTGCTCTCTTCGACGAGCAGCTTGTCGAGCGACGCGAGCGATTCCGCGTACATCATCGCCTCGCCGACGCGCTCCAAGTGCCGCTCGGCTTCATGCACGGATCGGAAGACGAACCGGTCGACGAGCGAATCGACGAACCCATGCAGATGCTGGATGCCGACACCGAGCGCGAGCGCGCCCGCGACCTCGATGACGAGACCGAACGATTCCAATCGCCGTGCGACCGCCCAGTCGAGCAAAACGAGCAGCCCGACGCCGATCGACGTGAGAATACCGTAGACAAGCGCGCGATTGAGGAAGAAGCGAATGTCGATGACGCGATGTTTGAGGATCGCATATGTCACCGTGATGGGAATGAGGACATCGAAGATCTGCAGCGTGTTGGTGAGCCAGATCGGGGACGTGCCGGTGTAGCCGAAGAATGCGTTGAAGCTCGCAAACGCTCCGTATCCGACGAGAAAGCCGAAGATGACCCAAACGATTCGCGGGCGCTCTTGCGGCGTAGCTTGGACGAGCGTGGCGATGAATGCTCCCGCACCGACGCAGTACCCGAGGAGCACGAAGGCGTCCGCGACGGAGGAAACGGCGAGGGCGTGGGGGAGCAAGAAGACTAGCCCGAGCCCCCAGTAGAGGTTTGAGAGGACCAACAGAGGCGCGGCAAAGAGCACGGCGCGCTCGACGGTGCGCTTCCAGCCCGTCACGACGTTCGACGGAAAGCGCAATGCGAAGATGATGAACGCAGCGAGCCCGGCGACGCCGAATGCCGAGCTCCACGCGTACTCGAGAACCTGAAGCCACGTGGGTGAGTAGGACTGGCTTAAGGTCGATCCGTTCGAAACGTCGAGAGCGTAGATGAAAAATGCCCATGTGAGCGCTGCGGGACGCAACAGCAAGAGCGCGCCCGCGAGAATCGGGAAGGAGATCAGCGTGAGCAGCTGGATCACGTCGGTGACGTTGTCTGCGAGCGTTCGCAAGTGCCGCACTGAAACGAGCGTCACGGCCTGCAAGCCGATACCACGAACGAACTGAAACGTCGCTCGTCTCGCAGGGCGCTCCGTGTTGTACGACGTGTAGACGGAGCGCCGGTCGTCGAGCGGCATGGCGGCGAGGTCGATTTTGTCACCGACGCGGATGCCGGCGCGAGCCGCGGGGCCACCTGGGTCGACGGACGCGATCGTCGCCTCCGTACGGCTCGTAACCGCCTCCGTCATGCCGAAGTTGCCCCACGGGTGCCACGGCAAGATAAGGTCCGGAGCGGTGTAGACAAGGGAAATCGCAGCTAATGCCACGACGACGACCGCGCGGAACTGCGCCTTCACAGCGGGGCCTTTCGACGCGCGGCCGAGCGCCTCTTAGCCCCGGGGACGGCATGGACTCGGCGGTTCGGCGAGGAAGGGTACGGGGAAACCGCAAGCGGTTTGGAGGTTCCTTGTGAGGGGTCGGTCTTTTGCGTGGCTCACCTTCGCGCTCGTCTTTACATTCGCCGGCCGCGCGGCGCCGGGGGCGCCCGCGGTCGCGCACGCATCGCACGTCTGCGGCCCCTCCGTCGCATCGCACGCGCTCGAGCAACCCCCGGACGTCGAGATGTGGAAGGCGCCGCTCGATGCGTCGGGCGAACGCGAACTGATTCTCGCCGTCCATCGCGACGGCGATCGATTCTGCTACCGCTACGCTTGGGACGGCGTCGTGCGAACCGTAGCCCCGACGATTCGCGTTCGGCGCGGCGAGCATTTCGCGCTCCGTATCGCCAATGACATCTCCGGGCCAAGCCGAGGCGAGAGCGTCGCATCGACGGCCATGCTGCCATGCATGCCGATGCACATGCCTTCGGCGGTGTTGACGCGCTACGTCGGGTACCTCAATCACACCGTATACGATCGCTATATGCACGTCGCGCCGGTCGACACGAACATCCACTTACACGGCTTCGAAGGGCCGGCGGACCAAGAGAATATCTTCCTCTCGACGCTCAGCACGCCGATGCATGCGTGCGAGTATCGGATCACCGTTCCGCGTACGCAGCCTCCGGGAGTGTATCTGTACCATCCGCACATCCATGGCGCTTCCTACAACGAAGTCGCAGGCGGACTCGACGGCGTGTGGATCGTCGAGCCCGACAAGCCGCAGATCGCGCGCTCGGCCGAGCACGTCATCATACTGCGCTACCGGCTGCCCGCCCGGCTCGACAATCCGTTCGCGCCGAACGAAGACGCCTTTGGGACGGCGGGAGCGAGCTACGAAGGAGCACGGCCGGCGGCACCGCCGGTCTCGTACGACCCGTTTAAGCCGCCGCCGTGGCCCGTTACCTTTCCGATGCGGGCCGGCGGCGTCTCGCTGGATCCAACCGGCTGCAACGGCCTCGCTTCGGAAGCGATCGTCAGCGTGAACGGATCCGAGACGCCCGCACGCCTGGGCGTTCCTGCCTCGCGGACGCAGCTGCTGCGCATCCTGAACGGAACCTCGGACTCGCCCAAGCTGCTACGGATCCGCGACGGTGCCGGCCGCGAAGTTCCGTTTCGCGTCGTCGGGCTCGACGGCGTGCCGGTCGCTGGCAATATGGAGCACCCGTTAGCCGGATACATTCCGATGAACTCGCTGATGCTCTCCCCGATGTCGCGCGCGGACGTTCTCGTAACTGTGGGGGCCGGTTCGACCCTGACGCTGTCGAGCGAGCACTTTTGCGAAGGCAAGGACATGTTCTTCCAGATGCACCACGATCTGCTCACGATCGCCGGCATCGCCACGACCTCGCACGCAGTGAACGTGGCATCGGCGCCAGTTGCAATCGCCGATACGCCCGCCGCACGGCTGGTTGCCTTCGTGCGCACGCATCCGTCGCTCGTTCATCGGCGCGCGATCACGTTTACGGAATACGCGTTCCCGCGTAGGGGAGCGATACCGCTTCACGCCGCGTACTACATTACCGACACGACCAATCCGCACTTTCACGAGCATCCCTTCTGGCCGGTCTACAGCTCGGGAGCAATGGTCCCGTCAAACCCGGATATCGTGGTGCGGCAAGGCGCGATCGAAGAGTGGTACCTGATCAACGCGACGATGGAGTCGCACGCCTTTCACATTCACCAGATGGCGTTCGTGCAGGAGCAGAGCTCGATGGGCATGCCCGTCACGATTGATACGGTCTTCGTTCCGGTCGGAAGCCTCCAGCCGAACCCGCAGAACCGAAACTATCCGCTCGTCAACCCGAGCATTACGCGAGTGATTCTCGACTTTCGCCACGTTCCCAAAGGCGAGTTCGTCTTTCACTGCCACATGCTCTTTCACGAAGACCGCGGGATGATGGGCATCATCCGCGTCGAGTAGAACTTCGCGCGCGCCTGCTAAGAGCGCTCGCGATCGTGCGGGCGATCGCCCTAGCTACCCTAGCTACAGCCCGACGTTGCGCCGCACGAGTCGCACTTCTCGCAGCTGCCGTTACGAACCATGGTGAGCTGGCCGCACTCGGGGCAGGCGTTACCGGTGTAACCTTTTGCGCGGGCAGCGGTAACCTGCTGCGTGCGCGTCGCAGTGGCGACGCCGGTCGCGGCAGAGAGCAGCGAAGCGTGGGGCGGGGTGGGCTCATGCTCGCCGTCGTGCTCGTGCGTACCGCCGACGTGGAGATGCTCGCTCACCGGATGCAGGCTCTCCGCAACGCCTGCGGGACGCATGCTGACCTCGCCCACTTCCTCGGCAACGTACTCTTCGTCCGTGCCTGGACCCATCGCGTCCATCTCCATCGATGGTTGCACGTGAGCGAGATCGTAGCGACCCAGATATGTAACCGCGAGCTCGCGGAAGATGTAGTCCAGGATCGAGGTCGCCATCTTGATGTGGTCGTGTCCGACGACGGGGCCGTTCGGCTCGAAACGCGTGAACGTGAAGGCGTCGACGAACTCCTCGAGCGGGACGCCGTGCTGTAAACCGAGCGAGATCGCGATCGCGAAGTTGTTCATCAACGAGCGAAAGGCCGCGCCTTCCTTGTGCATGTCGATGAAGATCTCGCCGAGCTGGCCGCCTTCGTACTCGCCGGTCCGGAGATAGACCTTGTGCCCCCCGACGATCGCTTTCTGCGTGTAACCGCTACGGCGTTCCGGTAAGCGCCGGCGGCGGGCGATGTACCGATAGACGATTCGCTCGGCGACCTGCAACGGCTGCGCGTACGGCTGCTGCGCGAGCGACGAGTTGTCGTCGACGTCGCTCTCACCGCCGAGGTCGTAGCTCGCCGCAAGGGGTTGCGAAAGCTTCGAGCCGTCGCGATAGAGGGCGACCGCCTTAACCATGCGCTCCCACGAGTAGCGGTAGGCTTCCTTGACGTCGTCGATCGTGGAGGTCTGCGGAAGGTTGATGGTCTTGGAGATCGAGCCGCTGATCGACGGCTGGGCGGCAGCGAGCATGTCGACATGTGCCAGTGGCCGGATGAAACGCGTGCCGTACTTTCCACACGGCGTGGCGCAGTCGAAGACGGGCAGGTGCTCGTCCTTCAGGTACGGCGCTCCTTCTAAGGTCATGCGGCCGCAGATGTGTGCCGAGGCCTCTTCGATTTGCTGGGTCGTGAAGCCGAGACCGTCGCGTAGCAGCGAGAAACTCCAATCGGAGATTTGCTCCTCGGTGAGGCCGAGCTTGGTCTTGCAGAACTCGTCGCCGAGCACGAAGCGATTGAACGCAAATGGCAGTTCGAACGCGGTCGGTAGCGCGGCTTCGACGCGTGAAAGAATCTCTTCGTCGAAGCCTTTGGCGCGCAGCGTCGCACGATTGACATGCGGCGCACCTTCGAGCGTGCCGGTGCCTTTGGCGTACGTTTCGATGGCGGCGATCTGCTCCTCGCCGTATCCGAGGCGGCGCAGCGCACATTCGACGGACTCGTTGACGATCTTGAAGTAGCCGCCGCCGGCGAGCTTCTTGAACTTGACGAGCGCGAAGTCGGGCTCGATACCGGTCGTATCGCACCCCATAACCAAGGCGATGGTTCCAGTCGGGGCGATGACGGTTGTTTGTGCGTTGCGGAATCCAGCGACCTCGCCGATGGCAAGCGCATCGTCCCACATGGAGCGCGCGAGCTCCCAGGTCTTCTGCGTGAAGAGCGTCGGCGTCTGCGTCGCGGGGGGGATCGTGAGCCCTTCGTATTCGTCCGCCTTCGCCTGGTGCGCGAAGCGGCGATGATTGCGCATGATACGCAACATGTCGCCGGCGTTGTTCGCGTACCGTGGAAATGCGCCTAGCTGCTGCGCCATCTCCGCGGAGCAGCGGTACGCGGCTCCCGTCATCAGCGACGTTATCGCAGCGCACCAATCGAGCGCATAGAGCGAATCGTAGGGGAGGCCCATGCGCATGAGCAAGGTGCCGAGGTTTGCGTACCCGAGACCGAGGGTGCGGAAATCGTAGGACTTTTGCGCGATGACGCGACTGGGGAACTGCGCCATGAGCACGCTGATCTCAAGCGTGAAAGTCCAGATGCGGCAGGCTTCCGCGAATCGTGCAGCGTCGAACTCGCCGCGCTCGTTCTCGAACTTCACGAGGTTGAGACTTGAAAGATTGCAAGCCGTATCGTCGAGGAACAGATATTCGGAGCACGGATTGCTCGCGTTGATGCGGCCGTCGCTGGGACACGTATGCCATTCGTTGATGGTGGTATCGAACTGGAGGCCGGGATCGGCGCATTGCCACGCGGCGGTCCCGATCTGTTCCCACAAGTCCGATGCCGGGACGGAGCGAGCCACGCCACCGTCCGTACGCCGAATCATGTCCCACGAGCCCCCGCCGTCGAGCGCTTTGAAGAACTCGTTCGGGATGCGGACCGAGTTGTTGGAGTTCTGCCCGGAAACGGTACCGTACGCCTCGCCGTCCCAGTTGACGTCGTATGTGTCGAGCTCGAGCGCCGTGTACCCTTGTTTGGCAAAGTCGAGCGCGTACTGGACGTTTGCCGATGGTATCCCGGCGCCGAGCGCTACGCGTAGCGCGGACTTCAAGCCTGCATTGAGCGACGGGTCGAGGCGCGCGCTCTCCGGCAGCGTCTGATCGTGCGCGGCGCGCATGATCGCGTTGAGATGCTTCTCGATCGTGATCGATCCCGCAACGAGCGCGGAGACCTTTTGCTCCTCGCGGACCTTCCAGTTGATGAAGTGCTCGATGTCGGGGTGATCGAGATCGAGGACGACCATCTTCGCGGCACGACGCGTGGTGCCGCCGGACTTGATCGCTCCTGCCGCCCGATCGCCGACGCGCAGAAATGACATCAACCCTGACGAGGTTCCGCCGCCGGAGAGTCTCTCGCCGGCACTGCGCAGCTTGGAGAAATTCGAACCAGTACCCGAGCCAAATTTGAAGATACGCGCTTCGCGCACCCAGAGATCCATGATGCCGCCTTCGTTGACGAGGTCGTCGTCGACGCTCTGAATGAAGCAGTTGTGCACGACGACGTTATTCGTCAGGAAGGTGTGGCTCGCGGTTTCGATGTCGTAGACGGGCATCGGCTGGGGGAGTTGATCGATTGCGACGATTTCAACGGCGTGAATCTCGAGCACCGCGGTGGCGAGCGGCGATCCTCCCCCAGCGCGCGAGAGTTGCGGTAAAGGCGCTGGATCGATGCCGCTGCGGGCGAAGAGCACGTCGCCGGCCTGCAGGTCGCCGAGGTGACGCCAGCGAGCGGTATTGCCTTGCTGCGAATAGACGCGGTGATCGGGCGTAGCTTCGATGTACGTGCCGCCGGCCAGATGCACGCGCAACACGGGCTTGATTCCCGTGCGCTTCGCTGCGACGACGCGCGTAGTGCCGCGTGCGTCATAGACTTCGAGGCCGATGAGTCTGCGCTCGACGATGTGACCGATCGGAACCGGACCGTCAGGCGTGGAGACCGGTGCCCAGTACGGAAGGCAGGCGTGCGGTGCGGGATGCTCGTAGGCGCTCGTGGAGCGCACGAGCTCCTGACTCGCGGGGTCGACGAAAAAATGTCCTTGCGCCGGCCCCGAGATCCCGTACGCCCAATGCAACCCGGTGTTGAACCATTGCGGTGAGTTGGGCGCGCCGATCTGACGTGCTAGCATGGCGCACATCTCCTCGTAGTACGCTCGAGCGTCGTCTTCCGAATCGAAATACGCGTGCTTCCACCCCCAGTACGCCCAGCAACCAGCGAGTCGATTGAAAACCTCGCGCGAGTCGAGCTCGCCGCCGAACTGCTCGCTGCGCGGCAACTTGGCCAACGCCTCGTCATCGGCGACCGACCGCTGCAGCCATTCGGGGACGTTTTCTTCCTCGAGGCGCTTGAGCGCTCGCGGCACCCCGGCCTTGCGGCAATACTTTTGCGCGAGCACGTCGACCGCAACCTGACTCCACTCCGTCGGAACCATTACACGCTCGGCTTCGAAGATGACCGAACCGTCGGGATTCACGATTCGCGAGGTTCGCGGCTCGAAGGTCAGGCCGAAATAGGGGTCGTTCGGGGCAGAATAGGTGCGGCGAAACTTCATGCGCAGTAGCTCCTGGGGCATCTATTGTGGCATATTTTCGCTAGGACCACAAGATATTGTGGTGGACCGGTGGAATCCTTGTGAACCGGCTGTTGATGGCTGGGGATAGCGTTATCTGCCCTGTGGAGAGAACCGAGGATACCGAGGATAGCCGGTGCAAGAGCCGCCCGATGCTCGGCCCGGATCGCTTTGCCCCGCGCCTTTGTGAGGTGCCGCTCGCGGAGCTGGAGGCAGCCGGGATTCGAGGACTGATTCTGGACCTCGACAACACGCTCGTTTCCTGGGGTGGCAGCGAGATCGCGCAAGAGCATCTCGCGTGGGTACGAAGCGCGCAGGAGCGTGGCTTGCGGCTCGTGATGCTTTCGAACAACTTCTCCGATCGCGTCACGCAGATCGCTCGGCAGATGGGTATTCCATTTGTTGCCAATGCGTGTAAGCCGTCCCCAGTCGGGTTCGTGCGAGCCCTGCGTACGCTGCAGCTTCCCCGACGTCACGTCGCCGTAGTCGGCGACCAGCTCTTCACCGACGTCCTTGGCGGTAAGCTTTGCGGGCTCTACACGATTTTGACGGAGCCGCTCGAAGCGAACGACCACCCGATCACCAACGTGTTCCGGTTCTTCGAGCGTTTGATGCTGCCGCAGCGGCGATGAAACTAGCGGTCATCGGCGATCCCGTCGCACACAGCGCAAGCCCCGAGATTCATCGTCGCCTGCTGCGCGAGGCCGGAGTCGACGGATCGTACGAAGCGATTCGCGTTGGGGCTGGCGGAGCAGCGGGCGCGCTGCGCCGGCTCGCGGAGGAAGCCTTTGCCGGGTGTAACGTGACGTCGCCTCTCAAAGAAGAAGCGTTGGCGGCATGCGATCACCTTTCGCTCGCCGCGCAGCGCGCTCGGGCGGTGAACACGGTCGTCTTCGGACGGACCTTGCTGGGGACGACGACCGACGGTACCGGCGCAGCGGAGGCTTTGCGCGCGCATCTCGGATCGCTCGCCGGGCGCGAGATCCTCGTCCTCGGAACCGGTCCGGCGGCTCGTGCGGTCGTCGCGCAGCTCGCCGAAGAGGGCGTGCGCCTCTGGCTCTGGAGCCGCGACGCGGGCAAGGTCGAGGCACTCCGCGCGCGCTTTGGTGGGCTGGCGTTCGCTCGCGAGGTTCGCATCGAAGATGCTGTTTTTTCCGCCCTCTCACCGGAGGCGCAGTTGCCTGCGGAGGTCGCCGCGGTGGCGTCGCGCGTACCGCTCGTCATGGATGCGAACTATGGCGATCGTGCGACGCTGGGCAGACAGATAGGACGCCGCGTCGTGGACGGCGCGGAGATGCTCGAGGCGCAGGCTCGGGCAGCGTTTTCGTTTTGGCTGGAGAGCAGATAAGCAAGAAACGCTATTGAAGGGCCCCATGAACCGAGTGCCAAGTATGCGCCACGGAGGTGCCCAGGAGATGACACGTCGACACCGCTCGCTCGCCGCTACCCTCATCGCTTTCGCCATGACCGCGGGTTGCAACGGAAGCGGCACCGCCTTAAATCCGCCGACGAACGCGATTCCGACGCTTCTCTACGTCGCCAATGCATCCAACTCAGCCGACGTGTCGCCAGGGAGTCTGCTCGCGTTCACGTTACCGTTCTCGAGTAACTCCGCCCCGCTCGTCAGCGTTGCACCCCCTTCCGGTAACGAAGGGCCTTTCGGGCTCGCGCTCGACTCGAGCCATCGCTTGTTCGTCGGTTATCAGGACAAATACATCGCCGTCTACAAGCTGCCGCTCATGCATCTCTCCTCGCCGGATTTTGAGATTTCAACGCCGCCCGGTGCCGCTCAGGGACTCGCTTTCGACGGCTCGGGGAATCTCATCGCCGGGATCGGCAACTCGCTGTACGTCTTTTCCACGCCGCTCAGCAGCGGGAGCACCGCGAGTTTCAACTTCTTGCTACCGAACGGTAACCATTGTTGCCTTCAAGAGTTAGCCGTACACGCAAGCACGTTGGCCGTCGCCACCTTTACCGGGTTCACCGACCACATCTACGTCTATTCGTTGCCGCTAACCGCTGCGTCGACGCCGATCGCATCCATTACCAGCGGTGGTTCTCAGGGGTACTCCGGCGTTGCATTCGACGCGAGCGGCAATCTGTACGCTGCGGGCGGCAACCCGGAACAAATTGAGATTTATAATCCGCCGTTCAGCAACTTGAGCACGCCGGCGACAGTTATCTCGACGGCGACGCTGCCCAACTCGGAGAACCTCGCGTTTGACGCGAACGGAAACCTCTACTATACGACGACGAAGACCGTAACGCTCGCGTCGACGCTCTACGAATACTCGCCTCCTTTTAGCGCGGCGAGCGTTCCGGTGGCGCAGACGACCATTGGATTCGGCGCCTTGGTGCTGGGCGTCGCGGCGGGCAACTAGGAGTTCGGGAACATCGTGTCACGCTGAGCTCGTCGAAGCGTGGCGGAGAGGGGGAGATTCGAACTCCCGAGAGGCTTATCACCTCTGCTCGCTTTCCAAGCGAGTGCATTCAACCGCTCTGCCACCTCTCCCGGTTCAAATGGTGCCCCACCGTGCGCGGTACTCCTAGCTTTTAAATACAAGCCCGCCTTTGTGGTAGCGTTCAAAGAGTTCCTCGAACTCGCCCGGCGGCAGCGGCCGGCCGAAGAGAAAACCCTGCGCGAGCTCGCACTCACATTCCCGCAAAAACTCCGCCTGGGCTTCCGTTTCGACGCCTTCGGCTTGCACTTTGAGTCCCAAGGCATGCGCCATGGCGATGATCGCGGATACGATCGCGAGATCGTTGCCGTCGTTGGGAATGTCGCGTACGAAGGTCTTGTCGATCTTGAGTTTATCGAGAGGAAAGCGCTTGAGATGCGAGAGCGATGAATAGCCCGTACCGAAATCGTCGAGCGCGAGGCTGATTCCCAAGTTCTTTAGCTGACGCATGATCCCGATGGAGTCGTCGGCGTTCGTCATTGCGACGGTTTCGGTGATCTCGAACTCGAGGCACTCCGGCCGGTATTGAACGTTCGCCAGCGTGCCCTCGATGGAGCGCACGAGGTTGTAGTGCACGAACTGGCGTGCCGAGAGATTCACTTCGAGCAGGATCGGTATGTCGAATCTCTTCTGCCACGCGTAGACCTGCTGCGTTGCCGTGCGAAGCACCCATTCGCCGAGCTGGACGATAAACCCGGAGGCTTCGGCCTGCGGTATAAACGTGTCCGGGGGCGTGAAGGTGTTGTCCGGCTGCGGCCATCGGCACAGGGCCTCGCAGCCGATGATCTCCCCGGTCTGCAGATCGAGCACCGGTTGGTAGAAAAGCACGAACTCGTTGTTCACCAGCGCGTTTGCGAACCGGCGATGCATCGGTTGGCGATAGCTCAGGGTAAGCGAACCTCTCTACACGCCGGCCGGATGCCAGATGGTCTTGATCTCGGAGAAGGCCTCGATATCGTCGAGACTCTGTGCCTCGTCCGAAAACCATTCGTCGCGCGCTCGCGCAGGCCGCGGGCGCGTACGCTTGACGTTCTCTGCGGCATCGGCCTCCAGCTGCGCGGCGAGCACGCTCTCGGAACCGTCGTACGCTATTGCGTTGACGTCCATGTGCTTGGCGAGCACCGGCCCCACCTCGGCGCGCGAACCGGTGAGAAGGTTGAGGACGCCGGCGGGAAGGTCGCTCGTTGCGACCGACTCTGCGAAGACGACAGCCGTACGGGGATCGTGCTCGGAGGCGACGACGACGAGCGCATTTCCGGCTGCGAGCGGCGGCAAGATCACCGACAAGAGTCCGAGCAGGACGGGCGCGTCCGGCGCGAGCACCGCAACGACGCCGGTCGGCTCCGGCGTCGAAAAGTTGAAGTGCGGTCCGCCCACGGGGTTACGCGTCGAAAGCAGCGCCGCGAATTTATCGCACCAGCCCGCGTACCAGATCGTGCGATCGATCGCGGCGGTTACCTCGAGCGACGCCGCGGCCGGTTCGCACGGCGTACCTTCGCGAACCCGTTCCGTCAGCTCGGTTCGGCGCGCCTCCATCATCTCGGCGAGACGGTAGAGGACCAGGCCGCGTGTCCCCGGCGCCGTTCCCCACCACGCGCGCTGCCCGGCACGCGCGGCGACGACCGCGTCGCGCGCATCTTTTCGAGACGCGCGGGCGATGTTTGCGGCGAACGACTTGCCCTCGCTCAGCAGATCGCTGCGTCCCGATTCAGAGCGGACGAACGAACCGTTGATGAAGAGCTTGTACATCTTGCGGACTGGGAGGCGCGCGACGCCGTTCTTCGACACGGGAGCAACCTACGACGCCGGGAGGCAGGAGCCCTAGGAGAGCGACCCGTACGCTCGTGTCCCCGGGTTCGTAACGGGGAAAGCCCGCATCGGGAAGGAGACGCTGCAGTGGCAAAGACGCAACCATTTCTGAGCGACGTGAAGGAACTACGCCGGCGCGCTCGCGAGAACATCGAGCGGGGAGCCGTCACCGAAAGCTATCGAGGCGACCCGAAGGTCGCCTGCGAGATCCTCAATGCAGCCCTGGCGACGGAGATCGTGTGCGTCCTGCGCTACAAGCGTCATTTTTTCATGGCGAAGGGCCTGAACAAGGACGCGGTGGCGCAAGAGTTCTTAGAGCACGCGAACGACGAGCAAGATCATGCCGATCGCATCGCGCAGCGCATCACGCAGCTGGGCGGCGCGCCCGACCTCAATCCGGAGGGCCTCGCAATGCGCAGCCACTCGGAATACAAGGAAGGTGACACGCTCGTCGACATGATCCGCGAAGATCTCATTGCAGAGCGCGTAGCGATCGAGTCCTATACGGAGATTATCCGGTATTTTGCCGACAACGATCCGACATCGCGACGGCTCCTCGAATCGATCCTCGAAAAAGAAGAAGAGCACGCCAACGACATGCAGGACCTCATCGACCGGCTCGAGCCCGAGCTGACCACGCAGAGCGACGGCCTTCACAAGGGACGCTAGACTCTACGTAATTCGGGACCTTTTTCCCCATTTGCACCGGGGCCGAGGAAGAGCGAGCGCGCTTCGGCTAGACTGGTCGCATGCGTGCATGTGCGGCAACGCGGCGGCTGGATGTGGAGCTTGGTATTGCGCTCTGGCTGGCGTACGTCTGCGCCGTGCGTTCCGCCGCAATCCAGCTCGAGCTGGAACGTACGAACCTGCGCCTTGGTGTCGGCATCGTGCTCCTGGCGGCGATCGAATCCGCGCACGCGCTCCCGGTCATCGGCGCGGGCAGCGCGCGAGTGCTGCTCGGCGCGTCGTTCTTTTTCTTGTACGCGAGCTGGACGAGCCTGCCGGCGGTTCACCGGGTCTATGCGAACGTCGCCGCGGCGCTCAGCGTCCCGCACGGGGACGCATATACCATCGTAACGGTGCGTTCCGATGGTATGGAGCCCGCGATTGCGGTAGGGTCCCTTGCGGTGGTGGACTTCTCCGCATACCGGCACCGCATGCCCCGCATCGGCGACATCGTTGCCGTCGCGGTAGCCCCGAACCGCGTGTATCTGAAACGCCTCGTCGCAAAGCCCGGCGATCGCTTCGAGGTCGATGGCCTCGGCGTTCTCAGGAACGGGCGCAGACCCCGGGGCTGGAGAAACCGCGCCTTCCCCGACTATACGCTCGATGTCGCACAAGACACGATTGAAGTGAACGGCGTTCCCCTCGATCGCAGCATCGCCGACGTGCCCCTGCCGACGGCATGGAACGATCCTGCACGCCTACCGGAGAACTGCTACTTCGTCCTCGGCGACAACGTCAACGATTCCGAGGACTCCCATGTCTTCGGCTGCGTGCCGCGCCGCGCCATCGTCGGACAAGCAGTGCGCGTTCTCTGAGTGCGCCTCTACTCACCCTGTGCGAGCGAGAAGCCGCGCGCGCCGTCGAAGGCGTAGAGCCCCTCGGTCTTCACGACGTCGAGCCCCGCTGCATCGAGCGCTCCGACGATGCTCACGACGTCCTTCGTGGAGAAGGCGGTGCCCTCGCGCTCGAAGCGGCACGCCCAGTGATCGCTCCAGAACGTGTCGGGATCGCCGTTCGGCCAGACCTTCGTCCCGCGATTGGCAATCACCGTAAGCGTGGCTCTCGGAATCGAGAGCGCCTGAATGCGCGCGGCAATCTCGTCCGGATTGCCGCCGGGGAGATCGAGGAAGACGTCGACTCCGACGTGTTCTTTGCGAGCACGTGGGCCGGCTGCGCGTACGCCGAGCTCCATCTCGGCGCGCTTTGCGTAGCGCGCGGGGCGCAGATGCTCGGGCTCAAGGCCGATGCGCGCGATCACTGCATCGGCAAACTCGCTGGTGCCGACCTTCTGCTTCGAGACGCGCGCATCGTAGATGTCGTAGGTATGTATGCCGTCCTCGATCGTTCGCAGCCATGCATTGTGAATGCGCTCGGCGATGTCGCCTTGACCGATGTGCGAGAGCATCAGAAGCGCGCCGTGCAAGAGTCCTGACGGATTCGCCAGGTTCTGGCCTGCACGTCGCGGCGCGGAACCATGAATCGCCTCGAACATCGAGCAATGGTCCCCAATGTTCGCGGAGCCGGCGAGGCCGACCGAGCCGGTCATCTGGGCGGCGACGTCGGAGAGCACGTCGCCGTAGAGATTCTCCATGACGAGTACGTCGAAGGCGTCGGGGGTATCGACCATCTTCGCCGAGCCGATGTCGACGATCCAGTGCTCGTTCTCGATCTCGGGATACTCTTTGGCGATCTCGTCGAAGATTTTGTGGAAGAGACCGTCGGTCATCTTCATGATGTTGTCTTTCGAGAAACACGTCACTTTTTTGCGCGCGTGGGATCGCGCGTATTCAAAGGCGTAGCGGACGACGCGCTCGCTCCCGGGACGCGAGATGAGCTTCAAGCACTGCACGACGTCCTGCGTCTGGCGATGCTCGATGCCGCCATAGACGTCCTCCTCGTTTTCGCGCACGATGACGAGATCCATGTTCGGATTCTTCGTCGCGACATACGGGTAGAGCGACGCGCACGGCCGGACGTTTGCATACATTCCTAGCGTCTTGCGCACGGTTACGTTGAGGCTCTTGAAACCGCCGCCTTGCGGCGTCGTAATCGGCGCTTTGAGAAACACCTTCGTACGGCGCAGCGAGTCCCAGGCACGCGGCTCGATGCCGCTCTGCAGTCCGCGCTTGTAGATCGACTCCCCGATCTCGATGCGATCGATATCGAGCAACGCTCCGGAGTGTTGAAGGATCCGTAGCGTCGCGTCCATGATCTCGGGGCCGATGCCATCGCCGTATGCGACGGTAACCGGGGTTTTCTTGGCGGCTACAACTGCCATTCCTGAGCGTTCCATCCTTCGCTGATGCCGTTGGGGGTGAAGTTCTGCAGCTGCCTCACGAGCACGTATCGCAGCGGTGCGTCGAACAAGAACGCAGCGGGCGCATCCTGCAGGAGCAGCGATTCGATCCGTGCGTAGGCGCGCTTGCGGACCGCGCGATCGAACGTCGAAAGCGCGAGGCGCTGCGCGGCATCCATTTGCGAGGAGCAGTAACGCGCGACGTTGTTCCCGTTGGGCGGAATTGCCGCACACGTCCACTGGGAGGAGTTGTCCGGATCGGCTCCCGATATCCAGGCATAGAGAGTCATGTCGAACTTGCCGCCGTTGAGTATCCCGCCGTTCTCTGCGGCGGCATAGAGATTGGCGTAGGCGTAGCTCTTGAGCTGCACGTCGACCCCGACTTTACGCAGCATCTGCTGTACCTCTTCGACGATGGCACGCGCGCCCGTGCTCCCTTGGCCGTACGCGAGCTGGAGCGTCAGCCTCTTGCCGTTTTTCGTGCGGAGGCCGCTCGGGCCGAGGTGCCAACCGGCCGCGTCGAGCATCGAGGCCGCACGCGTCGGGTCGTACGGCGTCGGAGCGAGCGCGGCGTCGTAGCCCCACGAGAACGGTGTCAGGTCCGCGTTGCCGACTTGCGCAGTGCCGTAGGTCGTATCGCGGACGAGCGTCCTGTCGTCGATCGCGAGCGCCAGGGCGCGGCGCACGTTGACGGCATCGAGCGGTGCGCGCGCCGTGTTGAAGAGGATCGCGTCGTACGACGGAGCGTTGGCCAACAGGCCGACGAAGCCGGGATCCTGGATCAGGCTATGGTAGTTCGTCGTCGGAACTTCGATCTCGAGGTCGACGCCGCGCGAGCGCATCTCGGTTTCGGCAGTATTCGCATCGGTGATGATGAGCAGCGTTAGCTGCGCGATATGCGGTGCGCCGCGGAAGTACTGCGGGTTTGCGTCGAGGACGATGCGGTCGCCACGCTCCCAGCGTGCGAAGCGGTACGGACCGGTGCCGACCGGGCTCGAGTTGAACGGCACCTGATTGAGGTTCGGGTACTGCGCCAGCAGATGCGCCGGAAGAATGCGGTACGGCGTGTCGCTCTCGCCGAAGATCGTGTCGATGGCGGGCGGAAAGATTCTCTTCATGTGCAGCACGACCGTGTACGGGTCGGGCGCGTCCATCGAGGCGATTTGGTCGTATCCGCGGCGCGAGAGCACGTTGTTGTTGGGGTTCATGATCGCCTGCCAAGTGAACTTGACGTCGCGGCTCGTGAACGGCGTACCGTCCTGCCAGCGGACGTTGTGGCGCAAGTGGTAGGTGATCGTCAAGCCGTTCCGGCTGATGCCGCCGTTCTGCATCGTCGGCACGACCGCGGCCAGGTCCGGCACCTCGTTCCCGTGGCTGTCGATCGTGACCAGCTCGTCGAAAATCAAGCCGTCGACGAAGCTCTCTACCGCGTTCTGCGCGAGGATCGGATTGATGTTCGTGATATCGATTGGAAGGGCGATGCGAAGATTTCCGCCGGTTGTTCCGGCCGTGCCGCCGGTGCGAGAACACGCGGCGAGCAACGCGGCTGCCAAGAGGGCGGCAAGCATTCTATGCATGCTTGAGGTACTCGCGCAGGCCGTGGATGCCGCCCTCGCGACCGAACCCCGACTCCTTGTATCCTCCGAACGGCGAGCTGGGGTCGAACTTGTTGAAGGTATTGCACCAGACGACGCCTGCGCGTAGGTGCTGCGCGACCCACATGTTCTTGCTCCCCTCGGTGGTCCAAACGCCCGCCGATAGACCGTACGGGGTATTGTTGGCCTTGTCGATCGCCTCGTCGGGCGTGCGGAAGGTCATGACGGCGAGCACCGGGCCGAAGATCTCTTCGCGAGCGACGCGGTGCGACGGCTGCACGTTGGTGAAGAAGGACGCGGGAAAGAAGAAGCCGCGCGGCGGCAGTTCGCACTCCGCTTGGACGAGCGTCGCGCCTTCGTCGATCCCGCTGTGGACGAGCTCGCGAATCTTCTCGAGCTGCACGCGCGAGTTGATCGCACCGATATCCGTGTTCTTGTCGAGCGGGTCGCCTAGGCGCAACGTGCGTATCCGGTTGGTGAGTCGCTCGACGATGTCGTCGTGGACATTCTCCTCCACGAGTAGCCGCGATCCCGCGCAGCACACGTGGCCTTGATTGAAGTAGATGCCTTGGACGATCCCTTCGACGGCTTGGTCGAGCGGCGCGTCCGCGAAGACGACGTTGGCAGCCTTGCCGCCGAGCTCGAGCGTCAGGCGCTTCCCTTTGCCTGCGATGCGTCGCTGGATGATCTTGCCGACTTCGGTCGAGCCGGTGAAGGCGATTTTGTCTACGCCGTCATGGTCGACGAGAGCTGCGCCCGTCGCACCGTCGCCGGTGACGACGTTGATGACGCCCGGGGGGATCTCAGCTTCTTCGACGATCTGGGCGAGCGCGAGGGCGGTGAGCGGCGTCGTCTCGGCGGGCTTGAGAACGACGGTATTCCCGCAGGCGAGTGCCGGTGCGACCTTCCATGCGGCCATTAAGAGCGGGAAGTTCCATGGGACGATCTGTCCGCAGACGCCAATCGGCTCCGGCGTGCGCTCTGCGCGCATTGCCCACTCGAGTTTGTCAGCCCAGCCGGCATAATAGAAGAAGTGCGCCGCCGACGTGGGGATATCGAAGTCGCGCGATTCGCGAATCGGCTTTCCGCCGTCGAGCGACTCGAGCACGGCGAGCTCGCGGGAGCGCTCCGTGATCGCGCGCGCGACGCGGTAGATGAGCTTCGCGCGATCTGCCGGCGAGAGCTTGCTCCAGCGCTCGAAACCTTTGCGGGCGGCGCGTACGGCGCGATCGACGTCCTGTGCGTCGCCGTAGGCGACCTCGGCGATACGCGTTTCGTCAGCAGGGTTGATCGTCTCCATGTAGCGCTCGCTCTCCGGCGCGGTCCAGCGACCGCCGATGAAGAGTCCATAGCGTTCCCGCAACTGCGGTCGCACGCGTTCGGGAGCTGGGGCGTATGCAAATTTCGTCGCCATGCTTTTAGTCTTTCGGTATGTAGTCCGCTCCGGCGTAGTGGCCCGTTCGTTCCTTTTCGAACTGCATGAGCAGGTCGTCGAGAAGCGAGCTTGCGCCGAGGCGGAAGAGCGTGGGGTCGAGCCACGACTCATTGAGAGTCTCGTTGACGATGACAAGATAGGTCAGCGCTTGTTTGGTCGTGCGAATACCGCCGGCGAGCTTGAGGCCGCGTTTCTGCCCGGTGCGCCTAGAGAAATCGCGAAGAGCCTCGCACATGACGAGCGCCGTGGGAAAGGTTGCATTCGTGCCGACCTTGCCGGTCGAGGACTTGATGAAGTCCGCGCCCGCCTCGAGAGCGAGGTCGCTGGCCCGGCGCGTTGCCTCGTAGCTGCCGAGCTCGCCCGTTTCGAGAATGACTTTCAGGCGGACGGCCTGCGCGGAGCTCGTCGAGGAGCAGAGCTTCTTGATTGCGACGATCTCGTCGAAGACCATCTGCTCGCGCCCTGCGAGAAACGCGCCGCGGTCGATCACCATGTCGATCTCGTCGGCGCCGGCCGCAATTGCTTGAGCTGTATCTGCGAGCTTCACGTCGAGGTCGACCAAGCCGCTTGGGAAAGCCGTCGCCACCGACGCCACCTTGACGGTGCTGCCTTCGAGTGCGGATTTCGCAACCGCCACGAGGTTCGGATAGACGCAGACCGCCGCCACGCTGGGAATCTCGCTCCACCCTGGGCGGGGACGAATCGCCTTTGCGCACATCGAACGCACGCGGCCCTCAGAGTCTTTGCCTTCGAGCGTCGTGAGGTCGGTGCAGCGCACCGCGATGTCGATTCCCGCAAGTTTTGCCGAGGTCTTGATGGAGCGCTTGCCCAGCTCTGCAGCGCGCGCTTCCAGCATGACCGCATCGACCGGAACGGTCGCCGTCATAAGGTGCCGCGTCTCTCCTGCTCGCGCTCGATCGAGACGAAAAGCGCCTTGAAGTTCCCCTTGCCGAAGGAGAGGCTTCCCTTGCGCTGGATGATCTCGAAGAAGAGCGTCGGGCGGTCCTGGAGCGGCTTGGTGAAGATCTGCAGCATGTATCCGCGATCGTCGCGGTCGACGAGGATCCGCAACTCGCGCAAGGTTTCGATCGCTTCGTCGATCCTGCCCACGCGCTCGGCGAGCATCTCGTAGTACGAATCCGGCGTGTCGAGAAACTCGACACCGTTGGCGGAAAGCGCGCGGATCGTCTCGGCGATATCGTCGGTTCGAATGGCGATATGTTGCACGCCGGCACCGCCGTAGAAATCGAGGTACTCCTCGATCTGTGACTTTTTCTTGCCCTGAGCCGGCTCGTTGATCGGAAACTTCACGCGGTGGCGCGGATCGGTCATGACCTTCGAGCGCAGAGCGGTGTACTCCGTCGAGATGTCTCGATCGTCGAACGAGACGAGCTGCGAGAAGCCGAAGACGCGTTCGTAGAACGTTCCCCACGCGTCCATCTCGCCCCATCCGACGTTGCCCACGCAATGGTCGACCGCTTTTAGACCGGGCTTGTGCGCGGTGAGCGACCGGCGATGCTCGACGTACCCGGGCGCGAATATCCCCCGGTAGCCGTCGCGCTGAACGAACGAGTGCACCGTGTCGCCGTACGTCTTGATCGTTGCGCGCAAGAGAGCACCGGACGCGTCCTCGTAGACCGTCGGTTCGAGCAGGGAGACGGCGCCGCCGTCGCGTGCGGCCTCCCAGGCAGCGCGAGCGTCGTCGACGAGGATGGCGACGTCGTGAACGCCGTCACCGTGCAGCCGCACGAGATCTGAGATCTCGCCGTCGGGCCGCAGGCTCGACGTGAGAACGAAGCGCAGATCGTTCTGTGCGAGCACGTAGCTCGCCCGGTCCCGTACTCCGGTCTCCGGCCCGGCATAGGCGATCTGTTCGAAGCCGAACGCCGACATGTAGTAGTGCGCCGCTTGTTTTGCATTTCCGACGTAGAACTCCACGTGGTCCCAGTCGATGTGTGCCAGCGGGTGGGGATGGGTCCGCGGGGCCGTACTCATAACCGTTGAGGCTTTGCGAAGCGAACCAGGTGGCCCTGTCGAAAGGAGCGCGCCATGCCTGAGTCGCTGCTGGTTCCAACCTCAGCTCGCGTCGCTCTCGAGCGTATCGTCGATTACGCCGGCCTCTTCCCGCCGGCACAGCTTTCGATGCCGGCAGCGGCGCGCGAGTACGAGCGCTGCCGGCAGAACGCACACGCCTGGATGCTCGGCAAGTTCGTCGTCCCGGCAGAGAGAGTCGGCGAGCTGGACGCGGCGCTCGCGGAGGACTTGCCGGTGCCTATGGCCGTGCTGCTAGGCGGTGAAGCGGCGATACGCCCGATGCAGCACGTGTTGCCCGAGAGCTGCGAGATCACGTTGGCGCTTCCGGTACGCGAACTCGGCGCAACCCGTACGGCGATTCGCGCGCTGCGCAAAGTCCTGGAGCGGCTCGCGCCGGGGTTGCCGATCGCCGTGGAGCTTCCGCGCAGGCTGAGCTCCGCGGCGCTCGCCGAGGCGATGGACGCGCTCTCGGATAGCAGGTTTGGCGCGAAAATTCGGTGCGGCGGCGCGACGCCGGACGCTACGCCGCCGGTCCAAGAGGTTGCAGACTTCGTCGTCGCCGCCTCGCGAGCGGGCGTCGCCTTCAAGGCGACGGCGGGACTGCACCATCCAGTACGGCACTTCAACGCCACAGCGGGGTTCGTCATGCACGGGTTTCTCAACGTGCTCGGCGCCGCGTGCGTCGCGTCGCGGTACGATACTGCAACTGTCCGAGAAGTCGTCGCGGAGGAAGAGGCGTCGGCGTTTTCGTTCGACGAACGCGGGTTCTTGTGGCACGACACGGTCCTCGCAGATGCCGAGGCGTTGCGTGCGGATCGCCTACAGCGCTTTCTCGGCTTCGGAAGCTGTAGCTTCGCGGAGCCGGTCGACGATCTCATGGCGCTCGGCATTCTGCCGCGGCAATGAACGAGTTTCCTATCGAGAACTTGCCGTACGGCGCGTTCGAGCGCGACGGAAGCGTCCATCTCGGCGTGGCGATCGGGGATCGCATCTTCGACCTGCATGCCGGGGCGGAGGCTGCACTCTTCGACGGGGTCTGCGCACCCGGCGTGCTGCGCGCGCCGTCTCTCAATCCGCTGCTCGCCGAAGGACCGGGCGCCTGGCACGCGCTGCGAAAACGGTTGCAGGCATTGCTGCAAGACGATCTCGACGCAGAGCTATACGTGGAACGGATAGGGGCTGCGATGCGCCTGCCCGTTGAAGTCGGCGACTACGTCGACTTCTACTCGTCGGAGCAGCACGCGAGGAATCTAGGCCGCATCTTCCGCCCAAACGCCGAGCCGCTTCTGCCGAATTGGAAATGGATGCCCGTCGGATATCACGGACGCGCGGGCAGCATCGTCGTTGACGCGACGCCCGTGCGGCGCCCGAACGGCCAGCGCAAACCGCAGGACGCGGACGCGCCCGTCTTCGGGCCGAGCACGATGCTCGACATCGAGCTCGAGGTGGGCTTCGTGACGGGCAGCGAGTCGATCTTCGGGCTGGTCCTCGTCAACGATTGGAGCGCGCGCGACATTCAAGCCTGGGAATACCAGCCGCTCGGCCCGTTTCTCGGCAAATCGTTCGCGACGACGATCTCGCCGTGGGTCGTTACCCTGGATGCGCTCGCGCCCTTTCGCATCGCGCCACAGAAGCAGAGTCCGGCGCCGCTGCCGTATCTGCGCCTCGAAAACGACTGCGCGTACGACATCGATCTCGCCGCCGACCTGCAGAGCGCTGCAATGCGTACGGCCGGGCTTGCGCCCCTCACGATCGCGCGAACGAACGCCGGCGAGCTCTACTGGACGATGGCGCAGCAACTCGCGCACGTGCGCAGCAACGGAACGCGCATCCGCCCCGGGGACCTCTTCGCATCGGGGACGATCTCGGGATCGGATCCGGCGAGCTATGGAAGCCTCATCGAGCTCACGTGGCGCGGCACGAAGCCGCTCTCGCTTCCGAGCGGCGAGCAGCGCGCGTTTCTCGAGGACGGCGACGAGGTCACGCTGCGCGGATGGTGCGAGCGCGACGGGTTACGCGTGGGTTTCGGCGCCTGCCGCGGCCGAATCGTTGCCTGTTAGGCTTCCTTAGTAGGCTAGGTGACCGCAGTAGGCTAGGTGACCGCCGGCGCCTCGAGCCAAGAACGATAGTAGTTTTCGTCCTCGACGTCGCTCGCGGCCCGAGCGATATGGAGCGGGGCGAACGTATCGATCATCACGGCGATCTCGTCCGTGGACGTTTTTCCGAGCGACTGCTCTACCGCGCCCGGCTGTGGGCCGTGCGGCGCACCCGCCGTGTGTAGGGTGATCGAGCCCTCCTCCACGCCGCGGCGACTCATGAAGTTACCGCTGACATAGTAGAGCACTTCGTCGCAATCGACGCTCGAGTGATTGTATGGAACCGGAATCGCGAGCGGGTGATAATCGAACAGACGCGGCACGAAAGCGCAAAACGCAGCGCCTGGTGCCTCGAACGTTGCATGCGCGGGCGGCGGCTGATGCAGCTTGCCCGTGATCGGCGCAAACTCGTCGAGGTTGAACGCATACGGGTAGCAGTATCCGTCCCAACCGACGACGTCGCACGGATGGTGTGCGACGATGTAAATCGCGTTGCGCTCCTTGCCGGAGACGCGAATCTCGAAGGCGCCATCTTCCGCGATCGGCTCGTCGAGCGCGGGCCCGCGAAAGTCGCGCTCGTAGTACGGAGCGTGCTCGGCGAGCTGGCCAAACTCGTTGCGGTACCTGCGTGGAGTCTGCACCGGCCCCGAGGTCTCGTAGACGAGCATCCGCGTGGCTTCGCTCGGATGGACGCGGTAAGTCGTGCCCACCGGGATGACGAGGTAGTCGTGCGGGCGGTAATCGAGCCGCCCAAGCGGCGTCTGGAGATGCCCGCTGCCACGATGCACGAAGAGGAGCTCGTCGCCCCGGACGTTCCTGTAAAAGTAGGGCATTGACTCGGAAAACTCCGCGACGGCGATCGTTACGTCGGCGTTGCCGAGAACCGGGACGCGTGAGGAGACGGCGTCGCCGGACGTCGCGATGCGCGCGGTCTTGAAGTGCCGGTTACGGAGCGGCTCATTCGCCTGCAGCGGCGGCTGCGGCCGGTCCCACGAGCGAACGTCGAGCGTGGCCGTCGGCGGATGGAGATGGTAGAGCAAGGAGTAGACGCTCTCGAAGCCTTGCGTTGAGAGCAGCTCCTCGGCGTACAAGCCGCCGTCGGGACGGCGAAACTGAATGTGGCGCTTGGGCGGAAGGGCACCCGCCCGCATGTAACTCGGCACGCGCGGGAGTTCGGCGCTCTCCCAGGGGTCTCTTCGTCCGGGGAGAAGGCGGTTGCTTGTAACGGAGGAGATGACTGATGGAGCGCTTCGTTCTGGGAACTCTCGCGGCGGTGGCTCTTGCAGCCGCGATCGCCACCGGCTCGACCGTGGCGAACGCCATGCCGCGTCCGACGCCGACGCCGGTCGCTCTTCAATACGAGGAGATCTCTCGCGTCGAGATGCCGCCCGCTACCCCCGTTCCGCCCGGAACGTTCCAAGATGACCGGGCGGCTATCATGGCTGCGGTCCAAAACACTCCCGCGCCGCATCGCGGCCTCTTCAGCGGGGTGATGAACGGTTATCAATCCGCGATGAACACCATGCAGTCGATGCGCTCCGGGTTCCTGACGCGGTACACGTACTATCGCAACTGGGTGCGCACCGACGATGTCGTCCACCAAACTGCGACGATCACGAAATGCGACCTGCACGAGTACGTGACCTTGGATCTCGCGCATCGGACGTACACGATCGCGAGCACGGTGCCATCACCGCAGCCGGCGCCTATGCCGCAGAGTTACGGCCGGCCAGCCATCGTGAACGAAGCTCCGGGGAGCGAGGACTTGACCGTACGCGCGAGCGCGCAGAATCTCGGGCCGAGAACGCTCGACAACGTTGCGACGCACGGAAGCTCCGCCTCGCTCTCCATCGTGATGTCCAACGCGACGGGGTCGTGCACGAACGGCTCGTCCTCTATGGAGATCGTCGAGTACGTGTCAGGCGTGGGCATTCCGCGCGCCTATTGCCCGCTGCCGCGCGTCAGCGGAGCGATGCAGCCCGCACAGCAGACCATCGTTCACGGGGGATGCAGGCCACGCATTCACGGCAACGCCTCCGGAATGTCGCTGCTGTCGGGCACGTCATCACGCGTGACGATGTATCGGCGCATGGTCTACGGCGGCGAGCAGACGCAAGGGCAACGCTTTGGGATGGTGACCGAGGCCGGAAACGTCCGTTGGCTCTACAAGCCGGAAGCCGAGGCGCTCTTCTCGATTCCCCCGGGATTCACGCGGACGCGGTAGGCGATCAGCGAACGCCGTAGCGGCCGAGGAGGCCACCCCGTGCGATCGCATGCCCGTCGTCGTGCGCCGTCCATTCCGGCAGGCGTCCACCGGACGCGAACGGCAGGCTGAGGAGCTGCAGCGCGAGGAGCGCCGATGCCACCATGGCCGAGTTCTTCGCCGACCCCTGTGGTATCATGGGCGGGCCATTGATGGGGGTCGGGCTTCACGCGGCGTAACCTCGTGAACCCCGCCAGGACCGGAAGGGAGCAACGGTAAGCGAGCCCTTACGGGTGCCGTGAACTCCCCGACCCTCGTCGTGGTAGGAAAGAGTGGGCACGTGCGCGAGCGAACGAGGGCCCCTGGCTAATGCCCGAGGACCGCTACTACATCAAGATCGTGCCGCACAAGGGCGATGCCATTCATCGCTTCGTCGTGCGTCGCCGCCACGTCGCGCTGGTGAGCGCGCTTGCTTGCGCATGCCTTCTGGCGGCGCTCGGCTATGCAGCTCTTCAGTACCGGCACCTGGGCGACGAGCGCGCCGCGCTGGCGCATATCGCAGGGCAGACTGCGGCGCTGCATCGTCAGCTCCAACGCGTCCAGCAAGAAGATCGAGAGATCGCGCGCCTCATCGGCGCGCCGACACCGGCGCCCCGGCATGCGAAGGCCAAAGTCTCCTGGGCTCGCCCGAGCGGCAGCGTCCGATCCCTGGAGTCGCGCGTGCGCATTCTAGCTTTGGCTTCGGCGACGCTCTTGAGCGAATCCGAGCGCAATCACCGCCTCGTTCTACGCGTGCTGAATCTGCGCCACATTCACGCGCTCGCGCAGGAGCGGCTCATGGCGTTCATTCCGTCGATCGATCCGGTCGCGGGGGCGGCGGTGACCGGGTGCTTCTGCTATCGCACCTCCCCTGACGTGGAGTTTCATGAAGGCGTCGACTTGAGCGCGGACTATGGCGAGCCCGTGCGCGCATCCGCCGCTGGAACGATCGCGTCGGCTGCCTGGGACGGCGGGTACGGCTTGAAGATCGACATCGACCACGGAAACGGCTATCACACCTGGTACGCGCATTTGTCGCGCATCGACGTCCACGTAGGGCAGCGCGTCTACAAGGGACAGACCATTGCGGCCGTCGGCGCGACCGGTTTCGCAACCGGTCCGCATCTGCACTACCAGGTGATGCTGGATGGCCGCCCGGTCGATCCGGCACCATATCTCGACGGCATTCCTTCCTCCGTTATCGCAGCGCTGCGGTAGATGAGCGGGGTGGCATGCGACCTGACCCAGCTGCTGGGCCTGCTGGTCTGGGTCTACACCATCGTTCTGCTGGTCTATGCGGTCCTGTCGTGGATTCCCGACCTTCGCGGCAGCGTCTTCGAGCGGTATCTCGGCATGCTCGTCGAGCCGCTCCTCATGCCGATTCGCCGCGTCATTCCGCCGATGGGCGGGTTGGACATCGCGTTCCTCGTGTTGATCGTCATCCTGCAGTTTCTCATCCGTCCGCTGCTGCAGAATCTAACGATCCAAGCCTGCGCCCCACTCTACTAGCGACGTGAAGGCCGAGCATCCACACCGGCTGGAGACCGCCGGCCGCGTGCGCAACTTCTGCATCATCGCGCACATCGATCACGGCAAGACGACGCTCTCTGACCGCCTCATCGAAACGACGAAGACCGTCGAGGCGCGCGAAATGTCCGACCAGCTGCTGGACGCGATGGATCTCGAGCGCGAGCGCGGCATCACGATCAAGATGCATCCGGTCACGCTGCGCTATCGCGCCGGAGACGCACAGACCTACACGCTCAACCTCATCGACACGCCGGGTCACGTCGACTTCTCGTACGAGGTCTCGCGATCGCTGGCTGCCTGCGAGGGTGCGGTCCTGATCATCGACGCGGCTCAGGGCATCGAAGCCCAGACGCTCGCGAACTACCACTTGGCGCTCGAGCACGATCTTACGATCGTGCCCGTCATCAACAAGATCGATTTACCCGCTGCCGACCCGGAACGCGTCATGGGCGAGGTCGAAGAGCTGCTGGTCATGGAGCGCAGCGAGTGCATCTTGGCAAGCGCCAAGAACGGCATAGGCATCGACGAGATCCTCGAAGCGATCGTCGCGCGCATTCCGGCGCCGAAGGGGCACCGCGATCGTCTGCGCGCGCTCGTCTTCAATGCGCAGTTCGATCCGTACCGAGGCGTGGTCTGCTACGTGCGGGTGGTCGACGGCGAGCTGAAGCCCGGAACGCGATTTCTCTCGATGGCACACGAACGGGTCTTCGAATGCGCAGAGGTTGGCATATTCTCACCGGAGATGCGCATCACCGACGCGCTCGGCATCGGCGACGTCGGATACGTGATCGCGAACATTCGGTCACTCGGCGAAATCGACGTCGGCGACACCATCACGGAGGCCGGAAACCCGGCGCACGTCGCGCTTCCCGGATACCGCAAGGCCGTGCCGATGGTCTACTGCGGCCTCTATCCCAACGAAGGCGTCGAGTACTCCGAGCTGAGGGACGCGCTCGAGAAGCTCAAGCTCAACGACGCCGCGCTCGTCTACGAGCCCGAGAGCTCGGTCGCGTTGGGATTCGGCTTTCGTTGCGGCTTCCTCGGCTTACTGCACATGGAGATCGTGCAGGAGCGCTTGGAGCGCGGTTACTCTCTCGATCTGATCGCCACCTCACCGTCGGTGGTTTTTCGCGTGACGAAGACCGACGGCGAGGTCGAGATGATCGACAACCCCTCGAAGCTCCCGATCACGAACCTCATCCGAACGATTGAAGAGCCGTACGTCAAGGCGACGATCATCTCGCCGCCGGAGTACGTCGGCGCGATCATGGACATCACGCAGCACCGGCGAGGCAGTCTCGCCGGCATGGAGTACTTGCATGACGGCCGCGTCATTATGACCTACGAGATGCCGCTCATCGAGGTCATCGTGGATTTCTTCGATCAGCTGAAATCGCGCACGAAGGGCTATGCGTCGCTGGATTATGAGCTCATCGGGTACCGCGAAGGCGACTTGGTGAAGCTCGAGATTCTGCTCAACGCCGAGCCGGTCGACGCCCTCTCGTTCATCGTCGCGCGCGAACGCGCCGCCCAGCGCGGGCGGGCGCTGACCGAGCGATTGAAGGAGCTGATCCCGCGGCAGATGTTCGACGTACCCATTCAAGCGTCGATAGGCGGGAAGATCGTCGCACGCGAGACGGTGAGCGCGATGCGCAAGAACGTTCTCGCGAAATGCTATGGCGGCGACATCACGCGTAAGCGCAAGCTGCTGGAGAAGCAGAAGGCCGGGAAAGAGCGCATGAAGCGCGTTGGCCGCGTCGAGTTGCCGCAGGAGGCCTTCATGGCCGTGCTTCGTCTGGAGGATTGACCGCGCTCACATACGTGGCGACGAAGAACCGCGGAAAGCTCGGCGAGCTGCAAGCGATCTTTGCGGGCACTCCGCTCGAGTTGCGCGCGTATGAGGCGTATGCCGACGTCGCCGAGGGAGAGGCGTCGTTTCATGACAACGCCGTGCTCAAGGTACGAGCGTTGCACGCGCAGCTGAGGCATGCCGGGATCGATGCCGCGGTGCTCGCAGACGACAGCGGGCTGGAGGTCGATGCGCTCGGCGGCAGGCCTGGCGTGCTTTCCGCGCGCTATGCCGGCGCAGACGCACCGTGGGAAGAGCGGCGCAGGAGGCTGCTCGAGGAGATGCGCGGCGTTCCCGACAGCGCGCGCAGTGCACGATTCGTCTGCGTCGTCGCATTCATGGTCCCCGACGGCGCGATGTGGATCGGGCGCGGCGTTATCGAAGGCCGCATCCCGAGCGAAGAGCGCGGTACCGGCGGCTTCGGATACGACCCGATTTTCATCCCTAGCGGCGAATCGCTGACCCTCGCCGAGTTGGGTGAGACGCGAAAGAACGCGATCAGCCACCGGCGCCGCGCCGCGGACGCGTTGCTCGCAACGCTGCTCGTATGAGCGAGCCGATCTTCACTGCGCCCACGGACGACGAGCTGCAGGTCTTCGCCGAGCTGCGTTGCCGCGATGACGTCGTCCGCCGTCTCTACCTCGGCCTCGCGCGGGAGAGTACTGCGCTCGTTGCACGATTGGGAGACCAAGCCGTCGGGATCGTCTTTGCGAGCGCGAACGACGGCGAAACGTTCGTGCACGAGCTCTTCGTTCGGCCCGCACATCGCAAAGCGGGCCTCGCATCGCGGCTTCTGGAAGAGGCGACGCGCGAGGCGGAATCGCTCTTTGCAATCGTCGATGCAACCGACGGCGCTTCGCTGGCCTTTGCGATTCGACACGGCACTGCCGTCCGCGGCGCGCTGCTCCGCTGCACGGGGGCGCTGCCGAGCGAAGAGGAACTGCTGCGTCTGGCCGCGTCTGAGGGCCGGCGCTTCGAGGTTGTAGCGCTCGATGCGGGCGGGAACCGCTTCGCCATTGAAACCCTGGAACGGGAGGTTCGCGGCGCGCCGCTCGGTGCGGATCACGCGCTGCTCGGGCTCCTTGCGACCGCGCACGCGTTCTTCTTCAACGGCGAGCTCGTCGGCTATGCGTACGTCTGGCCCGACGGAAGGATCGGGCCGATCGCGGCTTCGTCGAGCTCGTATGAGGAGCAGATCTTCGCATTCGCTCTCACGGCGCTGGCGCACCGCTACGGCGCCTCGTGGACGCAGTGTCTCGTGCCCGGCGAAAACGTACGCGTCTTGCGCGCGGCGATCCGGTGCGGGCTCGCCGTCGAGACGGCGTGGCTCTCGGCTCGCGGGCGTGCGCGCGGAGACCCAAGCCGGTACGTCGCTTGCCATCCGCTGCTATACTAGGGAAGCTCTGAAGAAGTCCATGAATGCGGGAATTGCGGGACGTAGCTCAGCTTGGTAGAGCGTTCGCTTTGGGAGCGAAAGGTCGCAGGTTCAATTCCTGTCGTCCCGACCAGCACGCGCCCGTAGTCTAACAGGATAAGGCACGAGTCTTCTAAACTCGAAGATGGGGGTTCGAGTCCCTCCGGGCGCACGTCGATTCGTCGGAGGTTGCACGATGATAAAACCGATTCCCGAAGGTTGGCATACGGTCACCCCGCGACTCTTCGTGGAGGAGCCGGAGAGGTTGGTCGCCTTTCTCAAGGACGCGTTCGGTGCCGTGGAGGGCCCGCGCGTGCGCGAGGATGCCCCGGCCGAGCTGCGCATAGGCGACTCGATGGTAATGGTCGGCAATGCGCAGGTGCGGCGCGAGACGTCGTCGTTCTTCTATCTCTACGTTCGCGATGCCGACGCGACGTATCGAAAAGCGCTGGAAGCTGGAGCGGCGTCGCTCGAAGAGCCGGAGCTGACGTTGTACGGCGATCGACGAGCCACGGTGGAGGACCCGTTTGGTAACGTCTGGCAGATCGCAACGCATGTCAAAGATCACGAGCGCCCGTAGTCTAACCGGATAAGGCACGAGCCTTCGAAGCTCGAAGATGGGGGTTCGAATCCCTCCGGGCGCGCACCCGGTATCGAATTACGAGGAGAAGAACTGGACCCATTCGCGGCATCCTGGTCGAATTTCTACGTCATAACGGGATCCTCGGCGGGAGCATTGACGGGATTGATGTTCGTCGTGATCACGCTCGTCGCGAGGCAGGAACGCTTACAGCGGAACACGCGCGATGGGGTCGAGACGTTTAGCTCGCCGACCGTCGTGCACTTCTGTGCAGCGCTACTGATTTCGGCGGTGATGGCAGCGCCGTGGCCATCGCTGGTTCCACTGGGCACTGTCCTCGCGCTCATTGGAGTCTATGGGATCGCGTACGCGATGCGCGTGCTGATGCGCATGACGCGTCTCACCTCGAAGAGCCCGTACTTTCCGGGGTTCGACGATTGGTTTTGGTATTCGCTGATGCCGCTTGCGACGTACGTGGCGATTCTCATTGGAGCGGTTTTGCTCGTGGTGGTCCCGCGGGGCGCGCTCTTCGTGCTTGCCGGCGGGACGGTGGTTTTCATCTTCATGGGAATCCGAAATGCATGGGATACGGTCACCTATATCGCGGTTGAGGACTTGACGGATCGGAACGGGCCGTCGTGAGCGTTGGCGAGGACCTTCGCCTGCATCTTGGCGAACCGCCCTCACAGGGTATGGTGGTTGTAGCTCAGCTGGTTAGAGCGCCTGACTGTGACTCAGGAGGTCGCCGGTTCAACTCCGGTCAGCCACCCCAAGAAGTGCGTTGAGCGTACGCGCCTTTAGCTCAGTCGGTAGAGCAGCGGACTTTTAATCCGTTGGTCCCGGGTTCGAGTCCCGGAGGGCGCAAAAAATTCCGTCGCGAACATCCGGCAGCGGCCTGCACCGCTAGCTCAATGGTAGAGCAGGTGACTCTTAATCACTTGGTTGGGGGTTCAAGTCCCTCGCGGTGCAAAGACCTTCGCCGAAAAGGCCCGTCAAATAAGGACTCTGACGGGTCTTTCGCTTTCTAGCGCAGAGGAGAGCGGGCGTCGTGGCCCCATTTGTAGCCCCATCTACGCACTCGTGCGCTGCGCGCGCGGAGGTCTCCCCGTTTTTACTCCGCGGCCTCTCTAGAAATGGCGGCGAACCGGAGGGCGACGGTGCTCACGGGGAACCGATCCTTTCCAGGTAAAAGAGGTGGGATCTGGCGATTCGCGGGCCATTGCGCGGAACCTGAGGCTCGATGCCAACGTTCCTCCTATGACAAGGAGATTTGCAACGGTGGTAAATTCAACGAGGCTCATTTCGATCCGGCGCGCTGTGACGGCGATGGCTGCGCTTGCGTCAATCGCGTTCCTCTGTGCACCTGCCCAAGCGCAGAACTATCCGTACGGCAATGGTTACGGATACGGCGGCGGCGGGAAAACGATCGCCGGCACGATCACGTGGTTCGATGGGAGATACTCGCTGCTCGTTCGCGACCAGCAAGGATACGTCGATCGCGTGGAGATGCATCAGGGCACGGTCATCAACCCCACGGGGCTCACGCTGCGCCCGGGAATGCGCGTTACGATTTACGGCTTCTCGTACGGGCAGGTTCTTGCCGCGAACGAGATCGACGCTGCGTTTGGATACCGTTACGGCCCGGGATACGGGTACGGTCGGGGATACTACCCGTACCGGAACGGCGACGACCGGCGGGACGACGACGATCGTGGGTGCTGCTCTGCTCCGGCCGCATGGAACCCACCGGGGTAGTTTCCTCGTTTCCCACGAAGGGTCAGGTGGAATTCCTATCATTATGATGATGAAAAGTGTCGCGACGCGCGGGGGCCTGACGTTCCTCGCCGGTGTGCTGGCGCTGTCGCTGAGCGGCATCGCGCAGGCGCAGCCCGCCGAGGGCACGCCGAGTTACGCCGTGCACCAGCAATCGATCGCAGGGACGATTCGGTCCCTCGACGGTCAATGGATCGTGTACGTCCGTGCACGGAACGGCGACCTGGACCGGGTGCAACTGCACCAGGGCACCATTATCACGCCGACCGGTCTGACGCTCGAGCCCGGGATGCAAGTAACGGTCTACGGCCATCCCGGCGACGGCGTGTTCGTGGCCGACGACATCGAGACGCCCTATCGCTACATCCCGAACCGGTATCCGGCATGGCAGTACCCATATCCGGGCTGGGGCTTCAACATGGGTTGGGGCTGGGGTTGGGGTGGCCGCGACTGGGACGACTGGTGCTGCCGCTAACCACGCAACCATAAGCGACTCAGCGAAAGAGAACGATTGCCGCGGCTCGCACCGCGGCAATCCTCTTTTCAGGCAGCGCGAGCAGGTGCACACGCCTCCGGCGCGCTATCTACACGCGTCGCCGGGCCGGCGGCGTCGGGGCAAGTGGCGGAACCGGCAGACGCGCTGGACTTAGAATCCAGTGGGGCAACCCGTCAGAGTTCGAGTCTCTGCTTGCCCAAAGGCGCACCGTGCGGAGCGAGAGGATATCGATAATTTCCAAGCGAGAGTTTCGGTTGACGTGCCTGAGGAGGTTCCGACCGACGAGCGAAGCATGGACGGCGAGAGCGAGGAGGCGGAGCAGTAGGAGCGAGCCAAGGACGGCGAGCGACGAACGTCTCCGAAGGTACGTCAGTCGAAACTTGAGCGATGCCTGCGGAAGTAGCTCAGTGGTAGAGCATCGCCTTGCCAAGGCGAGGGTCGCGAGTTCGAATCTCGTCTTCCGCTAAGAATACATGGGCTCCATAGGATGAACGCATCGACGCTGACGAGACTCGAGCCCACGCGGGTCGAGCTCGAGATCCCGCTTACCGCCGACGAGGTGGACGCCGCCCGGCAGCGAGCCTTCTCGCGGCTTTCGCGCAAGGTGAAGCTTCCGGGTTTCCGTCCAGGGAAGATTCCGCGTCGCCTCTTCGAGCAGACGTACGGCACGGACGCAATCGAGAGCGAAGCGCTCGACGACGTTGCTCCTGTCGCGTACGCACGGGCGATGCGCGAGCACGATCTCGATCCGGTCGACCGGCCGACGATCGAACTACTGCCCGAAGAAGAAGGGAAGCCGACGCGCCTCAAAGCGACGGTGGAAGTGCGACCGCGTATCGAGCTGGGAGAGTACAAGGGCGTGGCGGTCGAGGTTCCGCTGGTCGTCGTGACCGAGGCGGACGTCGAGGCCGCGGTGCAGGCCTTTGCTCGGGAGCGCGCTACGCTGGTGCCGGTCGAACGCCCGGCACGGCTGGGAGACGTCGTCACGATCGACTATGAGGGACGCATCGAGGGTGACGTCTTCGAGGGCGGGACGGCAGAGCGCCAAGAGGCAGAGCTCGTGGAGGAGCGATTCATCCCGGGATTCGCCCACGGGATTTCCGGCATGAGCAACGGCGAGACGAAGACCTTCGAAGTCAGTTTTCCCGCGGATTACGCGAAGACCGAGTATGCGGGTAAAGCGGCGAGCTTCACCGTGACGCTGCACGAGGTCAAAGAGATCGACGTCCCGGCGCTCGACGACGAGTTTGCGAAGAGCGTTTCGGAGTCGCAGAGCTTGGAAGACCTGCGCGTCGAGATACGCAAGCGCCTGGAGGCGGTCGCAGAGGGCCGACGGCGTCGTGCGATCGGCAACGCCGTCATGGAGCACCTTCTGGGCCGGCTCGAGATTCCGGTTCCGCAAGGTCTCGTCGAGCGGGAGGTGGAGTCCATGATTGCCGAGACCGCGCAGCGCGCTCGCCGCGCGGGGATCGGTTTCGATGAGTATCTCGCACGGATCGGCGCAACGGAGGAGACGTTGCGCGCGAAGTATCGCGAGGATGCGGCAACGCAGGTCAAGGGCACGCTGGTGCTCGAGGCGGTTGCTAAAGCCGAGGGTATCGAGGCCTCGCCCGCGGAGGTTCGCGAAGAGATCGAGGTGCTCGCGCAGCGGTACGACCAGTCTCCCCAGCGGATGCGCGAGGCTCTTGCCTCGAGCATGAGCTCCCTAAAAGAAGGGATCGTACGGAGCAAGACGCTTGACTTGCTCGTCGATCATGCGAAAGTAGGGGCACCACCCGGGGACAGCAGCGATGCGAAGGTCAAGATAGGTTAAAGATTGCGGCCTGTAGGGACCGACCCGGCAGGCGTATCGTCCGATAGAGCTTTTGGGGAGTATAGAAATCGCATGGGTCACCTGGTACCGATGGTCGTGGAGCAGACCGCTCGCGGTGAGCGCGCGTATGATATCTATTCGCGGCTGCTCAAGGACCGCATCATCTTCGTCGGGGGACCGCTCGACGATCATCTGTCGAGCCTGGTGATCGCGCAGTTGCTCTTTCTCGAAAAAGAAGACCCGGACAAAGACATCGACATGTACATCAACTCGCCGGGCGGCAGCGTCACCGCGGGTTTGGCGATCTTCGATGCCATGCGCTTCATCAAGCCCGACGTCGCGACGATTTGCATGGGCATGGCGGCCTCGATGGGATCGGTGCTCCTTACCGGCGGTCAGCGGGGCAAGCGCTATGCGCTTCCTCACTCGAAGATCCTCATTCATCAGCCCTGGGTCTCGCAGATCGGGGGACAAGCAACCGATGTGGAGATCGCGGCACGCGACCTCGTCGCGACGCGCCAGACGATCGCCAAAATCTACGAGTCGACCACCGGCAAGTCTCTGGACCAGATCCTGCGGGATATCGATCGCGACTACTACATGGCCGCGGACGAGGCCAAGACGTACGGGATAATCGACACTATCATCGAAAGTCGTGGGACACTGCCCAAACCGGCGTAGGCCGGCGGCGACGCGGGGGAGCAAATGTTTCGTTTCGGAGAAGACAAGGGTCAACTGAAGTGCAGCTTCTGCGGCAAATCGCAGGAGCAGGTGCGCAAGTTGATCGCCGGCCCGGGCGTGTACATCTGCGACGAATGTATCGAGCTCTGCAATGAGATCATCGAGGAAGAGCTCTACAAGAATGCCGACGAGAATCTCCGCCTTCGGAACATTCCGAAGCCCAAAGAGATCAACCACATTCTCAACCAATACGTAATCGGCCAGGATCGCGCGAAGAAGTCGCTGGCGGTTGCGGTGTACAACCACTACAAGCGCATCAATGCTGGCTCGACTGCGGACGATGTCGAGCTGCAGAAGTCGAACATTCTGCTCGTCGGACCGACCGGCTCGGGCAAGACATATCTGGCACAGACGCTCGCGAAGATCCTCGACGTGCCCCTTGCGATGGCCGACGCGACGTCCCTGACGGAAGCGGGTTACGTCGGCGAAGACGTCGAGAACATTCTGCTAAAGCTGATCCAAGCCGCGGACTATGACGTCAAGCGCGCCGAGAAAGGCATCGTCTACATCGACGAGATCGACAAAATCGCGCGCAAGAGTGAGAATCCGTCGATCACACGTGACGTCTCGGGTGAAGGCGTGCAGCAGGCGCTCCTCAAGATATTGGAAGGCACCACGGCAAACGTACCGCCGCAGGGCGGCCGCAAGCACCCGCACCAAGAGTTCATCCAAATCGACACGACCAACGTGCTCTTCATCTGCGGTGGTGCGTTCGACGGACTCGATCGCATTATCGAGGGGCGGGTTGCCGCCAACAACATGGGCTTCCGCGCACGGCAGGAAGGCAAGCGCGAGACGCGCGTCGGCAAGCTCCTTCAGCAGCTCATGCCCGAGGATCTTCTGCGCTACGGACTCATACCGGAGTTTATCGGCAGACTGCCAATCGTCGTAACGCTCGACGCGCTCGACGATCTCGCCCTACGCCGCATCCTGACGGAGCCGCGTAACGCCCTCGTCCGCCAGTTCCAAAAGATCATGAACATGGACGGCGTTGACTTGCAGTTCACGAAGGACGCGCTCGTCGCGATCGCCGCGAAGGCGCAGGGCCGCAAGACCGGCGCTCGCGGGCTTCGTTCGATTCTCGAAGAGGTGATGCTGGAAGTGATGTATGATCTGCCGTCGCTCGTCGGCGTGAAGAAATGCGTCGTCAACAAGGACGTCATCGAGAAGAAGGAGACGCCGACGCTCATCTATCAGGAGCAGCAAAAGAAGGAACCCGCGTAGCCGCGATCTCGCGCTGCTAGCGAACGGCCCTCCCCAGGGTCGCGTCTGTCTTGCGATGAACCGTAGGCGCGCAGTGAGCGCGTCGAATGCCAAGCCGTCGCGAACGACCCCGTACGACCCGAAAGCCGTCGAGGCACGGCTCTACGAGCGCTGGGAACAGCGCGGCTACTTTCACGAAGAAGCCGACCCGGCGCGCCCGCCATTTATCATCTGCATGCCGCCTCCGAACGTCACGGCACGCGCACACATCGGCCACGGCTCGACGTACACGCCGATGGACGCGCTCGTACGCTACCGCCGCATGTGCGGCGACAATGCCGACTGGCTTCCAGGTACGGATCACGCAGCGATCGCTACCGAAGCCGTGCTCGTGCGCGAGCTGGCACGCGAAGGGACGACGCGCGAGAATCTCGGACGCGAGAAGTACCTCGAGCGCGCGTGGGCGTGGGCGCGAGGGTGCGCCGGAGCGATCGAGCGTCAGTTTCGCGCACTTGGCTTCGGTCCGGATTGGGCGCGTTCGCGGTTCACAATGGACGAGGGGCTCTCAGTCGCCGTGCGGCGCGTCTTCGTCACGCTCTATCGCGACGGGTTGCTCTACCGCGGCAAACGACTCGTCAACTGGGATCCGGTCGCAAAGACGACGATCTCGGATGCCGAGGTGGAGCACGAAGAGCGCGACGCAACGTTGTGGCACGTGACGTATCCGGCGGCCGACGGTCCGGGAGGCATCACGGTCGCGACGACGCGCCCGGAGACGATGCTCGGCGACGTCGCGATCGCCGTGCACCCGGAGGACGCGCGCTATCGGGCGTGGATCGGTGCGAGCGTACTCGTTCCGCCGCTGCTCGTACGAAAAATCCCCGTCGTTGCCGATGCCGCAGTCGATCCGGCGTTCGGCAGCGGCGCGGTGAAGGTGACGCCTGGACACGACGTGACGGATTTCGAAATCGGCGAACGGCACGGCTTGCCGGTGCTCTCGATCATGGACTTGGAAGGTCGTATCACCGCAGCCGACGTCGACGTGGGCGCGTATGTGGGCCTCGATCGGACGCAGGCCCGCGCCCGCATCAGTGCCGACCTTCGTGAGGCGGGGCTCGTCGTAAAGGAAGAACCGTATCGCCACGCTATCGCCGTCTCAGAACGTACGGGAGCGGTTATCGAGCCACTCTTGCTCGAGCAATGGTTCGTGAAGGCGAAACCGCTTGCGAGGCCCGCGCTCGATGCGTATCGCGACGGGCGGGTCCGCTTCGTACCGGAACGCTATGGCCGCACGTACGAACAGTGGCTGGAGAACATCCGCGACTGGAACGTCTCGCGGCAAGTCTGGTGGGGTCATCAGCTCCCGGTGTGGTACACGCCCGACGGAGCGACGATCGTCGCCGAGTCCGAAGACGAAGCGCTTGCGCAGGCGCAGGAGCGGTATGGCACGCGTGAGCTGACGCGCGATCCCGATACGCTCGACACGTGGTTCTCGAGCGCTTTGTGGCCATTCTCGATTCTCGGCTGGCCGGAGAAGACGCTCGAGCTCGAGTGCTGGTATCCGTCGCAGACGCTCGTCACCGGTGGCGAGATCATCTTCCTCTGGGTCGCCCGCATGGTGATGCTCGGGCTCTACGTGATGGGTAAGGCACCGTTTCGCGACGTCTTCGTGACGCCGCTGGTCTTCGACGCGCAAGGGCGAAAGATGTCGAAATCGCTCGGCAACGCGATCGATCCGATGGAGCTGGTCGAGAAGTACGGGGCCGACGCGTTTCGCATGGGCGTCCTGCGCCAGCTGCGTGTCGAGGCGCAAGAAGTACGTTTCCAGGAGTCGCGATGCGAGGAGGCGCGTAACTTCAACAACAAGATTTGGAACGCCACGCGGTACGTGCTCTCGCTTCCGGAACGGCTTCCGAACGCGCTGACTCTACCCAAAATCGCCGCACTGACCCTTGCCGATCGTTGGATCCTCACGCGCCTGCACGACACGATTCTCGAGGTCGGCAGCTTGCTTGACGGCTACGACATCGGGAACGCCGCCGAGCGCATCTGGCATTTCATCTGGTATGAGTTCTGCGATTGGTATGTCGAGGCGACGAAGCTCGAAGAAGCAGGTGAGACGCGCGCCGCGGTTCTGACCTTCGTTTTGAACAATGCGATGCGTTTGCTGCACCCGCTCGCACCGTTTATCACCGAAGAGGTCTGGCTCGCCCTGCCTCACGATGGCGACACGATCATGACCGCAGCCTGGCCCGACCCGCTCGAGGTCCCAGTCGACCGAGAGGCTGCGGGCCGGATGGAGGCGCTGCGCGACGAGATCGTCCGCCTACGCAACGAACGCGCGAAAATAAGCGTCCCGCCCGGGGAAGTACTGGGAGCGAGGGGCGCCCCGGTGGGGATCGGCTCGTACGAGCGCGAGCTCTACGCGCGGCTAGCCGGGGTGCGCATCGAAGCCGGTGCCGCGGTGAGCGGGCGCGTCGAGATCGAGGCACCTGCGGGGCTCGTGCGCGAGCGCTACGAGAAGGAGCGGGCGCGCCTGCGCGCGGAGGTCGAGCGCGGCGAGAAGAAGCTTAGCAACGCGCAGTTCGTCGCACACGCGAAGGCCGACGTGGTGCAAAAGGAGCGAGAAAAATTGGAGCGATACCGCAGCGAGCTCGAGGACGTCGAGCGTGCGATGTCCGATATGTCTGAGAGCACGCCGTGAACGTCACAGAGCCGCGCAGGGTGCTCGTTGGAGCGCCGGAGATCGAGCGCACCATCTCCCGGCTCGCACGGCAAATCGCCGAGCCCGAAGAATCCCAAAGCGGGGTCGTCCTCCTGGGTGTGCGGCGAGGCGGAGAAGCGCTAGCCACGAGAATCGCAGCCGAGATCACGCGCGCGACGGGGCGTGCCCCCGCTCTCGGGTTCCTGAACATCAACCTGTACCGCGACGACCGCATCGTGCACGAGCTTCCCGAGTCGCAGATCCCCGTCGACATCGAGGGGCGCGTCGTGATCGTCGTCGACGACGTGCTGTACACCGGACGAACGATTCGCTCGGCGCTCGACGCCGTTACGGACCTCGGGCGCCCGGCAGCGATCCGTCTCTGTGTGCTCGTCGATCGTGGCCTGCGCGAACTGCCGATCCAACCCGATTACGTCGGACGGGTCATCGCGAGCGCGCGCACCGAGCGCGTCGACGTGCGGCTCGCTGCCGAGGCTTGCGCCGATGACGAGGTCACCGTTGCGGACGCGACGTAGCCTATTGGACCTCGACGACCTTGCGGCCGAGGAGTTCCACGAGATCTTCGCGCGCACCACGGCGTTCGAGCGCGGGAATATCGAGAAGCGCCTGCACGGCATTGCCTGCGTCAATCTTTTCTTCGAGCCGAGCACGCGCACGTTCACGTCTTTCAATCTGGCCGAGCTGCGCCTCGGCGCGGACGTCGTGAATCTGACGCCGCATGACTTGAGCTATTTGACCAAGGGCGAAAGCATCGAGGACACGATGCTCACGCTCGCGGCGATGGGCGTCGGCGTCATGGTCGTTCGTCATCCGGAAGACGGGTTTCCGGCAAAACTCGCGATGCAGTTCGACGGCCACGTGATCAATGCCGGTGACGGCACGCACGCGCACCCAACGCAGGCGTTGCTCGATCTGTATACGATGCTCGAGGAGTTTCACTCGTTGCGCGGACGAACGGTCGTCATCGTCGGCGACGTGCTGCACAGCCGCGTCGCGCACTCGCTGATTGCCGGCCTGCGCCGTCTCGAGGCGCAAACGATCCTTGTCGGACCCGAGGCCTTCGCGCCCGCGGAGTACGGGCGAGACGGCGTGCGCGTCGAACGGGACCTCGACGCGGTTCTCCCCCTCGCGGATGTCGTGCTCTTGCTGCGTATCCAACACGAGCGATTTACGTCGATGCCGATCTCGGACGAAGAGTACGTCGCGCGATACCGGCTCGACGCCGCACGTCTCGGCCGATTGCACGAGGCTGCAATCGTCATGCATCCGGGACCCTACAATCGCGGCGTGGAGCTCGACGAGAGCGTCTTGCGATTTCGCGGCTGGCGTTATTCGCAGCAGGTAATGCACGGCGTCGGGGTGCGAATGGCCGTGCTCGATCTCCTCGTGACCGGAACGTAGCCGCCGCGTGGTGATTCACGGCGGGCGCGTGGTCGATCCGGTGCAAGGAATCGACGCGCTTCGCGACGTGCGCACGAGCGACGTGGTCGTGGAGATCGGCGAGCACTTGCAGGCGGGCGACGGCGAAGCGGTGCTCGATGCGACCGGC
>Ga0307372_10000096_pt1 | contig 136153 bp, 110 predicted proteins | sample OX1MG_FD_202533 | JGI IMG/M metagenome (GOLD analysis project Ga0307372, IMG submission 202533) | Soil microbial communities from Risofladan, Vaasa, Finland - OX-1 | ecosystem: Environmental > Terrestrial > Soil > Coastal area > Acid sulfate soil | place: Finland: Risofladan, Vaasa... | reverse complement strand
CGAAACGCGGTATCCATGTTCGGCCTCCTTGCCTTGGGTGGGTAACACAAACACCACTTAGGCAAGCGAGGCCTTTTTGTCCATACCAGTTTGCCCACAACGACTTACAAAGGTTCAAGTGCCATTCATGCCTGAATCTTATTTCTCCCGTCGAACGGATTATTCTTGTCGAGCATCCAAGACGACACCGCACTCGGGTATTCATGGTCCGGATGAAGGGGCAAGATCACCGGCAGCCACTCAAGAGCCTTGGCGACGGCGTCGTCCGCATCTTCCAAACGGCGCTTGCCCTTGAATATGCGCGGCGGACAACGGTCGATTCGCAGTTACGGTTGATGGGCGACGCAATACGAGCGAATGGAAGATTGACGGACATGCTTTTGATCGACGAGGTCGAATCTGGTATCCATTACACAGCGATCCCAGAGTATTGGGGATTGCTGTTCAGAATGGCGCGCGAGCGCGGTGTTCAAATCGTCGCGACGACGCATTCCTGGGACTGCATCGAGGGCCTGCAGGTCGCGGCAAAGAACGACCCTTCCGCCGACGTGCAACTGATTCGTCTGGAAGAAGATGAGCAAGAAACCAGCGCGATCGTTATCGATAAGGACGACTTGGCCATTGTCACCCGTGACGAAATCGAGGTGCGATAATGTCAGACGGCGGCGTGCTCCTTGTCGAAGGCCGCGACGACCAGCATGTGATCTGGGCGCTCCTCAAGGTTCACAAAGTCCCCGAAGTTTTCAAAGTTGAGCAAGCTGGTAGCGTCGAGGAGTTGCTCAGTTCCGTACCCGTTCGCCTCAAGGGGAGCGACAGGCGTCTTGCCGTCGTGTTGGACGCGAACCAGAGTTTGCAGACGCGATGGGACGCGCTCCGCGACCGTCTGCGCACGGCTGGCTTTCATGGAGTCCCGAAGGATCTGTCGGCGTTTGGCACAGTCGTTGATTTTCCGCGGCGGCGCAGACTTGGCGTTTGGTTGATGCCCGACAATCGTTTACCCGGAATTCTCGAAGACTTTCTGACATTCCTGGTTCCGCGCGAAGACACAATGTTGCCACGAGTCGACGCGTTCCTTAGTATGATCCCGGCGGTGGAGCGACGTTTTCCAGAGTCCCGCCGTCCCAAGGCCCGGATCCACACTTGGCTGGCCGTCCAGGAAGAGCCGGGCAAACCCCTGGGGCAAAGTATCACCGCGCGGTATCTTGACGCCGAGGCCCAGGTCGTCGGGCCGTTCCTGAATTGGCTGCGGGCGGTCCTGGTCGATTGAATTCCGACATCCTTGGTTTCAGCACAGACGGAGAGACGCTTCCATGTCCCACCCCCTCAACATCGGCATGATCGGCTACGGCTTCATGGGCCGGGCCCACTCGAACGCCTACCGCCAGGTAAGCCAGTTCTTTCAGCGAAAGCACCGCCCCGTGCTCAAGGCGTGCTGCGCGCGCGACGAAGCCAAAGTCAAGGCCTTCGCCGAGAACTGGGGCTACGAATCGTACGAAACCGATTGGCGCAGGTTGATCGAGCGGAAGGACATCGACCTGATCGACGTCGGATCGCCCAACAACACGCACCGCGAGATCGTGCTGGCGGCGGCCAAGGCCGGCAAGATGATCCTGTGCGAAAAGCCACTGGCCATGAACGTGGCCGAGGCCGAGGAAATGTGCTCCGCCGTCGACAAGGCTGGCGTGGCGAACATGGTGTGGTACAACTATCGCCGCGTGCCGGCCATCAGTCTGGCCAAGCAGCTCGTCGAGGAGGGCCGTATCGGCCGCCCGTTCCACTACCGTGCAACCTACCTGCAAGACTGGACCATCGCCGAGGACGTGCCCCAGGGAGGCGCGGCCCTGTGGCGGCTCGACGTGTCGGTGGCCGGATCGGGCGTGACGGGCGACTTGTTGGCCCACTCGATCGACACCGCCGAGTGGCTGAATGGTCCCATCCGCCGCGTGACCGCCGCCACGGAGACGTTCGTGAAGGAGCGTGTCCATCAGGAGACGGGCAAGAAGCAGCCCGTCGGGATCGACGACGCCTGCATGTTCCTGGCCCAGTTCGCCAACGGCTCGATGGGCACCTTCGAGAGCACGCGTTATGCGCGCGGCCGGAAGAACTACAACACCTTCGAGCTCAACGGCGCCGGCGGAAGCGTGTTCTTCGACCTGGAGGATCCCCAGTACTTGCAGTACTTCCAGTATTCCGACCCCAAGACCGGCGCGAAGATCGACAGCCATGTGACAGGCTGGCGGAAAATCCACGTCACCAACGGCGAGCACCCCTACATGAGCCAATGGTGGGTGCCCGGCTGCACGATCGGTTACGAACACACCTTCATCAACGCGCTGGCCGATTTCCTGGAAGGTCTGGAAACCGGCAAGCCCGCCCAACCCGACTTCCGCTGCGCTTTGCGGACACAGAAGGTCTGCGACGCGGTTCTGGCCAGCGCCAAGAGCGGGCAGTGGGTCGAGATCCGCTGATGGATTTGGCAAGGGATTCAACGCGGCCGCCTTGCCAAAACGTAAAAGCGTCGAGGATGTGCCCAAGTCGCAGCTTGTACCTTTTATCAACATGGCGATTCAACGCACGAACCAAAATGCGCCGGCATTTCCGGTAGCCGCCCACGGGTAGCAACGGCTAGAATGACCGATAATGATCGTGCCCGCACAAGAAGACGGCCTGGGAAGGCCGTCTCACGGAATTACAAACCCTACCCCCCCCATGAGCACCGCGTCCCCTGCTCCTCGGATGATCTCGCTGCCGATTCTCGGCCAGCCGGCGCGCGCGCCCACAATCAGCGGGGGGCTTGCGCCGGGGCACGCGCGCAGCGGGTCGGCTCGCCTCTCGCCGCCGACCGCGCCGCTGCCGATGACGCGAGACGAAATGCAGGCTCGCGGCTGGGACGAAGCCGATATCGTGTTCGTCACGGGCGACGCCTACGTCGATCACCCCAGCTTCGCGATGGCCCTTTTGGGTCGCTTGCTGGAAAGCGAGGGCTTTCGCGTGGCGATCGTCAGCCAACCCGATTGGAGAAACTGCGACGCTTGGCGCGCGTTTGGGCGTCCGAAGCTGTGCTTTGCGATCAGTGCGGGCAATATGGACTCGATGCTCAACCACTACACGGCCAACCGCAAAGTCCGCAATGACGACGCGTACAGCCCCGGCGGCCGGATCGGCCTGCGGCCCGACCGGGCGACCTTGGCCTACTGCCAGCGCGCACGCGAAGCGTACAAGGGCGTACCGGTCATCGCCGGCGGCGTCGAGGCCAGCCTGCGCCGTCTGGCGCACTACGACTATTGGAGCGACAAGGTCCGCCGTTCGATCATTCTGGACTGCAAGGCCGACCTGGTGGTGTTTGGCATGGGCGAACGGCCGATCGTCGAAATCGCCCATCGCCTGGCCGCCGGCCAGACGGTGCGTGGGCTGCGCGATATGCGGGGCGTCGTCTATCGCCTGGGAGCCAGCGAGTCGCTCCCCACGGAAAACACGCTCACGCTCCCCAGCTTCGAGCAGGTCTCGACCGATAAATGGTCCTTCGCTGAAATGACCAAGATCGCCCACAACGAGACCAATCCCCACAACGCCCGGCGGCTGGCGCAGCGCCACGACCGCGAGGCGGTGGTGGCCAACCCGCCGGCCTTGCCGCTGGCGGAGTCCGAGATGGACCGCGCCTACGGACTGCCCTTTACACGCCGCCCGCACCCGGTTTACGGCGAGCAGCGGATTCCGGCCTACGAAGTGGTCAAGGATTCGGTGCAGATCATGCGGGGCTGTTTCGGCGGCTGCACGTTCTGCTCGATCACGGCCCATGAGGGGCGGATCATCCAGAGCCGCAGCCAGGAGTCGGTGCTGGCCGAGATTCGCCGGATGGCGGCCGATCCCAATTTTTCGGGCGTCGTCAGCGACATCGGCGGCCCCACGGCCAACATGTACCAGATGCGATGTACTCGTCCCGAGGTCGAAGCTCGCTGCCGCCGGTTGAGTTGCGTCCATCCCACGATCTGCAAATTGCTGGGCACCGATCACGGCCCACTGATCGAACTGATGCGGCAGGCTCGCGAGCAGCCGGGCGTGAAGAAAGTGCTCGTCGCCTCCGGCATCCGCATGGACCTGGCCCGCCGCAGTCCTCAGTACATGAGCGAGCTCGTCACGCACCACGTCGGCGGCCAGTTGAAGGTCGCTCCCGAACACGTCGATCCAGGCGTGCTCGCCTTGATGAAAAAGCCCGACAACGACGACTTCATCGGCTTCGGACGCGAGTTCGACAAAGCCTCGAAGGCCGCCGGCAAGAAGCAGTACCTGGTGCCCTATTTCATCGCCAGCCATCCGGGGAGCGATCTGGACGCGATGATCGAATTGGCGTTGTTCCTCAAGCGGAATCATTACCGGCCCGACCAGGTGCAGGACTTCATTCCCAGTCCGTTCGATATCGCGGCCTGCATGTACCATACCGGTCTCGACCCTCACACCAAGAAGCCGGTTTACGTGGCGAAGCACCTCCGCGACCGCAAGCTGCAACGGGCCTTGCTGCAGTTCTTCAAGCCCGAGAATTATTTCGAAGTGCGCCGGGCCTTGGAGCAGGCCGGCCGGCAAGACCTGATCGGCGACGGCTGCGACTCGCTGATATCCGACAAGCCGCCCAAAGAAGCGCTCGACCTACGGCGGCGCCGGGCCAACGACGAACTGAGCGAGCAGCGCGAGGGGGACCATATTCGCGCGAAGCCCGCCGGATACCGGCCGCACCGAAAGACGCATACGCGCAGGAATAGGAAGTAACGGCCCGCTTCAAGGCTAGAAATGGCGCCCGATTCTGTAGGGAACGCCCTCCGTGGCGTTCCGTGCCCCGCGAGCCGACACTTATACCCGCATCGCGGAACGCCACGGAGGGCGTTCCCCACAGATGCCGTTGCCGCGGCAATTCCAGCCTTTGAGCGGATCCTACGCTAACCTACGACCGATGTTCACGTCCGACCAATACCAATTACTCGACTTCGGCGACGGCCGAAAGCTGGAACGGTTCGGCGCCGTCGTGCTCGATCGTCCGGCGCCGGCCGCGGCAGGCAACGCTCGGCACGAGCCATCGTTGTGGCCCGCCGCCACGGGTAGGTACGATCGCACGGCGGGGGACTGCGGCGTCTGGCGGTGGCGAGGGAACTTGCCCGAGCCATGGACCATCCTGCACGACAAAACGACGTTGGAACTCAAGCCGACCGAGTTCGGCCACCTGGGGTTGTTTCCCGAGCAGGCGGACCAATGGGACTGGATCGCCGAACAAGTCCGACGGGCGCCGAAGCCGGCCAAGGTACTCAACCTGTTCGCTTACACCGGCGCGGCGACGTTCGCCGCGGCCGGCGCCGGCGCGGAGGTGACACACGTCGACTCCGCGCGCAACACGGTCGCATGGGCCCGGCGGAACGCTCAGCGGTCGGGCCTGACCGCCGCGCCGATTCGCTGGATCGTGGAAGACGCCAGCCGGTTCGTCCGCCGCGAACTCAAGCGAGGTAATCAGTACCACGCCGTGGTACTCGACCCACCCAGCTACGGCCGCGGACCTAAAGGCGAAGTCTGGAAGCTCGAAGACCAGTTACCCGACTTGCTCCGACTCTGCGCCGAGTTGACCGCGGACGATCGTCGGTTCATGCTCCTGTCGTGCCATTCGCCGGGGTACGATGGTCGTAAGCTCGGCGAATTGCTCTTGGACGTTGGGGCAACGGGCGAGATCGAGACGATGGCAATGGCAACCACCACCAGGTCGGGGCGATCACTTGCATCGGGTTGCGCCGCGCGGTTACGCCCAATTTCCTTACCCGCGCGGCGGGTCAGCTGGCAGTCTTGAAGATGGCCCCATAGCGACGGCTATCTCGCCGGCATCAAGCCCAATACTCGATTTGTAGTTCCGGCACGCACTCGAAGTCCTGCCGATTTCGAGAAATCGGCGTGGCCGACCGCGCAACACAGATAGCTGCAATCCTCAAGTCGTGGGTGCCGACACGAATGCCCCGACTGCGCCACCGCTGATACAGCGTCTCAGCCTGCGATGTGTAAGGCAGGATGACGATATGTCGGAACGCATTCATCGTCGCCTCAAGGAGTTGACAGGCGCGTTCGATCATTGTGGACGGCTGGCATCGCGCTGAAGATAGATATCGTCGCAGATTTCGCGTAGCGCCTCATCGTCGCAAAACGTGCCGGCGACTCCCGACACGCCGAGCGGCTGGACCTCCAAGTCCAACAATTCTCCCGTCGCCACCTTCGCCGCCAACTCGCGCCGCAGCGCGGCGATGGCCTCGGCGCGAGAGGGCCGTGACTCCGCGACCCAGTCGAAGTGCTCGCGGACTAGAATTTGCCCCCACCCGAGGTACGCACCGCGCAGGTCCGATGGACTGAGCAGGCGGGGCTCCTGGTCAAGCTCTCCGGCGATCGCGCGCGCGAGTCGTGACTTGCCGCACCCCGGAGGGCCGAAAAACAAGATCCCGGATGACCGCGATTGCGAGCGGTTCCGGGGGCGGTTCTTCTCGGGCCAAATAATCAAGGTCTACAATCCGCTCTCGTACCTCGTGATACCCGGCGACGTCGTCGAGCTTGATCGGACGTTCCATTTGCGCGGGTTTCGGCGGCGGAATGCCTGTTCTCATGCTTCGAGCGTTCCCCGCGTGACGCCGAGTTGGTTGAGGATCTGCAAGCCCCGCCAGGCCGCGCGGCCGCCGTCGAGCCCGGCCAGGACGCGCGCGTAGCGATCGAGCAACGAACGGGTCTCGTCGGCGCCTTCGCGCAGCAACTCGACGCGGAAATGCCGCAGCCCCAACGCCAGCATCCGCGGCACGTACTCCGCGGCCGACTGGGCGACGGAGTTGAAGACCGTGTTGCGGCAGCCCGTGTCGGCCAACAGCGGAAACTCGGCCCCCACCCGGTCGCGCAGTTCGACCTTGTGGGTGTCGCAGGGCCGCCCGCAGTCGCGATAGTCCTTGCCGTTGGAAAGCGTGGCCGCGAAGACGCAATGCTCCATGTGGAACATCGGCATGTGCTGGTGGATCACCACCTCGAACCGCTCAGGCGCGGCGCGCCCCAGCATGGCGGCGAGTTGCTCCCAGTTCAGGTCGTAGCTGGGCACGACGCGCGTCAGCCCTTCGCGCAGGAAAAGATCGGCGGAAAGTTCGTTGGCCGCGTTCAACGAAAAATCGCCCACCCGCGGCACGTCGGGCATTTGCTCGCGGAAGAACGTCAACGACGCCAGGTTACGGATCAACACCGCGTCGGGCTCGGCCGCGGCGATCTTGGCCAGCAGGCCCTCCTCGCCGGGCTTTAGGATCCGCAACGTCGCCACTCCGATCGGCAAGCCCGCGGCGCGCGCCAACGGCACCGCCTCGCGGTAGCGACGGACGTCCTCGAAATCGCAATAGACCAACGCCGGCCGGGCAGTCTGCTCCGGCAACCATCCGAGCACCGCTTCGAGCTGCCGCATGGTGCGCGCCAAAACGTAAAGTCGCGGCGACGCCGATTTTGGATTTCGGATTTCGGATTTCGGATTCGAATCGCAATTCGACGATCGATCATTCAAGACCGTTCCGCGAAGCTCGTCGAGCGCCCGCGGGTTGATTCGCCGCCGGCGCGCGCCGGCCTGGCGCGCGGCGATCAGGTCGGCCACAGCCCGGCGCCGCAGGTCGTTGAGCACGCTCTTGGGCGCCATCACCGGCTCGGTCACGTCGAGTTGCACGCCGGCCAGCTCAAAGGGCGTGCCGCCCAAGCGGCCCAGTTGTTCGCGCGCCAATGCGTCGCCGAGCGCATGCTTGCGGGCAAGTTCCAGCGGCCCGGGCCATTCGACTTCGGCCATGTGCCCGCGATCATCACGGGCGGTCAAACGCAACGATCCGCCCCGGCGGCCGAAGACGCGAAACGTCACCGGCACGCGCCGCGGCGCGCCGTCGCGCGAATAGGTCCGCTCCATCCGGCGGCGAAAGTCGGGATCGTCGGTCTTCCAGACGAGGCATCCGGTGGCCAGGGCCGCCAGATTGACCGCTCCCCGGCCGAAGACCAATTCCACATGCCCGGACTGATCTTCGTCCGGCGCGATCCGCACTTCAAAGACCCGTCCCCCCTGCTCGTCCTGCTCCGGGTGCCCCTCGTCGAACACGATGCCGTCGCCCGGCTTGACGACGGCGGCGGGCGAATCGGCCCGGCGGTGCTCGTCGTCGAGATGGACCAGCACGCCACGGCCGGTGCGGGCGACGAGCTTCCCTACGCGAACGCCGCGGCTCTTGGGAAAGCGGCCGTGGACCAGCCGCTGGTGGTTGACCCCATCCAGAAAGCCCGGCGTGAAGCCGCGCGAGAAGCTCTGCGCCAGGTCGAGTTGCCGCCGCGCGGAGAGTGCGAACGGCTTCGACTCCAATGCCGCGTCGAGGGCCATGCGGTAGGTTTGTGTCGTCACGGCCACATACTGGGCGCTCTTCAGCCGCCCCTCGATCTTCAGGCTCGCCACGCCCAGGCGCACCAACTCGCCGATCAGTTCATGGGCCGCCAGATCTTGCGGGCTCAGCAGATAGGCATGATCGCCCAGGTCGCGCCGCCAGCCATCGACGATGAGCTCGTAGGGCATGCGGCATGCCTGGGCGCACTGGCCGCGGTTGGCGCTGCGCCCGCCCAGGGCCTCGCTGGTCAGACATTGGCCGCTGTAAGCCACGCAGAGGGCGCCGTGGACGAACACCTCGACTGGCAGCGACGCGCCGCGCGTCACCCGTTCGATGTCGGCCAGCGACAGTTCGCGGGCAAGGATGACCCGCTCAACGCCGAGCGAGCCTACGAACTCGATCCCGCGCGGCTCGGTGAGCGTCATCTGCGTCGAGCCGTGAATCGGCAGATCGGGGGCCAGCCGCCGAATCAGCCTCGTCAGCCCCAAGTCTTGCACGATCACCGCGTCGGCGCCCGCCTGGGCGATGGCCGCGAGAAAGCGTGTACACTCCGGCAGTTCGTCGGAAAAGATCAGCGTGTTGCAGGCGACGTAGCCGCGCACGTTGTGGGCGTGCAGAAAGCCGATCACCTCGGGCAACTCTTCGAGCGTAAAATTGGTGGCCCGGTGGCGGGCGTTGAAATTCGATAGGCCGAAATAGACCGCGTCGGCCCCGTTGGCCACCGCGGCGCGCAGCGCCTCCCAATCGCCCGCAGGGGCCAGGAGTTCGGTGGGGGGCGTGGGGGGCGTGGTCAAGGGCCGATCTACTTTATTCGCGCTGCTTCAAGCAGCACTTCTTGTACTTCTTGCCGCTGCCGCAGGGGCAGGGGTCGTTGCGGCCCGCTTGCGCGCCGCCCTTGCGCAACGGCCGCGGCGCTTCATCCGGCTCCTCCTCGGATTCCGGCCCGGGCTCCAAGTCGGACAAAATCAATGACTCCTCCAGTGATCGCCCCCGAGGCAATTCATCGTGGTTGGGCAGCTCGCCCAGAATGTCGTGGCCGGCGCGAAGACTTCTCGGCGCGGCTTTGAAGATCCGCCCTGCAACGCTGTCAGGGCCGTATTGGTCGTCATCTTCGCCGTCCCAGGCTTCTTCCGCGTCGATTCCCTCGTCGACGTCCCAGTCGTCATCGTCATCGTCGTCATCATCGTCGTCATCATCATCGTCATCATCATCGTCATCGTCATCGACGCCGCCGAGAACCCAGTGGGCATAATCGGCCAAGAGCTGGAAATTGGGATGGTCATTGGGAACGAACAGGTCGGCGAGCGGCTCGGCGTGGGCCACTTCATCGCCGTAGTCCACAAGGCAAATCAATCCGTCGCCGTCGGCGGCGGTTTCTTCCGTCGGCGGCGACACTTCGACGACCTTCACGGCGTCGTCAATGGCATCGTCTCCGGGATCGAACGTCGCATCGAACGGCACGGTCAGGTGCGCGGAGAGGAACTCGAAGTACTTGGTGAGCGATTCGATGTCGGTGTCGGGGATCGAGTCGTCCTTCCCCAGCCCGAAGATCGCGGCAAGTTGCTCGTCGCCCGCGTGCCTGGCCCACTCGGGGACGATGGGCGGCTCCATCGTCAGTGGCGAGCCGTCGTCGGCTGCGAGTTCGTCGTCGGCCAACCACATGTCACAGTCGTCGAAATGGTCGCGCTCGCAGCGCTCGATGTAGACAGGGTGCATGTTCTCGATCGTTTCGACCGACCAATGGACGCGGTAGGTGCGATCGACGTCGTCAGGATCGATCTGCACGATTCTGCCGGCCCAGCCGCCGATCGGCAGGTCGGGATAGTCGTCATGTCGCACGCCCGGCTTGACGCGGACGAGGTCGCCGTACTGAAAACGAGGTTGGGACATGTACTCATCGCCGGTGGACATAGGTTCCTTCCTTGGGTTGCGGGAAAAGCTTGACGACACCCGCTTATCATGGCCGAACAAGGGCCGTCAGATCAAGGCTAGCCCGGATTATTCATGGTCCGGGGAGGAACTCGCGCACTGTGCTGTAGCAGAATTCGCAAGAATTCTGGCGTAACTCGTGTCCACGGCCTGACTTCTTGCGAAGCCAGCTACGGGACCATGAATAATCCGGGCTGGCATTTCGCGCGCGCCGTTCGTATCCTGAAGGCTGGTTCATCGTTGAATTCTACCCCGCCAACCGCGCCCAACGCCAGGCTCAATTCGACCACGCCGCGGGAATCGCCCCATGGACCGCACGCTCGCCGCCGCTTGTTTCGTATGGGCCTGCGCGTCGCCATTCGCGTGGGCCGCTTCGCCGACGGCGAACGACATTTCATGGCGGGCGTCGGGCACGCAAGGCGCGGTCGCGGCCGGCGGCGCCGAGGCGGTGGCGGCGGGCATGGAAATCCTCCGGGCCGGCGGCAACGCGGCCGACGCCGCCGTGGCCACCGTGCTGGCCCTCAGCGTCACCGACTCGGGCGCCTTCTGCTTTGGCGGCGAGGTGCCGCTGTTGGTGTATGACGCCAAACGAAGGGTCGTCGAAGTCGTCTGCGGCCAAGGCGCCGCCCCGAAGTCGGCGACGCGCGAGCACTTCAAAAAACGAGGCGGCATTCCCGGCGATGGCATCGAGGCGGCGGCGGTGCCCGGCGCGTTCGACGCCTGCCTGACCATGCTCGACCGCTACGGCACGCTCAAACTGGCTGACGTCGCGGCGCCCACCTTGCGCCTACTTGATCGGCACGAGCGCGATTGGCACGCGCTTTTGGCCCACACGGTTCGCCGCCTGATCGAAGCCGAGTCGGTCTCGCCCGCCGACCGCGGCCGCGGCCTGCGGCTCGCGGCCGACTATTTTTACCGCGGCCCGCTGGCACGCGAGTTGGCCGCCTGGAGCGAGGCCCATGGCGGACTGATCCGTTACACCGACCTGGCCACCCACGTCACGCGGATCGAGGAGCCGTCGAGCATCGACTACCGCGGCGCGACGGTCTACAAGTGCGGGCCCTGGACGCAGGGACCGTTCCTGCTCGAAACATTGCGGATTCTGGAGGGATTCGACCTGCCGAAGCTGGGACATAACCGCTCGGCGACGATCCACGTCACGGTCGAGGCCATGAAGCTGGCCTTGGCCGACCGCGACGTCTACTATGCCGACCCCTTGTTCGTCGACGTGCCGCTGGCCGAGTTGCTTTCGAGCAGCTACGCCGATATCCGCCGGCCGCTGATCGACCTGGCCCACGCATCGCTGGTCCAGCGGCCTGGCGACCCGCGCCGCGGCGAGGCGCTCTTGGCCGAGCCGGAGACGCGGCGCGGTTTGGGCGGCCCGGTCCACGACACGACCACTTGTGTCGTCGCCGACCGCTGGGGCAACGTCGTGGCCGCCACGCCCAGCGGCTGGAGCGGCGTGCAGGCCGGCGAAACCGGCGTTTGGCTGGGCAGTCGGCTGCAAAGCTTCAACATTTGGCCGGGCCACCCGAACTCGATCGAGCCCGGCAAGCGGCCCCGCATCACGCTCACGCCGACCTTGGTGCTCAAGGACGGCAAGCCGCTCTTGGCCGTCAGCGTGGCCGGCGGCGACGGCCAGGACCAGGCGACGTTGCAACTGGTGTTGAACGAGATCGACTTCGGCCTCTTGCCCGCCGAGTCGGTTTCGGCGGGCCGGTTCGGCACGAACCATCACCTCGGCTCGTTCCGCCAGACTCCGCCTGAGTTGGGCAGCTTGCTGATTCACGCCGACGCCGACGCGCTCACGGTCGAGCAACTCAAGTCGCTGGGGCATCGCGTACAACTCTCGCGTGGGCCGCTCTGGGCGCCCGTCGTGGTCAGGATCGATCCCGGCAGCGGCAGGATCGACACGGCGGGCGACGAGCGCGCGGGGAGGCACGCCGCGGCGTATTAGGGAAGGAAAGGCACGACGAATCCAGGCCCGTTGCCGGCCGAAAATTGACTCCCTCGTCGCCTGGGTGTAACAAGCGAGGAGGTTCTCTGTCATGCCAAAAGCACGGTCCCGTCACCCGCCGCGGAAGTGATCGGAACTACATCGCCGGCAACCAACCGCGGGTGCCGTAGTCGGTCAGCGACAGCGCGAACATGATGGCCAACCAGAAGAAGCCCGCCGAGACCACCAGCCTGGTCAACGGCGCGCTGTGGCGGACGTGCATGAAGAACAGGATGATCAAGAGCGCCTTGGCCGCGGCGATCAGCGTGGCCACCGCGAAGTTCCATTGCCCCAGATCGTGCCGCGCCGCCTCGACAGTCACGGCCAACAGCAGCAACAGGGTCACGAAGACGATAACGAACGTGCGGATCGTCGGACGCGTTTGCGACATGGCTAGACCCTCACCAGGTACAAGAATGGAAACAAGAACACCCAGACGATGTCGACGAAGTGCCAGTAAAGGCCGCTGATGTTCACCGGCGCGGCGAACTCGCCCAGCAAGCCACCGCGGCAAGCCTTGACCAACAAGGTGGCCATCACGCCCAGGCCGATCAGCATGTGCAGCGCGTGGACGCCGGTCATCAGGAAGTAGAGATTGAAGAACATCTGGGCATGGCCCGCCGAAGTGCCCTCCTCATCCCAGACGAACGGCAAACCGGCCAACGGCATCAGGTGGATCTCGTACTTATGATGGTACTCGTAGCTCTTGATCCCCAGGAACACGGTTCCCAACAGCATCGTCAGCGTCAACAGCGCGATCAGCGGCTTGCGCTGGGCGGTCTCGGCGGCATGCACCGCCAGAACCATCGTCAAACTGCTGCACAACAGCACGGCCGTGTTGATCGCCCCGAGCCAGAAATCGAGCTTTCCGCTGGCGGCGGCGAAGGCGGCTTCGTCCTGGCGGCGGTAAATTGCGTACGCCAGGAACATGCCGCCGAAAAACATGACTTCAGTGGCCAGAAAGAGCCACATTCCCAGTTCGTCGGCCGCGTGCTGCTGCTCGAGGTCGTCGAACTGGTGAGCGAGTGCCGAAGGGGACAGGGGCGCCGATGGGGACGGGGGCACCGATGGGGACAGGGGCGCCGATGGGGCGTGAATCGAGTGGGCGTCAGCCATGGGACGACTCCTCCGTGGGCAATGATCGGTAGATGGCGGTCGGCGCCTGGCCGTCGATCTTCGCGTAGTCGTAGGCTTCATCGCGGACCACGGGCGTTTGGGCGAAATTCTCGGTGGGCGGCGGAGAGGACGTTTGCCATTCAAGCCCGGCCGCGCGCCAGGGGTTCGAGGGGGCGATCTTGCCCCATCGCAGCGACCAAAGCAGGTAGGTCAGCGGAAACAAATAGCCGACGGCCAGGATCGAGGCCCCGGCCGTCGACATCACGTTGAGCACCTGGAACTCCTCGGGATAGACGTGGTAGCGCCGCGGCATGCCGAGGTAGCCCAGGATGTATTGCGGAAAGAAGGTCAGGTTGAAGCCCACAAAAATCAGAATGGCCGACAGTTTCGCCCAGCCTTCGGGATAGAGCCGGCCGGTCATCTTGGGCCACCAGAAGTGGATGCCGCCCAGGTATCCCATCACGGCGCCGCCCACCATGATGTAATGGAAATGGGCCACGATGAAGTAGGTGTCGTGAACATGGACGTCGACGGCCAGCGCGGCGACGAACAGTCCGGTCAGTCCGCCCATCGTGAACAGCCCCACGAAGCCCAGGGCGTAGAGCATCGGCGTCTCGAAGCTGATGGTGCCCTTGTGCAGCGACGCCGTCCAGTTGAAGACCTTGATGGCCGAGGGAATGGCCACCAGGTAGCTCAGCGCCGAGAAGACCAGTCCGGCGTAAACCGACTGCCCGCTGACGAACAAGTGGTGTCCCCAGACCAAAAAACTGAATACGGCGATGGCGAAGCTGGAGAAGCCGATGAAGGCGTAACCGAACGGGCGCTTGCGGCAGAAGCAGGGGACGATTTCGCTGACCACGCCCATGCTGGGCAGGATCATGATGTACACGGCGGGGTGCGAGTAGAACCAGAACAGGTGCTGGAACAGGACCGGGTCGCCCCCCAACTTGGGGTCGAAGATGCCGATCTTCAGCAGCCGCTCCATACCCACCAGGAACAGCGTGATCGCCAGCACCGGCGTGCCCAACACCATGATGATGCTGGTGGCGTAGCTCGACCAGATGAACAACGGCAGCCGAAACCAGGTCAGCCCGGGGGCGCGCATCTTGTGGATCGTGACGATGAAGTTCAGCCCGGTGAGAATCGACGAAAAGCCGGTGATGAAGATGCCCACGGCCGTGGCCATCACATGGGTGTTGCTGTAGGTGCTGCTGTAGGGAGCGTAGAACGTCCAGCCGGTGTCGACGCCGCCCGCCACCAGGGCGTAGAGCGTGAACAGGCCACCCAGCGTGTAGATGTACCAACTCAGCAGATTCAGCCTGGGAAACGCCAGGTCGCGCGCGCCGATCATCAACGGCACGAGGAAGTTGCCCAGCACGGCCGGAATCGAGGGGACCAGAAAGAAGAAGACCATGATCACGCCGTGGGCGGTGAACAGCTTGTTGAAGGTTTCGGTCAACACCAGATCGGCTTCGGGCGTCGTCAGGTCGAGGCGCACGACACTGGCCGCCAGTCCGCCGATCATGAAGAAGAACGTGATCGAAAGCAGGTACAGGATGGCGATCCGCTTGTGGTCGGTGGTCAAGAGCCACGAGCGCACGGAATAGCCGTCGTTGAGGTAGTGCCGCCGCGGCGGCAGGTCAGCGGCGTGCGGAGCCGGCCGTGTGGGTTCAAGGAGCGTGGTCATGGTGCGTAGAGATCATCTTCGGGACGTGGACGATTGGGTGCCACGGGTTTCTTCGTAAGAGGCCAGGGGCTTGCCCCCTGGAGTTTCACGTTGGTTTCTAGATCGAAAGCGGCCGCATTCCCACCGTCCGTATCGCCCCGCCGGCCGCCGGAGGCGGCCGGCGGGGCGATACGGACAAAGGCAGGTGATCCGGCGTGCGTGCGTGTGTAGAAACAAGCGTGAGACTCCACGGTGCAAGCCCGTGGCCTCTTTATAAGCTCTCTGTCGCCCCTTCGGGGCTGGCAGACGGAATTGGAACGTGATTCCTGGGGCTTACGCCCTCGTTGTTCTACACAAGTGGCGAGTTTGAACCGCCCCCTGCCGGCTTGTCCGGCAGGAGCGGCAGTTTGGCCGGCTAAGAGTGCTGGCTCAACGACCGTCCGCGTGGTTGCCGGCCCGCTGCCGCCGTAGGCGGCAGTGGGCCGGCAACCACGGAAAAACGGCTGGATTCGCGGGTACGTGGCTAGCCGGGAAAACTGCTTCACCGTGCCAGGCAAGCTGGCAGGGGTCGCTGAAAAAGATGCGTAGAACAACGAGGGCTTACGCCCCAGGCTACACTCTGCCGTCGCTTCGGGATTGTCGTCCGGATACCTCTTACTCATGGTCGCCTCCTTCGCCTGGTTGCGCCACCGCGATCGGCTTGGCCAGCGACTTGATGTAAGCGATCAATTGGATCAACTGTTCCTCGTCGACTTGGCCGTCGAAGCTGGGCATGATCGGCTGGAAGCCCTCCACCACTTTGGCCGCCGGCCGGACGATCGACTCGCGCAGATAACCCTCGTCGGCCTTCACCGTTTTTCCGCCGACAAGCCGCACCTGGCCGCCGTAGAGGTTGACCAGCGGCGGACAACGGCTCGTTGCGCCTTCGCCCACATGGCAGGTTACGCAACGCAGTTCGTTGAACAACCGTTTGCCGGCCTCGGCCGGCGGCTCGTTGGTCTTGCCGCCGGCCAGCCAGGCTTGGTAATCGGCCGGCTCCAAGACGATCACGCGGCCGATCATTCGCGAGTGATTCGTGCCGCAGTATTCGGCGCAAAACAGGTGAAACTCGCCGGTTCGCGTGGCCTCGAACCAGCAGGTGGCGTAGCTGCCGGGCAGCACGTCGCGCTTGACGCGGAAGGCCGGCACGAACAGGCTGTGGATCACGTCCTCGGAGATCATCGTCAACCGCACCGCCTGGCCCAGCGGCACGCGCAGCGTGTTGATCTCGCGTTTGCCGTCGGGATGCTGGAACTTCCACATCCACTGCTTGGCGACGACCCGGATCTCCAACGCCCCGGCGGGCGGCCGGTAGCCGGAAAAGAACAACGCCGCGCTCCAGGTGAAGATGATCACGCAAAGAATCAAGGGAACGACCATCCAGGCGAGTTCCGTCAGAACGCTCTCGTGATGGCTGGCGGTGCGGTCGACGTTGGTATTTCCGCGGCGATATTTGATCGAAAGGTAGACGATCAAGGCGGCGATCAGCACGGTGAAGAACACGGCCACGCCGAGCAGGAAGAAATAGAGCAAATCGACGCGCGGGGCATGCGTCGAAGCCTGTTCGGGAAGTAGTCGGAAGCCGTCGTCGATCATGGTTGGTTAGTCATTGGTCAGTGGTCATTAGTCAGGAGTCAGGAGTCAGGAGTCAGGAGCCAGAAGTCGGAAATCGGAAGTCGGAAAAAGCACCTGAGCCAGGTCGCTGCGCAATTACATTTTCTCCTGAACCCTAACCCCTGACCTCTAATTTAGTCCTGCGCCGCTCGTGCCGGTACATGCGTGCCAGGAAGACGCCCAACACGAGCACGGTCAACGACCCGGCGAGCTTTAACACCCCGGCGATCGCCAGCCCGTAACGGCCGGTCAGCGGATCGTAATGGTAACACAAGAGCAACACCTGCTCGACCGGCGAACCCATGCCGCCGGCCGAACTTTCGACCAGGCCCAACCGCAGGTCGTGGGGCGAGTATTCGATGCCGTAAAAGTAGCGGGCCAACTTTCCCTCGGGCGTGGCCAGCACCAGCCCACTGGCGTGCGCGAACTGGTCGCTCTTGGCGTCGTAGTGGTAGCGGAAGCCGACCGCCTCGGTGATCCGGTCGATCGACGCCTTGTCGCCGGTGAGAAAGTGCCAGCCCGCCGCGGCGCCCGCGCGGCGGTAGGCGCGTGTGTAGCGGTCTTTCTTTTCGGCGGCCAACTCGTGCGTTTCGCGCGGGTCGAAGCTGATGGTCACCACCTGGTAGTCGCGGCCAATCTCCAGCGGCACCGCCTGGCTCGACTTCAAGAAACCGTTGAGCACCTGGGTGCAGAGCATCGGGCACTTGTAATAAACCAGCGTCAGCACCACCGGCTGCCGGCCGAAAAAGTCGCCCAGCTTGACGGTTTTTCCGGTCTCGTCGCGCAGTTCCGCGTCGAGCGGCAACGGCGCGTCGAGATGCTGTTCGATGCCGACGTCCGCTAGCAGCCGCGCCGTCGGGCTGCTGCCGGCCGGCGCGCCGTAAGGCGCGGAGGCGAAGCGCTGGGCGGCGGCGGGGGAGGGCATGAGCAAGAGCAACAGGAAATGGCAAATGGCAAATGGCAAATGGCAAATGGCAAATGGGCTCGATCCGTATCTCGTTCGGGGCACCGGCGCGGCCGGTCGGCTCCGTGCGGGAACCATTGGCAATTTGCAATTCGTCTTCACGGCGCGTCCTCCCTCGGCGCGTCGGGGGGCTCTCCCCCCGCGCCTGGTTTCTCATCCGGCATCGCCGGCCCTTCCGGCTCGGGCAGGCCGCGCTCGGCCAAGAGATCGATCGCCCGGTCGATGGGCAGCCGAACCACGCCCTTTCGCCTGTCGATCCAGCCGTATGTGGTGAGTTCGTTGTCTTCGTGTAAACGCAGCACGGAAAGCGTGGCGCCGGTGGTTTCCTCCAAGCGTGGCTCGGGCGGAACCTGCTTGCCGGCCAAAGGGCTTTGCAGCGGGTCGCGCCGCTCGGCCCGCGCCTCGAAGATGTCGAATAGCCAGATCAAGAGCAGCAACACCAGCCCGACCGCCGCCGCCAACGCCAGCGCGAAGATCGAGACGTAGAGACCGCTGACGTCGCGGGTTTCATGGCCTGGACCGTGGGACGGCCGCGGCTCAGGCGGCGGGTGATGGGCCGTGTCACTCATGATGGATCTCTTGGAGTTCAGGATCGTAAATCGGCACTTTCGCCCTTGCGCCCAAGCGCCAGGCGAACATCGCCAGCCAAGGGCCGCCGATCGCCGCCAGGGCCGCGGCGTCGAGCCAATGGAACGTGAAGCGTGGCACGCCGCCGCGCTGGAAGCCGGGCACGACCAGCCAGTAGAGATCGGCATAGCGCATCACCAGCAGCAAGATCGCCACCCGCCGAAGATTCTCGGCATGACGCGTGACCCGGCGCGACAGCAGCAACAAGAACGGCACGGCGAAGTGCAGACTCATCAACGCCGTGACCAGCACCTGCCAGCCGCCTTGCGAGCGGTGTAAATACCAGATGTTCTCCTCCGGCAGGTTCCCCGACCAGATGACGAGGTATTGAAAGAAGGCGGTGTAGGCCCAGAACATCACGAAGGCCAACAACAGGTTGCCCAGGTCGTTGCTCCGCTGGGCGCTGACCCGCCTCGCCAAGAGCCCGCGGTCATCAAGCGAAACGACGACGACGATCGCAAGCGACAGTCCCGAAACGGCCTGCCCGGCAAGGTAAATCAGCCCATACATCGAGGAGTACCAGTGCGGTTCGAGCGACATGACCCAGTCGACCGCCGCCACGGTGAGCGTGAGCGCATAGGCGATAAAACCCAGTCCGCTCACGCACTGCAAGCGCCGGCCGCGGGGCGAGTCGCCGGCCGAATGCTCGTCGGGCGATAACCGGTCCAGCAAAAAACCGACGACGATCCAGACGGCGAGGCAGACGATGGCGCGCGTGTGGAAGCCGTCGACGTTGAGATAGCCGGCTTTGAGGTGCAAGAGCGCGTCGTGCTCCATGACGCTCGGGTCAGCCCACTCGTAGATGCGTTGGACGCCGAAAAACAAGGGCGCGAAGAGCAGCGCCAGTATCGGCAACGTCTGATAGCCCGCCTCGACCACGCGGCGAACCGTCAAGCCCCAGCCGCCGCCGGTCAGGCCGTGAAGCAAGGCCAAGGCCAAACATCCCAGGCTGATCCCCAGCCAGAACATGAAGGCCGTAAGGTAGGCCGGATAAAAGGCGTCGGGAAGTTCGAGATAGCCGTACGCGCAGCCGGCGCCGCCCAAAACGCCGGCCACGAGCGAGCCCAAGCCCAGGCGACGGAGAACACCAGACAGTTCGGGAGCGTGCGTCATGGTTGGGCCTCGTCAGCCAACGATTTCCGCTGGTCGTCGGGCACATCCTCGGCGCGGCCCTCCTGGCTGAGTTGCAAGGCGCGGATGTAGGCCACGATCGCCCAGCGGTCGTCGACGTCGATCCGGCCGGCGAATTTGGGCATGGCGCCGAAACCGCCGGTGATGACGTCGAAAAAGTGCCCCGCCGGCGCGTTGCGCAAGCGTTCGATGTGGTACGACGGGGGCTTGCGAAAGCCGCGTTGGACGACCATGCCATTGCCCGCGCCGGTGCGGCCGTGACAGTCTGAGCAATGAATGTTGAACCGCTCCCGGCCGCGTTCGAGGAGCGCCCGGCGCCGTTCGTCGGGTTGCAGGTCGTCGAAGGGCTTAGTGAACCGCTCGGGGTGCCGGTCGTAGAGCAACTGGTAGGCGGAGTCGGGAATCTGTGCCGTGAATTTAGCCCCGATTCGGCCCGTGTGGAGCGTCTGGTCTTCGTGGAGTTGTCCGCGGGCGATCGTGCCTTCGACGCGCGGCCGGGCGGACATGCCGTCGTCGAAGAAATCGCTGGCCGCGAGCGGTTTGTAGCGCGGCTGGTCGTACATGTCGAGACGATCGCAGCCGGAAAGGAACGCGAGAAGGCCAAGCAGGTGGGAACGAGGAAAATGGAGCGTCATGGTTCCACCTCATGCACCTTTCCGCCCAGCGCTTCGAGGAACCGCCGCGTCTCGTCGAGTTGGAACAGCGGATCGCGAGCCTGGATGCAGAGGAAGAAATGATTGCGGCTGGCAAGTTCGAACGCCGGCACGTTGAACAAGGGATGGTAGGGATGCGGCAGGCCGTTGAGCGCCAGCATGCCGAAAAACGCCGCGAACGAGGCGCCCAGCACCGTCAGCTCGAACGTGATCGGAATGAACGCAGGCCAACTATGCAGCGGCCGGCCGCCGACGTTGATCGGGTAGCTGATCACCGAGGCGTACCACATCATGAAGTAGGCCCCGCAGCCGCCGAGCAGGCCGCCCGCCAGGGCCAAAGCCGGCAACCGGGACGGCTTCTGGCCCAGCGCCTGCGACAGGCCCTCGAGTGGAAAGGGCGTGTAGGCGTTCAGCTTGCGGTAGCCCGCCGCGTAGGCCTGCCGGGCCGCGGCGAGCAGCGATTCGCCTTGCTCGAACTCGGCCAGCACTCCGTAGAGCGGTTCCGGCTTTCGCGCCTCGCCCATCGTCAGCCCTCCCCCTCTTTCTCGTGGACCAAAGCCCGCAACTCGAAAATCGAGATCATCGGCAGCACGCGGATGAACAGAAACAACAAGGTGAAAAACAGACCGAACGAGCCGAGCAAATGGGTGAAGTCCCAGCGGGTCGGGTAGTACATGTGCCAGGAGGAAGGCAGGAAATCGCGGTGCAGGCTGATGACCACGATCACGAACCGTTCCAGCCACATCCCCACGTTCACGATCAGCGAGACGACGAACAACACCGGCACGCTGCGCCGCATGGAGGGAAACCAGAACACCTGCGGTGTGATGATGTTGCAGGCGATCAAGGCCCAGTAGCTCCAGGCGTATTGGCCCAGGGCGCGGTTGATGATCACGTAACGCTCGTACTCGTTGCCGCTGTAATAGGCATAGAAGACGTCCGACAGGTAGCCGTAGAACATCATCGAGCCGGTGGCCAGGATCACCTTGGCCATGTTGTCGAGGTGCCGCATGGTGACGAAGTCTTGCAAACCGTAGACGGTCCGTAAAGGGATCGCCAGCGTCATCACCATGGCGAAGCCCGAGAAGATCGCTCCGGCCACGAAGTAGGGCGAAAAGATGGTAGTGTGCCAGCCGGGCACGATGCCTGCGGCGAAATCCATGCCCACGATGCTGTGGACCGAGACCACCAACGGCGTGGCCAGCCCGGCCATCAACAGGTAGGCCGTCTCGTAGCGATGCCAATGAGCGGCCGAGCCGCGCCAGCCCAGCGCCAGCATGCCGTAGGCGATCTTCGCCAAGCGGCTTCGGGTCCGGTCGCGGAGCGTGGCCAGATCGGGAATCAGACCGGCGTACCAGAACAACGTCGAGACCGTGAAGTAGGTCATCACCGCGAACACGTCCCAGACCAGCGGGCTGCGGAAGTTCGGCCAGAGGTCCATCGTGTTCGGATAGGGAAACAGCCAGTGGAAGACCCAAGGCCGCCCCAGGTGTAAAAGCGGGAACATGCCGGCGCAGGAGACGGCGAACAGTGTCATCGCCTCGGCGAAGCGGTTGATGCTGGTCCGCCATTCCTGGTGCAGCAACAGCAGCACCGCCGAGATCAGCGTGCCGGCGTGGCCGATGCCGATCCACCAGACGAAGTTGACGATCGGAAAGGCCCAGCCGACGGGGATCGTCGTGCCCCAAATGCCGATGCCCCGCGCGAACAGGTAACAGGTGGCGTAAAGGAACGCCATCAACAGCGTGAACGACAGCGCGAAGCCCAGCACCCAGCCGCGGCTCGTCTTGCGCGAGAGCACAATGGCGCTGACCTGGTCGGTGACCGAGGCGTAGGTATGGCCCGGCTCGATGACGGGCAACGCGCCGCCCACGCCCTGTCGCTCGGCGGCCAGCCGCTCGGCGGCCTGGCGCTCGCGCTCGGCGGACTGGACCGATTCGTCGTGGGGCGATGGGCTCACGAGTGCTCCCTTTTGAACGCGTGCTCCCTTTTGAAACGGTCGATTTCCGTGGGCTCGACCGGCGGCGTATCGTCGTCGGCCGGGCCTTCCAAGTCGGGGTGCGGATTGCGGAGGCGCGCCAGGTAGCTGGTCCGCGGCAGCGTGTTCAATTCGGCCAAAAGCGAATAGTTGAGCGGCGATTGTTTGGAATCCTTGAGCCGCGCCACCTGGCTCTTCGGGTCGCGGATGTTTCCAAAGACGATGGCCTGGGTCGGACAAGCGCCCTGGCAAGCGGTCACCACCTCGCCGTCGCGCACCGGGCGGTTCTGCTTCTGGGCGTCGATCTTGGCCTCGTTGATCCGCTGCACACAGTACGTGCATTTTTCCATCACGCCGCGGCTGCGAACCGTGACATCGGGATTGCGCAACAGCTTGAGCACCGGCGCTTGCTCGCCGTCGTAGCTCAGATCGGCGTCGTAGTTGAGGAAGTTGAAGCGGCGCACCTTGTAAGGGCAGTTGTTCGAGCAGTAGCGCGTGCCCACGCAGCGGTTGTAGACCATCTGGTTCAGGCCCTCGTGGCTGTGGACCGTCGCTCCCACGGGACAGACCAACTCGCAGGGGGCGTTCTCGCAGTGCATGCACGCGACCGGCTGAAAATAGGCCTCGGGGGCGTCGATGGGGCCGCGGTAGTAGCGGTCGATCCGCAGCCACTGCATCTCGCGTCCGATGCCCACCTGCTCCTTGCCGACGATCGGGATGTTGTTCTCCGCCTGGCAGGCGACGACGCAGGCGTTGCAGCCGACGCACGCCGTTTGGTCGATCACCATGCCCCAGGCGTTTTCCGATTCCTCGTACTTGGGGTACAGCGTGGTGAGTTGCTCTGGGTGGTGGCTTTTGCCGTGGTCGAGAAAATTCGGGTTGGCGTTGAATTCGGCCAACGTCCCCACCTGGACCAACTCGCGCGCTTCCATGCTGTAATGGTGCTGCGTGACCGACAACGGATATTTCTCGCCCGTCTTCTTCAGTTCGACTCCGCCGGCAAACCACTCCGACCGGGCCGGCCGCAGCGAGTAGGCGTTCACGCCCGCGCCGTCGCCGATTCGCCCCGCGCGGCTGCGGCCATAGCCCAGCGAAAGCGTGAGCGAATGGTCGGCGTGGCCCGGCACGATCCAGACCGGCGCGCGAACCGTGCGGCCTTCGAGCGAAAGTTCCACGACGTCGAAGTTCGCCAACTCCAGCTTTTCAGCCGTGCCGGGGCTGACCAGCGCGGCGTTGTCCCAGGTGAGCTTCGTGAGTGGCTTGGGCAACTCTTGCAGCCAGCCGTTGTTGGCGAAGCGGCCGTCCCACACGGTCGGGTCGGGACAGAACATCAACTCCAGACGATCCGCCGCGGGCAACTCGTCGCGCGGCTCGGCCTGGCCGCCGACGAACGACCAACTCACTTCCCGCGCCGGCGATCGGGTGTCCGGAACGACGCCGTCGTGGACCGCCTTTCGCCAGCTTCGGTCGAAATCGTCCTTGCCCAGCCGCGTCTTCCAATACGCCTGGATCAGCTCGAACGGCGTGCGCTCCGGGTGTCCGGCCAGCGCCGCGAGCAGATCGTGGGCCGTTCGGCCGCCGTAGAGCGGCGCGATCAGCGGCTGTTGGACCGTGGCCGTGCCGTCGAACGCGCGCGCATCGCCCCACGCTTCCAGGTAGTGGGCCGCGGGGATGTGCCAGTGTGAAATGAACGAGGTCTCGTCGAAGGTTTCCGAAAGATGCACCCGGAGCCTGACCTGCTCGTAGTGCTTCGCGAACTCCAGTTCGCCGGGCGCGTTGTAGACGGGGTTGCCGCCCAGCACGACCAGCCATTCGACGTTGTCCTGCCGCATGCCGTCGACCAGTTCCCTCAGCGAGGCCAGTTGGTCGATCGGCTCGGCCGCCACCGGTTCGACATATTCGACCGTCGCGCCGACGTTGCCCAGTGTACGGTTCATGGCGTGCGCCAGGGCGTGGACGATCGCCGGCTGCCCATCACCCGCGATGACCAGGCTCGAACCGCGATGCTCCTGTAAATCGGACACCAGCGCCTTGAGCCATGGGGCCGGCACGTCGGCCATGGCCGGCGTCGATCCGTTGGCCTCGGGGACTTTTAGTTCCGCGGCGACGAGCTTGGCAAAGTTCTCCAGTTGACTCGCCGGCAGCGCGAGGCGATGGTCGGCCGCCGCGCCGGTCAGGCCGGGCGTCGACTCGACCGCGAAGAGCCGGTTCATACGTAGGTCAGGCTTTCCAGCCTGACTTGTTTCCCCGCGGTTTCCAGCCTGATTGTGGTGCGGGCTTCCAGCGTTCCCCGTCGACCCGACAGGCTGGAAAGCCCGTCCTACGCGCCGGCGATCGATGAACTCGCGGGCGTACCTTACGCTGCCGGGCATGCAGGCCAGAAAATCGGCGTCGAGCGCCAGCACGACGTCGGCCTGGTCGAAATGGTAAATCGTGTCGACATATTCACCAAAGGCCCGCTTCGCCCCCGCGCGCACAGTGTCGCGCCCGGCCGGCTCATACTGGCGCCATTTCGCCTCGGGCAATTCACGTAGCAAGGCCCGCAACTGGTCGGCCAAGGTCGGCGAGGTGACGGTCTCGGTGAGGATCGTCAATCCACGTCCTTTGCCGCCGCGGATGTCGGGCAACTCAGCGGCCAGGGCCGTGAGAAACTCGCCCCAGGTACTGATCCGGCCGCCTTTCATCACCGTTTGCGATCGATCGGGATCGTAGAGCGACAAGATCGAGGCTTGGGTGAAGGCGTCGGTCGCGCCCAGGCTGGCCGGGTGCTGCGGGTTTCCCTCGATCTTGGTGGGCCGGCCCAGGTGGCTTTCGACCAGCACGCCGGTCGCGTAACCGCCCAGCGTCATCGCCGTGGCGAACATCAAGGGATTTCCAGGCACGGCGTCCTCGGGCTGCCGCACGTAGGGGACGATTTTCTCCTCGGGTTGCCTCAGGCAGCCCGTCGCGCCGGCCAGCCCGATCGACGCCGCCATCAGCTTGAGAAACTGCCGGCGGCCGGCTGGATCGGTCAACTCGTCGGCCTGGCTGGGGAACTCGTGCCGCAGATAATCGAGAAATTCCGGCGTTTCACGCAACTCGTCGAGACTTCGCCAGAATCGCCCCTTGCCGGCGCTGTTTTGCGGAGACGCGGGTGCGGCGGAAACAGGGGGCTCACGGGAAACAGGGGGCTCACGGGAAACAGGGGACTCACGGGAAACAGGGGGCTCACGCCCACCGCTCGCCTGTTGATGGTTCGTTTCAGTCATCGGTGACACGTCCAGCAGTCGATAAGTGGTTTCACGTCGATGCCATTTTCCCGCACCAGTTCGGACCCGTGCTCGCGGGCTTCGCTGTTCGCCAGGCCCATGTGGAACACGTCGGCGTGATCGCGGATTTGCCGCTCAGGGTGATCGTGGCAGTCGAGACACCAGCTCATCTGCAAGCTGGCCGTCCGCCGCATCAGCGGCATCTGGTCGACCCGGCCGTGACAGCTCTCGCAGCCGATTCCCTTGGCCACATGGATGCTGTGGTTGAAGTAGACGAAGTCCGGCAGGTCGTGAACCCGCGTCCATTTCAGCGGCTTGCCGGTGCGGTAGCTTTCGCGCACCGGCTCGAGCATGGGGCTGTCTTTCCAGATCTGCGAATGGCAACCCATGCAGATCTCGGTGGCCGGTAGCCCGGCGAAGGCCGATTTCTCGACCGTCGTATGGCAGAAGCGGCAGTCGATGCCCAGGCCGCTCACATGGTGTTCGTGGCTGAAAGGCACCGGCTGTTCGCGCACGACGTTCGCCTCGGTGACGTAGGGCGAGCGGCTGATCCGGTCCCAGGCGAAGGTCAGCGCGGCGACGATCGCGAGGCCACCGAAAATGGTGACTTTCGAGAACGTGTTCATGCTGGGATGAAAAATCTGCGTCATCGAAGTCTGGCCGTCGAGTGCCACGCAGCGATAAAAAAACGCCCCCGCCGTCCGCATGGACGGGCAAGGGCGATCAGTGCCCGAAAAAACGCCGGCCCATCCCGGGCAAGCTCTTACCGACTGGGCGATATAATACGGGGCGATGCCTGGATGTCAAGGGTCGAAAACAATTGACTTCAAGGTTTCCCGGCAAGGAAAGGGTCTCATCGTCGGCCGCGTGAAGTAAAGCCGCCCTTGCTCGACGAGCGTAGAATGCCGCGGCTGAGTGACGATGATCCATGCGGACAGGTGCGGACAGTCGCGGACAGTTGACTTGGGACGACTGTCCGCACGATCAAATGACGTAACCGCATATGATGTAAGCAGTTGCGTTCGTCGGTCGGACGGTGCGGACAGTGCGGACAGTTGTTTTCCCTTTCTATTAAAACGGACGGCGGCCAAGAATGAGGTTCTAGCCGGGGCATCGCTGACGCTCTGCCGCCAGCCACCACTTTCGCGTGGCAAAATCTCTCATTGATGGCCGCGTGAAGTATATATAGCGTGCTCAGTCGCCTTCGGCATCAGGTTCGGGCATGACGCCGGTCTCGACGGCCAGCCTCAATTCCCGCGGGCAAGCGTGCCAGGCGCTCTGGTAGGTTGGTTCCAGCGGTACTTTGACGTGCATGCCGCCGGCCAGGAAAAGCGGCATGTCGGGCAGAAAATCGTCGGCCGCGACCGGCTCGACGTAGGCCGCCCGTTCGCCGCCGGTCTCGTAAGAAGCGAGGATGCGGTCTTTCCCCGCCGGAAACGCGAATGGCTCCTCGATGATTTCGTCCCAGATCACCTTGTGGATGCCTAACGGATCGCGCGGCGTGGGAGGAAAAAGATCGACGATCAAAAGGTGTATCCCCTGACGCAGGAAGTCGATGGTCTTGTCGACGAAATCGCGCAAGGCGGCGCGGCTGTCCTTATTTCCCGGCGAGACGATCTCGATCACGGCGACAATGCGGCCGAGGTGGTGTTTGACGACCACCCGGTTGGCTCGAATCGCATAAATCTCCACGGTCGTTCTCCGCATGATCCTCGTCACCGGACGTTCCAACGTCAGCAGTCCGTCCCCCTCGCCTTGTCCCGCGCGTTGAGGGGGCATTCTCGTTTCCACGGTCAAGATGTCCGTTTCTTTGGGGCCCGATCGTTGCTCCACGAGGGCGGACAGGCCGTTGGGTAATCGCCCCTGGTTCAAAGTCCGGGCGATGTCGATGGTCCAATCCTGATGAAAATGGTGAAACAACCCGGAGGGCACACGGGTCCAATCATGAATTGGCATGGCTCTTCTCTCGGATTCGACGAATCAACGGCCGACCTTCATTGTATACCGCGTGCGGCCTGCCTACAGTAGCCCGAAGCGCCCGCATGGCCCCGCCGCCGGCCCACCGGAATTCGGCGCGGTTCAAAACGGCTCGTTTCGGGGTAACAGTGGATTGCAGATTCCTTGGAACGACAGTCCCGAAGGGACGACATCATCCGCTTCCGCCGCGTACACCGCTTTTGTTACCCGCGTTTGAACCAGCCCGGAATTCTTGCGAATTCCGCTACGGTCATCCTGGACTGCTCTAGCCAATTCAGGCAAGTTCGAGTACACGTTGACGCCGGGCCCGGCTCCTCGCGCCGGTCGCCGCGCCGGCGATCGAGGCGTGATTCGGCAAGCGTGGCCGGACTTTTCAAGGAAGCGATCCATGCCCCGTTCCGCCGGCGGTTCCCATTTCGTTCGCGGCCTGTTTCCCTACCTGGCCGCCTTGGCGCTCTGCCTGTTGCTGCTGTCGCAACTCGTGGGATTTGGCCAACTCGACCTTTCCGTTCCGCTGGCCTACTTCGGCGACGCGCTGCAGGTCCAAGCCATGGTCAAGTCGATCGCCGATCACGGCTGGTTCTTGACGAACCCGCGGCTCGGCGCGCCCGGCGTACTGAAGATGCACGACTTCCCGATGACCGAAAATCTGCACCTGCTGGTGATCAAGGCCTTGCTTTGCGGCGGGGCCGATTGGCCGCTGGCGGTGAACCTGTTCTTTCTGCTCACGTTTCCGCTGGCGACCGTCACGTCGCTGTTTGCGATGCGGCGCTTCGGCATCGCGGCGGGACCGGCCGTGGTGGCCAGCTTGCTGTTCGCTTTCCTGCCGTACCATTGGCTGCGCAACGTGTTCCATCTTTTTCTGGCGGCGTACTACCTGGTGCCGCTTTCGGTGATGGTCGCCTTGTGGATTTTCCTGGGGCGGCTCGGCGCGGGCCGCCGCGAAGGGCCCGCCCTCCAAGGGCCCATCCCGGAACCACCGGCAGGCGGGACACCCGCACCACAAGGGCGGACCTGGGATAGGCTCCCATCGCAAAACGACTACGCGAGGCTGTGGGCCAGCCTGCTCGTGTGTCTGTTGCACTCGGCGGCGGGCGTCTATTACGCCTTCTTCGCCTGCTACTTCTTCGCCGTGGCCGGCGTGGCGGCCGGTTGGCGTCGGCGCGCCCTGAGGCCGTTGGCGATCGCCGCGCTATGCATCGGCACCACCGTGGCGGGCCTGTTGGCCAACGGCGCCCCGAGCCTTTGGTACTGGTATCGGCACGGCGGCAACCGCGAAGTCGGGCGCCGCGGGCGGATCGAAGCGGAAATTCTCGGTCTCAAGATCGCGCCGTTGGTCTTGCCCGTCATGGGACACCGCTGGAAGCCCCTCGCAAAGCTCCGCGAAGTGTACAACAACTCCTCGATCAACGTCAACGAAAGCGCCTTCGCCACCCTGGGCTTCGTCGGCGCGGCCGGCTTCCTGGCGCTGTTGGCCAGGATATTGTTCGCCACGAAAACGCGCCGCGGAGGGCTGCTCGACGCGTTGGCCGCCTTGAACCTCGCCGCGATCTTGTTAAGCACGGTGGGAGGCTTCGGCGTCTTGTTCAATTTCCTCCATCCGCAAATCAGGGGCTACAATCGGATCTGCGTCTACATCAGTTTCTTCGCGCTTTTGGCGGTGGCCCAAGGTCTGCAGTGGCTGCAAATGCGATGCGCGGGGATCCCGCTGGCGCGCGCGGCCCGCCACGGAGTGCTGGCGCTGGTGCTGGCCATCGGAATTCTCGACCAGTCGCCGCCGGCGACGGTGCCGGTGGCCGAGTGGGGCATGCTCCCTCGCGCGGAAGCGATTCGCCACTTCAACGACGACGCCGCGTTCGTCGCCCGGCTCGAGGCCAGCCTGCCCGAGGGCGGAATGGTCTACCAAATGGCTTACATGCCGTTTCCCGAGGGTCTGCCGGTGCATCGGATGGGCAGCTACGACCACTTGATGCCTTACCTGCACTCGAAAACATTGCGCTGGAGTTACGGCGGCATCAAAGGCCGGCCGGGCGATCGTTGGCTCGAACAACTCGAAGCCGTGCCGCTTCCACGGCGTCTGGAAACTCTCGTCATGGCCGGCTTCGTCGCCATTTACGTCGACCGCGACGCCTACGACGACCAGGCCCGGTCGCTGGAAGCGGAATTGCGGACGTTACTCGGCGTGGAACCGATGGAGTGCCGCGGCCGCCGGCAGTTCTGCTTCAGCCTGCTCCCCTACGCGCAATCGCTCCGCGAGAAGCTTGGCCGAAGCGCATGGCGGCGGCGCGTGCGACTCGTGCTCGCCACGTTGCCAGCCAACGGCGCTCTGAGACCTCGCTGACCCGGATGATTCATGGTCTAACACGAACCCGCGGCGCAAGCTCGGGGGGGTCCGTCCCGGCCCACGAATGAGGAAGGATCATTTTTACGCAAAAAGCACGCACGTTGCGCAGCAACGGGCGTGCAAAAGAAAAACGGCAGCGAAGCGAAAAAAAACGATCTCCGATAACCCCATGACGTCTGAGCGAGCCGCGAAAGCGGCATCTAATTGCCGCGCCACCCTTCGCCTTACCCCACGCGCGTCGTCGCCACCGGCGCGCCGCGACAACGCGGCTTCGGCGCAGCCGAAACTGCGCAAGAAAAAACTGGCAAAACCGTACCTGTACCGACCAGGAAATCCGTCTCGGCGGATTGCCCGGCTTTAGACGCGTTAAGACTTCCTCCCCCGCAGCGTTCGTCTGTGCCACACGCAAAGCTGCTTTCGTCGGGTAAAGGTACGGTTTTGCCAGTTTTTTCGCGGCCGTGCGAACCGAGCCGACGCGGTCGCACAAGCGCGCGCCCAACGCGCCGGCAGGGGCGAAAGCGCTCCTCCGGCGCGCGCGCCCGCACCGAGGGACCCCGACGAGCCGAATTATTGGTCCGTCGTCTTCGACGTGGTCACACCCGCCGCGTGGGCGCGCCTCGTTGAGGCCGCGATGTCCCAGGCGCGGAGCGGCGACCCGCGCGCGCGAATGGATCGCAAGCGTACTCGGGGCGGACAGCGCGATTGACGAGCTGGGGCGCGCCGACGCGGTTGCCGGATATGCGACGATTTCATCGCTCGGCCGCGAATTAGAACGTGAGGGCGCTGCGCCACGCGACCGCCCGCGGTACGAAGACCGAGTGCCCTCCGAGCATCGGCGCTTTGCGAAAAAAAACGATTCCGAAACCCCTCCCAAAGAGATCCAAAAGAGCGTGGGGTAGCGCGAAGGGTGGCGCGGTGATTGGATGCCGCTTTCGCGGCTGGCTCAAGACGTCATGGGGTATTCGGAAGTCGTTTTTTTTCGCTTCGCTGCCGTTTTGTTTTTTGCACGCTTGTTGCTGCGCAACGAGCGTGCTTTTTTCGTAAAAATGATCCTTCCTCATTCGTGGGCCGGGACGGCCCCCCGAGCTTGCGCCGCGGGTTAGTGTGACTTCGCTCGCGCCGCGCAACCGCCGCCGGGGCATGGCCCGCGGCCGCCACGAACGGCCGCATCACGTCGCGGCCAAATCGCTCGGAGAACCGCTCCGCCGGCTCGCGCAGCAGGTGGTGTCCGTCGGCGAAATCGTCGTCGTCGCACCAGGTCGTGGCGTCGAACACGCTCGCGCCGTACTCGTCGCGCAGCGCCGCCAGGTAGGCCCCCACCTCGCCGTGGGCCGCCGGCGGATACCAGCCTCGGAAGTCGCCCCCTTCGGGCATCAAGAACAGCCCAGTGACGATCCCCTCGTCGCGGCAGACATCGAGCAATTCGCGAATCGCACGGTCGGCCAGCGCCGTCACGTGGAAGCGTTTGAATGCCGGCGAGTACTCACGCCGCGCATGCTCCGTCGCGCGGCGCCGTTGTTCGACGGTGGGCTGCTCCAACGGGAACGATGACCATCCCAACGCGTCCGTCGTCGGCGGGAATGCCTGCCTCAGGTGGAAATGGAACTCGATCCAAGGCCGCACGAGCCGGCTGAGAATGTGAACTCGCCGGGAATGCGCCGGCACGAGGCACGCGTGCCACCAGTCGCATTGCCAGCGGCCGGGCCGAGCCACGTAGCGGCACAGCGTGCTCAGATCCCCGCGCTCGAGCCGGTCGAGTTGGATCCACGTTTCCTCCGAGTAGCCGCCCAACTCCTGGTGCAACAAGGCCGGGTGAATTTCGACCAGCACGTAATCCGGCCGGATGCCGCGCCGCAGCAGCCGGCGCAGCAAGATCAACTCCTGCACCGGCCCATGACCGGTCATGGCGAAGTTGAACACCAAGGGCTTCCGGCCGTCGGACGTCGAGGGGGGCGCCATACGGTAGGGTGAAACACCGTTGGCCGAACGCGAACTGCCCAAGAGGAGCAGCAGCGGCCCGTCGGGCGTTTCCTCCAGCCGAGCCCGCAAGCGACTGAGCTTTTCGCCGAATTCGGCGTCACCTAGGGCCGCTCCTGGTCCATCGAGAACGAAGGTCAACGCCAGTTGGATCGCGACGAACGTGGCCAACCCGCTGGCCAACGCCCTCCTTGCCCGCCGCATCGTTCGATGTTTTTTCATCAACAACCCGCTTCAGAACTAGAATTGGCACCCGAGCCCGATTCTGTAGGGAACGCCCTCCGTGGCGTTCCGTGTCCCGCGAGCCGACGTCTCCAGCCGCTTCACGGAACGCCACGGAGGGCGTCCCCTACAGATGCCGTTGCCGCGGCAATCCCGAGTCGTTGTTTTTCACCGTGTCACCTGGGTTGGGCCGTGGTGCTTGGTTGTCTCGCCACACCGGCCAGCGGGCCGCCGTGCGCGACCGCCAGCCATGGCCGCACGACCTCTCGGCCAAATCGCTCGGAGAACCGCTCCGCCGGCTCGCGCAGCAGGTGGTGTCCGTCGGCGAAATCGTCGTCGTCGCACCAGGTCGTGGCGTCGAACACGCTCGCGCCGTACTCGTCGCGCAGCGCCGCCAGGTAGGCCCCCACCTCGCCGTGGGCCGCCGGCGGATACCAGCCTCGGAAGTCGCCCCCTTCGGGCATCAAGAACAGCCCAGTGACGATCCCCTCGTCGCGGCAGACATCGAGCAATTCGCGAATCGCACGGTCGGCCAGCGCCGTCACGCGGAAGCGTTGGAACGCCGGCAAGTAACTTCGCCGCGCGTTTTCGGTCCAGCGCCGGCGATCGTCCGCGGTGGGCCGCGCGAAGGGCGGCGATAACCAGCCCAGCGTGTCGATTTGATCGAAGAGACTCTGCCTCGCGCCGGCTTCGAGCCAGCACGGCGTCCAACGGTTCAGGATCGAAAGGCGCTGCGAATGGGCCGGCACAAACCAGGGGCGCCACCAGTTCCAGGTCCAGCGGCTTGGCCGGGCGACATAGCGCCGCAGCGTGCTCAAATCCCCCCGCTCCAGCCGATCGACCTGGATCCACGTTTCCTCGGAGTAGCCGCCCAGCTCCTGGTATAGTAAACAGGGATGAATTTCGACCAGCACGTAATCTGGCCGGATACCGCGCCGCAGTAGCCGGCGCAGCAAGATCAGCTCCTGCACCGGCCCATGACCGGTCATGGCGAAGTTGAACACCAAGGGCTTCTGTCCGTCGGGCGTTGTCGCGGAGACCATGCGGCACGGTGAAACACCGTTGGCCGAACGCGAACTGCCCAAGAGGAGCAGCAGCGGCGTCTGAGGAGCTTCCTCCAACCGTGCGCGCAAGCGGTCGAGCTTTCCGCCGAATTCGGCGTCGCGCAGAGCCGCCCCCGATCCGCTCAGGACGGCGTACAACGCCAGTTGGATCGCGACGAACGTCGCCAAGGCGCTGGCCAGCGTCGTCCTTGCCCGTCGCAAAATTCGATGTTTTTTCATCAACAACCCGCTTCAGAACTAGAATTGGCGCCCGAGCCCGATTCTGTAGGGAACGCCCTCCGTGGCGTTCCGTGTCCCGCGAGCCCGGATGATTCATGGTCCCGTAGCTGGCTTCGCAAGAAGTCAGGCCGTGGACGCGAGTTACGCCAGAATTCTTGCGAATTCTGCTACAGCACAGTGCGCGAGTTCCTCCCCGGACCATGAATAATCCGGGCGAGCCGACGTCTCCAGCCGCTTCACGGAACGCCACGGAGGGCGTTCCCTACCGATGCCGTTGCCGCGGCAATCCCCGCCTTGAAGCAAGTCGTTTTTCTTCATCGCGTCATCTGGGTTGGGCCGTGGAGCCTGGTTGTCGCGCGACGCTGGCCGCGGGACCGTCGCGCTTTGCCGTCAGCCAAGGACGCAAACGATCGCCGGCGAACATCGCCGAAAAACGGCCGGCCCCGTCGCGCAGCAGGTGCTGAGCATCGCCGAAATCGGAGTCGCCGCACCATTCACGGGCGTCGAAAAGGGGGACGCCATAGTCGCCGCACAGCGCATCGAGATACGCTTCGGCGCGCGCCTGCGTGCGCGTGGCGAACGTCCGGCGATACTCGCTCTCCTCGGGCATGATCAGCAGCGCCGCGTCGATCTGCGCGCGGCGGCAAACGTCGAGCATTTCCCGCAAAGCCCGATCGGGCACGTCGGAAACGGCGTAGTCGCGAATCGCCGACTCGTAGGCCGCCACCGTTTGCCGGCTGCGCTCCTGCCTGAGCGACTCGCCAGGTGGGTCGAAGGGATAGGGAACCCAGCCGAACGGGTCGGTTCGCGTCAAGCCCGCAATATCGGGGCGCGGCGGCTCGGTGACCCAGCGCGGCGCGGCCCGAGTGAGCAAAACGTAGCGATACCAATGGCAGGGCGCCAGCCGCAAACGCAGCCACTCGGCGTACAACCGGATGGGCCTGGCCGCGAAACGGCGCAGGATGGCCAGGTCACGCGCATCGCATCGCTCAACGACCGGCGCCAGCACCGCCTCGAGGTCGGGAACGTCGTGCAACAGCGGCGGGTGTACCTCGATCAACACAGTCGCGGGACGGATGCCCTCGCCCAGCAGGCGGTTAAGAAACACCAGTTCGTACAACGGACCTCCACCGAGCACACCGAAGTTGAACAGCAGCGGCTCAGTCTCTCCCACCGTCACGCCGGACATGGCCGCCGGCCGCAGTCCATACGCCGTCCGCGACGTGCCTAACGCCAAGACCAACGGCTGGTCGGGGTGCTCGGCGATTCTCGCCCGCAACAACGACAATTTCCGGCCGTATTCCGAGTCGCGTAGCCCCGACTCCCAATGGTCGATGATCCGCGAAACGAAAAGCTGCAAGCCGGCGAACGCCACCAAGGCCCAAACGAGCGCGGCGCGGCCGCGGCGGCGCGTGCGCCGGCCGGAGCCTGGTCTCGATCGTGCGTCGTGGTGGCTGCTTGGGATCATCGGTTGCTCTGCGCCCCGGAATGGGATGGTTTCCGCTCGGCCAACCGTTCGGCGCGGTTTTCACGGCCTGCTGGAATCGAGTCGTGGCTTAGCCAGGGTTCCACGGCGTCGTGCTCGAAGCGCGCGGTGAACGAATCGGCCCCCTCCGGCAGCAGGTGCTGGCCGTCGAAGAACTGGCGGTCGGCACACCAGGCGCTGGCGTCGAACAACGCGACGCCGTACTCTCGCCTGAGTTCGGCCAGGTAGCCGTCGAGCCGGGTGCGAGCCTCGAGTGGGTATCGCTCGCGGAAGAGGCTCCCCTCGGGCATCAGGAACAAGGCGGTCTCGATCCGCTCGCGGCGGCAGAGACCCAGTGTTTCGGCCAGCGCCCGGCGCGGGCCCTCGGTCACCTGGAAATCGTCGAGCATGGGCGCGTAAAGCCCGACGGTTTTGGTCGTCACCCGCCGTCGCTCTTCTTCGTCGCTCGCGCGGAATGGGAACCTCGCCCATCCGTCGGCGGCCGTGTCGCGTAGAAAGGTCTCGTCGCGAGACCGCGATTCGGCGTCGGGCCAGCGCGGGGCGAAGCGCCGCAAGATCGCCACGCGATGCGTGTGCCATGGCGCCAACGACGTGGGCAGCCATTTCACCCAAAGCTTGCACGGTTCAAAAGCGCAGCGGGCCAGCACGCGCACGTCGCGCCAATCCAGCCGCCGCACGTCCACGTTCTTCGTTTCGCACCAGTCGGGCGTCTGGTGCAAGAGGGGCGGATGGATTTCGATCAACAGCCGTCGGGGACGAATACCCGCGTCCAGCAGCCGGCGCAGGTACATCAATTCTTGTAGCGGGCCGGTGCCCGTGATACCAAAATTGAACTGCCACGCCGGCCCCCTCGTCGCCTCTTCCACCGATGCGGCGGGGCGGAAGCCGAAGGCGGTGCGCGACGTGCCCAACACCAACAAGAGCGGACGATCGCCATGCGCCGCTTGGGCGGCCCGCAGCAATGCCAGCTTCCGGCCGTACTCCGCATCGCGAAGTTCCGGCGCCCAGCGGTCGATGGCCTGCCCAAGGCCGACTTGCAGCGCCGCGAACATCACGAGCCAAGTGGCGAGCACGGCGCGTCCACGCATCGCCGGTGTACGGGTAGCCATACGCCTTTTTCACCAACGTATCCGAAACGCGATTCAGAACTGAAAATAGATGAACGCCTTTCCCGAATCGGGCGCCAGCAACAGGGCCAAGGTCAGCACCATCGCATAGCTCACGCCGAGCACCGGCGCGGGCATCCGGAGGGCGACTTTTCGCCATAGGCCCGACGTCGCCGCCACATGCGCCGCGAATACGACCAGCGCCAGCACGATCAGGCTCTGTTTGTGCAGGGGAGGGCCCATGCCCGGCTGTCCAGTGAACATGCGATGGAACATCTCCGCCGCCCCCGTGAACGTCGTGGCCCGGAAGAAGATCCAAGCCAACGAAACGCTGAGAAACGTCATGGCGATCCGCGCCGCGCCGCCGGGGAACGTGTCCAGCATCGCCTTGAGCCGCGGCCGGATGTGGCAGAATTCGCGGAATGCGCGGTGCGCGATCAAAAGCGTTCCGTGCAGCACTCCCCACACCACGAAGGTCCAGTTCGCCCCGTGCCACAGCCCGCCCAACGTCATCGTAATCATCAGGTTGCGAGTGGTCTGCCACTCCGTCCCGCGGCTGCCACCCAGCGGGATGAACAGGTAATCGCGCAGCCAACTCGACAGCGAAATATGCCAGCGCCGCCAGAACTCGGAGATGTTGGACGACGCGTAGGGCATATCGAAGTTCTTTGCCAGTTTGTAGCCCAGCAGGTGCGCCGAGCCGAGAGCCATGTCGGTGTAGCCGGAGAAATCGCAATAGATTTGCAAGGCGTACGCCAGCACCGCCAACCAGGCGGCCGACGTGCGGTACTGTTCCGGGTTGGCGAAGACCGGATCGGCGAACATCGCCATCCGGTCGGCGATGGCCAGCTTCTTGAACAGGCCCAGCAGGAAGAACTGCGCGCCGAGCTGCATGCGTGCCCAGTCCCAGTGCTTGGCCCGGCGGATCTGCGGCAGGAAGTCGCGCGCACGCACGATCGGACCGGCCACCAGGTGCGGAAAGAACGTGATGAAGAGCATGAAGTGCGCCAGGTTACGCTCCGCCCGCGCCTGCCGCCGGTAGACGTCGACCGCGTAGTTGATCGCCTCGAATGTATAAAACGAAATGCCGATCGGCAGAATCACTTTCAACAACGGTAGCGAGGTCGTCGAGCCGGCCGCATGCATGGCCGTTTCGAGCGACTGCAAAAAGAAGTTGGCGTACTTGAAGTAGCAGAGCAGGCCCAGGTTGGCGATCACCGTGACGCTCAACAGCAGCTTGCGCCGCCGTGGGTCGTCGCTCGAGTCGATGCCGCGCGCCACGAAGTAGTCGATCGTGGTCGAGACGCCGATGATCAAGGCCAGCCATTGGTTCCAACTGGCGTAAAAGTAAAAACTGGCCGCCAGCAACAGGTAAACCCGCGCTTGCCGCCAGGGCATCGACCAATAGGCGACGAACACCAGCGTGAAGAAAAGCAGGAACTGTTCGGAGCAAAAGAGCATGGGAGGTTTCCTTACCTGCCGGGCCTGCGAAGGGAGATTGGGGGCCGCGGAGTATACCGGATGAGCGGGGACGATCAAGGCCGATCTTGGCCTTGAAGCGAATCGTTGAAAATTCTCAAGAATACTCACCGTTCATGACGATAACACGCCGCGCGCTCATTGGGGTCACCTTTTCGCTCGCCGTGTCGCGGTTCCCATGCGACGTCATGATCTAACGCGGCACTCGCGACGAGCCTTGGCATGGGCGCTGTCGGCGTTCGTCACGGCGCAGTTGCTGCTGACCTGGGCTCTGGAAAACGGGCCGCCTGAGCTGCGCGATCCCGAATACGGCCGCAAGCTGGCGCTCTTGCGTCAAAGGCTGGCGGAAAGCCGGCCCGGACGGCCGCTGGTGCTTTTCTTGGGCAGTTCGCGGGTGGGAGTCGGCGTTCGTCCCTCGCTGGTCATGGACCCCTCGAACACATCGCCGAATGCGCCGCTGGTGTTCAATTTCGCGATCTGCCGCGCGGGTCCGGTCATGGAGTTGCTGTGCCTGCGGCGATTGCTCGACGAGGGTATCCGGCCCGATCTGCTGCTCATCGAAGTCTGGTCGCCGCTGATGCACGATCGTGGACAATTAGAGGCGGATTCGATCGCGACACGTCGATTGTCGTTCAGCGATCTGGCCCGTCTGAGCCGGTATCATCGCGACCGGCGGTCCCTGTTCCTGAGTTGGTTGGGCGAGCGGCTCGTTCCCACGTCGACGTACGCGACGGAGTGGCTTCGTCGGTCGGCGCCTTGGTTGCTGGGCGACCGTCGCCAAGCCGATCTGGACTGGTGGGGTTTGGACGCCTGGGGCTGGCTCGACATCCCGGCGTTTGAATCGTTGGGACCACTTCCCCTATGGCGCCGGCGTACGGAGAGCGTCCATCGCGCCTATGCCGGCGCGCTGACGGGGCCGTTGGCGCTGCGTGCCGACGAGGACAGGCCTCTGCACGAGCTGCTGGCGTTGTGCCGCGAGCGTAGGATCCGCGCGGCGCTCCTGCTGATGCCCGACGAGTTTCTCGCGCAGTACCATCCGGCCGTGCGTGAAGGCTTCGAGACCTACCTCGACGAGCTTGGCCGACGCTACGACGCTCCCGTCCTGGACATGCGAACCTGGGTCGAGAGCGACGGTTTCTACGATGGCGTTCACCTGACCCATGCCGTCGCCGACGAATTTTCCGCTCGCTTGCGGGCCTGGAATCTGCCGCAAATTGGGGGCACGAAAGCCGTGGCTCGTGAGGCGGTCTCTGCGCCCCGACGTTGATCAAGGCCGGATTGACGCGGGCGGGCGGTTTACCTATCGTACCGCGGCTATTTTTTCAACGACCCGCTTCAAGGATTGGATGGGAAGGCGAGACCGACTCTGTAGGGAACGCCCTCCGTGGCGTTCCGCGTTCTTCCAGAAGACGTCGCAACCGCTTCACGGAACGCCACGGAGGGCGTTCCCTACAGAACCCAATGCGACGATCCTAGCCTTGAAGCGAGCCATTGATTTCCCGTTTTCGTAGAATTTGATCGAAGCCCTATGGAACCCCCTTTGCGCCTTGATGCCGCGCCGGTCCCTGGGGCGTCGCGAACTCTCGTGGTCAGTTCATTCGCCTCAGGCGACGCGGCGGACACCAAACTGGGCGGCTACGGTTATTCCTACGACTTCGTGCGGCGCGCCTTCCAGCCGCTCTTGGAGCGCTGGGCCGAGGTCGTGACGGTGGGGCTGCCCGAAAGCCGGCTCGACTTCGCCATCCGCCGAGCCCGCCAGGGCGGACGCGAGGCGATCGCGCTCAGCTTTCGGCCGTTGTCCGATGTCTACCTCACACGCTGGGCGCCCAACGTGGTCTTCCCCTTCTGGGAGTTCCCCGACGTTCCTGGTTGCGACTACAAACAGAATCCGCGCCGGAATGGGGTCCGCATCGCGAACCACGCCTCGTTGATCCTGACCGCCGGCGAATTCACCGCCGCCGCGCTGGCGCGCGCCGATGTACGGACGCCGGTGCGCGTGGTGCCCGTGCCCATCGACGACGGCTATTTTCGCGTGCCCGCTTGGGAGCCGGCCGCCGTCACCGTGCTCGATTGCGATGCTTACGTCTTCACGCGGCCCGAAGTGCCGCCGCTGGAGGCCACCCACCATGAGTTTCGTCCCGGAGTCGACACGCCTGCGTTCCGGTTGAAGACGCGCCTCAAGGCCATGCTGCGCCGCGCGTGGATCGCGGGCGTCAAGCCGCTCTTGCCGCCAAGGCTGGCCAAGGCGCTGGTCATGGCCAAGAACGCCGGCCTCCGTGCTTGGCGCGAGGGCGAAACCCAACTACCCGAGCCGGTCAAGCGCCTGGAACTGTCCGGCGTGGTTTATACCACGATCTTCAACCCCGACGACCTGCGTAAGAACTGGCGGGACTTGCTGACGGCGTTTCTGCTGGCCCTGGCCGACCGCGACGACGCGACGCTGGTCGTGAAACTGGTCACCAGCCACGCTCCGCCGGTACGCGACGTGCTGGCGTACTATCATCAGCTTGGGCTGTCGCATCGCTGCCGCGTCGTCTTCGTCAACGATTATCTGAGTGATCAGGCGATGCGCGATCTCGCGCGGGCCAGCGCCTTTTACCTCAATGCCTCGCGGGCCGAAGGCGCTTGCCTGCCGTTGCAAGATTTTCTGGCCGCCGGCCGGCCCGCGATCGCGCCGTCGCATACCGCGATGGCCGACTACTTCGACGACCGGCTTGGCTTCGTGGTCGATTCGCACCCCGAGCCCTGCCCCTGGCCGGCCGACGAATCGGGCCGACTGAACACATCCTGGCACCGCATCGTCTGGTCGTCGCTGCGCGACCAGATCGCCAAGAGCTACGCGGTGGCGACCTTTGATCGCGCCGGTTATCAAGCCCTGGCGGCGGCCGCGCGGCGCAAGATGACGGAGTGGGCCTCGGCCGAGGCGGTCTGGCCGCGCCTGGCCGCGGCCCTGTCAGCCTTGGGGAAGGCTACGGAGCCAAGCGACGGATGACAGTTCCAATCTACCTGGAGGTCTTTCCGCTCCTGGTGCCCAAGATGACGGGCATTGGCCGCTTCTCGGCGCGTCTGATCCAGGCGCTCAATCGGCTGGCGCCGTTGCGGCTGACGACGTTCATCGAGCCTCGCACGGCGCGCGTCCACCGCCTTGCGACCGATTTGGCCCGCGGCCAGGAGATTGCGCTGGAGCAGGGCGAGTTGAGCGAGGCGGGCGACGACCTCGCGCGCTGGGCTCGCGAGGTTTGTCGGCGGCCGAAGCGTGCCTACGACGCGACCGCGGCGCGCGGACGGACGGGCATTTATACCTGGGCCCGCCCCGACGATCGCCGTTTCGGCCGCGAAATCGGGATCTTTTACGACTTCACACCGCTGATCGTATCGCAAACGCACACGGCCGGGCTTTGCGAGTCGTTCCACCGCCAGGTCTTCGCCTCGCGGCACTGCCAGAAGATGCTGGCGATTTCGCACTCGACCCGTGCCGACGCCGCTTGGCTCAGCCCGGTGCCGGCCGATGATGTGGTAGTCGCCTACCCCGGCCCCAGCCAGTGCCTGGCGCGCCATGCTCACGCCGGATCGGTTGAGCGTCGGCGCAACGCGATCTTGATCGTCGGCACGCGCGAGCCTCGCAAAAACGGCGACTTTCTCGTCGATTGGTTCTTGCACAGCCGGCTTTTGCCCGGCGACGTCGAGCTCTGGTGGGCCGGACCCGAAGGCTGGCTTTGGGACGGACCGAAGCCCGACCGAAAAAACCCGCGGCTCAAGCGAATCAAATTCCTGGGCATGGTTTCCGACGCGCGGCTGTGCGAGCTTTACCAGCAGGCCACTTTCACGGTGTATCCTTCGCTTTACGAGGGTTTCGGGTTCCCCGTGCTCGACTCGTTGTTGCACGGCGCGCCGGTGCTGTGTAGTTACAACAGCTCGCTGGTCGAACTGGAATCGCCCGGCGTTTTCTACTTCGACCCCTGCGACGCGGCGACGCTCGATGACGCTTATCGCCAGCTCGCGGCCACCGGTCCATTGACCATCGACGGCGACGGGCCGCGCCGGCGGTTCTGTTGGGACACGTTGGCCCGCACCGTGCTCTCGTTGGCGGCGTAATGGGGGCGGCTAGCCCGTATTATTCATGGTCCAGGGGGGTACGAGCGCAGTCTGCGACCACACCAACTGGCCCAACAACCGACCACGGAAAAACGGGTGGGTTCGCGGCTGAGTGGCTAGCCGGAAAAACTGCTTCACCGTGCCAGGCAAGCTGGCAGGGGTCGTGGCGAAGGACGCGCCCCTGGTTCGATTGCCGGCCGCCGCTAGCCCGGATTATTCATGGTCCCGTAGCTGGCTTCGCAAGAAGTCAGGCCGTGGACGCGAGTTACGCCAGAATTCTTGCGAATTCTGCTACAGCACAGTGCGCGAGTTCCTCCCGGAACCAAGAATAATCCGGGCTAGGACGGCGGGGATTTGTCGCTTTCGTGCCGATCCCGAAGCTGTTGTGCCGCGTTTCTCCCCGCGTTCGCCTTTCCAAGCGTACGCGCGCACCCAGGCTCGCGATAACGCTGACAGCGTGACGTACGACGCGGAGGCGTCCGCACGATCCCCAGGTCGCGCGTGCCGGCGCAACTCGTGGTATCGGCAGGCTGGAAAGCCTGACCTATGGAGTGTGCCTACTACGTTGCCCTCATCCGTTCAAAAAATTTTGGCCGGTTTTCCGACCGTCTGCTCATTATCCATCTAGGTAAGGTGGGCGCCGCCCACCAGCGCGACTGAAACTGTGCCATGCGAAGGGAGCAAACGCCATGTCGAGTTCGAGCGCGGGAGACGAAGGGTTGAAGGGCGATGTCGCCCGGCGCGCGCGGTCGTTCCGCGTGGCCGGTAGCCTGTTGCGATCGTTGCGCGTCGCGCGCGGCTGGACCCAGGAACAAGCGGCGGAGCGGATCGGCCTGAGCGACCGGTTGATCCGCAAGGCCGAGGCCGGCGAGCCGATCGAGTTACAATCGATCACCATGCTGGCCCAGCTTTACAGCACGCCCGAGGCCCCGCTGGGTTCCAAGGAACTGCTGGCCGCGCCGCTTCGGGCGGATGGCGGCGAATCCGCGCAGGCGATTCAAACCGAGGCGATCGTATGCCGCTGGTTCGAGGAGTTCTGGAACCAACGTCGGCTCGACGTCATCGAGGAATTGGCGGCGTCCGATTGCGTGTTGCGCGCCGAGGGGGTGGAGTTTCGCGGGCATGCGGAGATCCGCCGCCGCGGCGAGGTCATTCAGGCCGCCTTCAGCGACGTCGAGTTCGTCGTCCAGCAAATGCTCTCGGCGGCCGACATGGTGATGTCGCGCTGGCGCATGGCGGCGACCCACGGCGGACCCTGGATGGGCGAGCCGGCCACCGGCGAGCGCGTCATCATGTACGGCGCGAGTTGGATTCGCCTCGAAGGCGGACTGTTGCGCGAAGGCTGGGACTACTGGGAGCCGCGGCAACCGTAGATTAGAGCCTATCCCAAAACCGCCTTGTGGTGCAGGCGTCCCGCCTGCCTGGCGGTTTTGGGAGGGGTTTCGGAATCGTTTTTTTTCGCGCAGCGCCGATGCTCGGAGCGCGATACGGATACAGAACAGGCATTCCGCCGCCGAAACGGCGGGGATTTGTCGCTTTCGTGCCGATCCCGAAGCTGTTGTGCTGCGTTTCTCCCCGCCTTCGCCTTTCCAAGCGTACTCGCGTTCAGTATGAACAGATGCAGAACCGCGTTTCGTAATCGCGCAACGCCTTACGGCGTAGTGGTTTGCGCCACGAACTGTTTTGGGGCGGTTAGAAAATGACCCTCGTAGCAAGGCCAGTCGTTGCGCGCCTTGCTTGCGCCGCGGGTTCGTGTCGCGGCGGGCCGCCGGGCAAAGTAGTAGGCACACTCCGTGTGCCGTAACCTTGGCGAATCGACGTCGCCCGACGGCATGGCGGAATTCAGGACGCTCCGTGTGCCGCAACCGCCGACGAATCGACGTCGCCCGGCGGAAAGCTACGGCACACGGAGTGTGCCTGCTACTTTGGGCCGTACTCCTGTCCTCCGCCTTCTGGCCCGTGGCTCCTGACTCCTTTGCCCGGCAGCAGATTCCCTTCACAGTTGAGCGAGTCGTTGGAATTCGTCGAGCGAACCGGCCTCGAAGGCCAGGTCAAGCCAACGATCCAACCGTTCCAGTTCGGTCGTGGCGCGGATCAACGCCTCCAGGTCGGCCGGCACTCCGTGGGCAAATCGCCGCCCCAGGACGTGCAACAGCGCGTCCGCCTTGCCTTTCGCCTCGCCCCTTTTGAATCCCAGTCGCTCGAAACTTGTGACGTAGGGCATGTTCTTCTCCTCCCCAAAACGGGTCATTTCTTCTTGCACTTGCTCCTCCATTTCCTCCGGCAGATCCATCATCCAATCCATCAGCCGCAATAGTTGGCGAATTTCGTCGCCAGTGAAGCCGCGTTCAAAGAGCCCTTTCAGAAGGCGTATTTTCCAACCCTTCCGCGCCTCCATATCTTGCCGGGTCTCCATGGTCTTCAAGTGGGCGACTACGAACGGCGCGAACGGACTGGGGTCCGCCTCGAGCGCCGCCAGGTCGGCCCCGTAGTCCAACAACTTCGCCACGGGAAACTCGAAGCCCAAGGTGCAACCACCCAAACTGTAGCCAAAGTGGTTCGGCCGCCAGGCGGGGTGTTCGTCGCCCAGGACGGCCAGGCTGACGACCGGTCGCCGGTATCGCTCGTAAAGCCGGCTGTGGTAGCCGTACATCCGTTCGGCGAATTCATCGTCGCGCTGGCTTTGGATTTCAACATGGATCAGCACCCACGCTTCCGCCCCGTCCTTGAGCCACACCTTGAACAGCTTATCGACGTAACGGCGGCCCACGGCCGCTTCGCGAACGAGTTGTTGCAACTCCTTGTCGAGGGCCTCGTACTCGCGTGACCAATCGATGGCCGCATGCACCTGCGGAAAAAAGAACTGCGGGAAAGCAGGGAAAAACTGTTCCAGGGCCTCCTTCCACGGGCTATCGAAGTCACTCAACGTCGCGCTCCTCCGGGTTCTTCGGGCTCCTCCAGGTTCTTCAACATCCAAGATACCAGATGGCACGATGGAAATCGACGGGCCGACCGGCGTTCAACGATAGCCCGGATCATTCATGGTCCCGTAGCTGGCTTCGCAAGAAGCCAGGCCGTGGACGCGAGTTACGCCGGAATTCTTGCGAATTCTGCTACAGCGCAGTGCGCGAGTTCCTCCCCGGACCCTGGATAATCCCGGATAGGGGACGGCCGGTTTTCCGTAACCTTGGGCGAGCCCGGATGATTCATCCAACACCAACCCGCGGCGCAAGCAAGGCGCGTAACGACTGGCCTTGCTTGCGCCGCGGGTTCGTGTCGCGGCGGGCCGCCGGGCAAAGTAGTAGGCACACTCCGTGTGCCGTAACCTCCGGCGAATTGACGTTGGTCGGCGGAAAGCGAATCGGGGCGTTGCTCTGCGATGGGCCAGCCGCGTAGCGGCGACAGCCCCGAAGGGGCGGCGCCGTCGGCGCCGCGACGATGGATGTCGCCCCCTTTGGGGCTGAACGACATGATCATGGGAAGGTTCCTGGGGCTGACGCCCTCGTTGTTCTACACATCTTCCAAGAGGCCACGGGCTTGCCCCGTGGAGTTTCACGCTCGTATCTACACACGCAGGCTCCCCGGATTACCTGCCTTTCCCCGTGTCGCCCCGCAGGCCGCCTTCGGCGGCCTGCGGGGCGACACGGACGGTGGGGATGCGGCCGCATTCGATCTAGAAACCAACGTGAAACTCCAGGGGGCAAGCCCCTGGCATCTTACGAAGAGACCGGGATTTCCCAACGCCCCCATTTCACCACCCGCAATCAAAAGATGTGTAGAACAACGAGGGCTGACGCCCCAGGCTACACCTCTGCCGACCCTTCGGGTCTGTCGTCGGCCACATGCGCGAAGCGCGATCGTGGACGGCGCCGCCCCTTCGTGACGTCGTGGACGGCAAAGTAGTAGGCACACTCCGTGTGCCGTAACCTCCGGCGAATCGACGTCGGCCGGCGGCATGGCGGGATTCAGGACGCTCCGTGTGCCGTTACCGCCGACGAATCGATGTCGTCCGGCGGAAAGCTACGGCACACGGAGTGTGCCTGCTACTTTGGGCCGCACTCCTGACTCCCGGCTCCTGCCTCCTTTGCCCTTATGCTGCCTCCGCCATCCAAAAAAATTCCTTATCTTTCCGGTATCGTTCCTATGAATCTGAAAAACAACTGGGTACACTGGTGGGCTAGTGACGACGAAATTCGGCCGCGTTGGCCACGTTTTGGACGTTTGCCGGGGGGACCGCCGCAATGAGGCCGCGGAAGAAAAAAACCGCTTTGCCGTGCGCGCACGACGCGCCTCGAACTCGGCCGCTCGTCGCGCTACGAACAACTCGAATTGCGATGCCTGGTCAGCATCACGCCGCCGCAGATGACAGCGCTGACGACGTTCGATCCGGGCAACACCGCGCTCTTGGTCGGCCTGAACGCCGTCGCGAACTGGGCCAACCAGCTCGATACCTACGGCGCCGCCGTGCCCATCGCCAACCAGTCGGCGGGCCATGCCCTCAATCTGCACGACCTGCTCGGCACCCAATTCGACGTCGGCCGGCGGAATGGTCGGCGGCATGGCGGGATTCAGGACACTCCGTGTGCCGTTACCGCCGACGAATCGACGTCGATCGGCGGAAGGCTACGGCACACGGAGTGTGCCTGCTGCTTTGGGCCGTACTCCTGCCTCCTTTGCCCTTATCCTGCCTCCGCCCTCCCAAAAAAATTCCTTATCTTTCCGGTATCGTTCCTATGCGATTGGCGAAAGCTCGCTATATTGGTAAGCGTTTCACGACGAAAACGGCCGCGTTCGCGGCCATCTGTTCGACGCTTGGGGGACCGCCACCATGACCTTGCGGAAGAAAAAGTTGCCTCGCCGTACCCGCGCACGCGGCTTGAATCGGCCCGAACTCGGCCGCTCGTCGCGGTTTGAACAACTCGAATTGCGACGCCTGCTCAGCATCACGCCGCCGCAGATGACAGCGCTGACGACGTTCGATCCGGGCAACACCGCGATCTTGGGCGGCCTGAACGCCGTCGCGAACTGGGCCAACCAGCTCGATACCTACGGCGCCGCCGTGCCCATCGCCAACCAGTCGGCGGGCCAGGCCCTCAATCTGCACGACCTGCTCGGCACCCAATTCGACGCCGCCGTGCAAAGCTACCTGACCAGTACGCCCGGCGCCACGGCCGATGGCCTGGCGGCCTTTCTCGCGAACAACCAGTGGGTGCTCCCCGAGGCCGGACTGACCCTCACGGCCACCGTCACGACGACTGACCCCAGCTTGACCACCGCCAATAAGGCGGGGGCGACGATGCTCGGCAACGACCTGCTGATCGGCGTGGACCTGCAAGCCACGCGCACCGCGAACGTCCCGCTCGACCTCAATTCCGCCACCAGCGGCAGCCCGATCGGCTTCGACGCCGCCGCCCAGGGCGCCCTCACGGCCACGTTCGATTTCAGCTTCTCGTTCGGCCTCGACCTGACGGCGTACCTCGAAGCCCAGTCGCTGCAACAGCAGTCGGAAAGCCAGCAGTCGGCAAGCCAGCAGTCGGCAAGCCAGCAGTCGGCAAGCCAGCAGTCGGCAAGCCAGCAGTCGGCAAGCCAGCAGTCGGCAAGCCAGCAGTCGGCAAGCCAGCAGTCGGCAAGCCAGCAGTCGGGCGCGCAGCCGTCGGCGACGCCCGCTCTGGACCCCCGCTTCGTACTGAACGCCAACGGGAACGCCCTCACCGCCAATGCCGACTTCAAGCAGTTCTACGACCAGCTAATGGCCGCGGCCCTTCCCGGCACCAGCGGCCCGCGAGTCGAAAAACATTATCGTTCCGATATCGTTGCTCTGAAGCAAGTAAAAACCGACTAATCTGGTGGCCCATTGAGGACGAAGTTCGCACTCGGTTGGCCACGTATTCCACGTTTGGGGACCGCCGCCATGAAGCTGAAGAAGAAGCCGGTTGCGCGTGTGCCACACTATGCGCGCCGCTCTCGTCTAGAGGATCTCGAACTCGGCCGCCCGCTCGACGTCGAGCAGCTTGAAGCCCGTCGCCTGCTCAGCATTTCGCGCGAAACTCCAGCCGGTCTGCCCGTCGCCGCGCAGCAAGCCGTCTCATCGGTGATCGGACAGAACCAGTCGAACCAGTCTGCCTATCGCGCGGCAGCGGGTGCGTCCAGTATCGGGTTGGCCAACCCGGCAAACAGCTTCACCGCCCAGCCGACAGTTTCAGGTCAGCTTGCGAGCCCCGTTGATCGCCCTGACGCGCGTGAGCATTTGGCTCGCCGTTTATTTGCAACGGCGGCGCCGCGAAGAAAGCGTCGAACGAAGCACCGCTTCCGCGATTCGCGTTGGAAGCGATTCCAGATCGAGCCTTTGGAAGACCGTACTCTGCTAACCTCTCAGCCGTATGCCCTGACCGATGTTCTGAACGCCTACGACACGGGTGTGGCCGCCATCGGCACGCCGACCACCGCGGCGGCCGTAGTCGATCAAGTTCTCGGTACGAGCTCGCTGCCGTTGGCGAACCAGACGCTGGATCAGGCCCTGGGCATCGCTACGGACTTTCTGAAACCGCTCCAGACCTCGCTCGACCAGAACGCGCCCGATTGGAACACCGTCGCCGCCCAACTCCAATCGGCCGGGTTCTCGATCGCAGTGCCCTTTACCGGCAACCCCGATGCGAACAACAACCTCCTCGAAGTCACCTGGGCCCAGACTCTGACGCCGACCGACCCGATTCAAATCCTCGGCACGACCGGTTTTTCGTACCTGGACGCGGGCGGCGGCGGGCTTTACGGTGGCATTACGGGCACGGGGTCGGTGACGGTCAACCTCACGTTTGGCGTTGACGTCGCCCCGGCCACCCAAAGCCTCAACTTCTTCATTGCCCCAGGCAACGTGGTGCATGCGGCACTTTCGGGATCGACGGCGACCAACGGACTGAGCGGCACGATCGCCATCGGGGACTTGGCCAGCGTCAATGTCACAGGGACCGCGGGCATAAGCTTCACGGGCACTCTTGGGCTGCAAGCTACGGCCGCCGAGACCGACGGCAAGCTGCGGGCCCCCGACCTGACGAGCAACCTGGCCAAGGTGGTGAACGGAGGCGTCGATGGGTCGGTCAACGTCAACGCTGCTTTGAGCGCTCAACTCTTCGGCCTGCCCAACGTCAACTGGACCGCCGCTTTAACGGAGGCGGTGAACAACAACGCCATTCAGACGCCGGTGGTAAATCTGCAAGAACCGAGCGCTTCCTCTTTGTTGGGTTCGTTGGGATCGTCGCTGTTCTCGCTCGGCGGCGATATCCCCGTGCTGGGGCCTCTGTCCAATACCATAAACCAGCCGCTGCCGCTGATCGGCCAGTCAATCGGTCAGTTGACGGGGTTGGACAAGAGCTTGCCGAGCTTGCCGTCGCTTCCGTCCGGATTCGCCGAGCTCAACGGTGACTACCCACTGGCCGGAGGCACCCTCACCGTCAACGTGACGCCGACAACCATCGACCAGTTCCTCCACGGGCAGCAGGTCAGCCTGATTTCCTGGGAGGCGTCCAACGACGTGAGCCTGCTTGACGAGAGCATCACGGTCCCGGTCTTCGCTCTCGGCGTGCCCGACATCGCCAGCGCCGAGATCGACGCCACCTTCGGCATCCACGCGTCACTTCATTACGACATCGGCTTCGGCCTGGACGGACACGGCTTTTACGCGCTCGCCGGCACGCCGGCCAACCCAACGCTGGGCCTCTCATTCGGCGTTACGGCTGGCCTTCAGGGGCAGTTGGAGGTGTTGGGCCTTCCCCTCGCCGAGGCGGGGGGCAATATCGGCTTGTCGGTCACTCCCTACGTCTCTCTGATGGCCGCACCTGCCTCGGTCGATCCCCAAACCGACCCCAGCAAAGTCTACTTCCGCGACCTCGCGCTTTTTGGCCAAAACCCGGCGACCGACGTCGTGGACGACCTGGGCGCCGGCATCCAAGGAGACTTGACCGGCGCCGTGTACGCCAGCATCGATCTCCTTTTCTTCAGCCTGAAGTGGAATTGGGGAATCAGCATCCCGGTGTTCAACTACGAGCGCTCGCCGACCTGGCCTAGCCCGACAGGCGGCGGCCCCGGGGTGACACGGGTGACACCGTGGCCGAACGTCACGAATCACGCCGGCGTCCTGACGTTCAACGGCACCGCTGCCGCCGACGACGTTACTCTGACCCAGGGCGCCAACGAATCCCTGACGGTCACCTGGGCCGGGCAGGGCTCGGAGACGTTCGATAATGTCACCAGCTTCGTCTTCAACGGCGGCAGCGGCAGCGACACGCTGACCGCCGCCCCGGGGCTCAGCACGCCCGTGCGCGCCGTCGGCGGTTCCGGCAACGACAACTTTGACCTGCGCAACAACAGCGCGAACAACATCCTGAGCGCAGGGACGGGCCAGAATACTCTCTATGCCGGCTCCGGAACGGACCTCCTCATCGGCGGTCAAGGCAGCGACACGATCACGGCCGGATCGAGCCCAACCAGCATCACCACCATCTACGGCGGCAGCGGCAGCGCCGTCGTCACCCTCGGCGCCGGCCACGACTCGTTCGAGGGTGGATCGGGCAACTATTCGATCCAGGGCCAAGCGGGCACGTACATGATCGACGGGGGCGGCGGCAGCGACGTCATCAACGCCGGCACCGGGTCGCACGACACAATCTATGGCGGCGGCGCGGGCCAAAATGTCATCACCGCCAGTTCAGGCGGCTACGACTTGATCTACGGCGGCGGCCCCGGAGACGTCATCAACGGCGGCGCTGGCGGCAACGACACCATCCACGGCAGCGCCGGTGGATCCCCCGGGGCCGTGACGAACAACGTCATCACCGGCGGGCTGCTGGGTGGCAACATGATCTTCGGCGGCGGCGGTGGCGATATCCTGGCGGGCGGCGGCGGCAACAACACGATTTTCGCAGGCACCGGCAACGAGACGCTGGCAGGCGGCGATGGCCTCGACCTCGTCGTCAACCCCCAGGGCGACGGCCTGCTCAAGTCCACAGGCGACGGCCACTCGTCGGGGAGCAACCTGCTCATCGCCGGCGGCGGCAATGACACGTTGTTCGGCGACTCCACGGGTCACAACACCATGCAGGCCGGTTCGGGCAGTCACACGCTTTATGCGGGGAGCGGCGGCGACGCGCTAATCGCGGGACCTGGCGCCGATGCCCTCTACGGAAGCATTGGCAACGACACGTTTCAGTTGCCCTTCACGCCGCCCGGCCAGAGCCAGCCAAACGACACCTTGGTCGGGGGCGGCGGCGACGATACGCTGCTTATCAAGGCCGAGAACGGCGGCGGCACCGCCGGTCTGAACGTCACCGCCAACGCCATCCTCGACACAACCTCGACGACATTGACCGTCAGCGATGGATCGTCGATCGCCGCGGACCTCCCAACCGACGGCAGTGGGCTCGTGATCCAGATCGGTAGCGAGCGGATGCTCGTGACGGCCGTGACGGGCAACGTCCTCACGGTCGAGCGCGGCTACGACGGCACGACCGCGGCGCCGCACGGCAACGACGCTCTGGTTCTGCTCCCGAACACCGTCCCGGCCCTGCCCGCCCCCAGCGACTACGAACTGTATCTCAACCAGGGCAGCACGGCGGACTCCTACACGGCGGCCTTGTCCACGCTGCGCTTCGCCACGACGACCGCGGGCAGCGTCGCGGTCACCGGTATCGACAGCACAACCGGGCTGGCGGTGGGGCAGGCGGTCACCGGACCCGGCATCGCCGCGGGCACGACCATCGCGGCGATCCCCTCGAATACCTCGATCACCCTCTCGGCTCCGGCCACGCTGACGCAGGGCGCTCTGCCGCTCACGTTTGGCGTCGTCGGGACGCTCTCGTTCACTCTGCCCGGCGACATCGCCAACATTCAACTTGAAGGAGGGCCGGGCAACAACTGGATCGACGTCGATCCATCGGTCACGCGCGATGCCACGCTCTACGGCGGGCCCGGTTACAACGTCCTCATGTCCGGCTCGGGCAACGACGCCCTGATCGCCGGGCCGGGCAAGGCCGTGCTCTATGGCGGCACGGGTCAGGACACCTTCTATGCCGGCGACCTTCCCAGCCAGGACGTCGCGCCCGCGGCCGGGAGCGATCCGGCGCTCACCGTCTCCAACAACGCCAACAACCCCGTTGACGGCAACGATACGCTGATTGCCGGGCCCGGCAACGACGAATTGTTCGCCGGCAGCGGCAACGACCTCTTGATCGGCGGCAGCGTCGCCCGCCTGGTCGATCCCGTCACCGGCACGCCGGGCGTGGCGCTACTGCAAAACGGCCAATATCAACTCGTCGAGGGCGCGGGCCGAGACCTCCTCGTGGGCGGCACCGGCAACGACGTGCTGATCGCCGGCCCCGGCGGGCCGGGCGCGATCCTCGAGGGTGGCACCGGCAACAACACGCTGATCGCCCAGAACTACGGCATCAACACCTTCAGCGGCGGCAACGGCGCCGGCCACACGTTGATCTTGGGCGGCAATCTGGAAAATACCGAGATCAGCAACTCGGCGGCCGGCGGCGGCAACACGCTGGTCGGCGGGCTGGGCATCGACAATATTACCGCCGGGGCCGGCAACGACGTGCTCTACGCTTCTTATAACGCCGCCGCCTGGTCGCAGGGCGAGGCCGCGGCCGCCGCGGCCGGCGTCCACGTCGTGCCGCCGCAATTCTTCCAGGGCGACGCCAACTCGCGGCAGTTGCAGACGCTGCTCGAGGAACAGCAGGCTGGGACGCTGCGCGCCAGCCAGCGGGTCGTGTTGGGCAACCTGTTTCTCGATGAGTTGGACACGTTGCAAAACGAGGAGACCACGCTCACTGGCCAGGTCGAGAATTATCTCAACCTCCTCAATCAAAGCTCGGATGTGAATCCCGCGCTGAGCGCGCTCTTGAATGCGGTCGACCGGCAGGACCAGTTGGTGCTGACCGAGCTTTCGACGCTGATCGGTGATATTCAGAACTTCATCGGCGGCTCGCCCTTTCAGCCGGACTTATTGACCGGCGGATCGGGCGACGACACCTTCTATGGCAACGTCGCGGGCGCCACCTGGATGGTCGGCGGCAGTGGCCAAAACGTTTTCTACAACTACAACGCCGCTGACACGATTCAGGGCGGGAGCGGCGGCGACAATACACTGGTCTTACAGGGCGACGGCCCCCTGACGTTGAGCCAAGACCCGACGAACGTCAACGCGGTGGATTTCACCGTCAATGGCGGGCAACCTTTGCTGGTTGGGGACACGGGCAACATCTCGAACATTCAGACGCTTGGAGTCCAAACCGGGGCGGGTAATGGCAACGTGACGGTCAGCCTCGCAACCCTTCCGCCCGGAAGTCCGGCGCCGGGACTAAGCGGGCTGGAGGTGCTGTGTGGCAGCGGTAACGATGTGGTCGACGCCTCCACGTTTACCGGCAACGAGACGATCACGGCCGGCTCGGGCAACGACGTCGTCAAGGTCGGTGCGACGATCGGGGCCGCGAGTCAGCTTACCGGCACGCCGACCACCGAGTTGGACCTGGAGGACACAACCAGCCTGCCAGTCACGGTCAACCACACCACCGGCCTCCAGATTGGCTCGTTCACCGAACCGGCGAGCGAGCTCGGGGCGTTTGGAAAAATTGTCGTCGTTGGTGGGTCGGGCACCGATTCGTTCACAACGGACGGCTCGATCCCCAATGTAGTGCTCAAGGGCGGCAGCGGGGCGAACGTGTTTTCGGTCTCCGGCGGGACGGCAACGCTCATCGGCGGCAATGGGGCGGATAATTCGTTCACCGTCACCGGGCCGGGAAAGTACGACATCATCGGTGGAACGGGTGGCACGGGTGGCACGCCGACGGCCGTGGCGCCCGCGCCGGCGACATCGGGTGCGGCGTCACCCGCCGCATCTGGAATGATGCAGTCCACCGCGCAACTGAGCGTCGGCGTTGCGTGGAATGGTCATAGCGAGTCCGCGCTTTCGGTGGTCGGCAGCAAGGCGATCTTTGAAGTCTTTACTCAATCACAGGTCTACGTGCCGAATAACTATCATAACCTGGATATCTACGACGCCGATACCGGTCAATGGTCCACCACCACCTCACCGCTTTACCTTGCGCAAGGCGCCGCCACGGCTGTAGGCGACGACGTAATCTTTGCCGGAGGCCAAGATGTAAAAAGCAGCGTTTATGTTTATGATGCGACGACCGCGCAATGGTCCAACGCCGGCAGCCTTTCCGTTGCGCGTAATGACGTCGCCGCGACAACGGTTGGCGGTTTGGCCGTCTTTGCGGGGGGATTTACCGTCGACTGGGGCACAGAAACCATATACGACAACGTCGACATCTATGATGCAGCCACCGACCAGTGGTCGACCACGAAAATGCCGGAGCCGGCTGCCAGTTGTGCCGCGACGAGCGTCGGCACAAAAGCCTTCTTCGCGGGCGGGTGGTTCCAGCCCGGCGCCGTTAGCAATTTAATTCAAATCTACGACACTAGCACGGGCGTTTGGTCCTCCTATCAACTCCCGGAGGAACTCGAAGGCATGTCGGCGACGACAGTCGGTACGAAGGCCATCTTTGCAGGGGGCCTTGCACCTGACGGGACCGAAAGTAAGGCGGTGTTCATCTACGATGCCGCTACCGACCGGTGGTCCACCGCCGCCCTCTCGCAAGCTAGATCCTATCTCGAAGCAACGGCGGTAGGGACCGACGCAATTTTCGCCGGAGGATATACCTTGCCAACGAACCCAATGGAAGACGTCAATACCAGCAATGTCGTGGATATCTACGACGCGAGTACGAACCAATGGTCGACCGCCGCTCTGTCGCAGGCGAGATTTGGCCTCGAAGCGGCCACCGTAGGCAATCAAGCTATGTTTGCGGGTGGCATATATAATCAAACAGAACCCATCACCAACGCGATAGACATATTCAGCTTCCCCGCGTCCGTGTCGAACGTCACCTCCGCTGGCACGACCGGCGGAACTACGGCGATTACGTATGCGCTGACCGGAACTACCTCCACCGCGGCCGTCCAGGTCCAGTACAGTGTCAACGGCGGCCCTTGGCATAATGCGACGGCGGCCACGGGTGGGGATGGGACCAGCAACTTAGCCGTAAGCGCCGCCGGCACGACACACACGTTCCTCTGGAACAGCATTGAAGACCTCGGGGCGACGGATAATTCGAGCGTCCAGGTTCGAATCACGCCATCCGACGCGATCGGGACGGGCGACACCCAGGCAAGCGCCCCGTTCGCCGTGAACAACTCGGCCGTCGTCAACGCGCTAACCATTGACTTCAGCGACTCCAGCAACGACACCGTTACGCTCACGCAGTCTGGCGAGACCGTCAATTTCAACGGCTCGCTCGCCGGCGGATCGCAGAACCTGCTGGGAACCGCCACGAACCTGACGACTCTGACCGTCGATGGCGGCACAGGCAACAACCGCATCGACGCCTCGGGCGTCCAGGTGCCGACGACGTTGGACGGCGGATCAGGTTCGGGCGCCGACACGCTCATCGGTGGGTCCGGCGGCAGTACCCTTTACTACAGCGGCGTCGGCAGCACCTACAACGGCGGCGCCGGGGCCGATAACGTCTTGGACTATCCGGCAAACGCAAACGATCACATCGCCTACGGCTCCGGAGAATTGCTGGTCAACGATCAATCCAAGCCGATCGGCTCAATCACCAACATCGAGAATTTCTTGGCCTCCGGTTCCCCGGCCTCGTTGAACAACGGCACGCAGTTCTTCCTGCCCGTCAGCGACGTCCCTCTGACCAACGTCGCCATCACCGGCGTGGCCGCAACCGCCGGCTCACCGGCGGTCACGCTGACCGGCAGTTTCACCGATCCTTATCCGAACATTACCGCCGTGACCGACACCGCAACGATCAACTGGGGCGACGGCACGACATCGACCGCGAGCATCACCGGCACCGCCGGGAACTTCACCGTCTCCGCCAGCCATATCTACGCGACCGATGGCTCACGGGTCATCGTCCTTACCGTCGTCGATCCCGCCGGTTCGGCCGAGTCAGTCGGGTATTCCTTTACCGGCGGCCTATCACTAGACTCGTCAGGCGACTTGAACAGCTATTCAACCGCCTCGGCATTCACGACCGTCGCTACCGGCGTGGCTAGCTAGCTACGTGGTCCGCAACGCTGACGGAACCGTGTTTGCCCTCAACACCGCCGGCGCGCTGTCGAGCATTCCCGGTAGTGGTTCCAGCACACAGTTTCCCGGCACATATTGGTCCATCGCGCTTGGCCCCGATGACGCCCTCTACGCCCTTCAAGCCAGCGGCAACCTGGGCGACGTCGCCGTCAACTCGGCGAACGTCGAATTGGTCGCCAGCGGCGTGCTGGCAATCGTCGCCGACACGACGGGCGACCTCTACAAGCTCTATACGACCGGCGCGCTGAGCGTGATGTGCGCCGGCTCGACCACCTGGACGCCGCTGCTGACAAACGTCAAGTCGGTCACGCCAAGCGGCGGGGGCGCCAGCGTACTAACGAACGCCGGCGTGGACTGGCAGTACCTGGGCACCGCGGGAACGTTGGTCGCCGGGCCGCATCTTTCGCTCACGATGGGCGGCGCCGCCACTGCCGGGCAGAGCGTCTCCGCGACGCTGGCGGTGCTTGACCTGAACAACAACCCTGTCCTCGGCTACACCGGCACGGTGACCCTCAGTGACAGCGACGGCGCCGCGGCGGCCGCCGGCGATGGTCCGCCGCTGACGCACACCTTCAGCGCGGCCGACAACGGAACTTTCTCGTTTCCTGTGATTTTCCTAACCTCCGGTTCCCAGACGTTGAGCGTGGCCGGCAATGGCGGGCTGACCGCTTCGGCCTCAGTGACGGTGAGTGCGGGCGCAGCCACGCAATTCAGTGTCGACCCGCCGCCCGTGCCCGTCGGCACGCTCATCCCCGTCACGGCGGCGACCTGGGCTTCCGACGTGGTCACGATCGCGACGCCTCCGCTCGCGGGTGGCTTCTCGGTGGGCGACAGCCTGACCATCTCGGGCATGACGCCGGCCGGTTATAACGGAACGATTACCATCGCGTCGGTGTTGAGCGACACCCAGTTCACCTATCTCTTGACCACCGACCCCGGCACGGCGACGGGCTTTGGCGGCGTGGTCCCCCACGCAACCGTCACCGTGACGGCCTACGATGCCAATGGCAACGTGGCTACTGGCTACACGGGCTCCGTTACCTTGGCGCCGGTCGATAATTCGGCGACTTCGCCAATCACCTACACCTTCACCACCGCCGACCAGGGAACGCACCAGTTCAGCGAGACATTCTCCCAGCCCGGCGGCCAGAAGCTGGTGGCCACCGGCGGCAGCCTTGCCGGCGATGGCGCCATTGTTGTAACCCCCGCGTCGTACGATCTGAGTCAGTCGATCGTCTCGCTCAGCCCCGAGGGCGTTGCGGCAGACGGCCAGGTAGTTGTCACGTTAACGGCGCGCGACGCGCTAGGCAACCAAGAGACGGGCGGCGGCTTGCAGGCCGCTTTTGGCCTGGCGGCGGGCAGCGTCGGTGGCGGAAGCTTCAGTGGCGCCACGGATAACGGCGACGGCACGTACACGGCAATTTTCACCGCTGGCCCCTTCGCGGGCCTCGACAACATCACGGCGACCATCGGCGGCGTGCCGGTGACATCGAGTCCCGCGTCGCTGGTCGTCACACCGGCGATCACCAGCGTCAACCATGCGACGTTCGTCGTGGGGACGGATGGTAGCTTCACCGTGACGCAGACCGGCACAGCGACGCCCGTCTACAGCGAGAGCGGCAAGTTCCCGAGCGGCGTAACCTTCGACACTTCGACAGGCATCCTCAGCGGCACTCCCGCGGCCGGCAGCGGCGGCGTCTACAACATCGTCATCGGCGCCGCGAGCGGCAGCGGCCCCGCCGGAACTCAGAACTTCACGCTCGTCGTCGATCAGGCCCCCGCCATCGACAGCGCGAGCCAGTCGCTGTTCGTGGCGGGAGAACCGGCGAGCTTCACGGTTCGCGCGACGGGCTTCCCGGGGCCGACGATCAGCGAAACGGGAACATTGCCCACGGGCGTCGCGTTCGCTGCTGGCGTGCTCGGCGGCACGCCCGCCGCGGGCAGCGAGGGAACGTACCCCCTCACGTTCACCGCCCACAACGCCGCGGGCGCCGACGCCACGCAAAGCTTTGTGCTCACGGTCGCCACGGCCCTCGCGGCCACCGAAGGCGCGCCGTTCTCAGGCCAACTGGCCACGTTCAGCGGCGCCAACCCGAACGCCCAATTGTCGGATTACACCGTCTCCGTCAACTGGGGCGACACGACGTCCGCGACGCTGGGCGCCGGCGCCACGCTCAGCGGCACGGCGGCCAACGGTTTCACCGTCACCGGTTCGCACACCTATGCGGAGGAATCGTCGAATGTTCCCGTCCAGGTCGTCATCACCGACACGGGAGGCGCCTCGCCCGTCACGGCCAACGACACCATCAACATCGCCGACGCGCCGCTGACGGCCACCGCCGGATCGGCCGTCTCCGCCACCGAGGGCGCCACGTTTTTGAATGTCGCCGTCGCCACGTTCGCCGACGCGAACCCGGCCGGCGTGGCGGGCGATTACACAGCCACGATCGACTGGGGCGACAAGACCGCGCTGACCACCGTGACCGGTTCGGCCTTCACGTCGACCGGCGGCGTATTCAGCGTGCCGAGCAGCCATGCCTACGCCGAGGACGGAAGCTACACGTTGACGGTGATTATCAGCGATGTTGGCGGTTCAACAACGACGGTCAAGCCGGTGGCAACCGTGGTCGACGCGGCGCTCGGCGCCACCGCAGTGCCGGTTACGGCCACGGAAGGAACCACGTTCAGCGGCATCGTCGCCACGTTTACCGACGCGAACCCCGCCGGCCCGACGGGCGACTACACGGCCACGATCGACTGGGGCGACAAGAGCGCGCTGACCACCGTGAGCGGTTCGGCCTTCACGTCGGCGGGCGGCGTATTCAGCGTGCCGAGCACTCACCTTTACTCCGAGGACGGAAGCTACACGCTCACCGTCACCATCAGCGACGTGGGCGGCGCCAGCGCCACCGTCAAGCCGATCGCCACGGTGGGCGACGCGGCGCTCAGCGCCACCGCCGTGCCGGTCGTGGCCACGGAAGGCACCACGTTCAACGGCACCGTCGCCACGTTCGCCGACGCGAACCCCGCCGGCGCGACGGGCGACTACACGGCGACGATCGACTGGGGCGACGGAAGCCCGCTGACGACGGTGAGCGGCTCGGCCTTCACGTCGGCCGGAGGCGTATTCAGCGTGCCGAGCAGTCATCTTTACTCCGAGGACGGAAGCTACACGCTCACCGTCACCATCAGCGATGTGGGCGGTTCGACAACGACGGTCAAGCCGGTCGCCACGGTGGCCGACGCCGCGCTCAGCGCCACGGCCGTGCCGGTCGTGGCCACGGAAGGCGCGACGTTCAGCGGCACCGTCGTCACCTTCACCGACGCGAACCCCGCCGGCCCCACAGGCGATTACACAGCCACGATCGACTGGGGCGACAAGACGGCGCTGACCACCGTGACCGGCTCGGCCTTCACGTCGGCCGGCGGCGTATTCAGCGTGCCGAGCAGCCATCTTTACTCCGAGGACGGAAGCTACACGCTGACCGTCACCATCAGTGACATGGGCGGTTCGACAACGACGGTCAACCCGGTCGCCACGGTGGGCGATGCGTCGCTCAGCGCCACGGCCGTGCCGGTCGTGGCCACGGAAGGTACGACGTTCAGCGGCACCGTCGCCACGTTTACCGATGCGAACCCCGCCGGCGCGACGGGCGACTACACGGCCACGATCGACTGGGGCGACAAGACCCCGCTGACCACGGTGACCGGTTCGGCCTTCACGTCGGCGGGCGGGGTGTTCAGCGTGCCGAGCAGTCATCTTTACTCCGAAGACGGAAACTATACGCTCACCGTCACCATCAGCGACGTTGGCGGTTCGTCAACGACAGCCAAGCCGATCGCCACGGTGGGCGATGCGTCGCTCAGCGCCACGGCCGTTCCGGTCGCGGCCACGGAAGGCGCCACGTTCAGCGGCAACGTGGCCACGTTTACCGACGCGAACCCAGCCGGCCCGACGGGCGACTACACAGCCACGATCGACTGGGGCGACAAGAGCGCGCTGACCACCGTGAGCGGCTCGGCCTTCACGTCGGCGGGCGGGGTGTTCAGCGTGCCGAGCACTCACCTTTACTCCGAGGACGGAAGCTACACGCTCACCGTCACCATCAGCGATGTGGGCGGTTCGTCAACGACAGTCAATCCGGTCGCCACGGTGGGCGACGCGGCGCTCAGCGCCACGGCCGTGCCGGTCGTGGCCACGGAAGGCGCGACGTTCAGCGGCACCGTCGTCACCTTCACCGACGCGAACCCCGCCGGCCCCACAGGCGATTACACAGCCACGATCGACTGGGGCGACAAGACGGCGCTGACCACCGTGACCGGTTCGGCCTTCACGTCGGCGGGCGGGGTGTTCAGCGTGCCGAGCACTCACCTTTACTCCGAGGACGGAAGCTACACGCTGACCGTCACCATCAGCGACGTGGGCGGCGCCAGCGCCACCGTCAAGCCGATCGCCACGGTGGGCGACGCGGCGCTCGGCGCCACCGCCGTGCCGGTCGTGGCCACGGAAGGCACCACGTTCAACGGCACCGTCGCCACGTTCGCCGACGCGAACCCCGCCGGCCCGACGGGCGACTACACGGCCACGATCGACTGGGGCGACGGAAGCCCGCTGACGACGGTCAGCGGCTCGGCCTTCACGTCGGCGGCCGGAGGCGTGTTCAGCGTGCCGAGCAGCCATGTTTACTCGGCGGGCGGTACGGCGTCCGTCACGGTGACCATTGACGACATCGGTGGCAGTTCCGTGACCGTCGGCAGCCAGGCGGCGATCACACCGCTGCCCTCGCAGGGCGCAGGCGCCACGCTGTATCAGGCCACCGGGGCGGCCTTGAGCGACGTCGCCGTGGCCACTTTCGCGCACGGCGACGGCTCGACGCCGGTCGACGCCTTCGTCGCCACCATCGATTGGGGCGACGGCGGCACATCGTCCGGCACGGTTTCGCAGTCGCAGGGCGCGTACAGCGTCGCCGGCACGCACACCTATGCCCAAGCCGGTGATTTTACCGTGCGGACGACCGTCTCGGAGGGTGGCTTGGCAAGCGTGATCGTCAGCCACGCCTTGATCGGCACGCCTCATCAGCAGTACGTCATGTCGGTCTATGAAGACGTGCTGGGCCGCGCGCCCGATCCGGGCGGACTGGCCTATTGGTCCAATCTGCTCGACCAGGGTTCGGCCATCAGCAGCGTCGCCCAGTCGATCGCGCACAGCGACGAATACTACGCCAACTTCGTGATCGAGCCGGCGTACCTGAAGTTGCTGGGCCGCGCCGCCGACGCCTCCGGAGTGAAGTATTGGACCGGGCAAATGGATGGGGGCGTCACCGACCAGCAGCTCGAGGCTGACCTGGTATCCTCGCCCGAGTTCTACACGAACGCGGGGGGCACGAACACGGCCTGGATCGACGCGGTCTACAAGCTGCTCTTGGGCCGCGCGGCGGACGCCGCCGGCGAGAATTATTGGAACAGCCAGTTGGGGGCGGGCGAAACGCTGAACCAGGTGGCCCAGGGCATCGCCGGCAGTCAGGAGAACAACACGCAGCTCATCAACGACGACTATTTCCACTATCTGGGCCGCGCGGCCGACTCGGGCGGGCTCGACTTCTGGCTGCGGCAATTCGCCGGCGGAACGACGAATGAAGATGTGATCGCCGGTTTCACCGGCGCGGCGGAGTATTACAAGGAGCACACGAGTTAGCGGCCGTAGCCGGACCCGCAAGAGTTTGGGAGTTGCCGAGCGTCGCGCGCCTGAATTCTTGCGAATTCAGCTACGCGCAGGCGTAGCCGGACCCGCAAGAGTTTGGGAGCTGCGGAGTGGACGGCCTGAAGGGCCGCCCCCTCGCCGGCTTGTCCGGCAGGAGCGACAGTTTGGGTGGCTAAGACGCCCGCTGGCCCACGTCGCTTGTCCCCTTCAATGGCCCGTGTTGGCTGGCCGCCGAAGGCGGCCAGCCAACACGGGGCTTGGGCGGACGCCCAGCGGCGCGGAGCTGACTCAATACGCCAGCGAAATGGCGGCCGGCAAGACCGATCGCGCGATCGAGCAGGAGATCACGAACTTGCCGGAGTATGGGGCCAATCCGCCCGCCTCGCCCGACGGCGCGGCGGCGCGCTTGCCCGACTACTTGCCTCTGTCGTCGGCCGGCGGCCAGCAGGCCGCCCTCGCCGCGAAAGACGCCCTGTTTTCCAGCCTGGGAGGCTAGCCCGGATGATGCGGTCGGGCGCTACGAACAAGGCGACCAGAGCGTGATCGAATGTAAATCCCAGGGTGGTACAACGGCATGGACTGCGGATTGCCAGCCGCGAAGCGGCGACAGAGTCTAGCCTGGGGCGTAAGCCCTCGTTGTTCTACACATCTTTTGATTGCGGGTGGTGAAATGGGGGCGTTGGGAAATCCCGGTCTCTTCGTAAGATGCCAGGGGCTTGCCCCGGCTTGCCCCCTGGAGTTTCACGTTGGTTTCTAGATCGAATGCGGCCGCATCCCCACCGTCCGTGTCGCCCCGCAGGCCGCCGAAGGCGGCCTGCGGGGCGACACGGGCAAAGGCAGGTAATCCGGGGAGCCTGCGTGTGTAGATACGAGCGTGAAACTCCACGGGGCAAGCCCGTGGCCTCTTTACAAGATGTGTAGAACAACGAGGGCGTAAGCCCCAGGAAACGTGGGCGTTTCCATGTCGTAAAGCCCCGAAGGGGCGACACTGGAGGCGGCCAAGCGCTTTCTGTCGTCCCTTCGGGACAGACTCGGCGCGCAGGTTTGCGATATACTCATCGGGGTCGGCATCGTCCCAGAAGTTCATCGCCCAGGTGAATAGACCAATCCCGATGGCCGCGTGAAGTATAACCACCCCACTATCCCCCCCCTACCACCAAAATATAACCCCCAACACGGAGTAAAATCGGCTCGCATTTTTTGCCGTTTAGCAACTCCATGTTAGCAAGAAATCAAACGCCGACAGCGGCGGACGTGCGTAATTCCCGGAGATTTTGATGAAACACCTGGACGGGGGAGGAGCGGTTGTTGCTGGAAAGGTGTCGAATCGAACGATTTTGAAGCGTTTTTGGCGATTTTCGAGTGAAAACGAGCGGTGGTTTGGCCTTCGGGACGGACAGTCTCCACGCGTCCGCGGGTGCTTCCGCACACGCGGATTGCCTTCCTTGACACTCCCACCACTAAATGGCGCGCGCACGCCAGAGCGGTGCCAAATCGCAACGAAACCGAACACAGTGTCCGGATTCGAGCGCGTTTTTTTGCTAATTATACCTTCCCATGGTTATACCTCGCGCGCCCCGGAATGTGACATCCGGTAGCGCGACGCCGAAACGGACCACTAAGCCCCGGTCGCTTTCTAGCCGGGGCATCGCTTAGGCTCTGCCACCAGCCACCGCTTTCTCGTGGCAAAATGTCTCACCTGGGGCTATTGCATTTGACTTCCACCGCCATTGATTTCAGAATTGCATCGTATGTTGGTTGAGAACACGCTCCATGCCTGGGCGGAAGGGACAACATGGCTGCGCACCAGGAACTGGCGAACTTCATCTGGCAGATCGCCGATTTGCTGCGTGGGCCGTACCGCCCGCCGCAGTACGAACGGGTCATGCTCCCCATGACGATCCTGCGCCGTTTCGATTGTGTCCTTGAACCAACCAAGGCGGCGGTCGTCAAGCGGTACGAGAAACTCAAGGAAGGCAAAACCAAGCAGTTCGACGCGATCCTCAACAGCGTCGCCGGCGGCGGTAAAAACCTGGGGTTTCACAATCGCAGCGAGCTCGACTTCCCGAAGCTCAAGGGCGATCCCGACAACATCGGCCGCCACCTCACCGACTCATCCGGCGGTTCAACGAGGCCGCCAACGAGACGGCGGGCGATCACTTCACTCCTCGCGAAGTCATTCGCCTGATGGTCAACCTGCTGCTCGAACCCGATACGCGCATCCTCACGACCAAGGGAATCATCACCACGGTCTGCGATCCGGCATGTGGCACGGGGGGCATGCTCTCGGAATCGCAGAACTGGATTCGCGAGCACAACCCCAGCGCCACGGTGCAAGTTTACGGGCAGGACTACAACCCGCGCTCATTCGCCGTGGCCGCGTCGGACCTGCTGATCAAGGGGCAAATGGACGGCAAGATCGAGTTCGGCAAAACGCTCATCAACGACCACTTCGCCGGCCAGCAATTCGATTACCTGCTGGCCAATCCTCCCTTCGGCGTCGATTGGAAGGCCGAGCAGAAGGAACTCGAACGAGAGTCGCATTTCCACGGCTACACCGGCAAGCTCCCTCGCGTGAATGACGGGGCGCTCTTGTTTCTGCTCTACATGATCGGGCATTTCCAGACGGTCGCGCCCAAGGACGACAAGCACGGCTCGCGGTGCGCCATCGTCTTCAACGGTTCTCCCCTCTTCACCGGCGGGGCCGGTTCGGGAGAGAGCGAGATTCGAGCTTTTCGACAACGACGACTTCGGCTACCGGCGGATCACGGTCGAGCGTCCGCTACGGTTGCGGTTCCAGATCAGCAGGGAGGCGCAGGAGCAGTTTCTGGACGCCTGTCCTGAGTTCCTCGACGCCGCCCAGGCGATGGAAGCGGAATTGGGGACCGATCCATCCGACGACTGGAACGAGGCTTGGGATGCGGTCCAGCGGATCGCCAAGGAGAACGAAGCGAAGTGGACCGCCCCCAACCGGAAGCTGTTTCGGCAGTGCTTCACGGTGGTCGATCCCAAGGCCAATGCCCAGCCGCTATCCAATCTAAGCGCCGGGCAGCGGACGATGCTTGCTTTGGTCGCCGACATTGCCATCAAGGCCGTGACACAGAACAACTTTCTCGTACCGCGCGACGCGCTAGGGCTGGAAGATGAGCCATTGCCTCGCGTTCTCGCTCGCACCCCCGGCGTCGTCTTGATCGACGAGTTGGACGTCCATTTGCACCCGAAGTGGCAACGCGGAGTCGTCGGGACGCTACGGGGTCTGTTTCCCCGCTTGCAATTCATCGTGACCACACACTCGCAGCTTTTGTTGGGCGAGGTCGAACGTGAATCGATTCTGTTCTTGTACCACGAAAACGAAAAGACATTGTCGTGGACCCCGGACCATGCGCTCGGCCTCGACGCGAACCGCGTGCTGGAAGACATTATGGGGGTCGAGGCCCGTGAACCCGCGACGACCGCGAAGCTCCATGAGATGGCGCGAGCGATTGACCAGGAGAAATTCGCCGACGCCAATCGACTGATCGGAGAACTGGAAAAACAACTCGGTGACGATCCCGAACTCGTTCGGGCTCGCGCGATGATGACATTCCTGGAGGGCAAGGAATGAAAGCGATTCAGAAGGGAGGCGAGCCGCGGTCACTGACTGAGCATCGTGCGACCAATCATGCCGACTTTGATAACTACCAGCGGAAGCCTCCGAATCTCCAGCATTGCGACACCCGCAAGGGCGATCAGGGCCTTTCCCGCAACCCCGCCAACCCGGCGCACCAGATCGAATCGTTGATCTCGTTCTTGGCCGATGGAACCGTCGAGTCGTCCGACACGGCGTTGAATACCGAGCTGAGCTCCGTGCTGAACCTGAATTTGCCGATGCTCAAGCGCAATCGGAAGGCGGCGCTTGACGTGTTCCAACAGTCGCTCGATGGTCGCGGCACATTGAGCAAAGCCGAGTTGCAGCGGGAGTGCATGAAATGGTCCTCAGTCGGCGACGGAGGACGGTTGTGCGACTGGATGGATACGCATGGTTCGCTCGCCACGCTCCGGCACGGCTTCAAGTGCTACGGCCGCACGCTGCGGGTGGCGTTCTTCAAGGCGGCCCACGAGCTGAACCCCGAGCTCGAAGCCCGCCACGCGGCGAACCGCGTGATCGTGATCACCGACCGGTTGGTTCTCGATCATCAGTTGCAGGACACGATTTACCAGTTCGATCACCGCCAGGGGGTCGTTCAGAAGATCGACGCCAGTTCGCGGCAACTCGCGGAGGCATTGGAAAGCCGTGTTCCAATCATCATCAGCACCCTGCAGAAATTCCCATTCGTCTCGGGGCAACTCGTTCGCATGGCCGAAGAGCGCGGCGAGACCGGAACGGGAGTCCTGCCAACCCGTAAGTGCGCGGTCATTGTGGATGAGGCGCACAGTTCACAATCGGGCGAGACGGCCACGGACCTGAAAGAGGTTCTTGGGGGGGAGCAACTTCAGCAGGAAGCCCGCCGCCTGGCGGAAGAAGAAGGCGTCGCCGATTTCGACGAGCTATATCGCAGCATGGCCAAACGCGGCCGACAGGGGAACCTGAGCCTGTTCGCCTTCACCGCCACGCCGAAACACAAGACGCTGGCGGTCTTCGGCCGAGGCGGCGAACCCTTCCACCGCTATACGATGCGGCAGGCCATCGAGGAAGGGTTCATCCTGGACGTGCTGAAGAACTACACGACCTACTCCGCCTACTACAAGCTCCTCAAATCCTGCGACGACGATCCGGAGGTCGAGCGCAAGAAGGCCGCCCAGGCCCTCGCCCGGTTCATGCGGCTGCATCCCCACAACATCGCCCAGAAAACCGAGGTGATCGTCGAGCATTTCAACGCCGTCACCCGGCACAAGATCGGCGGCAAGGCCAAGGCGATGGTGGTCACCGGTTCGCGGCTGGAGGCCGTGCGGTACAAGCTGAGCTTCGATCGGTACATCGCCGAGAAGGACTATCGGATCAAGACGCTGGTCGCCTTCTCCGGCACGGTGGTCGACGACCAGATCAAGGACAAGACGTACACCGAAGTAGGAATGAACGGCGGAATCCGCGAGAAGGATCTGCCGGAACGCTTTGCGACGGCCGAATATCAGGTGCTGCTCGTCGCGGAGAAGTACCAGACCGGATTCGATCAACCACTTTTGCACACGATGTATGTGGATCGCCGTCTGTTCGGCATCCAAGCGGTGCAAACGCTCTCTCGGCTCAACCGCACTCATCCCCTGAAGGAGGACACGTTCATCCTCGACTTCGTGAACGATCGGCGGGAAATCCAGGCCGCTTTCAAACAGTATTATGAAGGAGCGGAGATGGGAGAGGAGGTGGTACCCGCCCGGATGTATGCGATTCGCGCGGAATTGGACGCATCGGGAATCTACCTCTCAGACGAGGTCGAGCGGTTCTGCCGGGTCTACTTCAAATCCAAGGCGCGCCAGACCGCGGCCGACCATCGCGAAATGAATGCCGTTCTCGACCCGGCGGTCGATCGGTTTCGAGGGCTGATGGACACGGATGAGCCGGCGGCGGAGCTTTGGCGGGGAAAGCTGGCGGCGTTTCGGAACCTGTACTCGTTTCTTAGCCAGGTCATTCCCTACCAAGACTCCGATCTTGAGAAACTGTACACCTATCTGCGGCATCTGGCGGCGAAGCTGCCGCGACGGCGCAGCGGCCCGCAGTACGCGTTCGACGATGACGTTCGGCTGGAATACTACCGTCTGCAGAAGATCAGCGAAGGCTCGATCAGCCTTCAGGAGGGCAAGGCCGCCCCACTCGACGGACCCAGCGAGGTGGGTAGCGGCGTCGTGCGCGAGCGGCCTGTTCCGCTCTCCAAGCTGATCGACGTGGTCAACGGGTCACGTAGCCGGGACTTTCAGCGGGCAAGCGTTCCTTCAATTCGGGCAGCGTGAATTTCTCCTGGACCAGGAGCGCGTTCAGGGTCGCCTGGATACGAGCAATTCGCTTGGGTGGTGTGGAATCAGCCACGGTTGGAACCCGCTTGAAGAACCGCCGACATCAGACTAACCGTACCCCCTCTCGTCAGCCAACTCAAGTCCCAACGCGAGATCGACTCCTCGGCCACCGCTCGCCCCCGATGTCATGCTCATCGGGCTGCAACGGCGGCTACGCGACGAGGCTTGTTTTTTTCGCGTCGCGCATCATATTGACCTGCCATGACATCGCAATCGGTTGGCGACACTCCGCGAAGGTCCGACGGCGGCGAGGAGAGCGAATTCCATCGCGAACTTGGGCTGTTCGACTCAACGATGATCGTGGTCGGGGCGATGATCGGTTCGGGTATCTTCATCGTGCCGGCCGAAATGAGCCGCCTCGTCGGCAGCCCCGGCTGGCTCTTGATGGCCTGGTTGCTGACCGGCGTGCTGACCCTCGCCGCCGCGCTCTCGTACGGCGAGTTGGCGGCGATGATGCCGCGGGCCGGCGGAATGTACGTCTATCTGCGAGAAGCGTTCTCGCCCTTGTGGGGCTTCCTCTACGGCTGGACGCTGTTCCTCGTGATCCAGACCGGCTTCATCGCGGCGGTGGCCGTCGCATTCGCCCGCTACGCCGGCGCGATTTGGCCGGCGCTCGCCGAGGACCAATACCTCGTTCCGCCGCTGCACCTGTCGGCGGGCTACGCCGTTTCGCTCTCGGCAAACCAATTGCTGGCCGTGCTCTTGATCGCGGCGCTGACGATCACGAACATGTGCGGACTGAAATACGGCAAGCTGGTGCAGAACGTATTTACGGTCGCCAAGACCGGGGCGTTGGCCGCGATGATCGTGCTGGGCCTGACCGTGGGCTGGAATTCGGCGGTGGTGAGCGAGAACTTGGCCGCGTTTTGGCTGGCCCAGCCCGTGAACGAGGTGGGCAACGGGCTGACCGCCGCATCGAGCTTCGGTTTGTTCGTGGCCGTTTGCCTAAGTCAGACCGGATCGTTGTTTTCGGCCGACTCATGGCATAACGTCACGTTCACGGCCGGCGAGGTACGCAACCCGCGCCGCAATCTGCCGCTGTCGTTGGCGCTAGGCTCCGGCCTGGTGATCATGCTGTACCTGTTGGCGAACCTCGCCTACCTGGCGACCTTGCCGCTGGCCGACATCCAGCACGCGCCGAGCGATCGCGTGGCGACGGCGATGATCGAGAGCATTTTTCCCGGCGTCGCCGCGACGAGCACGTTTTCCGGCATCGCCGCGACGAGCATCGCGTTGGCGATCATGGTTTCGACGTTTGGCTGCGATAATGGCCTGATCCTGGCCGGTGCGCGCACGTACTACGCCATGGCCCGCGACGGACTTTTCTTCAAGCCGGTCGCGCGGCTCAACGCGGCCCGCGTGCCGGCCTGGGGCCTGGCTCTGCAAGGGCTTTGGGCCGCGCTGCTCGTGTTGCCGCGGACGTATCGGGCCGACCATGACACCTACGGGAACCTCTACAGCGACCTCTTGGATTACGTGATCCCCTCCGCGCTCTTGTTCTACATCCTTACGATCATCGGCCTGTTTCGCCTGCGCCGCGTCCGCCCCGACGCCGAGCGCCCGTACCAAGCGTTCGGCTATCCCGTGCTGCCGGCACTGTACGTGGCCGGGGCGGCGACAATCGCCGGCGTGCTTTTCCTTTACCAGCCCATGACCAGCTTGCCCGGCCTGGTGATCGTGTTGTTGGGCGTGCCCGTCTTCTTCGCCTGGAAACGCCGCGGTAGGACGTGAATTGTCTCAACCCTTGTAATCTCCCGTGCGCTCTGACACACTGTATAGTATTAAGGGCGCGGCATTGGCTTGTTGCCCCGCCTTCAGGGAACAGTGGATGAGCGCAAATGGGTATGCCGTCATCGGCGGCTTTCTGGAACTGTTGCGGTTCGGGGCGGCAAGCGTGGCCGTGGTGTTGGGCGCGCGCACGCTCTGCTTCTCGTCGCGCGCCTCGCGCAGCCGGTTGGAAAATAGCTCGTACTTGTCGGCACTGCTGGCCTACCTCTTGCTGGGCCTGGCGCTGGCGTCATGGATCGTGCTGTACCTGCTTCTCGACAGCTTCGTGCCTGAGTCGCCCGGCGCCATGTGCATCTACGGCGTCACGCGCATCGGCGATGGCAGCCCCGGTTTGACCGGCTGGCTGCCGTCGTTGATCGCCGGCGTGCAAATCATGAAGCCGGTGCTGGTGTTCGTGGCCGGTGCGGTGGTGGTGCTGTACTGGCTGTACCGGCGAGCGGGTACTCCCACCTTGCTGCCGCGGTTCGTCGCGGGCTTGTTGGCGCTCGGCGTATTGTCGTTGGGCGACGTGGCGGCGGAGACGACGTATCTGCTCGTTCCCAAGCGGGATGTCCCACTGACGACGGGTTGTTGCAGCCCGGCCGCCGCCGACCTTCGCTCGGCGATCCCGGCCGAAAACGACGATACGCGATGGTTGCCGCCGGCCTACTTCGCCTGTCACTTGCTTATGGTCGGCCTCTTATGGTGCGGCGGGCGTTGGGAAGGGTATCCCAGAACCGCCGTTGTGGTGCGGGCCTCCCGCTTGCCGCGCGGTTCTGGGAGCGATCCTCATGACGCCCCGCCGTCGGCGACGTGGCTCTTGACCGCGCTGGCGGCGTCCGTGGCGACCCTTTACGTGTCCGCTCGCTTCCTGGTCGATGTGGCCGCCCCGGCGCTGCTGCACCTGCCGTACCACCACTGCTTGTACGACATGGTCGGCACGGTGAAGGAAAGCGCCGTGGCGATCGGACTTCTGCTGTGGGGCACGTTTTGCGTCGGCTGGGCCTGCGTGGCCGCCTGGTGCGGCCGGTCGCCCGATACGCTTCCTTTTCTCGCCTCGGATATCCGGCAGTTTTGGAACTGGGCCTTGCTGGGTTATTTGGGGTCGGCGGCCATGTTCGCGGTGGATCTATGGCTGGCGTGACACGGCAACGCTTCTGGCTGACCGTCATCCTGGGCGGATTGACGGTCGTGGGGCTGCCCACGCTGGGCACCTGGAGCCGGCGCCATCGGCTGGCCCGCTGCGATCTCGACGGCGCGGCGATCGAACCGATCTACGCGGTACGGATCGTCGACGCGGAAGGGGGGAGCCACGAATTCTGCTGCATTCTCTGCGCCGACTATTGGCTGGCAAGGCAAACGACGGCGCCGCGCGAGGTGCGCGTCACCGACGAGGTGGGCGGCCTGCCGATCGACGCCGAGGCGGCGTTCTTCGTGCGCAGCGGCATCGTCACGAACCAAGCCACCGGCAACCGCGTACACGCATTCCAGGAGCGCCGCGACGCCGAGCAGCATGCCGACTCGCACGGCGGCCTGCTCTTGGAAGGGCCGGAGAGACCGTTTCAATGACAACGACGCGCTCAAAGGCTAGGATCGTCGCTTTGGCTTCTGTAGGGAACGCCCTCTGTGGCGTTCCGTGTAGCGGTTGCGACGCCTTCTGGCAGGACGTGGAACGCCACGGAGGGCGTTCCCTACAGAGTCGGTCCCATTTTCGCAATCTTAGCCGTTGAGCGGGTCATTGTTTAATGATGATGCAGCCCGAACCATTACTCCCCGGCAGTGACGGACCTGAGGTCCGCGGCGTGCGTTTGACCTTCGACGGAGAAGTGATCCTCTGTACCGAAGGCCAGACGATCGCCGCCGCGCTGCTGGCCACGGGGCGGCGAGCCTGGCGGTTTACCCCGCGGCGCAAGGAGCCGCGCGGCCTCTTTTGTGGCATGGGCGTCTGCTTCGACTGCCTCGCGCAGGTAGACGGTCGTCCGAATGTGCGGGCTTGTCTTACCCCGGCGGCCGAGGCCATGCGCGTCGAAACCCAGCACGGGGCGGGTTCGTGGGAGGCGCCACCGTGATCCATCATCGTCTTGTCATCGTGGGCGCCGGCCCGGCGGGCATGGCCGCCGCCGTGGTGGCGGCCGAAGCCGGATTGAGGCCGGTGCTGATCGACGAGCACCCCCGCGTCGGCGGACAGATTTATCGACAGCCTCCCGCCGCGCTCGCTTCGGGAGCAACCGCACCAACCCACCGCGCCGCGCGGCGCGGCGCCGAGTTGCCGCGTCGGTTTCAGGCCCTGGCCGATCGCATGACGGTGCTCACCGACACCAGGGTATGGACGATCTTCGCGCCTCGGCAGTTGGGCATCCAGGGGAAGCAGGGTTGCGAAACGATCGAAGCTGAGCAGTTGATCTTGGCCCCGGGCGCTTACGAGTACGTTCCGCCCTTTCCCGGCTGGACGTTGCCGGGCGTCATGACGCCCGGCGGCGCGCAACAGATGGTCAAGACCATGGGGGTATGCCCGGGCAAACGGGTGTTGATCGCCGGCACCGGCCCTTTCTTGCTGGTCGTCGCCGAGCAACTGCGCAAAGCGGGCATGGAAGTCGTCGGCGTGGTGGAAGCGGTGACAACCGCCGAAGCCATCCGGGCACTGCCGCGCCTGTTGCTGTACCCGAATCTGCTGGGAGAAGGTCTGGGATACCTCCATCGCCTCCGCCGGGCGCGCGTCCCGATGTACCGCGGAGAAGTGGTGGTCGAGGCCCGCGGCGACGCGGAACTTCGCGAGGTCGTGGTGGCGCGCTGCGACGGCGAATGGCGCGGCGACCCTGCCCGCCGCCGAACATTCGCGGTGGACACACTGTGCATCGCCTATGGCTTCGTGCCCCGCGCCCAGTTGGCGCAATTGGCCGGCTGCCGAATGCGGTTCGTACACGAGTTGGGCGGCTGGATTCCCGAACTGGACGAAAACCTTCAAACGAGCGCCGCCGGCGTTCGGGTCGCCGGAGACGGGGGCGGCGTCGCAGGAGCGCTGGTGGCCCAGGAAGAGGGCGCCTTGGCCGGGCTCGCGGCGAGCCTCCAACTCGGTGCGCTCGATTCCCTTTCGTTCGAGCGTAATCGAAGGCCGGTGATCCGCCGTTTGCGGCGATTGCGGCGTTTCCGCGAAGCGCTCGATCGTCTCTCACGGATCAGGCCGGGACTCACCACGATACCGACTCCCGACACGATCGTCTGTCGTTGCGAGGAGCTCACGCAGGCCGAAGTCGAGACGGGAATCGCGTTCGGCGGCACGGACCTTCGCACCCTCAAGGTGATGACCCGGCTAGGCATGGGAGCCTGCCAGGGCAGTATGTGTTGGCCGGCCGCCTCCCGTTGGATCGCCGTCCGATCGGGTAAGTCGATCGAGGAAATCGGTCCTTTGAGCGTGCGGCCGCCGATCATGCCGCTGTGCGTCGGCGATCTGGCGCGGGAGGAAGGAGTCGCCGCCGGTCCCGAAGCCGACTCGCGGGAACCGTCGGCGGGGGCGTCGTCATGAGCCGTCTTCCCGATTGTATCGTGGTTGGCGGCGGAGTGATGGGCTGCGCGGTGACCTACGAATTGGCCAAACGGTCGGTGCCGGTGCTGCTCGTCGATCAGAGCCTGCCGGGCCGGGCGACTTCGGCCTCGGCCGGCGGCCTGTGGCCCATCGGCGAGGCCGTCGGACTGGGTTGCGGCGTGATCTACCATGCCGCCCAAGCGACCACCGATTCCTCGACCGCCGGGCTGGTTCCCGGTCCGGACCCTTTGCCCGACGTGTTCCGTGATTTTCTCGTTCAGAGCAATGCGTGTTTTCCCAAATTGGCCCCCGAACTGCGGGCGCTGTCGAATCTCGACATTGAATACGCCGAGGGCGCGGGCCTGCTGTTCGTGATCGAAGGCGAGCCGCAGCGGGCCTTTGTCGAGCACGTCACTCGCTCGCTGCCATCCACGGTTCAATGGGAGATACTGACGCCCGAACTTGTGGCCAGGCTCGAACCCCGGCTACGCCGCGACATCGCCGGCGGTGTGCTGTTATCGGGTGAACATCAGGTCAACCCCATGTTGCTGGCGGAGGCCTACAAACGCGCGGCCATCCGGTTGGGCGCCGCGTTTCGCCCTCACGTCGCGGTGACGGGCATTCGCCGCCGGGGCGATCGCGTTCTGGGCGTTGAGGCCGGCTCCGAGTTCTTGCCTTGTGGCGCCGTGGTCAACGCGGCCGGCGCTTGGGCCGCGCGGCTGGCCGCCACGGCCGGCATGGAGTTGCCGGTGTTTCCCGTGCGCGGACAGATCGTGCTTACCGAGACCATGCCGCATACGTTAAACGCCTGCCTCAGCACCTCGTCCTGCTACTTGCTCCAAAAGGCGCACGGCGAGGTACTGATCGGCAGCACCACCGAGCACTGCGGTTTCGACGCCGCCGTGACTCGCGAGGGCATTCACGCGCTGTGCCGTGGGGCGATTCAAACGGTGCCGATGCTGCGCCATGTGGGCATCAAGCGCGTTTGGGCCGGCTTGCGCCCTGGAACGCCCGATGAACTGCCGATCCTCGGTCCGGGCGGCGGACTGGACGGCTATTTCAACGCCACGGGCGGATTTCGCACCGGCATCGTCGCGTCGCCCTTGACCGGTCGCGTCGTGGCACAATGGGTCACCGGCGAAAATCCGTGTTGCGATCGGGAGGCGTTTTTGTCGGATCGATTCAACTCGTTGTATCCTACTTCATGCGGCCGACAATGAGACATTTTGCCACCAGAAAGTGGTGGCTGGTGGCAGAGCCTAAGCGATGCCCCGGCTCGATAGCGACCGGGGCATCGCTTAGGCTCTGCCCCAGCCACCGTGAATGTCTCATTCTCGACCGCGTGAAGTCAAGCGTACCGAGGGGTGGGCAACTACGCCGCTTCTCGCCGCGGCGGATCGGCCGGGGAGGTGGGAACGCGAGACGACTTGCCAAAGGGCAGAATCCTTTTCGTCCACGCCGAAATGCGATGACGACGCAACTCGCGATCGACGACCTTTTGTTCCGTGACCCAATTGAATTGGATCACTCGCCGCGAACCGACGAACGGTTTATGCCCGTGGAACGAGTTCTCGCCGCGTCGGAAACAGAGCAGCGTCCCTTCCCGCGGCGGCACCTCGACGATCACGTCGTCCAGGTCCGTTGCCGAACGCACCAGCCGAAGCCGCCCGCCCGAAGGCTCCCATTGCGGGTTCATGTAGATCAACACCGTAATGATCTTGCTCGTCGCATCGGTGTGGATGCGGCCGTCCTTGGTCGAGCAGTAACCGCGAACCGTGGTCATGGTCGGCCTACCTTCCAAACCGATGCCGAATTTTCGCTCGAACGCCGCTCGCGTCGCCGGAGCGTTCAATTCTTCGATCAATGCGCCAAATCCAGCCCCGTAGCGGACTTCGCTCAATGGGAAGCTCCCCGAGTGCTCGATTTTCGGAAAGTCCTCGTGGATCGCCGCCAACGCCGAAGGCCTGACAAAACCAGGCAGCACCAGGAATTCGAACGGCTCTCGCACCAGCGGGGCGGCATGAAAGGCCGCCCAATCCAAGATCGCCATGACCGTTCGCTCCTCTCGGTATCACCTGGGGGTTGGCAACGACTCTGCCGTCTTTTCGGCTTTTGACGCCGTCAAACTTGAGCCCATCTCGCCAGCTTCACAGCGAATTCTGGCGTACGGCCGGCATGGGCTGTAGAATGATCGCTGAAAGGCCGCGACGCACGCCGTTAGCGAAGTCACTCCCTGGATTCAGTTCATGCCTCTTCTGGACCATTTTCATCCGCCCGTCAGCGAACGACGCAGTTGGGAAGGCTTCCATGGCCTGTGGGCGGCCGCGCTCGTGGAAAAGCTCAACCGCGATATCCTCGCCGATGAGTTCTTCGCCGACATGCAAGTACATATGGGCAGCCAAGTCGAAGTTGATATCGCCACATTCGAGGAGCCGCGGGGAGCGCGTCCGCGGGGCGCCGTTGCGACGGCAACCTTGGAACCGGTTTGGTCGCCGCCCGCGACGAACCTGGTGCTGCCGACCGTGTTTCCCGACGACATCGAAGTCCAGATCTTCGCCACCGCCACCGGCGCCACCCTGGTTGCGGCGATCGAGTTAGTCAGCCCCGGCAATAAGGACCGTTCCACGGCGCGGCGGGCTTTCGCCGCGAAGTGCGTCAGCTACCTCACTCGCGGTATCGGCCTGGTCGTGGTGGACATCGTTACCAACCGATTGGCCAACCTGCACAATGAAATGATCGGGCTGCTCGGTTTTGGCGAGCCTTTCATGTTGCCGCCTTCGGCGACGACGTATGCGGTGGCCTATCGGCCATCGCGGCAAGCATCGGGGGATCAGATCGAGTTGTGGCCCTGGCCGCTGCCTCTGGGGCATGCATTGCCGGTGCTACCGTTAGCCCTTCGCAACGCCGCGACGGTATCACTCGATCTTGAAGAGACCTACACCGAGGCCTGCCACCGCAGCCGTTTGGAGTAGGCCCCGACTCCGGCGGCCCGCGAGGGCGACACGGACGTCCCCACCTCGAGTTCGTCAAGGGTGCGGGTGGATGTGCAGCTTTGGCCGCGCTTGCTGCAAGTCGGACAGGCCAGCCTCAGTGACCTCGGTCCCTTCGAGGTAGAGCGACTCCAAGGCATCCAGATCCTGGTCTTTCAAGTGCGCCAAGCCCGCGTCGGTGATGGGGGCGTTCTGCACGATCAGCGACCGCAGTTCAGGCCAGTGATCGACATGCGCCAAGGCATCGTCGCCGATTCGGCTTCGGCCAAAACGGAGCAACTCAAGCTGCCGCAAATCGCTCAGTTCGGCGAGGCCGGCGCCGGTCACGTCGGCGCCGGCCAGGTTGAGGATCTTGAGCCGCCTCAGGCCGGCCAGCGATTTCAAGCCGGCGTCGGTCACGGTCGTGTCGCCCAGAACCAGCTTTTCAAGACCAACGAGCTTCCGCAGGCGCGCAAGGCCCGCGTCGCCGACGCGCGTCTTTCGCAACGTCAACTCCCGCAAGTCAGTCAGATCCGCGAGCCGAGCCAGGTCGGCGTCGGTGACCAGTTCATCTTCGATGACGATCCGCCGCGAGTGGCCCGTGGCCACTTGCTGGACCTGTTCGGCAAACTCACCGGTTTGGCGCGATGTGCCTTCGAGGGGAACCTTCGTCGTCGGCGCGCAACCGAAAAACAGCAGGAAACCGGCGAACAGCGGGAAACCAGGGATCTTCATCATCGTTCAATGCCGAAGTCGCCGGCCATCCGCCGCCAAACCGTATGGATGTGGTTGGCGGGGTTGCCGGCGCCGTCGGGTTGCGTGTTGCAGAACTCGATCAGGAAGGTTGGCCCCTGCACGCGATAGTAGTGCCCGACGCCGGGGTGGTCGGCGCCGGCCCAGGCAAAATGGAGCTTTTCGATTCCCGCCGCGCGAATTTCAGCCTGCCGGGCCGCGCCCTCGTCGGCAAGCATGTTGTCCGTGTAGGCGGCAAGCAGGGTCCGCAGAATCGTGACTTGCTCCTCGGTCATCGCCGAGACCGGCAGACCTTCCGGCGGCGTGTCGGGGGCCTGGGGCTCGCCCGCCGCGCGGAGGTCGTTGGGCGCTTTTTCGGCGATCACCGCCCGGGCCCGCTGTTCGGCCGAAAGAGCATGCAGCAGCTTGAAGCCCAACTCTTCCTCATGGCGCAAGACGCGGGTGCCCTTGGGTGGACCGACGCCGACGTCGCTTTGCACCTCGGCGGGGTTGGCGCCATAGAAGGCGGGCGTGATCGACGCGAGCTTGCCCGCGTCCACCACGAAGTTGAGCGATAGGTGGTGCCCCTCGACGCTCCACCCCCAACGGCCGGCCGAGCCAGGCTCACCGAAAACCGTGAAGTAATACCGCTGCGGGTCACGGATCGGCTTGCCCGGCATCCCCTTCTCCAGCGCTCGCAGAATCTTCTCCAACTCCATGATCGTCGTTGCCTTCTGGTAGCCCAGCTTGCTCACGCCCGTTGCGAGCAGCGCATGAGCCAACTTACGCTGATCGGCGTTCATCTCCTTGATTTGCAACCCCTTGCGCTTGTCCTTCGGAATGAAGTGCCAGTCGAGCCGGGCCGGGTCGTCGAAGGCCATCGATGCCTGCGCCCGTTGTTCCGCCGACAACCCGGCCAGGAACTTTTCGGCCGACTGGGTCATGTCGGCCGCGGAAGGCCGATAGTTCAACGCGGCCATCGCGCCGCCGGAACCGAGCAGAATCAACGCGAAAATGATCAGCGGCTTACGAGTTGGCATGGTGGGGGGGTTCTCCTGTGGGGTGTGCGGGCTCAGATCACCTACGATAACCGGTCGGGAAGGATGTTGAAAGTGTGTTGCCCCCAGGCCCAGCACAGCGTATGGTAACGTATCCTAGTAGAATTGCGGGATGCTCGGCGTCGGCCGGGCTTTTTGTGATCTACGCCCAAGCGAAAACGAACCGTGAACACCGTCACTAAATCCTCCGCCGCCAAAGGGTTGCAATGCGGGGCCGATATCCTCGTGCAATCGCTGGTCAACCACGGCGTCGAGGTGATTTTCGCCTATCCGGGCGGCGCCAGCATGCCGCTGCACCAGTCGCTGACCAAATATAAGGGCCAGATCCGCACGATCTTGCCGCGTCACGAGCAGGGCGGGTCGTTCGCCGCCCAGGGCTATGCGCGCAGTACCGGCAGGCCCGGCGTGTGCATGGCCACCAGCGGGCCGGGAGCGACCAACCTGGTGACCGCCATCGCCGACGCCAAGCTCGACAGTATCCCGTTGATCGCCATCACCGGGCAGGTCAAGACGGCTGTGATCGGTACCGATGCCTTCCAGGAAACGCCGATTGTCGAAGTCTGCCGCGGCATCACCAAGCACCACTACCTGGTGACCGACGTCAACGATCTGACGCGGGTCGTCCGCGAGGCGTTTCACATCGCCACCACGGGGCGGCCGGGTCCGGTGCTGGTCGACCTGCCCAAGGACATTCAGCAAGATCAGACCGAGGCGGACTACGATGCGCCGATGAACCTGCCCGGCTACCGCGTCGAGGAGCACAAGGCGCGGCCCGAGCAGATCGCCCAGGTCGTGGCCGCCATCAAGCGGGCCAAGCGCCCGGTGATCTACGCCGGCGGCGGGGTCATCGCCGGCGGGGCCAGCGGCGAGCTGCGCGAGTTGGCCCGCAAGACGGGAATTCCCGTCACGATGACCTTGATGGGGCTGGGTTGCTACCCGAACGATGACCCGCTATCGCTCGACATGCTCGGCATGCACGGCAGCGTTTACGCCAACTACGCCGTCGACGAAGCCGACCTGCTGTTGGCTTTCGGCGTGCGTTTCGACGACCGGGTGACGGGCAAGGTCTCGGAGTTCGCCAAGCACGGCAAGATCGTCCACATCGACATCGACCCCTCGGAGATCAACAAGAACAAGGAAGCGCACATTCCGATCGTCAGCGACATCCGCTACGCTTTGGCCGCGTTGAACCGAACCGTCGAGCCGTCCGCTGAACTGGCGGAGTGGCACGAGCGGATCGAGCACTGGAAACGAACCGAGCCGTTCCGCTACGACCGCGACTTCGCCGGCATCCTGCCGCAGTTCGCGATCGGCGAGCTGTCGCGGTTGGTCGCCGACCGCGATGTGATCGTCTCGGTCGGGGTGGGGCAACACCAGATGTGGGCCGCCCAACACTTCCGCTTCCGAGAGCCGCGCACATGGATGTCGAGTTCCGGGCTGGGGACGATGGGCTTCGGACTGCCGGCGGCCATGGGCGCCAAGGCGGCTCATCCCGAAAGCCTGGTGATCGACATCGACGGCGACGGTAGTTTCCTGATGAACATCCAGGAACTGGCCACCTGCCATTGCGAGAAGCTGCCGGTCAAGGTGCTGTTGCTCAACAACCAGCACCTGGGAATGGTCGTGCAATGGGAAGACCGCTTTCACGCCGGCAACCGCGCCCACACCTACCTCGGGCCCATCGACAACCCGGAGGCGACCGGACAGGGCGACGGCATGGGTCCGGAGGTGCGTTATCCCGACTTCGTCACCATCGCCAAGGGTTTCGGCTGTGGTGGCAACCATGTGAAGGAGAAGGCGGAGTTGGCCGACGCCCTCTCGGAGATGATCGACTACGACGGCACCTACGTCCTCGACGTGCAGATACCGTATCAGGAGCATGTGCTTCCGATGATCCCCGCGGGCATGACGGTCAAGGATCTGATCAAATAACGCCTGTCAAACAGGTGGCTGACGAGTGGCTGACGAACATTCGTTTCCGGGGGTGGGGCCATTGGTTTGACTCACACCGCTCGCCCCTCTACCATTGCTAATAGGCGAAAGGTATCAGGCTGTATCAGGCTCCGGGCTTGAAGGCCCTTGATCCGCTGTTCCTGACGCCTAACGCCTTTTCCCACAGGTGGCCGCCGCCATGTGCTACCCTCGACGACACTCGCTTTTTATTCAACGACCCGCCTCAAGGCCAGGATGGGCGCCCGATCCCCATTCCGTAGTATCTGCTTCCGGACGCCGGGCGCGGCGTTTCCGCTGGGTTCTCGCGCTGGCGCTGGGCACGGTTTTGGCCGCGTCGCCTCCGGCCGCGCTGACCTCCCAGGAAGAGGGTTCCTCGGACTCATCGGAAGGCGACCTGACGCCTGAAGATAAGCTGCCGCCGGCCAAAGACCTTGTTTTGGAGACCAGCGACGGCGTGCGGATCGTCTGCACTTATTATCCGGGCGACGGCGCGCGAGGGCGCGATGCGGTGCCCGTCATCATGATACCAGGCGAAAAAGGAAGCCGGCACGACTTCCAATCGCTGGCGATCTTCCTGCAGCGGCGCCATCACGCGCTGATCGCGATGGATCTGCGAGGCCACGGCGACAGCACGAAAACCAACAACCCGAACATCAAGCTCGACGCCGAGAAGATGCCGAACCTCCATTACGAATTGATGAGCGCCGTGAGGATCAGCGACTTTGGCGTCAAGGGCGACGTGGAACAGGTCAAGAACTTCCTGTTGAAGGAACATGACGCCCAACGCTTGAACATCGAAAAACTCTGCCTGATCGGCGCCGACATGGGCTGCATCGTGGCCGTGAACTGGGCCACCTGGGACTGGGAGATCCCCAGCTCGGCCACCATCAAGCAGAGCCAACGTGTCAAAGCCATCGTGCTCCTCTCGCCGAAGGAGAGGCACAAGAGTTTGAAGATCGCCTACACCTTCAAGAGCGAGGCCATCCGCAAATGGATTTCGTTCTACATCGCCGTGGGCGCCGGCGACGAGGCCAGGTTGAAGGAAGCCGAGAAAATCGACAAGGCGCTCCATCGTGATCGACGGAATCCCGACAAGCCGGAAGACCGGACGCTGTTCTTCAACCGGAAGCTGCAAACTCGGCTGCAAGGCACGCAACTACTCGGCGAAAACCTGCACGTCGAGGAACAGATTGCCGAGTTCATCGACCTGCGGGTCGAGCAACTGCACATCGCGTGGACGGAGCGCAAGAAGCGGCTCCCAGCCCCCTAGCTCGATCCCGCACGTTGGTGGAGCTTGCAGGAGTAGTAGAGAATCCGCTTCTCGTAGTAGGGAAAGGCCAGCATCTGCATTTCAATGTTCATTGGTTCGGTGTCCCGTTTTGCGCCCGCTTGGAGGCGACGACCTCCCGGATGACGTCGTCGAGGGTGTGCCTCGGGCGGTAGTCGATCGTCAGCCGTAGCCGGGTGAGGTCCGGCACGCGGGCGCGGACATCCTCGAAGTCGGGCGAATAAGCGTCGGCGTAGCTCTGGAACTCGATGGCCAGGGAGGGATTCACCGCCGCCACCACGCGCCGGGCGAGTTCCAAAATACTCACCGGCTGGTCACTGCCGACGTTGAACACGCGGCCCAGGGCGGCCGGTGTGGCCATCAAATCCAAGACGGCCCGCACGACGTCGGCGACGTGGCCGAAACAGCGCACCTGCCGTCCGTCGTCGTGGACCACCAGCGGGCCGCCCGACAAGGCCGCGTCGACGAACCGCGGCAAGACCATGCCGAAACTGCCGGTCTGTCGCGGCCCGACGACGTTGAAGAACCGGGCGATGACCACTGGCAAGGCGTGTTCGCGCCAATGGGCGAGGGCGAGAAACTCGTCAATCGCTTTCGATACTCCGTACGACCAGCGGGCGCGGGTCGTGGGACCAAACACCAGGTCGTCTTCCTCCGTCCAGGTGGCCTTGGGATTCTTACCGTAGACTTCGCTGGTGCTGGCCAGGAAGAATTTCACGGGGCGACCCTGCTGGTGTTGCTTGCGCAGCTCGGCCAGGAGCAGTTCGGTGGGATAGACGTTGGTCTCGATCGTGCGGATCGGGTTCTGGGCGATGAGCCGCACGCCCACCGCGGCGGCCAGGTGATAAACCTCGTCCGCCACGGGCACCAGTCCGGCGACCAGCGCCTTGTCGGCCACCGACCCGGAAACGAATGAAAGCCGCGGGTGCCGGCGGATCGCGGCCAGGTTGTCGACGCTGCCCGTCGATTCGTCGTCGACCACGGTCACATGGTCGCCGCGCTCGATGAGCGCCTCGGCCAGATGGCTGCCGATGAAGCCCGCGCCGCCGGTGACTAATGAGTGGGTCACGGAAAAAGGAGAAAGTTAAAAGGAGAAAGCGGGAACGAGAAACGAGAAACGAGAAAGCGACTGCCCACTTTCTCCTTTCAACTTTCTCCTTCTGTTTCATACGGGCTGACTCGGTCGGTGCTCAGGCCGCCGGCCGCGGCCACGCGATTGATGGCGTTGAGGAAGGCCTTGGCGCTGGCTTCGACGCTGTCGGTCGAGACGCCCCGGCCGCGATAGGGCCGGCCGTGGTACTCGACTTCGACGGTCACCTCGGCCTGGGCGTCCTTGCCGACCGAGACGCTGTGGACTCGGAAATCTTTGCAGACCACCTCGATGCCGGTGATCTGCTCGATGGCCCAGAACAAGGCGTCGAAAGGCCCGTCGCCGCTGGTCACCTCGCGCGTCACTTCCTCGTCGCCGCGGGCCAGCGTGAGGGTTACGCTGGGGACCGTTCCGGTGGCGGTGGCGAGCCGGTAGTGGCGGATGGTCCAAAGGTCGGGCATGTCGCGGATTTCCTCGTCGATCAGGGCCGCGACGTCGGCGTCGTAGATCTCCTTTTTCTTGTCGGCCAGCGCCTTGAACTCGACGAACAGCGTCTGGAGTTGCTCGGCCGTGAGCGTGTAACCCAGGGCCTTGGCCCGGTCAGCCAACGCGGCGCGGCCGCTGTGTTTGCCAAGCACCAGGTCGGTCTTCGACAGGCCCACGTCCTCGGGCCGCATGATCTCGTAGGTCGAGCGTTCCTTGAGCATGCCATCCTGGTGAATGCCCGCCTCGTGGGCGAAGGCGTTGCGCCCGACGATCGCCTTGTTCCGCTGCACCTGGATGCCGGTGATGTTGGCCACCAGCCGGCTGGTGGGAACGAGCCGTTGGGTGACGATGCCGGTTGTGGCGTGGTAGTGGTCGTGGCGCGTGCGCAGCGCCATGACGACTTCTTCGAGCGAGCAGTTGCCCGCCCGCTCGCCGATGCCGTTGATCGTACACTCGATCTGTCCGGCGCCGTTCTCGACCGCGGCCAGGCTGTTGGCGACGGCCAGGCCGAGGTCGTTGTGGCAATGGATGCTGATCACGGCCCGGTCGATGTTCGCTACGCGCTCGCGGAGCGTGTGGATGACTCCGCCCATGTGCGAAGGCGTGGCGTAGCCGACCGTATCGGGGATATTGACGGTCGTGGCCCCGGCGCCGATGGCCGCTTCGACGACCTCGCAGAGGAAGTCAGGTTCGGTGCGGGCGGCGTCCTCGGGCGAGAACTCGACGTCGCCGCAATAGCCCGCCGCGCGGCGCACGCCCGCCACCGCCCGCTGGATGATCTCCCGCTTGTCCATCTTCAGCTTGAACTCGCGATGGATGGCGCTGGTGGCCAAAAAGACGTGAATGCGCGGACGTTCGGCGTGCTTCAGCGCCTCCCAGGCGCGGTCGATGTCCTGCTCGTTCGAGCGTGCCAGGCCGCAGATGGTCGAGCCACGGATCGACTGGGCGATTTGCGAAACGGCCTCGAAATCGCCTTGCGAGGCGATGGGAAATCCGGCTTCGATGACGTCGCACCCCAAGGCGACGAGCGCCTGGGCGATTTCGAGTTTTTCGGTGATGTTCATGCTCGCGCCGGGCGATTGCTCTCCGTCGCGGAGCGTGGTGTCGAAGATCGTGATGCGTTTTGATTCGGGCATGGCAAACCGCTCGCTGTTGGAAACCATAAAAAAACCCCAAGGCCGGCGGGCCTCGGGGTTTCGTGTTTTCGCGTCTTGTGGGGGAAGACGATGCGTTTGCGAACCCTAGGGCCTGCGCTGGAGAAGCGCCCATGGCAACAGCGGCAGTCGGGTCGCCAAGCTCACGTCGTATTTCCTCACCAATGGTTCCGAGGCGGGTTTACCTCGGCCCATTGAATTTAGTCGGTGGAATCAACGCGGTCAAGTGGCCATGATCGAAGCGTACGTTGATTCGGGTCTCCCCCTTGACGAATTGCTCGCCGACCCGGACGAGTTGGATGCGCTCGCGGCGGACTTCAATCAGCGAACCCCAATCCAGCGGACCCCCGAGAGGTTGGCGACTGAGTTGGTCGCCCTTCGCAAACGCGCCAGTCCGCCAGTCTTGCCACGTCGTCGCAAATCACGCCGCTCCGGCTAGCGCGGATTATTCATGGTCCGGGGAGGAACGCGCGCACTGTGCTGTAGCGGAATTCGCAAGAATTCCGGCGTAACTCGTGTCCACGGCCTGACTTCTTGCGAAGCCAGCTACGGGACCATGAATAATCCGGGCTAGCTTGGGACAATTCTCCTCTGATCTCGATGCCGACGAGTATTGAGTGAAACGGGGTTTTCGAGTACCTTTTGGCCCGCGCTCAACCGAATGGCCGGCCGGCGGACCACGCTTCGGCGGGAGCCTACTCTCCTCGCTCCGCAATCGCATGGATTACGAAGTACAACGCCGCACCCGGCATTGCGTCGCCAGCGGGCGACCCTTGAACGAAGGAGAAGAATTCTATTCGGCGCTCGTGGCCGAAGGGGCCGAGGTTCGGCGCTACGACTACGCGATCGAGGCTTGGCAGGGCGCGCCCGCCGCGGCGATCGGCTGGTGGAAATCGCGCATGCCCAGCCGCGAGGCGAAGAAAACACAACTGGCGCCCGGCGAAGTGTTGTTGCAATTGTTCACCGAGTTGGAGGGTGCCGCGGAGAAACAGGACATGCGTTACGTCTTGGCGCTGCTTCTGGTCCGCCGGCGCGTATTGCGATTGGAGGAAACGGAACACGACGAGACCGGGAACGAAGTCCTCTCGCTTTATTCGCCGCGCGACGAAGCGGTGCATCGCGTGACCGTGGTCATGCCCGGCAAAGAGCGCACCGTCCAGATTCAGCAAGAGCTTGAGGGATTGTTGTTCGCGGGAGCCTCGTAGTGAGTCGTTGGAGGTAACCCCTAACCCCTAACCCCTAATCTCCCTCTCGCGGGCCGAACGGATCAACCTCATTGGGAGCGAACACCGTGGTCAAACCGCCGCGCCTGTACCTGCTGTTGCTCGTGATGCTGACGTCGGCCAGCGGAGCGAATTGCCCGCAGTTCCTCCAGCAATACGCGCCGGCGACGCCGCGCGTGTTGCCTGACCAGCCGACGTTGTCCGACGTCATCGCCGCCGTCAACGCGAACACCGCCAAGGTGCAATCGCTCTCGACGCGCGACGCCTCGCTCAGCGTGCCGATGTTGCCCTCGCTGCGCGCGGAACTGCACCTCGACCGGCCGCGGCGGTTCCGGCTGCTGGCCGATACGCGCATCACCGGACCTGAGGTCGACTTGGGGAGCAACGACGAACTGTTCTGGTTCTGGGTCAAGCGTTCGCCGCAAGCGGCCATCTTTTTCTGTCGCCACGATCAGTATTACCACAGCGCCGCCCAAAGCGTGCTGCCGGTCGAACCCGAGTGGCTGATCGACTCGTTGGGGTTGGTGACCTTCGACCCCAATCTGCCGCACCGCGGGCCGGAACCGGTGGGCGGCGGCAGGTTGCGGATCGAGACGCCCCTGGCGACGCCCAACGGGCCGATGACGCGTGTCATACTCGTCGATTCCTCCGGCGGCTTCGTGGTCGAACAGCACCTCTACGACGCGCGCCGTCAGCTCGTGGCCAGCGCGCTGTCCAGCCAGCACTCGCGACATCCGGAAACGGGCGCCGTGTTGCCCGCCCGGATCGAAATCCAGACGCCGGCCACGGCTCAAGCGGCGGCCTTCTCGATGCGGATCGATCTGCGAAACCTGGTCGTCAACCAGCTTCCGCCGAACGCGGCCCAGCTTTGGACGCTGCCCAGCCTTCCGGGCTTCACGCCCATCGACCTGGCCGATCCCAATGTTCGTCTGGTCGAACCCACCGCGAGCGCGCCTGCCTTCGCGCCGCGGCGACGGTAATCGCGCTTACGTCGGACCCGTTTTGCAACTCGGATGTCATCCCGCACGGCGCGCGTCACGGAACCGTCGTAGCGCTTCTGGCGGCTGAATCAGACCTCGTCGCTCGGCGCGGGTCAGAGCGTGCGCCACCTCGACGGGAAACGTATCGGGTGCGAGGATCTCATGAATCTCTCTATCGAATTCCTCTTGGAGGGCGATGGCCTTCTCCGAATCACTCTCGGGCAGCACCCATTTCAACGCGACGCTGGCGTCCAGAACGTACTTCATTGATTCCTCGCATCGCGAACGAGATCGACCGCGACTTCCACGGTCCCGATCTTTTGGCGCAACTCCTCCCGCATTCGGTTCATTTCGTCGCGCGCTTGGCGCATCTCCTCGGGCTCGCGCACGCCTTTTACGGCTCGCGCCAGCGTTTCCTGAAGTTCGTAGACCAGGTCGGTTGGGGCATCGGTACTCATAAGTTCATTTTCGGGTGGTTCGTCTGGCGAGTCAAGCGTGCTTGGGTCAAGGCCCCCGCGACATCAGTGCTCTGGTGCAATCGAAGAATTGCTGACTGAAGTGGACCCGATCGAATTGCCACGGACCTTGAACCGCCCTAAGGGCCCTGCGCAGCTAACTTTGCGCATTTTCGTAAGGCTCTTCTGGGAAATAACTTACAGAGATTTTCTTGCGTTTCGCCGCCGCGACGATTATATTACCGCCAGTGTGGTACATTCGCGGACGTACCGTTCAGCCAGTCGAGCCAGGCGAAGGGTATTGAAAGTTGGGTGTCGACGCTAGTCGCCGAGGCGTGCAGAGGTTTGCGCAGTGGAAATTACGATGCACGACCTGACCCGCGAACTGTGGCTGAAGAACGACTCGAAAATCGTGCTGTTGGTGGCCGACGGCCTGGGTGGCTTGCCTCTGGAACCGGGCGGGCTGACCGAACTCGAAACGGCCCGCACCCCCCACCTCGACGCCCTGGCCAAGCGCGGCGTGTCGGGCGGCAGCATTCCGGTGAAGCCGGGCATCACGCCCGGCAGCGGACCGGGACACCTGGGGCTGTTCGGCTATGACCCGCTGAAGTACCAAATCGGACGGGGCGCCCTGGAAGCGACCGGCATTGGTTTTGAACTGGGGCAGCACGACGTCGCCTGCCGCGGCAACTACTGCGCGCTCGACGGCGAGGGGCGGATCAGCGACCGCCGCGCCGGGCGGATTTCAAGCGAGGAAAGCGCTCCCTTGGCCAGGCTCCTGGCGCAGGTGGCCATCGCCGGAGTCGAGGTGTTCGTCGAACCGGTCAAGGAGCACCGCTTCGTTGTCGTGTTCCGCGCGGCGGGGCTGGGCGACCACGTACACGATACCGATCCGCAAAAGACCGGCGTCCCGCCCTTGGATCCACGGCCGGCCGATCCGGCCGACACGGCCGGCGCGAAGACCGCCGAGATCGCTCGCGAGTTCGTGGCCCAGGCGCGGAAGCTGCTGGCTGGCCAGCCGAAGGCCAACGGCCTGACTTTGCGCGGATTCTCGGCCCGACCGCACCTGCCGAGCTACGAGGAAGTCTACGGGCTGCGCGCGGCGGCGATCGCCGTTTACCCCATGTACAAGGGGCTGGCTCGGCTGGTGGGCATGGAGTTGGTCGGCAAGGCACGGACGCTCAGCGAGCAAATCGACGTGCTCGAACAACGCTGGAACGATTACGACTTCTTCTTCATCCACTTCAAGTATACCGACAGCACGGGTGAGGACGGCAACTTTCAGGCCAAGGTGGCCCGCATCGAGGAGTTCGACGCGGTCCTACCGCGGATCGCGGCGCTGGAGCCGGCCGTGCTGATCGTGACGGGCGACCACAGCACGCCGAGCCTGTTGAAGAGCCACAGTTGGCACCCGGTGCCGACCCTGTTGGTATCGGCGTGCTGCCGGAGCGACGAGTGCCAGGCCTTTGGCGAGCGCGACGCCGTGCGCGGCGGGCTTGGGCAATTCGAGGCCAAGTACCTGATGCCGTTGGCGTTGGCCAACGCAGGACGGCTGGGGAAATTCGGCGCGTAGCGTGGGACACGATCGCGCAGCGGTCACCGGCCCACCATCCTCCTGCTCGGATGTCGTTCGCCTTCGAGCTTCATGTATCGTGGCTCACGCTCGTGCCAAAATGACGCCCAACCGAACCGCCAAAAGGCCAAGCAACACGCTGGCGAGCACATAGCCGGTCCCTGCCAGTCGTTCGCCGTCGCGAATCAGGCCGTGCGTTTCCCATTCGAACGTCGAAAAGGTCGTATAGGTTCCGATCAAACCGACGGCGACCAACAGTCGCAGGTCGTCGGGCCGAAGCCAGGGGTGCTCGCTGAGCGACATCCGGTCGGCCAGCACGGTCGAGAACCAACCGAGGAACAGGCTGCCCGTGATGTTGATGATGAAGGTTCCATAGGGCAGCGCGGTGCCGAATAGTCGGGCCGCGCCGATGCCGACTCCCCAGCGAAGCAGTCCGCCGCAGGCCGATCCGATGGCCACCAAGGCAATCTGAAAAAGTAGTCGCACGAATCGTTCTCCACTCGGGATCTTTCACTTGCGGGAAACACGCGCGTGGAGTTGGTGGGCGGTGCCCACCCTACGGGTTCAACGCCTTGCGGAAGCGTTGCCGCAAGTCGCGCACGCGCTCCTGCGTCCACCAGGAATCGAAGCGCCGGCGGCTCTTGCGCAAGGCGGCCCGCTCGACGGCGACCCATTCGGCCAGCGGAGCGGCCAGAAGCGGATCGTCCCAGTCGTCGATCCAGCGCTCGAAATGCGACAGCGCCGTGGCATGATCGTTGATCGCCCCCAGGTATTCCTGCGCCTGTTCGACCAGCGGGTAAAGTTCGTCGCGGAACGAAGCATCGAAGGCCGAGGTGAATAGCTCCATCGCGTAGCGCAGGTGCTTGCCCAGCAAGCGCAGCGCGTGAAGTCGCTTGACGTCGGACAGGTCGCCCCTCGCGGCGGTGAAGAACTCGTCCACCGCCGCTTGCAGTTGACGGTGGGCGACCGAAGGCAAATCGGGTTCTTCACTCTTGCGGCCCGGACCTCGCCAACGGAGCCTGGTCAACAACTGGTCGACCTGCCTCTCGAACTCGCGTCGTTGGCAGCGGCGGTGGATCTGTTCCAGTTCGGGCTGAAGTTCGCGGCGCTGGGCGCGCACCCGCGCCAGCAGCGCCGCGCGGGCAGGATGATTCCGCGCCGCCGCCCACGGGGCGAGCCGTTCGAGCAGTACGTCGTAGTCGCGAGCGCCGGCCGCCGCCCGGCGGATACGCCGCAATTGCCGCTTCAGCCGCGGCGCGCGGCGCGCAGGCAGCCAGTCGCGGAAGGCATGCAAGGCGGCCTTGGCCCGCCGCGTTCCGACGCGCAGGTTGTGAACGTACTCGGGGTCGTCGCTGCTCTCGTGAACGGCCAGCGTCAGGTAGTGCCAGACCGCGTTCAGCCTCGCCCACAGCGCTTGGTGGGCCAGGTCGCCGACACGGACGTCGGTCGAGGCGACGTGAATCCATTTACTCCGTCGTAGCACCCGGCGGTTTCTCCAGTTGTCTTGCCACCGACGATTAGCAGGCTACCCCAAGCGGCGGACGGTTGCAAAGGGGTCAAGGGGCGTAAATGCTCCGCCCGCCGTCCACCGGCAGGCAGACGCCGGTCACGAAGTCGTTGCGCAACAGGAATAACACCGCGTCGGCCACATTTTGCGGGCTTCCCTGGCGCTTGACCAGCGTGGCCTCGATCGCCGAGTTTCGCTCCGCCTCCGGCAGGCTTTCGGGCAGCATCGCGGGGCCAGGCAGCACCGCGTTGACCCGTACCCGAGGGTTACGGCTGGCCAACTCAACGGCCAGATTGCGTGTGAGCGTCGGGATGGCGCCCTTGGAGGGGAAATAGGCCGCGTAATTCAAGTAGGGCCGCGCGATGGCCCAGTCGCCCATGTTGACGATGGCGCCGCCGCCGGCTTGTTTGACCATTTGCAGCCCGACGTGCTGGCAACAGAGAAACGTCGCCAGCGTGTTGACCTCGAAGTGTCGTCGCACATCGTCGGCCGTGACCTGTTCGAGCGGTTTGCTCAGCCAGACCGCGGCGCAATTGACCAGGGCGTCGATGCGGCCGAAGGCGGCCGTCGCCCGGCGGACCATCTCGACCAGCTTGGCCTCATGGGTCAGATCGCACGAAACGACGGCCGCGGCCGCGCCCTGTGCCTCGAGTTCATGGGCCGTCGCCTCGGCGTCGCCGAGCGAACGATGGGCGTGCAGCACCACGCGATAGCCCGCCCCGGCCAGAGTTCGCGCCACGCAATTGCCGATGCGCGGCGCCCCGCTGCCGGTGATCAGGCCGACGGGCCGGTCGTCGCCGGGTTGTGAGTTCGAATGTTCGAGTGGAACCATTGTGGTGGAAAGGCCAAGCTACTTTTTTTCCTCGGCGAAATCGGCCGCGAACGCGCGGGCATTCAATTCCTCGCCGGTCGCGAACTTCGTCAACTCGTTCCAGGTCTTCGTGCGGCCGGGGGCGAAAACCCGCTCGCGCATGAATTTTCCCACGTCCTTGCGGCCCACGTAGGAGGCCGTCCGCCCTTCGGTTTTCAACACGTCGCGGGCGATCGTGGCATGCACCTGGCAGGCGAAGAGTTCCCCCAGCATATAGTTGTGGTAATAGGCCGGCGCGATGACGATGTGGATCTTGCTGCCGTAGTCGGGGGCGCCGCGATCCTCGGGCCGCTGCAGAAGCTGGTACTTCTCCACCAGATCCCACCAGACGTCGTTCAGATTCTGGTCGGGGTCGCGGTACAACTCCTTCTCGAACCGCAACATCACCTGGCACCAGCGGGAAAAGATCAAGAGCCGGTTGCGGCGCATCTTCGCCCCCGCCGCGTTGAACGCCTTCGGGTCGGACACGTCGACACCCATCTCCCGCAGCCAGTCGGCGCTTTTGGAAAAGCGCTCGAACATCATCGCCACACCCTCGGTCGCGAGGATGTGCGCCTCGCAGCGCACGGCATAGGGAAGCGCGCGCGGGATGTTCTTGCTGCTGTAGGCCGCGTGGCCCAACTCGTGCAGCATGGTGCTCATCCACTGCTCATCGGGCACCACGTTGGCCAGCACGCGGACGTCCCCCTCGCGGTCGATGTCGGTGCAAAAGGCGTGCGGGTTCTTGCCGGGTTTCTCGAAAAGGTCGCTGCGCTGGAGCACGTCGTCGATCGGCAACCCGATCCCCGCATAGAACTTCTCGCACAACTCGATCACATCGACCTTGGCGTACTCGGCGTCGAGGCTCGTCTCGAAGACGGCCGGCGATTCCTGGAAGAACGGGTCGTGGTAGTGCCAGGGACGAAGCTCGTCGACCGGAATGCCGCAGTTCTCGGCCAACTTCGCGTCGATCTCGCGCTTGGCCGCGCGGAACGGCTCGCGCGTCAGTTCGTCAAGCTGATCGAACAGACTCAGGACTTGCGCCTGGTTCTGTTCGTTCAGTTCGAGCTGCATGGCGTGATAATCGGCGAAGCCGAGCTGCCGCGCCGCCTGGTTGCGCATTGCGACAAGGGTTCGCAGATCCTGCTCGACCACCTGGCCGACCCGCTTGCTGGCCTCCCAGACGGCACGCCGCTCGTCGGAATCGCGCGACTGCTTGAGCACCTTCTTCACGGCGCTATCGGCCAGTTCCTCGCCTCCCACGTTGGCCCGGAACACGTTGAATTGCTTCTCGATGCCGTTGGCGCGGGCGACCATCTGCCGCAGGAGTTCGTGATCGACCTGCTTGGGCACGGCCTGCAAGTAGAGGATGCGGATCTGGCGGGCCAGCAGCGGGTCGGCCAGTTTCGCCGCGTCGCACCGCTTGAGCCGCGCAAAGCGATCGCGGTCGGCCAGCGCCTGGTCGAGCTGATTCTCGGCCTCCTGCTTGAGGCGGTAGGCCTCGTCGGAGCCGCTGACGTTGGCGTCCCACCAGCGGCGGCCGGTTTCGATCTCCAGCGGGCGGAAGTCGCGTTCGTACTCGGCGACAAGTTGCTTGGCCGTCGCTTCGATCTCCGCGGCCTGACCTGAATTCAAAGAGGCGGACATCGCCAAGGCGAACATGAGCGTGACTCCCAATCGCAATGAGACGGACGGCATTTGAGCGAATCTCCCTCGACGGTAGGGTGGGCACCGCCCACCAACGCAACGGATGTGGGCGGCTCCTTCAAAGCCCGGCGGACATTGTGCCCTGTCGGCGACAAGTTTTCAACCTGCCGGGAGACGAAGTCATCAAATTGCAGGTCTAGGCGCCGTGTGGGGTGCAACCCGGCGGCGCGCTTGCTATACTACACGCGGTCGAGAATGAGACATTCATGGTGGCTGGGGCGGAGCCTAAGCGATGCCCCGGTCGCTTTCTAGCCGGGGCATCGCTTAGGCTCTGCCACCAGCCACCGCTTTCTCGCGGCAAAATATCTCATTGTCGGCCGCGTGAATTACATCATGGAGGCCCACGGCAAGGCAGCCGGTGGTATTCGCTGAAAACGAGGTGCGTGACGATGACAATGCTTCGGATCACGGGCGGCAAGGTCTACGACCCGGCCAACGGAATCGACGGCGTGGTGCGGGAAGTCTGTATTTCCGACGGCCGTATCGCCGCAACCGTCGACGGAGGCCGCACGATCGACGCGACGGGTATGTTGGTCTTTCCCGGCGGGGTCGATATCCATACGCACATCGCCGGCGCCGCCATCAATTTCGCCCGCGCCATGACCCCCGAAGATCACCGCCGCGCCCACCCTTTTCTGCACACGCCGCTCAAGCGCGCGGGGGTCGGCGGAGCGACGCCAAGCACGTTTGCCACCGGATACCTCTACGCCGGCATGGGCTGGACCACGGTCTTCGAGGCGGCCGTGCCGGTGCTCACCGCCAAGCACACCCACGAAGAGCTCCGCGACACTCCGATTGTCGACAAGGGCTGCTGCGTCTTGATGGCCAACAATGAGATCCTGCTGGACCTGCTGGAGGCCGGCGAGATGGAGCGCGCCAAAAACCTGGTGGCCTGGTACATCTGGGCCTCCAAGTGCTACGGCGTCAAGGCGGTCAACCCCGGTGGCGTCGCGGCCTGGAAGTGGGGCAAAGACGCCAAGACGCTGGCCGGGTCCGTGGAAGGCTACGACAAGGTGACGCCGGCGAAAATCATCTCCAGCCTGGCCCAGATCGTGGACGACCTCGGCTTGCCGCACCCGCTGCACCTGCACTGCAACAATCTTGGCGCGCCGGGCAACATCAGCACCACGCTGGAGACGATGAAGGTTCTGGAGGGAAACCGGGCTCACATGGCGCACTTGCAGTACCACGCCTACGGTGGCGACGACTGGCACACGATCCGCTCCGAGGCGCCCGCGATCGCCGAGTATTTCAACGCCCATCCCAATCTCACCGCCGACGCCGGCGCGATTCTGTTCGGCGACACCGTGACGATCACCGCCGACGGTCCCTGGCAGCACCTGCTCTACAAGCTCACCGGGCGAAAATGGGGAAATCTCGACGTCGAGAACGAAACCGGCTGCGGGATCGTCCCCTATGTGTACAAGGCCAGCAACCTGGTCAACGCCGTGCAGTGGGCCGTGGGACTCGAACTGCTGCTACTCATCGACGACCCCTGGCGGATCTTCTTGACCACCGACCATCCCAACGGAGGTTCCTTCTGGCGGTATCCCGAAATCATCCGGCTGTTGATGGACGTCGATCACCGCCGCGAGCGCCTGGCCAAGCTACCGCCCAAGGCCCGCGAGCGAACCGTCCTGGCCGACCTGGACCGGCAATACACGTTGTCCGAAATCGCCATCATTATTTCGGCCGGGCCGGCGCGGGCCCTGGGGTTGTCGCAAAAAGGCCATCTCGGCGTGGGGGCCGATGCCGACGTCGTCATTTACGATCACGACCCGGACGCGGCGCGTATGTTCGGCTCGCCGCGTTATTGCATCAAGAGCGGCCAGATCGTGCTCGAGGACGGCGAGATCCGCGAGACGCCGCAAGGCCGGGCGTTCATCGTTCAGCCCGGCTACGACGAAGGCATCGAGGAATTCCTGCGGCCCTTGTTTCAGCAGTATTACACCATGTCGTTCGACAACTACCCGGTGGAGTTGGAGCGCATCGCGCGACCGGAGCTGCGCCCCTGCCTATGATCACGCTGACCCTCAAAGAACAGCCCGTCGTGCCGCTTGAGGCCGAGGTCATCTCGCCCGACGCGCTCGGCGCGCTGGCAAGCGACGAGCTCCGCGCCCAGAAGGTGTTCTTGGGCAAGCGGCAATACCGCCTGGATGAATTCTTCGAGGTCGAAGGCGCCGGGGGCGACGAACTGGAGATCCGGGGCGATGCGCGGCAGGTCAAATGGATCGGCCGCGGCATGACCCGCGGCCGTATCAAAATCGCGGGAAACGTCGGCATGCACCTGGGCGCCTATATGCGGGGCGGAACCATCGAGGTCCAGGGCAACGCCGCCGACTGGGCCGGCGGCGAGATGTCCGGCGGCCTGATCCGAATCCGCGGCAACGCCGGCGGACAAGCCGGAGCGGCCTATCGCGGAAGCCTTTCGGGAATGCGAGGCGGGACCATCCTCATCGAAGGCGCGGCCGGCATGGAAATCGGCATGCGCATGAAACGGGGGATCATCGCCGTGGGAGGCGCGGTTCGCGACTTCGCCGGCTTGCAAATGAAGGGGGGCAGCATTTTCCTGTTGGGAGGGGCCGAGATTCGCACCGGCGCCTGGATGTCGCGCGGCACGATCGTCTGTCTGAAGCCGGTGCAACTCTTGCCCACGTTCGCCTATGCCTGTGATTGCAACCCCACGTTTTTGAGCCTGTATGCGCGGCACCTGGGGACGCTGGGAATTTCGGTCCCTCATAAGACCCAGGACGGCGCCTATCAACGCTATTCGGGCGACGCTTCGGTGCCGGGCAAAGGCGAAATCCTCGTTTGGCAGCCGCGGCCGTAGCCTTTGGGTGGATCGTTGCTAATAATCGCCTGCCACCACGTCGTTCAGATCGCGACTGCCCAAATGCCACCAGGTGAGGAGATTGATCTGCTCTGACATGAATTGAACGTGGCCGTCGCAAAACAGGGAGTTGACGCCGCCGGGGTGGTAGCTGTGGGGGGCGATGTTGTGACTCAAAACATTCCAGGACGCGGGCGTGTAATTGCTCTGCGGCAGGCCACCGCGGCAGTCGATCCCCGGATCGTTCGGCGGCCGGATGTGATTGTACATCGAGTGGCCCGGCGCGCCAAAAATCCACAAGCTGCCGCGAGTCTGCATGATGATGTTGCCGGGCTGGCAATCGGCCGGGTAATTCAGAAGCGCTGGACCGCTGCTGGCGTTGTTGTTGCCGGTGGTGAGCACGAAGCCTTGCGTCGGTCCTCCGGTCCAATGCGGTGGGGTCTGCCCGTCGTCGCCCATGCCGGAAATCGAAAACGTGTTCTCGCTGTTGCAGATGGTCTGGCTGCTGCCGTCGCGAATATCGGCCAGGCGGACGTTCGAGTTCTCGAAGAAGATGCCCGTCACCCGCACGCCCCAGGGGTTCAACGGCGAAACCGGGAACGTCGTGCCCGTGTTCATCGGGTAGCTGTGGATCTCGCCGGGGTGCTCGCCGCCGCCCTGCATGATGTGGTGCGAATCGCTCGGACAGAGCAAGTTCGCCATCCGCGCCGCCCGCGCCGCCGCGTTGACGTCGCCGAACATCGGGTCGGTTGCTTCCGGGTTGGCGTTGAAATTGATTAGTTGCCATACTGGCATGGCTTCCATGTAAGGCAACAGGAAGGCGTGGGCCGAAAAACAGCGGCCCTGGTTGGCGATGGTCGTGCAGACCAGCCGGCCGGGCGGAAAGGTGTTGAAGGTACCGTGGTAGTTCTGCATCGCGATCCCGATTTGCTTGAGGTGGTTCGTGCATTCCGTGCGGTGGGCCGACTCGCGCGCCGCCTGCACGGCGGGCAACAAGAGCGCGACCAGAATGCCGATGATCGCGATCACGACCAGGAGTTCGACCAAGGTGAAGCCGCGTCGTCCGTTGTGGCAAGGCATGTTGCACTCCTTTGAAAACGATCGTTGTCTTTGTCAGGATCATAACATAGAATGGCAGGATTATGGCAAACGCTCAACCGCTCGTCAACGGTGTCAAGCTCTTGCGGACCCAGCGCGGCTGGACCCAGGCGCAATTGGCCGAGCGGGCGGGAATCTCCCGCACGGCGGTGACGGCGATCGAAGGGAACCTGCTCGTCCCTTCGGTGGCCGCCGCGCTGGCCCTGGCCGAAGCGCTGGAAACCAGCGTCGAGGCCGTCTTCGGTCGGCCGCCCACCCCGGCGAAATCGACCGTCTGGGCCAAGGAGCCTGCGCACCCGAATAGCCCGTACTGGCACGCCGAAGTGGCCGGACGGAGCGTGCTCTATCCCGCCGAGGTCACGCCGATGAGCGCACTCTTGCCCGACGGCGTGGCCGCCACCGGCGGCACGTTGCCGGAGGGTTCCACGATGGCCGGCGAGACGCTGGTCATCGCTTGTTGTGATCCGGCGGCGGGGATCCTGGCCAGCTTGTTCGGCCGCGGCGGCGGGCTACGCCTGCTGGTGCTGCCCAGGTCGGGCCGTCAGGCTATCGATCTACTCAAGCGCGGGCTGGTCCACATGGCGGGGCTGCATTTCTCCACCAGCGACGAACCGGGACGCAACGCCGAAATGGTCCGTGACCAGTTGGGCGACGGCTACCAACTGCTGCGAATGGCCCGCTGGCAGGAAGGGATCGCCGTGTCGCCGGCACGCAAGCTCCGTTCGATTCGAGAGGCTTTGCGGTCGAAGCTGACTTGGATCGGGCGGGAACCCGGTTCCGGCGCCCGGCAGTGCCTCGACCGGCTCTTTGAAAGCCGTCGCGGTCCTCGCCGTGTCGCCCATCATCATCGGGGCGTCGCCGAAGCGGTGCAGGCGGGATGGGCCGACGCCGGCGTGTGCGTCCGGCTCGTGAGCGAGGAGGCCGGACTCGATTTCCTCCCAGTCCAGGAGGAAGCCTACGACGTGTGCTTTCCGACCGCCATGATGAATGACCGGCGAGTTCAGGCGTTCCTCGCAGTCGTGCGGTCGCGGGCGTATGGCCAGTTGCTCGGCGTTCTGCCGGGCTACGACACATCGGAAACCGGGAGCCTGGAGGCCGTCAATTGATCATTCAATCTCGTTGACGACGAAGCGCGGATCCCGCGGCACGAGCCGCTGCAACGTGCCATCGACGAGGAAATCAAGATCCTCCAGGACAATGGCCCCGATCAGCGCGGTGCGGCGCTTGGGCTCGACGATGGCCGTGAAAACTCCGTCACGGCCTAGGAGCCGCACATGGACGCCACTGGCCGCCTCGCGAGTCGCCGATTCCTGATTGGCGTAGGTAACCTTCACCTCGCCCATCGACGGCAATCCCAATTGCTTGACGACCTGTTCCGGCAAGACGAGCCGAGTCGCCCCCGGGTCGACCACGCCCAAGATGGTCATCCGGCGCACTTTCTCCGCCGCCAATAATCCCTGTTGCGCGTTGATGAGATGATCTTATCCTGAGGAAACTGGATCGGCAACCGCGCAATCGCATGGACAAACTACAATGGATCCAGCTTGCCAACCAACGTCACGGGGCGCCGGGCAAGCCGATGGCATGGCCAATCGACCGTCAACGATCGACATGTGCCCGTTGAAGCGTCTCGCGTGCTTGGGTATGATTGGCCGATGGAGTGCGGCGTCATTTTGTCGGTTCGCCGCCATTGCCCCACGGTCACAGAGCGAAGCAATGCCAACCGAACAAGACATTCGTGCCTACGCACGATCGCTACCGAGAATTTATCAAGAGATCCTATCGGCTTTTCCAAACATCGAGCCGAATCGGAAAGCGGGTTACGGATTAGCCTTTCAGACCATTTCGGCGGATTTCGAAGAACGGGGGGTTGGTATTTCGCTGGGAGAGGTGATCAAGGCGTGCGACCAACTCGCCCAACACAGCCTGATTGAAATCAAGCACAAGATTTTCGCGCATCCGACGGAGTACGGCGAACAAGTCATTGAGGCAATCACAGGGGGCCAGACCGCGACGTGTGAGGTTCCCGTCTTGCCATCGCCGCCCTCCTAGAGCGTTCGCCGATGCTCTGGCAAATCCAATACTTTCAATCATTTATACTTCGAGAGGCGCAGCGAGGGCTGGACAACGCGACCTGGCTCCAACAAGATTCCAAAGCTCGCCGACGCTTGGGCGAGCGTCAAGGCTTGCTCGAGCGGATAACGGCCCTCCATCCCGCTTTGCTCCCCATGCTCCCCACATAAACCTTCCGCTCTCTGTTCGCCATCGGCTAGACTGGGATTCGGTTCACCTTCCTTACCAAAGGCTATTCCGATGCCGATCACCAAGCACGACAGCCCTGGAACCAACTACGGCGTCCAAGCCAGCGAGCGGATTTCGCCGAACTCGCGTGGTAGCTTCTCCCACCGGTCGCCGCCGTCGGGCGAGTGATAGACTTGGCCGCTGACGCTGTAGGCATAGACCCGCTCAGGGGCGGCCGGATGGAAGGCGAAATCCCAGATGGTCGAATTGGGGATCGCGGGCAAAGCGAGCCGCTTCCAGGCAAGGCCGCCGTCGTCACTGCGCCAGGCGGCCCCCGTGCCGCCGGGCGGCCCATCGCCGTTGCCCAGAAACAGCGTTTCCGGCCGGCCGGGCCGCTGCGCCAGGCCGCGGCAGTAGGCATGATCGAAGCGCTCCTCGACCCGCTGCGGCTCCCATGTGGCGCCGTCGTCGTGGCTGAGGTTGAAGTCGTTGTTCGTGGTCGCCGCCAGCCGCCGGCGACCATCGGCCAACGGCACGATGGCCAAGCCATGAATGTCGGCCGACGAGAGCCCCCGGCCAATCTTGGTCCAACTCTCGCCCAGATCGCGGCTCCGCCAAACGCCGTCGACTTCGACGCCGGCCCATAAGCGATCCTGGTCGAGCGGATCGGCGCGGAGCGTCGTCACGCGGTTGAAGATGATTCCGGCACACCCCTGGGCCATGTTCGCGTCGGCCCGGCGCCAGTTTCGTCCGCCGTCGCTGGAACGAAAGATGCCGGCCGGGCGCGTTCCGGCAAGGATCACCTCCGGCCGGTGCGACACGATCAAAAGCGACCAGGTGATCAAACCGTCGAGCGGACCCTCGAGCCGCGTCCAGTTGTCGCCGCCGTCGCCGCTGCGGTAAACACCCTCGTTGGTGCCGGCGAAAAGCGTTCCGGCGTCGTGGGGGTGGGCGACGAGCGCCCGCACGTCGCACTCGACGAACATTCCGTCGCATGCCCGGCGCCAGGTCGCGCCGCCGTCGCCGCTGCGCCAAATGCCTTCGCCCACCGTGCCGACGTGGATCGTTGGTTCATTCATCGGTGTCACTCCGGGAGCATGGTTTCACGGACCCATTGCCTGAATTGCCGGACCAGCGCGCTCTCGCCGATCAAGTCGTACTTGTCGAGAAACCGCTCCAGGTCCGCGGCGGCGAGCTTGGGGAAACTGAGGCTTCGTTTGACCAAGTGGTAGTTGCCGCCGCGGCGCAGGGCCTGAAACGTGAGTCGCCTGCCGTCGTAGCGCCAGACCTCGGGAATGCCCAAAGCCGAGTAAATCGGCAGTCGCCTGGAGGAATCCGAGGAAAGGTCGATTTCCACGGCCATGTCGGGCGGCGACGCGGGATCGAAATCCTCGCGACCATGCCCGCGCACGAGCGACTCGTGGCGAATATAGAAACTCTCGTCGGCTTCCGCGCCACGCTGCAACTTGTCACTGTGCATCGTCGTCGCGCCGGTGCTGCAAATCTCAATACCCAGTTCCTCGGATAAGGCCCCGACCAACCGGTGGAGGAAGCGGCTCAGACGTTCGTGATATCGCGACAGCGTCATGATCTCGAGCATCCCCCGATCGTACGTGAACCGAACCGGTCCCTCGCCATTGGCCTTGACTAACGAGAGGTACGTATCCCACGGGATGTTGAACAGCGCGACGCGCGGTTCGGCGTCGCCTGAAGTAGCCCGCTTGGAGGCCGGCGGCAAGGTTCGCGCGACAGTGGCCATAAAGTAAATCCCTCGCGGAATGTAATCAACGACGCGGCTGTCAGGCTGAAAAGCGATGAAAAGCCTGACCTACCGCCCGGCTATTTCTTGGCGCCCGCCGCGAAACGGTGTCCCTTGGCTTCCATCGGCACGGTGTAAAGCGAGGTCCGCGCCGTGACGTAAAGCGTTCCGAGGTCCGCTCCACCAAACGTGACGTTGGCCGGCTGCTCGGGAATCGCGATGATCCCCAGCGCCTTGCCGGCCGGGTCGAACACTTGCAAGCCAAGCCCGCTGGTGATGTAGAGGTTGCCCTTGCTATCGACGGTCAAACCGTCGCCGCCCGTGCCGCTCTTTCCTTCAGGCTGCTTCAGCTTGCAAAGCTCGCGTCCCTTGCCGAGCTTGCCGGCAGCCTCGACGGCATAGGCCATCATCTCTTCTTGCAGGCTGGGGACGACGTAGAGCGTCTTTTCGTCGGGCGACAGGATCACCCCGTTGGGCGCTTTGAGATCGTCGATCAAGCGGCTGACCTTGCCGCCGGTTGAAATGTAATAGACCGCGGTCACCCCCTGGGGAATCGGTTCGGGCGCGCGGAAATGAGGATCGGTGAAATAAACGCCGCCGGCGGCGTCGATCACCAGGTCGTTGGGGGCGTTGAACCGCTTGCCTTGGTACGTGGCGGCCAGCACGCGAACCTTCTTGCCGTCGGGGCTCACGGCGGTGACGCGTCCCTCCATCTCGCAGCCCACGAGTTCGCCGGCGGCGTTGAACATCATGCCGTTGGTGGCGTTCGACGGATCGCGAAAGATCGACAGCTTGCCGTCCAGGTCGACCTTGTAGGTCCGCGAGGCCGGGATGTCGCTGAAGTACACGTTTCCTTGGGCGTCGGCGGCAGGCCCTTCGGTGAACTTGAAATCGGTGTGCAGCTTGACGATCGGGCCCACGGGGCCGATCCCCGCGATCGGCTCGGGCGAGCCATCCGCGGCGGTGAGGCATGTGGCGGCAAGGCCAAACGAACAGGACAACAGGAACGCCATCGTGCGAACGAGCATGGTCATGCATGATCTCCGTGGTGATTGACTCTGAGGATGAACGGAACTACTTGGCGCCGTCGTCAAACCCCGGCCGGATAAAGGCACGGGCTTTGGGAAACGCCTCTTCGGCGGCGCGGCCGAGCCGCGAACGCTGTACCAGCAAATCGAGGATCGTGTCCGACTCGTCGGGCAAAGACTGCCGCAACAGCCCCCAGGCGGCGCTCGCACCAGCGGTCGCAGTAGTTGTAGATGCCGTCGATGTAACGGTCGGGTTTCGCCATGGTTTGCCGAAAGCGCTGGGTTGGTGGGCGGTGCATACCGTGCAACTGGTGGGCGGTGCCCACCCTACGATAGCGTGGGCTTCTCGCCGTCGGGTGTTTCGTCGCTGTCGATCTCGAACCACTCCTTCTTGAACGCGATCGGCTCGCGCTTGGCGATGGCGATGTTCGTCGTCAGGGCGATGACCGCGTCGGCCAAGGCCACCTTGGGATGGCACTTCGGCTTGTTGCGCTCGAAATCGAAGTTCCGCACGCACCAGGCGAAGTGCTCCATTTCCTCGGTGTATCCGCGGCTCACGGGTCCGGAGACAGCCTTCACGCTGGCCGCCGCGGTCTGCGCGGCGCCGCTCTCGCTGGTGTTCACCACCGGGCCGTCACCTTTCCCCTTGGCCACCTTGATGCTGGTCTTCGTGTCGGAGCCGGAGTAGAGCATGACCTCCTGCTCGCGCTCCAGGATCAGGGTGCCCCGGGTGCCCATGACCACCTCGCCGTATCCGCCGAAGCCGTTGCCGTTGATCGACGAATACGTGACGACGATCTTCTTGTTCGGATCTTCGTCGTATTGTGGCCCTGGGTACTCGTAGGTGCAATAGACGTGGTCGTCGCACTCACGGTCGAGCGGATAGAGATGCCGGCCGCCCACGGCCGAAACGGTAAGCGGAAGCGCCTTCTGGCCGTCAGTGCGAACGGCGGTGCAGAAGATACCGGCCGCGTCGAGCTGGTGGCTTCCCAGTTCGGCCATCAGGCCGCCGCCGGTGCGCTGCCAGAGTCGCCAGCGAATCAACTCCTCCAGAGCTGAACGTTCGTACTTCAAGGCTCCCTGGGTCAGCGTTTTCGATTCGTAGCCATACTTAGCGGCATCGACGGCGTCCTTGTCCATCAGGCGGAAGGTGATGTCGTCGACTTTCGCCTTCACCGCTTCGATCCGGGCGTTGTCCTTGGCGGCCACCGCGGCGTCGAGTTTTTTCAGGAACGACTCCAATTCTTTGACCAACTTTTCGTCGGGCAAGGGCTGATACCAACTATCGGCCGTGCGGTGCCATTGGGCGCGGATGTGGTGCAGGTCGCCCAGCAGGCCGCGTTTGATCGTATCGACGGCGTTGTCGTAGAGCAGGCTGTAGTGCCGCTGATGACCGGTGGCCAAGTGCTTTCGCAGCTTGTTGGACCAACGGGCCATCGTCTTCGCGCGGGCCACGCTATAGCCCATCAGTTTCTCGGTGAGCACATGCTTGCCGGCCTGCATCGCCTCGATCGCCACCACGTCGTGCAGGTGCAAGGGCAAGGCGATGATCACCGCCTCGATGTCCGGGTTCTGCAGCAACTCGTGATAATCGACCGAAACCTTGACGTGCTTCCTGGCTTCATCCTCGTCGGACCAGGCGTAGCGGGCCATCAGGCCGGGCCGCGGCCCGCGGGCCGCCGGGTCGCCGTGGAAGGCGCGATGGATGTTGTAAGGCCGGATGTCGGCAATGTGGATGACGTTCAGGTACTCGGGCGTATGGGCGCCGATCAAGACGCTCCCTTCGTCGCCGGTGCCGATGACGCCGACCCGTAGCGGGTTGTTGACTTTCTGGTAACCGAAATAAAACGCGCCCAGGCCGGTGGCCGAAACGGCTCCAGCCGCCAGGCTGCCACCTAAAAACTCGCGCCGGCTGAGCATGGCTTGTTGAAAATTCGCCTTACCGACGACTTTTTCTTCCGCGGTCAATTCCCTCATGACACTTCCCTCCGGCCGAACAGCGGCCGTACGAACCAGTAATGAACGAAAAAATCCAGTCCGCCCCAGCGACCCACATGCGTGGTCGCCAAAGCGAACAGGGCCATCATTTCCACGAATTCCTTGTTGACGAACAACGAACGACCCACCGCCGGGTGCGGCGGAGGATAAAGGCCGGGCCAATCGGGCTGGGCCAACACGATCGAGAGCAGGAACAGCCCGCCCGCCAGGCAGGAGAAACGAGTCAACAAACCGACCAGAAGGCAAGCCCCGATGGCCGTGACGCCGTAGCTCACGAGCCGGTCAATCCGCTGGATCTCGCTCAGAGGTCGTTCGGTTCGGCCGCGAGCCCGCTGGTCGCCTTCGAGCAGGCCATCAAGGCGTTGTCGAAAGTCCTCGTCGATGCGGTCGAGCTCGCCCAACCAGCGCTTGGCCTGGCCTTGCAGTTCGTTTTGCTTGTCCCAAATTCGTTTTTGCTGCGCCGGCACCGATGGCGCCACGACGACGCGGTCGTCGATCGACGGGTCGCCGGATGCCTTCGGCGGGAAGGGCTTCGCCTGCTTGGCGGCGTCGAGGCGATCGAGTTCGTGCTGTTGGGTTGCGATCTCGTCGCGGTTTTCCGCGAAGAAGTCCTCGATTTGGGTTTTGGACGCGGTCGCGAGCCGCTCGGCGCGGGCAACCTGCTCATCGCTCGGCTTGTAGCCGTCGATGAACTGCTTCAGCGACTGGTCGATATGGGCGATCAAGCGGGCCTGGCCTTCCGGCTTCAGCCGTTCGCGGCCCATGGCATCGGGCAGGAGGTTACGGTAGTAGTCGGCCAGAGGCCCTTTGCTCTGGCTCAGGAAACCGGCCGACGAGAAACTCCGATCATCCAGCTTGGCCAGGCCCTGGTAGAGAAAATGCCAGCCGATGGTGACGCGCAAAAGCGCCAGCATCACGACGGCGCAACCGCAAATCTGGAAACTTCGTTTCGCCAGGGGAGTCCTCCCTCGGTGGCAGGCGCCGGCGCGTTCGCCGGGCGACCGTCCGAGCAAGATCTTGGGATCGATGTCAAACCCCTATTGTAGTCTTTTTCCCCGCCGAGTGCCACTGCTAGCTGTCAATCAGCGCTCGACGGGGACAAGCCCCGTAGGGTTGGCGGTCTTTGTTGAAGAAGGGATCAAGTGGGAGAAAAAGAAGCCCGGCTTCAAGAAATATACTGCACGCGGCCGAGAATGAGACGTTCACGGTGGCTGGGGCGGAGCCTAAGCGATGCCCCGGTCGCTATGTAGCCGGGGCATCGCTTACGCTCTGCCACCAGCCACCACCTTCTCGTGACAAAACGTCTCATTCTGGGCCGCGCACAGTATAACGTCCGTCAACCCACGACTGACCGAGCATTACGGCCCCGGCGCGGCCGGAACGGGTTGCCCGCCAGGGTTGCCGGGGCCCAATCGCTCATCGAACGACATCACGTAAATGACCATCGCCAACAGCATCAACGCCACCGCGACGTATACCCACCAGTGCTTATGCGGTTGGTGCCACCAAGGCCGCTTCCCGTGTGCCTGGTGATGGTCGTGCTGGCCCTCGTGGTGGTTGGGTTCCTTCTTGCGACTCATTCCTCGACTCCCGCGGTGCTGTCCATGACACAAAGTAATTTCGAGCGAGTCCGAATGAACAGGTCATTTAGACATCCAGGTTCCGCACTTCCAGCGCGTGCTTCTCGATGAACTGGCGGCGGGGCTCGACCTTGTCGCCCATCAAGATGCGGAAGAGGTCGTCGGCCGCGCTGGCGTCCTCCATGCGGATCTGCGACATCGTGCGGTTGGCCGGATGCAGCGTGGTGTCGCGGAGCTCTTCAGCGTCCATTTCGCCCAACCCCTTGAAACGGGTGATCTGCAACCCCTTTTCGCCGGCCGCGCGGACGGCGGCCAATAGGCCGCGGAGATCCTCGATGCCGATCTCGTTCTCGCCGCGGCGAAGCTTGTAGCGCGCTTCCTGGCTGCCCGTGCGGTGCTGCGTGATCAGCGATTGAATATCGAACCCCATCTTGGCCAGCTCGGCGAGTTGGTTGTTCAGCGACCGGACCTCGTGCAACTCGACGATATGAAGCCGCGAGCCGGCATGGCCGTTGGCCGCCGGTTCGGCGGCGGGCTGGTCGCTGACCGCGAACTCTCCGCCGGCCGCCTCCTCTTGCTGGGCCACGAAGGCGTCCAACTCTTCACGCGTCGTACACCAGCGATCATGCGTGCCCAAAAATACATGGAAAATCGGCAACCGTTTCGTGACCTGGTCCTGCCGTTTAGCGTGCTCGCGGAGGCTGATTCCGCGCCGCTCCAGCGCAAGGATCGATTCCTCCATCGCGGCCAGCACGGTGCAGAGCCGCTTCATCTCGGCCCCTGAGATCCGGCGGTCGTCGCCGGGGTCGAAGACCCCCTCGGCCAGGCCCAGATCCATCAGTTGCGCCTTCATCTCCTCTTCGGTCTGCACGTAGTACGATTGCTTCTTGTTCTTCACGCGGAACAAGGGGGGCTGGGCGACGAAGATGAACCCACCCGCGATCAGGGGATACATCTGGCGATAGAAGAACGTCAACAGCAGGGTGCGGATGTGCGAGCCGTCGACGTCGGCGTCGGTCATGATCACGACCTTGCCGTAACGGCGCTTGGTCAGGTCGATGTCTTCGCCGATGCCGATGCCGATGGCCGAGATCATGCTGCGGACTTCCTCGTTGGCCAGCACCTTGTCTTCGCGGCTCTTGAAGGCGTTGATGATCTTGCCTCGCAAGGGGAGAATCGCCTGAAACTCGCGCAAGCGGCCGTTTTCGGCGGTTCCGCCGGCCGAATCGCCCTCGACCAGGTAGAGTTCGCAGCGTTCGACGTCGCGGCTGGTGCAGTCGCGCAACTTGCCCGGCAACCCGCGGCCGGAAAGCGCGTTCTTGCGGTCGCGCGTGGCTTCCTTGGCCTTGCGGGCGGCCTCGCGGGCCTCGGCGGCCAACAGGCCCTTGTTCACGATGACCTTGGCAACCTTGGGGTTCTGTTCGAGGTATCGCGTGAGGAACTCATATACGGCGGAGTTGACGATCCCATCGACCTCGCCGTTGCCCAGCTTGGTCTTGGTCTGGCCCTCGAACTGCGGTTCGGGCACACGGACCGAGAGCACCGCGGTGAGCCCTTCGCGCACGTCCTCGCCCGTGGGCGTCAGATCCTTGAACAAGTCGATCTTCTTGCCGTAGACGTTGAGCGCCTTGGTGAGCGCGGAGCGGAACCCCGATACGTGCGTGCCGCCTTCGACCGTGTTGATGTTGTTGACGAAGCTGCAGACGTTCTCGGTGTACTCGTTGGCGTACTGCATGGCGACTTCGAGCCCCACTCCGTCGAATTCGCCAGCGATGTAGATCACGTCGGGATGGATCGGGTCGGTGGCCCGGTTGAGGTGCTCGACGAAGGCGATGATGCCTCGCTCGTAGAAGAATGTTTCTCCCTCGCGAGTCCGCTCGTCGAAGAAGGCGATCTTCACGCCGCAGTTGAGGAAGGCCAGTTCCTGCAGCCGCTTGTGGATCGTGGCATACGTGAACTTGGTGTTGGGGAAGATCAGCGGGTCGGCCTTGAAGGTGGTCTTCGTGCCGCGCTTGTCGGTCGTGCCGATGCGGCGAACCTCGGTGGTCGGCTGACCCCGCTCGTATTCCTGCTGGTAGACGTGCCCCCCGCGGCGGACCTCGACCTCGCACCATTCGGAAAGGAAATTCACCACCGTCACGCCCACGCCATGCAAGCCGCCGGAGGTCTGGTAGGCCCCCTTCTCGAACTTGCCGCCGAACTTGAGGACGGTCATCACGCCTTGCAACGTCGAAAAGCCCAAGTCGGGGTGGACCTCGACCGGGATGCCGCGGCCGTCGTCCTCGACCGTCACCGAGCCGTCGGCGTTGATCGTCACGCGGATGTCCTTGGCGTGCCCGGCCATCGACTCGTCGATCGAGTTGTCGACCACTTCGTAGACCAGGTGGTGCAGCCCGCGCAACGTCGTATCGCCGATGTACATGCTGGGCCGTTCGCGCACGTGCTCCAGGTCGCTCAAGTGCTGGAGCTGTTCGGCGCCGTAGTCGCCCTCGACCTTTCGATACAACGGCATGTCGGGCGACTGCGCCTGTGAATCGAGCGGCCGACTGGGCGGCCCCTGGCCGGAAGGTGGTTGCTCGACGGACGGTGGGTCGGCGGGGGACGGCGGGTCGCGCGGTTGGTCTGCCATAATTCTTACACTGCGTTTCCTGGTTGGTCTATTCGATCGGTCCCACGCGCAGCCGTAAATTCGTAATCCGTTCCTGAGGCAGCAGGCGTGTCAGTTGGCCGAGGATGGCGTGTTTCTGAAACGTAATCTCCTGCGACAAGACCGAGTTGGCCACGATCACCTCCAAAGCCCCTCGTTTGACTGTACCAACGCGAGTATGCGAGGCGATGAACTCGCCGGCGGCCTCTTGCCATGCGTCAGTGAACTGGGCCGCCGCCAGTTCGCGGGTGTAACCGCGGCGAGCCATGAGTTCGGCCAGCACATCGCCGATTTTTTGGGGGGCCGTCATGGCAAATGCCACCTGTCGCAAACACGTTCCGCACAGAACCCATGACCCATGACAAGCGACCAATAACAATTACCGATCCCTGGCCAGCGGCATGATCACGTAACCGTAACCATCGTCCGTCGAGCAGACGGCGGCGCTCTCGGCGTCCTTGATCTCGATCGTGAAGGTCCGCTCGGGGTCGAGCACCTTCAAAAAATCGCTCAGATAGCGGGGGTCGAGCATGATCGCCAGCGCCGCGCCGTCGTAGGCGATGGGCAGCTCGACCCGCGATTGGCCGGCCTGGTTGCCCTGCCCTGTGAGCACCAGCTTTCCGTCGGCGAAACTGAAATCGACGCCGCGGCTTTCCTCGCTGGTGACAATGGCCGCCTGCCGGACGGCCGAATAGACCGGGCCGACGACCAACTCGATCTTTGTCGCGTCGGTGCGGCGGGGGAATACGTCACGCCACTTGGGAAAACGACCTTCGACCAGCCGGCTGTAGATCGTCACGCGCGGGCTGCGGACAAGCACATCGTTGGGCCGCGCGGCAATCTGCACTTCCGCGTCGGCGTCGCTCAGCGAACGCTCGATCAACTGCATGGCCTTGGTGGGGATGATCGTCGTCGCGTCGCCCGTCGCGTGGCCGTCGACCGAATGGGCCGGGCCTTCCATCATCGCCAAACGGCGGCCGTCGGTGCCGACCGCCACGATCTTCTCGCCCGTGAGCTCGACCAGCACACCCCCCAACGCGTAGCGGCTGCTCTCCGTGTCGGTGGCGAACACCGTTCGGCGAATGACCTCCTTGAACAGCCGCGACGGCAACTCGTGATACCGCGATTCGGTGAATTCGGTCACCGTCGGAAATTCGTCCGGGTTCTCCGCCGGCAGCTTGAACTCGCTACGGTCGCCGCGGACGATCGTCCCTTGACCGTCGGTTTCCAAACGCAAACGCGCGTCGGACGATTCGCGCAAGATCGAGCCGAAGCGGTGGATGGGCAGCACGGCGCTGCCAGGCACCTCGATTTCAATTCCCGGCACGGCCACGCGAATGCCGATTTCCAAGTCGGTGGCCAGCATGGTCGCCCCTTCGGGAGCGACCTCGAACTTGACGTTCTGCAAGATCGGCTTGGGGCTTCGCGTGGGGGCCACGGCGGCGGCGGTTTGAAAAGCCGCCTGAAGTTTCTCTCGGTCGCAGATGACTTTCATGGTTCTTCTTCCGTCTCCTTCCAATAAAGATCTTCAATCAGTAGTAGCAGTAATGCCGAGGTGAAAATTGTCAGTTCAGAGGGTCGTCGTCAGTGCAAGTGCTTGGCATAGCAGTGGTTCACGTCGTCACACCGGCGGTGGAAAACCCGTTACCCGGCTGTCAGTTCGTTGTCGTGGAAATGTCTGGTTGTGATGACTTCGGTCAGGTTGGGCGTTTCCATGTTGGCAAGCGGAAAATAAGGCATGAACATCGACATTCAAGCAACACGTTATCCACTACATGGCCAGTCCTTGCCGCAGTTCAATGACCGCGTGGCGCGTGCTGGGGTCGGTTTGGATCAAGTCCTCCGTTTTGCGGCAACCGTGGAGCACGGTGGTGTGATCGCGTCCGCCGAAGTAATCGCCGATTTGTTTCAAGCTCTTGCCCGTCAGTTGTCGGGCCAAATACATCGCCACGTTGCGTGGTACGACGATCGCGCGTCGCCGCGACGGGCTTTGCAGGTCGGCCACCCGTAGCGCGAAGTAGCGCGCGGTTTGCGCCGAAATGCCTTGTAAGCTCGCCTTGCGAGGCGCTTCGCGCCGCGCCAGGTAGTGCCGAACGAGCGATTCATCCAGGGTGCCGTCGGCCGCGCGGGCCATCTGTTCCAACTGAGCCAATGCGCCGGCCAATTCCGGCACGCCAACCGCCATCGCGTTGGCCAAGAGCCGCGCGGCGGATTTCGACAGCGTCAAGGCCCGAGCGCCGGCCAGTTGCTCGACGATGGCCGCCCTGGCGTCCGGCCCCGGCAAGACCAGTCCAAGGGCGAGACCGGCGGAGAGCCGGCTATGCAACCGGGGTGTCAAACCTGCCAACTCGCAAAGCGGCACTCGCGAGGTGACGACAACCACCGCGTCGCAATCCGCCAGCGCGTCGAGCGTTTGCGCCAATTCCGCTTGCGCGGCGGGCCTAGTGACGAGTTGGCCCACGTCTTCCAGGACGAACAGGCCCGGCCGGCGCAGCCGAGCGCGCCAGGCGTCGACCGCGAGTGCTTCGATCGCTTCGACGAACTGGCCGGCGAACTCCGTCGCGGTCAGGCACGTTACCGTCTCCGCCGGGCGGCGACGCGACCACTCGGCCGCCAGACCCCGCGCCAGGTGCGACTTGCCCGTGCCAGGCATTCCATACAATACCCAAGGATTGTAGTCAGCCGGCGGCGGTGATCCCGGCGGCGGTGATCCCAGTGCGTCGTCCGCTGTGTCGTCGAGAGGAGCCGCATTGCACGGCGTGTTCGAAATCGCCGCGAGCAAGCGCTGGATGGCATCGACGGCCAGCAGGTTTTCCGCGCCCGCGATGTACTCTCGCAAGAGCATCGAGCGCGCGGGCGTGTCGCGCGGAGGCGTCCGGCGCGCCGCATCACGGCCGACAGGCGCCTCGCCCGCGGAAAGCGGAATATAGTAGACGCCGTTCACCAAAGTTCGGGTCCGTCCTACTTGAAAAAAGGCCCGTTTCACCAACAACGACCCGACAGGGGCTGCGACAACCTGAGCGATTATACCGAATGGCCGCCGTCTTTGCGACCCATCCGGGCGTTTTTTCGGCTGGAGTTCTTGAGCCGCAAGTCATTGTAAACTTGGAGGATACGGCGAACGGCTTCCGCCACGTCGGCGGGCGTCGTGTCGCGGCCGAAGCTGAACCGCACCGAGGCCTCGTAACGCTCCTTGGCCAAGCCCATCGCCACCAGTGTGGGAGAAGGTTCGCTCGACCCACTGGCGCAGGCCGAACCGGTCGAACACGCCACACCCGCCAGGTCGAGCGCCATGGCCATCGCTTGCCCGTCAACACCCGTGAAGGCGACGTTTGAAGTGTGTGGTAACCGCCCAGCGCCCGCGCCGTTGACCACCAACTCCGGGCGAGCGGCCAGCAGCTCGCGTTCGAATTCGTCGCGCAGCGCCCTCAGCCGTGGGGCATAGCCCACCGCGTCCCGTTGCCAGGCGGCCAGCGCCGCGTGCATACCGACCGCCAGCGCGACTCCTTCCGTGCCTGGCCGCAGGCCGCCTTGTTGAAAGCCACCGTGCAAGAGTGGTTGTAGCTCGACGTCGCGCCGGACGAGCAGCGCGCCGATCCCGACCGGACCATGGAACTTATGGGCGGAAATCGTCATGGCCGACACGCCCAGTTCGCGGAAGTCCAGGGGCAACTTGCCGGCGACCTGCGCGGCGTCGGTATGCACCGGAACACCGGCTCCGGCGCAGATCGCGCTGGCGCGCTCGATCGGCTGCAAGACCCCCGTCTCGTTGTTGCCCAGCATCACCGACACCGCGCGGGTATCGGCTTGGAGCAGGCTTGGAAGCTCGTCGGCGAGCACCTGTCCATCGCATGAGGCGCCGAGCCGCGCGACGCGCCAACCTTGCCGCTCGAGCCAAGCGGCGGGACCGGCCACCGACGGATGCTCGATCGCCGAGATGACGAGATGGGCGGGCGGGCCGACGGCCAAGGAGAAGAGGGCCAGATTATTCGCCTCGGTGCCGCCGCTGGTGAAAATCACGCGGTCGGCGTGGGCCGAAGCAAGGTCGGCGCCCAGCAGCCGGCCGACACCCTCCCGCGCGTCTTCCAGGGCCTGCCGCGCCCGGCGGCCCGCCCAGTGTTGGCTGGCCGGGTTGGCCGGCCCCTGGGTCTGGCAGCGGGCCATCGCTTCGGCCACCTCGGCCAAGAGCGGCGTGGTGGCGTTGTGATCGAGGTAAATGTGGTGCATGCTGCCGGACATTATATCGCGAGCGGCCGTACGCTATACTTCACGCGGTCGAGAATGAGACATTCACGGTGGCTGGGGCAGAGCCTAAGCGATGCCCCGGTCGCGATCTAGCCGGGGCATCGCTCGTGATCCGTCCCGACGGCCAAACCGGCACTCATTTACACTCGAATTCGGTCCAAATCGCTTCAAAATCGTTCGATTCGACACCATTTCAGCAACAACCGCTCGTCCCGCGCCCAGGTGTCCCATCAAAATCAACGGGAATTACGCATGTCGGCCCCTACCGGCATTTGATTTGTTGCTAACATGGAGTTGCTAAACGGCAAAAAAATCGCGCCGATCTTACGCCGTGTTGGGGGGGTGATGTTGGATTGGCAGGGGGTGGTGGTTATACGTCACCCGCCGGCCCGGAGATGGCAGGGCAAACGACCCCGTCCGCCTCGTGCGGATGGTGAAGGAGATGGAGTGCTACAAGTGCTCGGCTGGGGCGGCGACGTCGCCGTCGGGCTTCGCGCGCACTTCGTCGGCCGACGTGATTTGCTCGATGCGTTTCCAGCCGACACGGGTTTCGACCATCGTGCCCGCCCCGAAGCAATGCTCATTGTGGCTTCCCTCCAATTGGCCGATCGTGGTCGCAGAGGCGTTGAGACGTTCGCTCCAGTCGGCTTGATCGCATCCCACCAGTTTGCCTTGACGGACGACCTGGAATTCCACGTCCTCGAGCTCCCCAAGTTCACGAAAAAAGCGGACGATCTGCGGGGCCGCCTGGACGTGTGGCTTTACTTTTTGCGCCATGCGGCGATGATGGATATGGATTCGCTTCCGCGGGCGCCGCGGGTTGCTCCGGTGCTGCGCGCTTTCGAGGAGTTGAAGATGTGGTAGCAGAATTCGCAAGAATTCTGGCGTAACTCGCGTCCACGGCCTGACTTCTTGCGAAGCCAGCTACGGAACCATGAATCATCCGGGCTAGTACGGCATGTCCCATTCTTCCCCACCGCCGTCAACTTCTCTCGCCGGTGCGCGCCTCGCGTTCGTGGGCAAGCTGGCCAGTATGTCCAAGCGCGAAGCGCAGCAGCGCGTGCGCGAGCATGGCGGCGTGCCCGTCGAACGCCCGGAAGCCGGCGTCGATTGGATCGTCGTGGGCGAAGCCGAACTGCCAATGGACGATTTGACGGAACTGCTCGGCGACGGCGCGCGCCAGGCGGCCGAGCGCGGCGAACTGACGGTCCTCACCGAAACCCAGCTTTGGCAGCGGCTCGGTTTTGTCGAAGGCGAACAGAGTATCCACCGGCTCTACACGCCGGCCATGCTCGCGAACCTCGCCGGCGTGCCGGTCGCGGTGGTCCGCCGCTGGCAACGGCGGGGGCTGATCGTGCCGGCACGCGAGGTGCGCCGGCTGGCCTATTTCGACTTTCAGGAGGTGGCCACCGCTCGGCGGCTCGCCGATCTGCTGGCGGCGGGTATTTCTCCCCAGGCCATCGAGAAGAAGCTTGCCGCGGTCAGCCGGCTTTTGCCAGGCGTCGCGCGCCCCCTGGCCCAACTGTCGGTGATCGTCGAGGGAAAAGAGCTGTTGCTCCGCCAAGGCGACGGCCTGATCGAGCCGGGCGGCCAATTCCGCTTCGACTTTGAAAACGGTTCGCCCGAGGGCAGCCGGCCGGGCGAGCCATCCGTGGCGCTGCCCCTCACACGGCCCTATGGCGATCCGCGGGCCGTCGCGCCGCGGCCCGCCGGCCCCACCGAACTGCGCGAGATGGCGGCGGCCCTTGAAGACGACGGTGAACTGGAATCGGCGGCCGAAACGTATCGGGCCGCGCTGGCGGCGGGTGGATCGAATGCCGAAGTCTGTTTTCTGCTCGCCGAATTGCTCTACCGCTTGGGGGACGTCACCGCGGCGCGCGAACGCTATTACATGGCGATCGAGCTGGACGAGGATTACGTCGAGGCGCGCGCCAATCTCGGTTGTGTCTTGGCCGAACTGGGGCAGCATGAACTGGCCGCGGCGGCCTTCGAGGGCGCTTTGGCCTTTCATCACGATTACCCCGACGCGCACTATCACCTGGCGCGCACGCTGGACGAGTTGGGACGACGCGACGACGCCGAACCCCACTGGCGCGCCTTCGTCGAGCGGGCCGGCGACAGCCCCTGGGCGCATGCGGCGCGCGAGAGGTTGGCGGGAAAACGGGAGCGAAGCGAAAAAAACGATCTCCGATAACCCCATGACGTCTCGACGAGGCGCTCCCAGGCGGCGGGCGTTACGACGTCAAAGACGACCGACCAGTAATTCTCCTCGTCAGGCTCCTTTACGGCGCGCTCTCGCTGTGGCGCTGGGTCAGGACGCGTGCCGCCGTGCGCGGTTTGTGCGCGTTGGGCCGCGGCGGCGTCGAGCATATCGGTGAAGCTAACGTGCGACGCGACGGCGCGTACTGCGCGCTCAATACGCGCCGCGTCGGCGAGCCCAATGGTTCGTTGTATCCAGACGCGTGCGCGGTCATCGCCCAGTAGCGCCTCCTCGTACGCGACCTCCACGATCTCGCGCCACGACCGAAGGGTGATCGTGCGAAACGAAGGTTCACGGTAAATCGCGCCGCGCTTAGCGGTGTGTGCGCGAATCAGTTCAGCATCGTCGCTCGCCATCGCCGCCGCTCCGTTACGCCCCATACGCCGCGGGTCGTACGGCGAACGCTGAAAAACTGGCAAAACCGTACCTTTAACCGACGAAAGCATCGGCGCGCTGGGGAACTGACGAACGCTTCGGAGGAAGAAGCCTTAACGCGTCTACAGCCGGGCAATCCGCCGAGACGGATTTCCTTGTCGGTACAGGTACGGTTTTGCCAGTTTTTCAGGGCGCAGTTTCGGCTGCGCCGAAGCCGCGTTTTGCGCGTCCGCGTTGCGCGACGTATGCGACGATCTCAACGTTGTCGCGGCGGCAATTGGATGCCGCTTTCGCGGCTCGCTCAGTCAGCCACGGCGCAGGCGCGAGCAGGAGACCCTCGGGCGCGTGAATGGATCGCGAACGTCCTCGGCGCCGACAGCGCGATTGAAGAGCTTGGGCGCGCTGACGCGGCGTCCCGGTACGTCACGATCTCGACGCTTAACAGGGCGATCGACCGGGAGCGTGCCAAAAAGCAGGCTCGCGATTCCAACGATTAGAGGGACGCGCGTGCCGAACGCCAGGACGCCCACGCCCCGCCTCGCCGCCGCGCGAAAGAAAACGATTCCGAAACCCCTCCCCATGCGATCCAAACGGCCGCGGGGTAAGGCGAAGGGTGGGGAGGCAATTGGATGCCGCTTACGCGGCTCGCTCAGACGTCATGGGGTATTCGGAAGTCGTTTTTTTTCGCTTCGCCGCCGTTTTCTTTCGCACGCCCGTTGCTGCGCAACGTGCGTGCCTGACGTTACGGAAAATGATCCCTACCGTTTCGTGGGCCGCGCCTCGGACCCGGCGAGCTTGCGCTGCGGGTTGAACCCGACTGGGATCAGCGGGTATGCTGGAGTTGGCGATCCATCGTGGGTTGTTCCCCGCGGAACAAAGTGAGGTATCGAGCCATGCGAATTCGTCGGCGATCGTCGTGGATTTTGGGTTTGCTGCTGGTCGCGGCCTGTGCGCGGGCGGATGAACCCGCCACGCCAGTGGCCGTGCCCGACAAGGGCGATCCGCCGGCAACCAACGCGCCGGCCGCCGACGGCCTGGTGCGTCTCGATTCCACAGCGCCGGTCTGGATCGACGTCAAGCGCAAACGGGTGGTGATGGTGGCCGAAGTTTGTCTTCGCGAGGGACCATTGGAAATGTTCGCTTGTCCCAGGGGCACCAAGGAGCACGAGTCGATCTTGAGCGTGCCGGTTCGGCCGTTCACGGTGCATGCCGGGCTGTTGGCGGTGGGCGCGGAGCCGGGCAACCCGGCCCACTGGATTCCCAAGTTCGAACCGGCCCGCGGCACGCCGATCGAGATCATCCTCTTCTGGACCGATGAGCAGGGAAATCGACAACGCGCGCTAGCCCAAGATTGGATTCGCCAGGCGAAAACCCTCGGCGACCTGCTCGGCGACCTTTACCCATGGACCCCCCATTGGATTCGGCGGGTCAACATCGGCAAGGCCATGGAGCAGTCGTGGGTCTTTGGCGGGAGCTCATTGCACGAGGATGAGCAAACCGGTGCGAAGACCTACCTGGCCGACTACGGCGAGTTCATTTGCGTTTCCAATTTTCCCGGCGCGATGCTCGACGTGCCCGTCGAAAGCTCCGACAATGCCAGTGAGCTCCAGTTCGAGGCCTATTCCGCTCGCATTCCGCCCCGGGGCACCAAAGTCACGCTGGTGCTCACGCCCAAACCGGCTGAGATCGCCAAGGGAAAGCCGGTCGAGGTTGCGGCGGAGGAGGATGCCCAGGGAGCGGCGCCGAAGGACCAATAGCCCGGCCGAGCGTCGCGCCGTCGCTGAAGAGACTCCACTCAGCAATTCCCGCCGTCGGCAACAGGGGGCAGTGGCCGTCGTTGAGTCGGGCGACTATGTCTCGTACTGGCGGGCCGTAGAATCATCCTTGTTCCAGCAGATCAAATGGTTCCTTCGAGAAGGGGACGTATCGTGAGAATTGCACTAATCTTGGTGACGCTGGCCTACGCGGCCGTCCCGGCGAGCGCGGCCGACCCGATCATCTTCGACACCGACATCGGCAATGATGTGGATGACGTTCTGGCACTCGGGATGATCCACGCCCTCCAGTCGCGCGGCGAGTGCGAGTTGCTGGCCGTCACCGTCACCAAGGACCACGACCTCGCCGGGCCGTTCGCCGACGCGGTGAACACCTTCTACGGCCGCCCGAACATCGCGGTCGGCGTGGTCCGCGGCGGCGCGACCGGCGACGAGGGGAAGTTCCTCGGCATGGCACGCGACGCCAGCTACCCGCACGCCCTGAAGAAGTCGGCCGACGCCCCGGACGCGGTCGCCCTGCTGCGGAGGGTTCTTGCGGCGCGACCGGACGGCTCGGTGGTAATCGTCCAGGTCGGATTTGCCACCAACCTGGCCCGGCTGCTCGACTCCCCGGCCGACGACACGAGCCCACTCACCGGAAAGCAGCTAGCGGCCAACAAGGTGAAACTCGTCTCCGCCATGTTCGGGGCGTTCACGCTCGGCGGATTCAGCACCCACCGCGAGTACAATGTGATCGAGGATCTACCGGCATCGAAGAAGTTCGTAGCGGAGTGGCCGTCGCCGATCATGTTCAGCGGGTTCGAGGTAGGCCAGGCGGTGACCTACCCGTCCGTGAGCATCGAGAAGGACTTCGGCTACGCGAAGAATCACCCGCTCGCCGAAGCGTACCGCCGGTACAGCCCGCCGCCCCACGAACGTCCGTGCTGGGATCTGACCAGCGTGCTGTACGCGGTCTATCCGGACCGCGGCTACTTCGGCCTGTCCGAGGCGGGCCAAGTGACGGTCGAGGAGACGGGGGTCACCCGCTTCGCGCCGTTGGTCGCGGGGAGGCACCGCTTCCTGACCGTGTCGCGGGAACAGGCCGTGCGGTGTCGGGAGGCGTTCGCCAACTTGGCCAGCCAGCCCCCCACGATGAAGTAGCGCCCGAGCCGGATCGGCCTCGGGGCGACGGAAATAGCGGGTGTCATGACACCCGTAAGCCCCCATTTTCGGCACATTCGTAGTGAACAGCGGGAAATGCACGAAAAGCCAAGAAACCCCCTGTTTTTCCGGAGTTTTCGCGATATCATGTTCAGTATTGCAATTATCCGTCGCCGCCCGTCGGGATCAAGGCGACTTTCCTCCTGGTGCTCCCAACCGGCCCGCCGCCCGATATAATGTCAGCCAACTGGGTCGGAGACGACAACTGCGATGAGACGGAAGGCGATGCATCAATCGACCCAGTTCACTGAATTCAAGAGCCCGCTCGGATTGCTGCTGTTGGCTTCCCGTGCCGAAGCGCTGGCGGGGCTCTACTTTGAAGAGCACAAGCCCAAGCCCCGGCGCGACGGAAGTTGGCGGCGAGATGCCGGTCCTTTCAAGACCGCCCGCGAGCAACTCGAAGCCTACTTCGCGGGCGACCTCGTTGAATTCGACCTGCCGACCTCACTGGAGGGAACGGATTTCCAACGCAGGGTGTGGAACTCGCTACGGCGCATACCCATTGGAGAAACGTGTACCTATTCGCATGTGGCAAAGCGTGTCAAGCGACCGACGGCCGTCCGGGCCGTGGGTGCCGCGATCGGACGAAACCCCATCTCGATCGTCATTCCATGCCACCGGGTCATCGGGTCCGATGGAACCTTGACGGGCTATGCCGGCGGCATGGACCGGAAGCAGTGGTTGCTGCGTCATGAGGCGTCGGTTCGCCTTCGCACTGTCGTGGGACGGCCTTCCCAGGCCGTCCGTAGCGGAAGACGGCCTGGGAAGGCCGTATCGCTCGTTGAAATGGGAAATGATTCCCGGCCGGGCTCTACCCCAGCCACCGGCCACCAGACCCAGCCACCGTCCATTGGGCCGTAACCATGCCCGACGAAAACCAGCGCTACGACAACCCCCTGATCGCGCGCTACGCCTCGCGCGAGATGAGCCGTCTCTGGAGCGCCGAGCGCAAGGCGCGTACCTGGCGCCGCCTGTGGGTGGCCCTGGCCGAGGCCGAGGCCGAACTGGGGCTGCCGATCAGTCCGGCGCAGATCGCCGAGTTGAAAGATCATGTGGACGACGTCGACCTGGCCGCGGCGGCCCGCTACGAACGACAAATGCGGCACGACGTGATGGCCCATGTCCACGCCTACGGCGATGTCTGCCCGTCGGCCCGCGGCATCATCCATTGGGGCGCCACCAGTTGCTACGTGACCGACAATACCGACTTGCTCCTGATCCGCGAGTCGCTGGCGTTGATCGCGGCGCGGCTGGCGCGGGTCATCGACCGGCTGGGGAAATTCGCCTCGCTTCACCGCGATCTGGCCTGCCTCGCATTCACTCACTTCCAGCCGGCGCAGCCCACGACCGTCGGCAAGCGGGCATGCCTGTGGGCCTACGATCTGGCGCAGGATCTCGACGAGGTCGAGCGGCGGATGGCCGGCCTCAAAGCCCGCGGCGTCAAGGGAACGACCGGCACCCAGGCCAGCTTCTTGGAACTATTGGGCGGCGACCATGCCAAGGTCCGGCGGCTCGAGGAACTGGTGAGCCTGAAAATCGGCTTCGACTCGAGCTACGCGGTGACCGGCCAGACCTATTCGCGCAAGGTCGACTCGCAAGTGCTGGCCACACTGTCGGGCGTGGCCCAAAGTGCCCACAAGGCGGCCACCGACCTGCGGCTTTTGCAAAGCATGAAGGAAATTGAGGAGCCGTTCGAGGCCGAGCAGATCGGTTCGTCGGCGATGGCCTACAAGCGCAACCCGATGCGGGCCGAGCGAATCTGCGGGCTCGCCCGCTTCGTGATCAGCCTCGAATCGAGCGCCGCCAACACGCTCGCCACGCAGTGGCTGGAGCGCACGCTCGACGACAGCGCCAACCGCCGGCTCACGCTGCCGCAGGCCTTTCTGGCGATCGACGCGGTGCTTCTGCTCTACCAGAACATCGCCTCGGGCCTGGTCGTCTATCCGCGGGTGATGGCCCGGCGATTGGAGGACGAGCTACCGTTCATGGCGACTGAGAACATTTTGATGGCGGCCGTGGCCAACGGGGGCGACCGACAGGATCTGCACGAACGGATTCGCCGCCACAGCCAGGCCGCGGCCGCCGTCGTCAAGCAGCACGGTGGGACCAACGACCTGTTCGAGCGGCTGCGGGGCGACGCCGCCTTCACCGCGCTCGACCTGGCCGCCGCCCTCAACCCAGCGAGCTTCGTCGGGCGGGCACCGGAGCAGGTCGATGAGTTCATGCGTGATATCGTCGCGCCGATCCGCGAGCGTTACGCGGGAGGATTGCGGGATGACGCCGAGATTACCGTTTAACGTCCGTGCTGTGGTAAAGGGGGATCAGCTTGGGGTTGGCGAGCCGCGCGCCATAGACGCCGCGGTAGCGGCTTTGCAGTTGGCGGAAATCGTAACGCAGGAACTCGTGGATTTCCGGCGGTGGCGCCAGCGCCAGCCAGCGGCGCGCCAACTGGTCCATCAAGCGGTCGTAATCGCGCTCGTCGTGGCCATGCGCGTAACAACGGCCTGGATGGCGGCGCAGGTCGCCATTGAAGCCTGGGGCGATGTGCCAAAGTTCGTGGAAAACGGTGACCAGCTTCTCCTGAAAAGAATGGTTCAGGAACCGCGGCAAGTAAAAGCTCAGCAGGTACAGCATCTCACGGCCGGACTCGTCGTAGAGCCTCTCGATCGTCCAGCGGCGCCCCGCGCGCTCGGTGACCAGCGCGCCGTCCTGGAAGCGCAACGGGGTGAGCGTGGCGTGGATACCGTGCCTGCCAGCCGAACGGGCCTGGCAAAACCGCAGCGCGACGCGGTCGACGTCGATGTGCCCCATCTCCGGCAAGCGATCCGCGATGTCGGCGCACAACCGCCGGACATGGAACGTGAAGTCGAAGCCGGTGTTGCCATCCGTGCCGGTGTTGCCATCCATGCCGGTGTTGCCATCCATGACAGGCGACATCGAGCAACCTCCAACTCGCTGGTGCCAGGTCGTTTCGCGACGCGGACGCGAACTGAGGAACGCAGGGTTCAGGGTTCAGGATCCGCCCGCGGCCGAATCCTCGAAACGCGGGGCCACGGCGCGACGGGCCGCCCGATCGCGGACTCCGACGAACTCCAGGATGGCCCGCGTGCCGGCGTCGCCCAGGCGCGGTTTAGCCAGCCGCACGACGCGCGTGTAGCCGCCGTCGCGGTCGGCGAAGCGCGGAGCGATCTTGGCAAACAGGATGCGCACGGCCTGTTTGTCGCCGAGCATCACCAGCGCGCGGCGGCGCGCCTTGACCACCGGGGCCATGGCAGCCGCCCACTTTTGCCACTTGTCGCTTGAGCGCCAGCGGCGCCACTCGTCGGAATTGCGATCGGAGTCGGTTTCGAATTCCGCCGCCGCCTCCTGGGCGGCCAGCGAACGGCGCGCGAGCGTGATGCACTTCTCAACCACGCTGCGCACCTCCTTGGCTTTTTGCAGTGTGGTCACGATCCGACCCTTGACTTTGGGTGCGTTCTCGTCGTCCTCGGCGTCGCGCTCGGTCAAGAACAGGGCCGTGGCCAAGTTCCGTAGCAATGCACGCTGGTGACTGGGGCAACGCCCCAGTGTGCGGCCTTTTCTTCGATGTCGCATGGTAGTTAGGTCAGTGGTCAGTGGTGTCAGTGGTCAGGCGATGGGCATCGTTCCTAAAGCCTATCGCCTAAAGCCTATCGCCTCGCCTAACGCCTTCTCCCTCAGACGCCGCTGGTCGCGGGCACCCGCATTCCCAGACGCAAGCCCAGGTCGGAGAGCTTCTCGCGGACTTCCGTCAGCGAGTTGTCGCCGAAGTTGCGGATGTCGAGCAACTGGTCGGTACTGCGAGAAACCAGATCGCGGATCGTGCGGATGTTTTCCGATTCGAGGCAATTCATCGCCCGCACCGAAAGGTTCAATTCGGCCAAGCTCATGCTCAGCTTCTGCTCGATCGCCGCGTCGTTCACGAAACCGCCCGCCGACCGGCTCTCGGCGAAAATCTGCGAGCCCAGCTCGCTGTATTGAATGAACGGGTTCAGGTGCTTGCGGAGGATCTTGGCTGCCTCGACCAGCGCCATTTCAGGCCCCACCGAACCGTTCGTCCAGATTTCCAAGGTCAACTTATCGTAGTTGGTCTTCTGGCCGACGCGCGTTTCCTCGATTTCATACCGCACGCGCACCACCGGGCTATAGACCGCATCGACCGGAATGATTCCGATTTCGACGTTGGGGCTGTGCTCGGTCGAAGGGATGTAGCCGCGCCCGTTCTCGACGACCATCTCCAGTTCAAAGGGGACATCTTCGGTGAGCGTGGCGATCACATGGTTCTTGTTGATCACCTCGAGCGAGTCGTCGCTCTTGACGTCGGCGCCGGTGACCACCCCCTTGACGTGCTTTTCGATGCGGAGCACCTTGGTGCTCTCGCTATGGTTCTTGACCACCAGCGACTTGACGTTCAACACGATGTCGGTCACGTCCTCGACGACGCCCGGCAAGGTGGTGAACTCGTGCTGGGCTTTCTGGATCTTGACCTGGGTCACCGCGCTGCCCTCCAGGCTCGAAAGCAGGATGCGCCGCAGGCTATTGCCGACGGTGACGCCGAAACCGCGTTCAAACGGTTCCGCCACAAACTTGCCATACGTCGCCGTCAGGGACGCATGATCGCACGTTACCAGACTGGGCAATTCAAGCCCGCGCCAACGAATCCGCATGGAAAGCCTCCGCGTTTACTTTGAGCACAACTCGACGATCAACTGCGTCCGCACCGGAATCGAGACGTCGAACTCCTCGGGCAAGCGAGTCAGGCAGCCTTCCGGCAACGGGCCGTCGACCAGGCTCAGGAAATCGGGCAATTGCCTTTGGTTTTCGGACAGGTTGGCCTGCACGGCCTGCAGGCTCTTCGCCCGGTTCTTGACGCGAACCACGTCGCCCGGCTTGAGCAGGTAGCTGGGGACGTCGACCCGCCGGCCATTGACCGTGATATGGCCGTGACAAACCAATTGCCGAGCCTGGGCGCGGCTTTGGCCGAACCCAAGACGATGCACGACGTTGTCCAAACGACGCTCCAGCAGGCTCATCAACGTGGCGCCCGTGTTCCCCTTGGAACGCTGCGCCTCGGTGAAATAGCGGCGAAACTGTCGCTCGAGGATGCCGTAGTAGTGCTTGACCTTCTGCTTTTCGCGTAAATGAAGGCCGTAATCGGTAAGCTTGCCGCGGCGGTATTGGTGCATGCCCGGCGCGTTTTCACGGCGCTCGAAACCACACTTGGGGGTATCGCAGCGCGTACCCTTGAGAAACAGCTTCATCCCCTCGCGGCGACAAAGGCGACAAACAGGTCCGGTATGACGTGCCATGGAAGTTCTTGACGTTTCTTAAATCGGTCTTGCGGGATGTTCTAGACGCGGCGCTTCTTCGGCGGTCGACAGCCGTTGTGTGGCAACGGCGTGACGTCCTCGATGCTCTTGACGGTCAATCCGGCCGACTGCAAGGCGGTGATGGCGCTCTCGCGCCCGCTGCCAGGCCCCTTGACACGCACTTCGACCTCCTTGACGCCGAACTTGGACGCTTTTTCGGCGCACTGTTGGGCGGCGCATTGCCCTGCGAAGGGCGTGCTCTTGCGGCTTCCCTTGAAGCCGCAGGTGCCGGCGCTGGCCCAGCACAGGGTGTCTCCCTTGGTGTCCGTGATGGTCACCGTCGTATTGTTGAACGTGGCCTTCACATGGGCCACGCCCAACGTGACGTTGCGGCGGACCTTGCGTCGCTTGCTTTTCGACACGAAATATCAGCTCCCGATCGGTTGGCGTTGAGACAACTTATTTCTTAGAGCCTATCCCAAGCCGCCGTTGTGGCGCGGGCGTCCCGCCTGCCTGGCGGTTTTGGGATAGGCTCTTACTTCCGGATCAATTTATTTCAGCCCGGCTTACTTCAAGTCCTTGACGCCCTTCTTGCCGGCGACGGTTTTCTTCGGGCCTTTCCTGGTGCGCGCATTCGTGCGCGTGCGCTGACCGCGAACCGGCAGGCCGCGACGGTGCCGGATGCCCCGGTAGCAACCGATATCACGCAGGCGGGCGATATTCTGCGCCACCTGTCGGCGCAACTGTCCTTCGACGACGTAATCTTTATCCAAGAGCGCCGCCATGCGGGCGATCTCGTCTTCGGCCAGATCGCGGGCCCTTGCTTGAGGATCCACCCCGGCCTTGTGGCACAACTCGCGGGCAATCTTCTTGCCCACCCCGTAGAGGTAGGTCAGCGACACGATCGTGGGCCGATCACTGGGAATATCCACACCCAAGAGACGCGGCATAACTCGTTGACTCCGTTGACATTTCTAGAGATAAAACTCGACAGACATAGGGGCGGCCTTCACGCCACCCACCCCTGACGCGGCGAGGACATCAGCCCTGGCGCTGCTTGTGGCGGGGATTGGTGCAGACCACGAAAACAACGCCTCGCCGGCGAACGAGTTTGCAGTTTTCACAAATGCGTTTGACGCTGGCGCGGATTTTCATGGGCTGACACTCTCATCGCGGACGATCCAAAACGTCCAAGTATAAGGGGATGAGGGCCTTTAGTTCAAGCCCCCTCGTGATAAAAAATCAACGACCCGCTCAAAGGCCAGCCCGGATGATTCATGGTCCCTGCGGAACGAGCGCAGACTGCCGTCACACCAACCCGCGGCGCAAGCTCCACGGGTCCGCCGAGCGGCCCACGAATCGGTAGGGATCATTTTCCCGGAAAAAGCACGCTCGTTGCGCAGCAACGAACGTGCGAAAAACAAAACGGCGGCGAAGCGAAAAAAAACGACTTCCGAATACCCCATGACGTCTGAGCGAGCCGCGAAAGCGGCATCCAATTGCCGCGCCATCCTTCGCCTTACCCCCACGCTCTTTTGGATCTCTTTGGGAGGGGTTTCGGAATCGTTCGCCGGCACGGCGTAGATTTACCGCTTTCGTGCCGATCCCGAAGGTGCGACCGGATTGTGCATAGTGAGCGGGCGAACGTCGGAACGGGCGACCACTGAACGGGATAAGTCCAACGCTGGGCCTTGCTTGCGCTGCGGGTTAGTGTGGGACGTGTGGGACCATGAATAATTCGGGTATCCACTGGTGGCCGTTTTGCTTCCAACATGGAGCAAATCAATCCAACGTCGGATCATTTCGAGACGATGTTCGGCTGGTTTTGAGACACTTTTGCCGGTTCGTTGCTAGCAACCGCCAACACGCGGACAGCGATTTTATGCCTTAAGTCATTTTTCCATAATGCTTTACGACAAAATAATCGCATCCATACCGCATTGGCTGATTTTGGCATCGGTTTTGCAAGCTTTTGAGTCCCCGAACTACGGCAACGACCGATATTTCAAGGAGGAAAAAGATGCTAGTGCTAAGCCGACGAATTGGCGAGAAGCTGGTTATTGGCGATCAAATCACCGTCACCATCAATCGGGTGTCGGGCAACCGCGTGAGCCTGGGTATTGATGCCCCGCCGCATGTGCGCGTGGTGCGATCCGAGCTGCGCGAGGCCTTGCTCGATATTTTGCAGGCCCAGGATCCCGTGCCTTCCAAGGCCCAGCGGCCTTCCGACCAATCGAGCCATGAAACGCCGGAAGCGGCATTTTCAGCACTTGCTTGCCGGTAGCAAGTCCGCGGAGCAGGCGAGAGTTATTCGCGAGACGGTGACGTTGCCCGCGAAACAAAGCTGCACATCGCTTCCCGGTTCTCGCCGCCGGTTTTGGTAATCGCCCTGGTACACCAGTTCGCCGGCCTGGCGACGATACGCGACGGGCAGTGGGTGCGGATCGACGGGGCAATCGACGATATCGGGCATTTCCACGTTGGTTTCGGGGTCGGGCAGGTTGACGTTCCAAAACGTGGCCGGCGCCGGTGGCTTTGCGAACAGGAATTGCAGCACCCGAGAGGTCCAACGTGCGGCTCGCGACCAATCGACTTCCTCTCGCCGGCGGCGATATTGCGAAACGGCGATGCCGGGCTTGCCCAACAGCGCCGCCTCGCGGATCGCGGCCACCGTGCCCGACATGAACACATCGGCCCCAAGGTTGCCTCCTTGGTTGATGCCCGCCAGCACCCAGTCGATGCCTTCGTTCAAGTGATTCAGACCGATTCGCGTGCAATCGACCGGGGTGCCGTCGATGGCGTGCCATCCGTCGCCGCGGCGGGCAATCTTCAGCGGCCTGTCGGTCGTCGCCTGATGGCTGCAGCCCGACCGGGGAGCGCTTGAAGCGATGACCAGTCGCTCGCCCCAGGGCGCAAGCAGCCGATCGAGCGCCGCCAGGCCGGGCGCGTCAATGCCGTCGTCGTTGGTCACCAGAAATTTCATCGCGGATGGGGCCAAGAGGCGTTAGCCCGTATTATTCATGGTCCCGTAGCTGGCTTCGCAAGAAGTCAGGCCGTGGACGCGAGTTACGCCAGAATTCTTGCGAATTCTGCTACAGTACAGTGCGAGAGTTCCTCCCGGGACCAAGAATAATCCGGGTTAGGCGTTATATAGGCGTTAGGCGTTAGGCGTTAGGCTGAAGACACGAACCACCTTTTCGATCGCGGACGCCACCTGATCGATGACGGCCCCGTCTTCCAACAGTACCGGGTGGTGCAGTACCACCATGCCGGCCGCCGCGCGGCGGCTCTCCGCCAGGTCGTCGGCCGCGCGGCACCGGCGCGAAGTCCTCAAGGCGAAACCCCGGAAGCCCGCGTCGAGAGCCACGCCTTCCGCCTGCGCGCCGGCGACGAATTCCGCGCGCGAGCGGCCGGCCATTTCGTTCGACGAAAACTGCATGCCCAGCTTGTAAAACGAGGGCGAAAAGTCCCCGGCGCGGTTCGACAACGTCCGAACGCCCGGCACGCCGGCCAGCCCCCGCGCCAACCGGTCGGCGGCGAACCGTCGCGCGGCGTTGCGTCCGTCGAGCTTGGCCAATTGCGGCAACAACACGGCGGCTTGCAACTCGCTGAGCGGGAAGGCGTTGTTTCCTTTTTCGCAATGGATTTTGGCTCGCTGGTGGATGTCGGCCCGCCGCGTCAGGATGGCGCCGCCGCGCCCGGCCGTCAGGAGCTTGCTGCCGCCGAAACTGAGGACACCCACGTCGCCGGCGGTTCCGGCGAGGCGCCCCTCGACCGTGGCTCCCGGCGCTTGGCAGGCGTCTTCGACGACCACGAGCCCGTACTGCCGGGCAAACTCGACGACCTCGACCATCGGCACCAGGCCCCCGTGCAGGTGCGAAACCAGCACCGCGCGCGTGCGCTCGCCGCGGGCGGCCGGCAATCGGCCCGGATCGAGGTTCCAATTCAGGGGATCGACGTCCACCAGCACCGGCAGTGCTCCGACCGACTCGATCGCGCGGAAGTTGCCGGGAAAGTCGTACCCGGCCATCAGCACTTCGTCGCCGGCGCCGATTTGCAGCCCTCGCAGGGCCAACTCCACGGCAAACGTGCCCGAGCAACAGAGCGTGACGTATTCGACCGCATGGTACTCCGCCAAGGCGGTCGCCAGACGCTCGACGTTCGGCCCCAGGTATCGACCCCAACTTCCGTCGGCAAAGGCACGCTCCAGCGCGGCCAGCACATCGGGATCGGCCAGCGGCCAGGCCGGCGGTCCGCACGGCAACGCGGCGGGACCGCCGTCGATCGCCAGCACCGGATTTTGGATTTTGGATTTTGGATTTTGGATTGGAGTATGCCAGTGCATTGCCGCGCCGCCGTAGACGATATACCGCACGCGGCCGGCTCCGACACTAACCCGCGGCGCAAGCAAGGAGCGTAACGACTGGCCTTGCTTGCGCCGCGGGTTTGGTGCGCAGACTTGCGAATGTGTCATTCCCGGCCGCGTGAAGTATATATAGACTCTAGATCATCGGCGTCCCGGCGGCAACGTGAGGCGGGTCATTGACAAAAAATCTCCCGAGGCTATTGTCAGCCGTGTATTATGCGCTATGATGCCGTTTTGGCCGACTAGCCCGGATTATTCATGGTCCAGGGAGGAACTCGCGCACTGTGCTGTAGCAGAATTCGCAAGAATTCTGGCGTAACTCGCGTCCACGGCCTGACTTCTTGCGAAGCCAGCTACGGGACCATGAATAATCCGGGCTAGGGCGGCACTCGATTGGCTCGGCTGCCGGCCCCTTGTGGAAACCTTATTGTCCTTTGTTGGGAGTTGGACCTGTGAAGCCTAAAGAGGTATTGGCCCTGTGCCGCGAACGAAACGTGAAGGCGGTTGACCTCCGCTTCATGGACTTTCCCGGGATTTGGCAGCATTTCACCATTCCGGTCAACAAACTCGAAGAAGACGTGTTCGAGGACGGGCTGGGCTTCGACGGTTCGAGCATCCGCGGCTGGCAGGCGATCAACGAAAGCGACATGCTTCTCGTGCCGCAGCCGGAAACGGCGGTGATCGACCCGTTCACCACCCTGCCCACGATCGGGATGATCTGCAACATTCAGGATCCGATCACCCGCGAGGACTACTCCCGCGACCCGCGAAACGTGGCGCGCAAGGCGGTGAATTATCTCAAGAGCACCGGCATCGCCGACACCTGCTACATCGGCCCGGAGGCCGAGTTCTTCATTTTCGACGACGTCCGCTACGACCAGCGGGCCCACGAGGGGTACTACCACATCGATTCGATCGAGGGCGAATGGAACCGCGGCCGGGTCGAAAATCCCAACCTGGGTAACAAGCTGCGTCACAAGGAAGGCTATTTTCCCGTGCCGCCGGCCGACCAGTTGATGAATATCCGCAACGAGATGATGCAGACCATGATCGACTGCGGGCTGGACGTCGAGGCCCAGCATCACGAGGTGGCCACCGCCGGCCAATGCGAGATCGATCTCAAGTTCCTCGAGTTGGTCAAGATGGGCGACGCGATGTGCTTGTACAAGTACATCATCAAGAACGTGGCGAAGAAGTACAACAAGACGGTCACGTTCATGCCCAAGCCGCTCTTCGGCGACAACGGCTCCGGCATGCATACCCACATCTCGCTTTGGAAGGGGAGCGAGCCGCTGTTTGCGGGCAGCGGCTACGCCGGCTTGAGCGAAATGGCCTTGCACGCCATCGGCGGGCTATTGAAGCACGCGCCTTCGATTCTGGCCTTCTCGAATCCGACGACCAACAGCTACAAGCGTCTGGTTCCGGGCTACGAGGCGCCGGTGAACCTGGCCTACTCGCAGCGGAACCGTTCGGCCTCGTGCCGCATTCCGATGTACAGTCCCAGCCCCAAGGCCAAACGGATCGAGTTCCGTTGTCCCGACCCGAGTTGCAACCCCTACCTGTCGTTTTCGGCGATCATGATGGCGGCCGTCGACGGCATCCAGAACAAGATCCATCCGGGCAATCCCTTGGACAAGGACATCTACGACCTCGCGCCGGAGGAGTTGGCCGAAGTGCCCAAGACGCCCGGCTCGCTCGAAGAGGCCCTCGACGCCCTCGAGCGGAACCACGACTTCCTGCTCCGCGGCGACGTGTTCACCTACGACGTGATCGAGACCTGGATCAAGTACAAACGGGAGAAGGAAGTCGACGCCATGCGCTTACGCCCGCACCCCTACGAGTTCTGCTTGTACTACGACATCTAGGCAGGCGTTAGGCGTTAGGCGTTAGGCAATAGAATTGAGGGACGCAGGGTTCAGGGTTCAGGACGCGCGACCGACGTCATTATTCTGAACCCCGAACCCTGAACCCTCGACCACCGACCACTGACCACTGATAACTCGCACCATGTCCTTGCCCACCTCACCCCTCGCCAAGCTCGCCGCCTTCGATACGCCCACCATCTGTAACGTCATCGAACTGTTCGACGTCCGTCCGCGCAACCGCGGCTACATGGACGGTCGTATCCGCGCGGGCTTTCCCGAACTGCCGCCCATGGTCGGTTTCGCGAGTACGGCTTGTTTTCGTAGCGACGCCGCGCCGCCCAAGGGCGACGCCTATGGCAGCCTCGACCAGCAGGTGGCGGGCTTTGCCGAGTTGCCTGGGCCGCCGGTGGTGGTGTTCCAGGATCTCGACGACGCGCCGGTGGCCGCGACGTTCGGGGAAGTCATGTGTTCGACGTACCAGGCGTTTGGCTCCGCGGGCCTCATCACCTCGGGCGGCGGCCGCGACCTCGACCAGGTCCGGGCGCTGAAGTACCCGGTGTTCACGGGCGCGACCCTCTGCGCCCACGCCTATTGCCACATCCTGCACGTCGGTCTCCCGGTTCGCGTGGGAGGGTTGGTGGTCCGACAGGGCGAGTTGCTGCACGGCGATGCCAACGGCGTGACGAATATTCCGATCGAGATCGCCTCGGCCGTGGCCGACATCACCCCGGAGTTCGTGGCCGCCGAAAAGATCATTCTCGATTACGTGCGTTCGTCCGGTTCCAAAACCGTCGCGGGCCTGGCGGCGGCGCGGAAGGAATTCATGGCCGTGGTCGCCAGGCTCAGCGAGCGTGCCAAGGCCTCGCGGTAGCCTAAGAGCCTATCCCAGAACCGCCCGGCCAGGCGGGGCCGTAGCGTCGCCAAGTCGAAGCCAAGCTTGGAATGGTCGACTTTCGCGGGAGGAACGAGCACGTCGCCGTAGAAGTCGCAGAGCATCCACTCGGAACATCCTTTGGCAGGATCGACGGCGACGATCTCGAAGTGCTTGGGGCCCTACAGCCTGGACCCTTGTTGGGCTAAGCACTCCATTGGGCTTGTGGAGGGTGTACGGGCGACGTTGCTTGCGACTCTTGGACTCCTTCGGTTTCTTCGGTTTGGCCATGGCCACATACCAGAGGAACCCGTACTCCGTCGCCAGGCCTCGTGGTCACTCGCACTGGGCGCCAATTCGGCGATACGTGTCGACGATTGGCGTCCTGCTGTCGGCCCGAGGGGCGCCTTCCCGCGCTCCGAAAAAACTGGCAAAACCGTACCTTTACCCGACGAAAGCTTCGGCGCGCGTGGCACAGATGGGCGTTGCGGGTGAAGAAGTCTTAACGCATCCAAAGCCGGGCAATCCGCCGAGACGGATTTCCTTGTCGGTACAGGTACGGTTTTGCCAGTTTTTCTTCGGCATTTTCGGCTGCGCCGAAACCGCCGTGCGGCGACGCATGTGCGGCGACGCCTTTTTTTGGATCTGGTTGGTGCCAACCGCCCGCTTCCCGCGCCATACAGCGCTTATTAAAATAGGCCCAGGCGGGCGAAGCCCGCCTGGGATAGGCTCTAACTTGCGCCGGCCGCTTCCCGCTGCAGAATCCCCAGCACGATTTTGCGCAACTTCGGTTCAGCGGCGGCCGCGTGCGCCAGAATGCGCCCAATGTCGGCCGGCTCGAGGGCATCGGCCAAACACATATCGGTAACAATCGACAGCCCCAGCACCCGCATGCCGGCATGCGCCGCCACCAGAACTTCGGGCACGGTCGACATTCCGACCACGTCGGCGCCGATCAACCGCAGAAAGCGGTACTCGGCGCGCGTTTCCAGGTTCGGCCCCATCACCGCCACGTAGATGCCTCGGTGGGCGGCGAAGTTCTCGCGACGGGCAATTTCCAAGGACCGCGCAAGCAACGCCACGTCGTAGGGACGGCACATGTCGGGGAAACGCGGCCCAAGCCGGTCGTCGTTCACGCCCACCAAGGGATTACCGCCCATCAGGTTGATGTGGTCCTCGATCACCATCACGTCGCCGCAAGCGTATTGCGGATTCAGCCCGCCGCATGCGTTGGAGACGATCAGCAATTCCGCTCCCAGGGCCTTCATCACGCGCACCGGAAAGGTGATCTGCCGGTACGAGTAGCCCTCGTAGGCGTGGAAGCGGCCTTCCATGGCCACTACCGGCAGGCCGCACAAGTGGCCGCAAACAAGTTGCCCGGCGTGGCTGATGGCCGTCGAACGGGGGAAATGGGGAACTGAGGCGTAATCGAGCACCGCCTCGCGCTCGATCTGCTCGGCCAAACTCCCCAGGCCCGTCCCCAAAATGATGCCCGCACGCGTGGGCGTGCTCCACTGCCGGCGAATCACGGCCACGGCCTCGTCGATTTGGGCGGCAAGCTCTTGCATGACTACACTTCACGCGCTCGAGAATGAGACATTGTCGGCCGCGTGAAGCCTAAGATGGTATTTGCTAAAAGGTGGGGATATTAGCGTCCAAGTCGTCCAAGTCGTCCAGTCCCAGAATAGGGGGGATCCCCCGCATCGCCGTCGCGATCTGCGCGTCAGCCGCAACGCGGCATGATTCACCTCACCCATCGTGATGCACCCTTCGGAACGAGGCATGTTCGATTTGTCCCTTCCTGAGTTTTTTCATCGTGGCGATGGATTCATGTTTGCCAAGCCAGCCCGGTTTATCGCAAGATGATGGCTGTCTTCTTTCGGCCCCCTCTTTCCGCCCCTGCCGGCGATTAAGGTTTGCCTCGTCTGCGCCTCGCGGTTCGACTTTTCAGTTTCTCCTCCAAGGCGGCTCGATCGACCGTTTCCTCATGGCGACGCTCACGAATGAGCTTCCAGAACATGTCGCTTGCGCCAAGCCGCACCTGTTCCTCGTCCATTCCTTCGATCCCGAAGATCAGTGCGACGGGATTGCCGTCGCGAGTCACGATGATTCGATCCGATCGCGCGCTCGCCACGCAGGCATCGAGGTCCGATTTTTCCATGGCAACCGTTTTCATAGGATTTCCTCCGTCGTTTTGTGCAGCGGCTTCTGCCGGATCGCGCGAACCGTGACGCGGGCCTTCTCTTCGTTCACGTCATAGAAGACTCGGAATTCGCCAACCCGCAGTTCCCAGACTGGTTCTTCGTGTTCCCACGGCGGAACGAGGCCCCGAACGATCTTCTTGTTGCGAGTCTCCTCGGTTGGTTGGTGCGTCAATTGTTCGTCGATCTGGTCGAGAATCCGTTTGCGATGATGAGCACGCAACTCGGCCAGATCCTCGGCGACACTGAATGCGTAATCAATTCCGAACACTTTTCACCCCGTCGCTTCAATTCCAATCGTACCCGTCGGCCGCCCATTTGTCACCAGCGGCGCGCGGCGCAGGTGAGGCGGGGCAAAGCCAGGCGAGGGACTCTGCCATCGACGCCTTGACCAAGTGGGAGAGGTCCGTACCACTGTACCAGCAACGGTTTACGTCGAGGCAAGGGGCTTGCGGCCCCGGCAATCGAAGCCTTCCTAACCCACCATCTTGCCTTCGGACTATGGATGTCTTTAATCAATCGCTTGAATTCTGAAGAAGTCACTACGGTAACTCTATGAAGCGAGGGGGGGCGATTGGGGTCGATTGGGGTCGATTTCTTGGATGTTGTCGAATAAACTAAGTCTTCGACGCGACGACGCATCTGGAAACCACCTGGCCGGATCGATGATCTTGGTCGCGGCGGAACACCACTAACCATCTTCTGGCGATGGATTCCTGCTTGCCCAGCCTGCCCAGTTGATCGCAAGATGATGGATGTCTTCGTTCGGCCTTCCTCGTAGACCGTCTGCCGGCTACAGGCGGCCTGGCGTGGCCCGATCGGTGACTGCCCCAAAACCGCCGCACAAAACCGCCGCGGCGTTGCCAATCCATGACGAAACCGATAACCTTGCCACTGGGGTCCGCCTCCATGCGAGACATCTCTGTTAAGACGTTGCGTATGGATGGCGTGACCCCCTTTTTCAGTCAACCCCAATATCCTATCCTCTCCGGTTGCCAACCGCTTTCATCCGCCAATTGTCAACTCAAAATCGACCCGAAACGGTCGATTTGAGACGGTGCCCTAATAGGTTGTGCCCTCACTAATAGAAGGAGTGTATTTCAGCGTCCGGAGCGTCCGCACACTAATGGGGGGCAAGGAAACGGTTGCCCCAACTGTATACTGTGTTTGTACTTACAAGCATAAATCGCCATATCGCAAATTCCGGCGTCGGAAAGCAGCGTCCGCACACTAATGGGGGGTTAGCGCAATGATGGGCCGTAACACTTTGCTGCCATTCGATTTGTGGATGAGGGGCCGAGTCAAGACGCCGGCTTCTCAACAGCGTCCCAGCGTCCGCACACTAATGGGGGGTATATCAAGCCACTTCGCTGAGGGCGGGTATTCTTCCGCTGCCCGAGTTCGCGAGCCGGGCCCGTGGCGTATTTCGTGGCGCGGGCCAACACATTCGTATCCAGCACCACCCTCATGGGTCGAAGGAGGAACCGATGTGCTTCATGGTCTGAGTGTCTTCTTTCGGCCTCTTTCCGCCCAGCAAGCTGCGTGTCTTCATTTGTCGGGCTCAACGGGACGAAACCCGCCTCGCGTTACGCGCCTTGCTTGCGCCGCGGGTTCGTGTCGAAGCAGCCTGCCCGCAGTATAGCGCGGGCCGATTTCGGCGGCTGAAGGAAATCTGGCACCAGCGCAATTCCCAATCGAGCCCAGCGCGTTTTGAACGCGCACCCCCTGGCCGGATCGATGATCTTGGTGGCGGCGGAACACCCCCTGACCTTCTAGTGGCGATGAATTCATGCTTCGCCATCCATCTCGGTTGATCGCAAGATGATCGATATCTTCGTTCGGCCGTTGACATGATGCCGGGACCTACATCCACCCTGCGGAATAGAAATGGGGAAAACAAGCAGGTCCTTGTCGCCCGTGACGAGGAAATCCGCGTGCGCCGCCAGCGCCGCGGCCAGAAAGGGCGCATCCTTTGGATCACGGGGGAAGTCGAGCACTTTCGGGGGGCCGCCGACGTTCACCGTCCGCATCAAGAGCAATTCGGCCCAACGATCGAGGGTCTGCGGGTCCAGGCCGAACCTAGGGCGCCGCAGGATGTCGGTGTACTCAGCGAGGATTTCCGGGGTGACGAGCCATCGGAAGTCATCCCGGGTGGCCACGTAGAGCACCACGCGCTCGGGCAGCTTGTCGCGGAGTGCGGCCGACAGCAGCACGTTGGTGTCGATCAGCACATTCATTGACCGGCCCGGTAATGGTCGATTTCCTCACGGAAACCCTCGTCGGTGATACTCTGCAGGCCGGGGCGGCCGCGCAACTCGGCGCAGACTCGCCGCCAGGCGGCGGTGAACTCTTCGGCGGAGAGGCGTTTGGGGCTGATCGTGACCGCGACCTCGGTGCCCGGCGCGAACGGTACGCCCGCCACGAGGACCCGGCCTTGCTCTTCCACGGTCGCAGATGTTTCGTAGGTTTTCATGGTGCTGACCCGCAGGGGCTGATTGGACGACTCGTGTATTGTCTCATCGAGGCCCTTTCAACGCAATCACCATCGCTGGTGCCCCGCCCCGTGGCGGACACCCAGCCGATCATCTGCACATACGCAAGGATGTGGAAAGGTGTGCCGCACGGCGATTCGCCAGGGAGTCGTCCGCTCCGCGGTCGATCAGGCCGAGGGGCCTGAATGGTGCGCTCGGGGCGTCGCGGGACCGACGATCGTCGGCCGCGACTCACCGGGCCGAGGACGAGGGGAAGTTCGTCGCCATCGACATCGGGACCGGCGACTATGAACTCGACAAAGACGACTACGCGACCGTCACGCGGCTACGCAACCGTGTCCCGTCGGCCGAGGTCTGGTTCGGGCGAGTTGGCAAACCCGCGGCGTACCGGATGAGGCGGAGCCGATGATTCGCGGGGTGGTCAATGCGCGCCGGGAGGCGATCGTTCCGCTCGAGGTGTGGGGGCCGGGCGGGAATGAGCAAGATGATGGATGTCTTCTTTCGAGTGCGCTCAGCAGCGAATACCTGCGGGGGATTGGCCAGGATGCCGTGGTGTCCGCATCGTCATCCTTTTGAAGCAACTGGCTATAGGCATTCGACTTGCGACAACTGAAGGTGCGGACGGTTGCGGACAGTTGCGGACAGTACTGACGTTTGGCCTGTTGCTTGCGATGGCCTGTTGCTTGCGATGGCCTGTTGCTTGCGATGGCCTGTTGCTTGCGATGGCCTGTTGCTTGCGATGGCCTGTTGCTTGCGATGGCCTGTTGCTTGCGATGGCCTGTTGCTTGCGATGGCCTGTTGCTTGTGACACAGGGCGCTCCCTCGATCAGCGTGGGAACGAAGCACGAACCATGGTGCCGGCGCGCGGACTGGCGATCACCGCTCGTCAGAGCGGCCGATTCGGTTCGCATTTTACGGCGAAATCGCTGCTGTGGCCGCCGATGGGCTTGGCTGCGGGCGGGTCGTGATGGCTTGATTGCCGCCGCTGGTCGCGCCGCCCGGCTGCGCACCTGTGACGTGAAGAGGTATGTAGCCCTCGAAACAACTGCGAAGCTCGCGACACAACCTGGTATTGCGTACTACCTCGGCGTTGGTATCCATTCGACATGACGGTGTAAAGCCGCCATCGTTTGATCTGGGCCCGAAGCCGATGATTCCGCGCGCCGGTTGTGCGCTCACTAATAGAAGGAGTGCATTTCAGCGTCCGGAGCGTCCGCACACTAATGGGGGGCAAGGAAACGGTTGCCCCAACTGTATACTGTGTTTGTACTTACAAGCATAAATCGCCATATCGCAAATTCCGGCGTCGGAAAGCAGCGTCCGCACACTAATGGGGGGTTAGCGCAATGATGGGCCGTAACACTTTGCTGCCATTCGATTTGTGGATGAGGGGCCGAGTCAAGACGCCGGCTTCTCAACAGCGTCCCAGCGTCCGCACGCTAATGGGGGGTATGTCAAGCCACTTCGCTGAGGGCGGGTATTCTTCCGCTGCCCGAGTTCGCGAGCCGGGCGTATTTCGTGGCGCGGGCCAACACATTCGTATCCAGCACCACCCTCATGGCTCGAAGGAGGAACCGATGTGCTTCATGGTCTGAGTGTCTTCTTTCGGCCTCTTTCCGCCCAGCAAGCTGCGTGTCTTCATTTGTCGGGCTCAACGGGGCCAAACCCGCCTCGCGTTACGCGCCTTGCTTGCGCTGCGGGTTCGTGTCGAAGCAGCTTGCCCGCAGTATAGCGCGGGCCGATTTCGGCGGCTGAAGGAAATCTGGGACCAGCGCAATTCCCAATCTAGCCCAGCGCGTTTTGAACGCGCGCCACCCGCCCGGAGCGATGATCTTTGCGGCGGCCGATGTCTGGATAAACGATTTTTGGCTTCTCGTAAGTTGCCGAATAGCGCAGCTGCGCTTGCTGTAGCTCATACCATTCCTGATCGAGTGCTCGCTGCGCCAGACGATCGCGCCACTGCGCCAGGTGGTTCTTGAGGTCGCGAAGGTCTGTTTGGGCCGTGCCTCTTGGCGTGTAGATCAAGAAGTGCGTAACTGGTTTGGTGAACCATCGCCGCGCATCGTCTCCAAGGAGGAGAGGTTTTATGAATCGCTTTGCTGTCTCTCGATCTTCTGCCCGGAACGTGTTTGCAAGATCAACGTCAAGCCAAAACGCCTTGTTAAAGCCCGTCTTGATTCCTGCCATAATGCCGCCCTCAACGTATTGTCCCAATGGAACGCCATTGGCGCGAAGTTTTTCGACGAGCGCAAGGCGCTGTCCACCTTCAAGCGACCAACCTTCAGCTTTCAATTGCTCCGGTTTGTAGCGCGACGCGCGAGCTGCGACGGACTTCGGCAGAGAGCCAAACTCAGCCTGGTCTTTCACCACCAGGAGGGTGCAGTCTCGCTCATGCGCACTTTTTCCGGGGTTTTGGGGGTGTATCTGAGGGTGAGGATGCGGGAGTCCAGATGTGGGGGGCACCACGCTGCTTGAGGATAGCTGCGTAAACCGTGTCCCAC
>Ga0307372_10000094_pt1 | contig 136750 bp, 110 predicted proteins | sample OX1MG_FD_202533 | JGI IMG/M metagenome (GOLD analysis project Ga0307372, IMG submission 202533) | Soil microbial communities from Risofladan, Vaasa, Finland - OX-1 | ecosystem: Environmental > Terrestrial > Soil > Coastal area > Acid sulfate soil | place: Finland: Risofladan, Vaasa... | reverse complement strand
TCCATTTGTCGTAATCTGTACATCAGAAAGCTCCTTCTTTTTTTGCTTGCTGGTATTGTGCCAGATCAGGAGCTCTCTTGTCTTCTCTTTCCCCCATTTGTCCTTAAGTGAGATGTATTGCCCCTTGCGGGCGTCCGTCGTCTCCCCCCGTGGATGTGGTCTTTCAACAGGAGGTTTTTTGCCACGCCTGGTTCCCCGCCCTGTCATGCTTCGTTGCACTCAGCATGACAGCTGCTTCGTTGCACTCAGCATGACAGCTGCTTCGTTGCACTCAGCATGACAGCTGCTTCGTTGCACTCAGCATGACAGCTGCTTCGTTGCACTCAGCATGACAGCTGCTTCGTTGCACTCAGCATGACAGGCGGCGGTTAAAAATGCATTTTAGTACTTTTCAAGCGGTCATCCTGTGGCTTTCCAAAAAACCTGTACTTGTAAGATGTCCACCCAACCCCCGTCCCTACTATGCCACGATGCCTGTTCTACCCGGATAGAGTAGGGGCGAGCGGGGTGTGGATGTGGGGTGGATGGCCCTGGTGGTCGCCCGTCCTCCACCATCAAGCGAGGTTCTTCTTAATTTGCATGGCAATGCCCTTGCGGGCGTCCGACTTCTATGATTGTATTGGCCTCACATCCGTCCCCAACTGGTTCAGCAAGGCGTGGAAATCGCCACCCTGGACGTGTTCGACATTGATGCGCGAAATGAGGTTGTTCTGCAACGTGAAATACCAGCGCATCGGGGGCAATGAGATGCTGTGTGCCATCTGCGGTATCGGCGGCAGACTGAGCGGAGGGAGGTTTAGCGAGTTCTCCTGTGTCCCGCTTATCTGCACACTGCCAACCTCCTGGCTGTCCTGTTCCTGCGCCTCCAGTTCGCGTGCGCCGCGAAAATGGTACGACAGATTGGGCATCGCCGACTTGAGTCCACTCATCACCGTTATAAAATCATCCCTGTTCAAAGGTTCCGGCGTCCAGCCACTGAACGTAAAGCTATCGGCCAGGTAGCCCTTTGCTGTATCAAATTGCGCCGCCTCCAACGCCACCATAAAGGCCCGTACCGTCTCTGTTGCTGCTGTCATAGTATTGTTCACTCCTTATAATATCAAATAATATCCGATAATATCCGTCTGCCTCTCACTAACATTACGCTAGATGGGCATCAACTGGATACGTCAATATTTCAAAGGGTTCCTGCAGTAGCTATCCCATCCAGTCACAACTATTGACACAAACACATTTTGCCACGTATACTGCATGTGCCATTATTTCATTATGGTTCGTTTGATTTGTATGAATGTATGTTTGACAATATTAGATGTAATTGCGTAAAGAGTTCGTACCGCAATATACGAACCCGCACGGATGCGATATATCGGTCCCTACCACGTGCTACAAGTTTGGTGGAAGCGAAGGATGCTTTATGGAACAGCCAGCCCTGTTAACGATAATCCGCTCTGATACAGTATACCGTTTTCGACTCGATACTCCAGAGGGAGGCACTCCTTCCGGGCAGGAGTATATTACGGAACTGACCCCTGAGATTCGTGAACGCCTGCGGCGTCTCATGCAATCAGCCACGCAACAGATGCAGACGCTGGCTTTGACGGAAATAAAGCGCCAGACAATGAAACTCGGTGCGGTCAATGACTCATTGCTCTCATTGGGCCGTTTACTCTTCGATTCGGTTCTTCCCGCACCCATACAGGACGCTTTGCGTCACCTCGATAGTGCCCTTATTTTCAATACCAATACGCCCGAAATCCCCTGGGAATTGTTGTTTGACGGCAGCGTGAAGTCCGGGCGCTTTCTCTGTCAGCATATCAACATGGGACGACAGGTCTATTCCCAGCGTGAAGCACCGCACCGCGCACCCGCGCCGGAACGCCTGATACGCAAGCCTGGGCGGCGTGAGGCCCAGGGACTTTCAGTCCTTTTTCTTGTCAATCCCACCGGCGAGCGTCCCGGCGCGGAAGAAGAAGTTGCTACGCTCTGTACCACCCTGCCGGAGTCCGTCTCGCGTATCATACTCTATCGCCAACAGGCGAATCAGTTAGAGATGCGCATGCGTATCGGTTCCGATTCCCCGCAGGTGTTGCATTATGCCGGGCCAGCGCCCGTGCTTTCTCCTGCTGGCGATCCCGTGCTGGCCCTCGCCGGTAGCTCACGCCTGGATGGCAACGCCGTTGAGCAATTATTTCAATCGCTGCCGCGTCGTCCCCTCGTATTTCTCAGCTATCACGATGATGAGCGCCAGAACCGCAATGGCAATTCCCTCCCCAGCCAGCAAGAGCGCGACGAAGCGCTGGATCGGCTGGCAAGCAGTCTGCTGACCGCCGGGGCAGGCGCGGTCATCGCGTCACGCTGGTCAGTCAGTTCGGCACGTACACGCGAATTTGCCATGCTTTTCTACCAGGAGGTCGCTGACGGCGTGTCGCTTGGTGAGTCCTTGCGGCGGGCGCGTGCCACCATGGCCCAGCACCGCTCGGATGATGCTTCCTGGATGACCTACGTTCTCTACGGTGACCCCACGCAACGCCTCTTGACCAGTTCAGCCGCGAATAAGGATCGCAGCAACGACCTGCCTTTCGATCTCTTCGATGATAGTCCTCTCGTATCGCCAATGGCCTCCGCCACCAACAATCTTGAGCGCCGTTTCTTACAAGAGGTGCTGGGCATTGCCTTGATGGAGGCGCGGCGCATGCACAAAGACTATCTCGGTACGCCCCATCTCTTTATCGCCTTGACCAAACTCGATGGCGGTTGCACGCAGGATGCCCTGCGCACGCTCGGTTTCTCCTCCAAGCAGGTGCGTGATGTCATTCGCCTTGCCCTTGGCTCCGGCAAAGCCACCAGCGAAACGCCCATCCTGCCCACCCGCCGTTGCAAAGAAATTTTACAGACGGCTGAGCGTATCGCCGTCAATGCCGGTTCAAGTGCCATAGATGAGCGAGCAATCGCCCAGGCCGTCTTGAGCGAAGGCGACGGCGTCACCCATGAATTGCTCACCAAACTGGGCATCAACCCGTCCCAGTTGATTGAACTCATTCTGGCAAGCAATGCCCGCGCCTTACTCGAACTCGTCCCATCGGTCAGCGCCAATCCCGCCGTGCCCGCCGATTTGCCCATCGGCATCAGTCCCGATGGTGCCGCTAAAGGCGGCAATTCAGTGTTGGAGCGTCTCGGACGCGACCTCACCAAACAGGCCACGATGAAACAGTTGACCCCGCTCATCGGGCGCGACAAAGAGATACGCCAACTCATGCAAACCCTCATGCTCAAAGATCGCAACAATCCCGTGCTGATTGGCGACTCCGGCGTCGGTAAAACCACCATTGTCGGCGGCCTCGCGCAGCGCATCGTAGACGGCAAAGTTCCACCCGAATTGCGCGGCAAACGCCTGATCGAACTCTCGGCCAGTTCGCTCGTCGCCGGTACCAAGTATCGCGGCGAATTCGAGGAGCGCCTCTTGAAAGTGCTGGAAGAGGCCGAAGGCAGCGGCAATATCATCCTCTTTATAGATGAAATGCACCTGCTCATTGGCACCGGACGCGCCGCCGACGGCAGTATTGACGCCGCCGGTATCCTCAAACCCGCTCTCGCCGGTGGGCGTCTGCGCTGCATCGGCGCAACCACCCCGCAAGAGTACCGCTTGATCGAGAAAGATGCCGCCATGGAGCGTCGCCTCCGTCCCATCATGATCGAGGAGCCAACTTCCGAAGAAGCCCTCTCTATCCTCACCGGCATGCGCGAACTGTACGAGGACCATCACCACGTCAGCATCAGCACCGATGCCCTCAACGCCGCCGTGCATCTCTCAGTCCAGTACCTGCCGAACCTGCGCCTGCCCGACAAAGCGTGCAGCGTCCTCGATGAAGCCTGCTCGCAAGCACGTGTCTTCTCTATGGAGGAGGCCGAGGCCGAAGGTATGGACGAGGAAGAGGATTACGACGCATACGAGGAGACGCCCATCATCACCGCTTCCATGATTGCCGAAGTCATTTCTGCCCGTACCGGCATCCCTGTTCGCGCCCCAGGCCGCGAGGAGCGCGACCGCCTGCTCAACCTGGAAGCTCGCCTCAAAGCACGAGTCATCGGTCAAGATGAGGCCGTCGGTCGCGTAACACAGGCCATTCAAGTAGCGCGTGCCGGTCTGAAGCCGCGCAATCGTCCCGCCGGTGTCTTCCTTTTTCTCGGACCGACCGGTGTGGGCAAAACAGAACTCGCACGTGCGCTCGCAGCCGAAGTCTTCGGCTCCGATGAACACCTTATTCGCGTAGACATGTCAGAATACATGGAGAAGCACGCTGTTTCGCGCATGATCGGTGCCCCTCCCGGCTATATCGGACACGACCAGGAAGGTCAGCTTACCGGCAAATTGCGCCGCCGCCCGCACTGCGTCGTCCTGCTCGATGAACTGGAGAAAGCCCATCCCGAAGTCTTCGACCTCTTCCTGCAAGTCTTCGACGCTGGCCGTCTGACCGATGCCCAGGGTCATACCGTGGATGCCCAACACGCCATCTGGATTATGACCTCCAACGTCGGTACCGACATGCTTGGCCGCTCCATGCCCAGTGGTTTCCGTGCCAGCCAGAAAGGCACCGCCGAAGAGATGCAGCGCGACCGCCTGTTGGAACGTCTGCGCCAGACCTTCCGCCCGGAGTTCCTCAACCGCGTTGACGAAGTGGTCATCTTCCATCCCCTGGGACAGGAGCAGGCCCGCGCCATCACCCGTCTCCAGATGAACGAACTGGGAGCGCGTCTGCTTGAGCAAGGCCTCATCCTCCACGCCGACGACAGCGCCGTTGACCTGCTCTGCAAAGAAGGCTTCAGCCAGACGCAGGGAGCCCGACCCCTACGCCGCGCCATCGAGCGCCTGCTCACCGTCCCGCTCAGCCTGCGTATCCTGCTAGCCAACATCCCCGAACGCGGCGAAGTCCACGTCCGGGCCATCGAAGGCAAACTGGAAATAGACATCCGCGAACCCTCTCTCACCCCCCTCCCTCTCGAGGAAGAAGTCGAGGTAAGTGCCGAAGTGGACGCCGGGTAGGAACCCATCTTGAAGATTAACCAACCCCGTAGGTGCCGATTTATCGCGCACACCGCCGATTTATCGGCCCCATCCATTACCGATAATGAACTTTAAGCAAGGTTCAAAGGTGAAGAAGCGTCCTTGACAGGTGAAGAGCCACACCCTGTCATGCTGAGTGCAGCGAAGCATCTCTCTCGCCGGGCAAGCAGATGCTTCGCTGCACTCAGCATGACAGGGCTGGACCTTGCTGAGTGCAGCGAAGCATCTCTCTCGCCGGGCAGGCAGATGCTTCGCTGCACTCAGCATGACAGGGCTGGACCTTGCTGTTCCGCGCACCTGTCAAGATCATTTGAACCATGCCTTAACTTTTAAATCTGGTAAAAACTGGCCTATAGTTATACCGATTCATTTGAGAAGGCGCGGGAGAACCGGGAAATTGGGTCATAGGTCATCTCATTTGTTCTTTCGTAAATATTCGCTCGCCGTCTCTTGCACACTACCTTGCCCTTGCCTTGCCGCTTGCTGAATTGCGGTCACGGCGAGGTCCTGGTAAGGCGAGGCCAATCCCGTGTTGATAATTCCTATCAAGGCCTGGTACGCTACATTCTCTTGCGCTTTATCAGTCAAGATGCGTTCCAAAAGTTCGATCAGTGCAGGCACAATCCGCGACTCGTAACTTTTGGTCAACGCCCAAACCGCCATTGCGTCTGGAACTGGCACATCGCGAATATAGCGCATCAATTCGTCTACAACGGTTTGTAATTCTGCATCGGTCAGTTTGCGATCCACCCATTCGTCGCCTAGAATGGCGCGAATGCTTTCATCACCGCCAGCGGGCTGGCGAACCTTTTCTCGTTCGATGAGAAGACCCAGTGCCAGGGCTGCATCATGTGCCGCCGTACCGCCTTGTCGAATAGACCCAATAAGTTCCATCAATAATGAATTCATAGCCTCAATGCTTTCTCAGGTTGTGGCCGACCAGGTTCTCAACATCTACGCGAGCATCAGTGTACCTCTTGTACACAAAATATTCGGACTGGGAATAGCCGCCCTTATCAATACCGCCGGGAGGGCGACTCAAAATCCACTTTCTCTGTTTGGCGGCGGCGGGTTCTGCGGCTTCTTTGGCTGCATCTGGTGTAACTGATGCGACGGCAGCATTAAGAGCAGTTATTGCCTGACCGGTCGTTACACCTGGATCTGCTGGAGCGGTTGCAACCTGGGAAAAGGTTGGACCTCCACCTTTGCTATTCCACTGTACCTGAAATCGCATCACAAAGGACTTCTTTCGTCTTTTCTCCTCATCCGGTGGTAACAGTGGGATCGGTTGGACGTCGGGTTTCGTCTCCTGCTTCGTCTGCTTCTCCTGCTTTGGCTTGTCCCCACCCTTGGGACCACTGAGCATCTTCCGCACGTTGTAGTACTCTTTCAGGGCCTCAGCCGCCTGTTCAAGACCTTCCTCGAATGCGCCGTCGACGAACTGATTGATGATGTCGGCGCTCTGTTGGATGCTCACCTGCAGTTTCCTTGCCCTTTCGGTGTGTTGCTCGAAGACCGTGCGTACCTTCGGATCTATCGCCGGGCTGGTGACAGTGATAGTTACCTCGCGCTTCGTGCGTGCATGCACGACTAGTGGCACGTCCCGCCGCACCAGTGCCAGCTCATCGCCGGAGTCGGCCTTTAAGCCATCGCTTGCCTTCTTCAACTGGCGTGCGAGCCGCTCGGCGTTCGCACGCCCGGTAAACTCCCGCTTGTCATGGTCGAAGCTGTCAACCAGCTCGTTCACCCCTGACCTGAGCGACAGCAGGTTGACGTAGGCGGTCACGTGCCAGGCGATGTAATCGTAGGTGATCTTGTCGGTCCCCACCGCCAGCGTGTACGCCGAGGCCAGCTCGGAATCCTTAGCACGCATCGCCTCGAGCGAAGCTGTTGTGTGCGCACGAATCAGCGCAACGACGGCGTCGCCATGCGCGATCCACGGCTTGAGCAGATCGTATGGTGCCGCAACCTTTGCGAGCGTCTTCCAGTTGCTCTCGATTGCCCCCACGGCCGCAAGCGCCTCCTTCTGCGTTGCCTCCAGTGGGTCGGCAACGGTCTTCTCTTCCGGGTCGTTCTTCTTCATTTGCACCGCCTGCTGCCGTGTGCCGAACCCCTGCTGCACAACGTGCGTCAGCTCATGGGCGAGAAGAGTACGCCCCCGACCGGATTCTGGCGAGTACTCTCCAGGCGCGAACACAATGTTACGCCCGACCGTATATGCTCGGGCCTGTATCGCACGGGCTGCGTCGGCTGCATCGCTGTTGGTATGGACACGAACACGGCTGAAGTCGTGTCCAAAGCGCGGCTCCATAAATGCTCGTGTCGTTGTATCGAGAGGCCGTCCACTGCCACTGCTAAGCACAGAATGAACTTCAGGGGGAACATTGGCGATAGCAGTTCCTGTATCTGCTTGTGGCTCATTGCTCTGTTTGCGCATAAAGGAAGTTTTTGTCCCATTCTCGTCATTTGATACAGCAGGCCCTGAATCAGTCATACGCATCACCTGCGTAGCTACCCGATCCGCTTCTTGCTCATAGACATCCCCTGGCTGGTTGACTGTGAGTTTCGCTTGAAGCATTGGCGGGTGTGAGGAGTAAACAGGTATTTGGCTAAAATCGTGGCCGAAGTGTAATGCGCTGTCAGCAACAGAGTTCGAAGAATGGTTCTGTGTACAGGTACTCTGCAAAAGATTGTTCTTGGGCGATGCTCCAATCAGCGTCTTTTGCTGTATCTGGGTTTTTGCATATACTTGATCACTCATATTCGGCCTTTCGATGCACCTGGACATATCTTATTGAACAGTGTACCATACGATATCGAGAATTTCACTTTAGCAAGCTGAAATAGCTGAAAAGCTGAAAAGCTGAAATTCCGACCTGAACATATCTCATTGAACAAGTATACCTGACGATGCTCTATTTTCGCTCTATTTTCACACTCTTTTGACAGCGTTGCAAAACCAGCCGTTTTTTGATATATACTGCCCTCACCAACACGTTTGTGGTTATCCCTTTGGATACGTCATGGTTTGAATGTCAAGGTCAGGCAAGCAAAATCCCCGGCAACACACGTGTTGCCGGGGATTTTGCTTGCCTGACCGCTACTCTCCTAACAATAAGACTCGACCAGCGTATTGCTGCCTTTACTGGTAGCCGAGGTGCTTGCTGCCCATACATACGTTGAGCCGGCAACGCCACCAACGCCGTTCAATTCATTGTTCAATGTCCCGACATTGGGGCTGCTCACGATACTCCATTGTGTGCCATTCCACTGTTCGGTGAAGGTCTGAGTGACACCGCTGCTCGTGGTTTGCCCGACCGCCCAGACATCGCTCGCGGAAAGAGCGGTGACGCCATTCAAAATGGTGCCATTCGTACTCCCAGGATTACTTGAAACACTCCACGTGGCTCCATTCCAGTTTTCGATTAGCGCATTCTGTGCGCCCGTACCGCCGCTCTCCCCAACTGCCCACACATTGCCCGTGGTAACTGCCGCCACGCCGTTCAGCCGTGAAATCGCCCCAACATTTGGACTGCCCACGATATTCCACGTAGCACCGTTCCAGTGTTGCGTTAGCGTCGAGACATTGGGTTTACCGCCTCCGCTGTATCCAACGGCCCACATATCGCCGCTGGTGACAGCCGATACGCCAGTGAAAGCACTAACTTTGGGGGCAGGAGTAGTAACAATGCTCCACTTTGTCCCATTCCACTGCTCGCTAAACGTGTAGAATTTGGTCTTAGTGATGTTGGCATAGTACTCGCCAACTGCCCAGACATTGGTGGAGGAGATGGCCGTTACGCCATAAAAAACAGAACCAGACCCGCTGTGGCCTGGGTTTCCGATCACACTCCATTGCGTGCCATTCCAATGTTCAGTCAACCCCTTGCCATTGGGCAGATGTGTCTTATATTCGGTTCCGACCGCCCAGATATCGGTTGCTGACACAACCGTTATCCCGTAAAGTGCGCCTCCAGACGTGAAGCTGGGATTGGTAACTACATTCCAGGTTTTTCCATTCCAGTTTTCAATCAGTGGTTCGGGCTTTAATTTAGTTCCTTCAGAATATCCCACTGCCCAGACATTGGTGGTCGAGACCGCAGCCACCGCGGTAAGCACGTTGCTTGTCGCAACATTTGGGCTAAGGGCGATATTCCATTGCCCGCAATTTGCAGTTGGTATGGCAGCGGCGCTGGCAACGCCCATCCCGAACTGCATAATAGCCATTGCAACTATCAGTACACAGGGAAACGCGAACTGTTTCAAGTGTTTCATGGATTCCTCTCATTCTCTTTTTCAATGCGTTGATCATTCATGGCAAGCATTATGTTTCAACGTGTTCTCAGGAACTATCCCCGGGTTCCTTCGGAAATAAGGTAGCGTAGACAGCACACATGTAGATACATCAATATATCTCTGGAAATCTTTACCAGTGTGCTTTATATTGCAGGTGTTGTTGAGAGCAAAGGTGGCGTACTCTCGTTGCAAGTATATTGGAATAGAAGCGAAAAGTCGAGTAAATGAAAAAGTTAGTATACTTTTGGCCTATAGCCTATCCCTGATGCTGGGAACGTTGGGCCAGATATGCAATATGTTCTGACAGGCGCAAGAGAGCATCGCGCAATTCGGCAGGTGTCTGCACGATGAAAGGACATTCGAGGCTGACAAGCACATAGCTGATCCATTCCAGATTGCTCGCATTGCATCGGAACATCACCCCATCTCCCGTTTCTTCCAGCATGGCGAGCGAGGCCGGCACGATGCGTTGTGCCTCTGCCAGCGTTGTTTCAAGCAGCACCACCACCTGCCATTGTCCCGGTGTCATGGCAATCGAGCGCGTGACATATTCCAGGCTGTCAAAATGCTGAGGGCGCATGTATGTCTCGTCGCGCAATTGAACGCTGCGCACTCTATCCAGGCGGAAGACGCGCAAATCCTCGCGCAAGTGACAGTAGCCGACAGCGTACCAGAAGCCGCCCCGGTAGACAAGTCCATACACATCTACCGCTCGTTCGGTCTCTTCCGCATCCCACGCCCTGTAGCGCAGTAGCACGCGCCGTCCCTGTTGTGCCGCGATACTCAGCGTACTCACAATCTCGCTGCGTGGTGCCGCGCTCGTAGGTGGAAAATCGAGCACCAGCGTCTCTTGCAACGCCTGCACGCTCTCACGTAGCCCTGCCGGCAGCACACGCCCAATCTTGGCAAGCGCCCCCTCAACCGCTGGAGCCGCCGCCGCCAGATTGAGCCGCCGCGCCGCCAGCAATCCCAGCGTGACCGCTAATACTTCCCCGTCAGTAAACATCAACGGCGGCAGCTTGAAACCCGGTCGCAGCCGGTAACATCCATAGCGCCCGCGTCCGGCCTCCACCGGAATACCCAGGTCTTGCAGCATCGTGATATAGCGTCTCACCGTGCGCGTGTTCACTTCCAACCGCGCCGCCAGCTCCGGCCCGCTCATTTCTCTATGCGATTGTAACAACTCCAGTATCGTCAGCACCCGCGTCGTCGGAAAATACACAGCCTGTTCCTCTTTACTTCGTTGTATTCCTCATACCCTATATCATATCATCATCGCCCCTACACGTTTTGATATGCCCGGTATATTTACAAAATTCTTACAAAAATCTCACACAACTTTGCGCGTTTCTTGAAAAGCATCGGCTATCTTTAAAGTACAGACAAGTCTGTATCAAACGCATAATAAAAGTGAGTTATAAAGAGTAAGGAGGTGCTAAACACATAAAAATTCTTCATGGTGAACCTCTAAACAATGCTCCCATTATGTTCACAACATAGATAAACTTAATGATCCCAGTTGACACAATGGCGTGTCACTGCTGGTAGCCTGTCTCCCACCTCATTAGAGACAGGTTACCGATCTCCAGAACCAGAATGGGCAGTGACTCCCCACCGCCCACTCTGTTTTTTTGCCCCCAAAATTCATCCTAATCAGGACGAAATATAGCCGCATTACATGCTAAACTTATCACAACAGTCATTGTAGCAAAAGGAGCATCAATATGGAAGAACAGCCAGACAAATCACAATTACTCGCGTTGATGAACACCAGTTATACCGAATTTACCACCCTCATTGCGCCCTTGAGCGCAACGCAATTGACTACGCCTGGCGTGGATCATCAATGGTCCATCAAAGATATTCTGGTTCACCTCGCCTTCTTTCAGCATCACCTGCTGACCTACTTGCAGAGCGCGATACAGAACGTCGAGCCGGAAAAAATGACACGGGAGACGATAGATGCTCAACGTCGCCAGTTTCCCGGTGCTGATGCTGCCCTGGCGGAAAGCGAGCAGCAGCCGACGCCAACAGATGAATTTTCCGACATGAACGACTACATCTACCTGCGCAACAAATCACGCCAGTTGGATGATGTGCAGGCCGATTTTCACACAAGTTACACGCAAGTGGTGGCAACCGTGCGCTCAATGGACGATGCGCTACTGTTCGACCCCAATACGGTATCCTGGACAAAGGGCAATCCTCTGTATGCATGGGTCGCAGGCGATACGTATGAACACTATGAAGAGCATATCGGGCCAATTAAAAGCTGGCTAGCCAGTCAGGCGTGATACATGACAGTACATCTATCTCGTGCCGAGGCACGCCGTTTCCTCGCGCTCTACCACTTCACGCCAACCGATATCCCTGGCGTGTTGGAGCGCCTGGGGACGGTGCAATACGACCCGCTCAACCCCGTCGGGCGCAATCCCGACCTCGTGTTTCAGGCGCGTGTCCCCGGCTATGCCGTTGACGACTGGCAACAGGCGGCCTACACCGACCGCCTGGTCTATGACGCCTGGGATAAGATGGCGTGCCTGGTACCCATCAGCGATTGGCCGATGCGTACCCGGTTGCGAGCGCATACCGCAACGTGGACCCCGCTACTGCTGGAAGAACAGGCCGAGGCAGTGGCAGCAGCACTGGCCGAACTGGATGCACGCGGGCCGCTTTCCTCGCTGGAGTTTGAAGATCAATCGCACTTCACTGTCCGCAGCTCCTGGTATGGTCCCAAGCGCATCAAGCATATCTTGCGGGCGCTATGGGATCGTGGTCTGATTGTGACCCATCACCGCCAGGGTGGTCGCCATTACTATGACCGGGCCGAGCGCGTCATCCCCCCCGAATACTTTAATGCGCCGCCCCTGGAGGATGAGGACGAGTCGGCACGCTGGATGGTGGCCCGGCGCAGCCAGACTATGGGCCTCATCCGCCCTGTCGGGGAATACAGCATCTGGTTTGGCTGTGGCGCGACTTCCCGACGTGCGTCGGCATTCAAAGAACTGGTAGAGATGGGTACGCTAACGCCCGTGCAGATAGGCGAAAACGGCGCGAAGGGCTGGCCCGCCTATCTGCCAACGAGCGCGTTGCCTCTGCTGGAAGCGCCCGCGTCCGCGCCGCGTGTCATCTTTCTGGGCCCGCTGGATAGTCTGCTGTGGGACAGGCGCGGCGTGATGCAGCTTTTCGATTTTGATTACGTCTGGGAGGTCTACAAGCCCGAACCACAGCGGCGCTGGGGCTATTATGTGCTGCCGGTTTTCTACAAAGACCGCTTCGTCGCTCGCCTCGACTCGCGCCTGGAGAAAGGCACCTGGACCATCGCACGCTGGTGGTGGGAACCAGACATCGTTCCCGACGCTGACATGTTGGATGCCCTGCGCCTCGCCGTGAAAAATTTCCTCTGCTATTTACGTGTTACTGATGTACGGGTTAATGACGATGTGAACACGCATGTACGAACTGTTCTCTCACACAAGACATAACCGACCTGGGTGAACACGCATGTACGAACTGCTCTATCACACAGGACATAACCGACCTGGGGCTGTAGGGGCCGATTTATCGGCCACGTGTTCACAGGCCGATTTATCGGCCACGTGTTCACAGGCCGATAAATCGGCGGTGGGCGCGATAAATCGGCCCCTACAGAGTCTGCCATTGTGGTATAATGGGTTGGCGTATTTACAAGCAATTTATGGGTACGTTTCTCGTACCTTTTATCATAGACATAGACATAGACACGATCCTACCAGGTATGAGGAGAGGCAACAGACATGCAATTACTCGGCAAGATTATGGGCGATCCCAATAAAAAAGATATGAAAGCTATCCAGCCCATCATTAATAAAATCAATGCTCTCGAACCCGCTATAAAAGAACTGAGCGACGAGGCACTACGGGCGAAAACACAGGAGTTTCGTGAGCAACTCGCACTCTATCTCAAAGGCGGTCTCGCCCTTGAAGACGAACTGGTCAAGCTCTTACGCGAGGCGCTGGACACCGTAGAGCCACAGGCCGCGCATCTCACTGATGAACAATTGCATGCCGCCGTAACCGGGTATCGCCAGTCTATTGAACACAAACGCGATGCCGAACGCTACCTGAAAGATGACTTACACGATACCCTGGCGGAATGTTTCGAGAAAGCGTATGACTACCTTTCCCCAACGCTGAATGCTCTCCGTGCCACAGCAGCCCGCACACTGGCCGACGGGCGTGAAAAGTGGCCCGAAGAGGCAAAAGACCCGCAGAAAGCCACGCTTGCCTTACTCAAAGAGATTGAGCCAGTGCTGAATGATGTTGATCCCGACATCGCCAACGATGCCTTTCAGGTCGCGTGGCCCAATTTCGTCGCCGTTCGCGATAAGGCCCCCGACAAAGATGTGGATGCCGATGTGCGCCTGGAGCAGTTGCTGGCTGACACGCTGGAGCAGTTGCAGCCCGAAATCGTCGCCCTCAAAGCGGATGAGATGGATAAACTCGCCGTCGCAATGGCAAAACGCTATCGCAATGGCAAAACACTCGACGACCTGCTGCCCGAAGCTTTCGCCGTTGTACGCGAGGCCGGTTGGCGTACCATTAAGATGCGCCACTACAACGTTCAGTTGATCGGTGGTATTGTGCTGCACCAGGGCAAAATTTCCGAGATGAAAACTGGTGAAGGCAAGACGCTGGTTGCCACTCTGCCAACCTACTTGAATGCCTTGACCGGCAAAGGTGTCCATGTCGTGACTGTCAACGATTACCTCGCTCGTCGTGACGCCGAGTGGATGGGCAACATCTACACATTCCTCGGCCTCACCGTCGGCGTCATCGTCAATGCCGTAGAGCCGCAAACGGCTGAGCGCCGCGCCGCCTATAACGCCGATATCACCTATGGCACCAACAACGAGTTCGGCTTCGACTACCTGCGTGACAACATGGTCGGCTCAATAGATCAGGTCGTGCAACGCGAACTGCACTACGCCATCGTTGACGAGGTAGACAATATCCTGATTGACGAAGCGCGTACCCCGTTGATTATCTCCGGGCCGGGCCAGGAGTCCACCGAAATGTACGCCAAATTCGCTCACTGGGCCCCGCGCCTGAAGGTAGAGGACGATTTTACCGTCGAGGAGAAGACGCGCACCGTCATCCTGACCGAAAAAGGTATCGAGAAACTTGAGCAAATGTCCGGTATCAGCAACATCTATGCCGAAGAAAATCTCGACATGACACGCTACATGGAGAACGCACTGAAAGCGCAAATCATCTTCAAGCGTGACAAAGATTACATCGTTCGCGATGGCGAAGTGCTTATCGTAGACGAGTTCACCGGTCGCCAGATGCCAGGTCGCCGCTATAGCGAAGGTCTCCACCAGGCAATCGAAGCCAAAGAGGGTGTGAAGGTACAGCGCGAAAATCACACCCTGGCAACCATCACCTTCCAGAACTACTTCCGCCTCTACAAGAAGCTGGCCGGCATGACCGGTACCGCCATGACGGAAGCCGAGGAACTGAGCAAAATCTACAAACTCGATGTGGTCTCGATACCAACGAACAAGGATATGATCCGTAAGGATTTAGCAGACCTGATTTATCGCACAGAACCGGCAAAATTCAAAGCGGTCGTCGAAGAAATCAAGGAGTTGCACGAGCAAGGCGTGCCGGTACTGGTCGGTACCACCTCCGTCGAGACCTCGGAATACCTCTCAGACCTGTTGGAAAAACAGGGCGTGCCGCATAACGTGTTGAACGCCAAACACCATGCCCGTGAGGCGCAAATCGTCGCCCAGGCTGGACGCAGCAAAGCTGTTACCATTGCCACCAATATGGCCGGTCGCGGTACCGATATTGTGCTGGGTGGCAATCCTGCTGGCTATCTCGACTCCATTCTGCGCAAACACGCGCAGCAGGTCAGCTACATTCACGATATGCCGGAAAACACTCCCGACGAACGCGAGGAGAAGGAAGAGGTTATCCAGGAATACATTAACAATATGACCGACGCCGAGAAAGAAGAACTTTTGCAGACGAAAATCCGTGAATGCGAAGATGACCACAATCTCGTCGTCCAACTGGGTGGCCTGCACATTGTTGGCACTGAGCGCCACGAGTCGCGCCGCATTGATAACCAGTTGCGCGGTCGTGCCGGACGCCAGGGCGACCCCGGCCAGTCCCGTTTCTTCCTCTCGCTGGAAGATGAGTTGATGCGCCGCTTCGCCGCCGAGCGCGTGGCGAAAGTAATGCAGATGGTCGGCCTCGAAGAGGATATGCCGCTGGAGAGCGGTATGGTCTCCAAAATGATCGAGCAAGCTCAGACTAAAGTCGAGGGACAGAACTTCGACATGCGTAAACACGTAGTAGACTATGACGACGTGATCGCTAAACAGCGTGAGGTGATTTATGTTGATCGCCGCGCCGTACTGGAACGCGCCGATATGCATGAGCGCATTATTGGCATGATTGAGAACGAGGTCAGCCAACTCGTTGACACCTGTATCCCCAGCAATATGGTCACGGAAGAGGACCAGTTGGAGACGCTGGTCAACACTCTGGGCAACTGGGTAGAGATACCGGCGGATGTTATCCCGGAAAATATCCATGCCATCACCCGTCAAAACATCAAACAGGCCCTCACCGACTTTGTTGTCGAATATTATGAGCAACACGATCAACGGCTTGAGCAAGAGGCAAAGGCGTTTGGTTTGAAGAATTCTAAGCCCTTGCGCGACATTGAGCGTTCCTACACCCTGCAAATCATTGATCGCCTGTGGATGGATCAAATTGACGCCCTCGATGTCATGCGTGCCGGTATTGGTTTCCGTTCCTACGGCCAGCGCGACCCACTAGTCGAGTACAAAAACGAAGCCTACCTCATGTTCGAGGAACTCAAGCAGAACATCCAGCATTACATCGTTGACCAGTTGCTCCGCCTCTTGCGCAGCAACGTCACCGTTCAGATGAATCAACCCGCCCCTGAGCGCAAAGCGCCGCGCAAAATTCGTACCAACGCCGACGATATCGCCAGAGCAAGCGGCCAGGCCAAAAGCGACAACGCCAACGAGCGCAAAGCCGGCTTCAACCCCCGCGGCAACGGTTCCAGAGGCAACGGGCGTTCTCCCGTCGCGACCGCTCCATCCCGCCCTGCCAATCCCGCGAAAATTGGTCGCAACGACCTTTGCTACTGCGGCAGCGGCAAAAAATACAAAAAATGCCACGGCGCGTAAAAGGTTATACATGCAAAGAGAGCAATGCTAGCCGCGTCGCGGCTAGCATTGCTCTCTTTGCATGTATAACCTTTTCCTTATCTATCCAGTCACAAGTCTGAAAGCTATATCCTATACCTTTTGCGCTTTGTCATGGTAAGCTTTACATAAGAGAAATAAAAGAACAGACAACGGTGCCTGTTCGGATTTGCATCGGTCTTAACACGAAAGGACGCATAAGGATGAGCGGTCAACCTGACTTCGATGGGTATAGCGATTTCAATAGTCATGAACATAATGGTCATAGCGGGCATCATGATACGAATGGCAATGGGCATGCTAAGCATGGGCGGCAGCGCAAGATAACAGACCTTCAGGCGCAATGGAAGGGTAACATGCGCTGGCAAGGAGTGGAACGTCCGTATGGCGCGGAAGACGTGATTCGTTTGCGCGGCTCCGTTCAAATTGAATATACCCTCGCCCGACTTGGTGCCAACCGTTTGTGGAATCTCCTGCACAGCGAGCCATACGTCGCAGCATTAGGTGCTTTGACCGGTAATCAGGCGGTGCAGCAGGTGAAGGCTGGCTTGAAAGCTATCTACCTGAGTGGTTGGCAGGTCGCCGCAGACGCGAACATCGCCGGCCAGATGTATCCCGACCAGAGCCTCTATCCCGTCAATAGCGTACCGAATGTGGTGAGCCGCATCAACTCGGCCTTGCAGCGTGCCGACCAGATTCAGACCTCTGAAGGCAAGGGCGATACCTACTGGTTCGCCCCTATCATAGCCGATGCCGAAGCCGGTTTTGGTGGCCCCTTGAACGTCTTTGAACTGATGAAAGCCATGATTGAGGCTGGCGCGGCAGGCGTCCATTATGAAGACCAGTTGTCATCTGAGAAAAAATGCGGGCATATGGGTGGAAAAGTGCTGGTTCCCACGCAATCCGCCGTCAAGAATCTCGTCTCCGCTCGACTTGCCTCCGACGTGATGGGCGTTCCCACCATTCTGGTCGCTCGTACTGATGCCAACGGGGCAAAACTCATTACCAGCGATATTGATCCCGTTGACCAGGAATTCCTCACAGGCGAGCGCACTCCCGAAGGCTTTTACCGGATACGCAGTGGCCTTGATACCGCCATCGCCAGGGGACTCTCTTACGCACCCTACTGCGATCTCATCTGGTGTGAGACCGCGGAGCCAAATCTCAAAGAGGCCGAGCGTTTCGCGAAAGAAATCCACGAGCAATACCCTGGCAAGATGCTGGCCTACAACTGCTCGCCATCGTTCAACTGGCGTAAGAAACTCGATACTGAAACTATCGCCTCATTCCAGCAACAACTTGCACGCATGGGCTACAAATTCCAGTTCATCACCCTCGCCGGCTTCCACGCGCTCAACTACAGCATGTTCGAGCTTGCACGAGGCTATCGCGAGCGCGGCATGACCGCTTATTCAGAACTGCAAGAGGCCGAATTCGCGATGGAGGAACACGGGTACACCGCCACAAAACACCAGCGTGAAGTCGGTACTGGCTACTTCGATGAAGTGGCGCAAGCCATCGCCGGTGGTACATCATCAACCGTTGCCCTCGCTGGCTCAACCGAAGTGGAGCAGTTCCATTAGAAAAATACCACAAACTGATACAATATGGTGCATCTTACACGGTTGTATCAGTTTGTGGTATTTTTATGTAGTAACGTAATGGAATGCACTTTGGAAAGGAGCTATCTTCCGTGACCATGACAACCAGACCAACCTATACAGAAGGTATTGAGATAACAGGTTCCATCACCCCTGCATTCGCGGCGATTCTGACACCGGAGGCAATGAACTTTGTCGCCCTGTTGGAACGTACCTTCCGCGATAGACGCGAGGAACTATTGCAGCGCCGTATCCAGCGTCAGGCCCAGATAGACGCCGGGAAACTGCCCGACTTTCTACCCGAAACCGAGCATATTCGTCAGGGCGACTGGACGATTGCCCCTACTCCTCCCGACTTGCAAGACCGGCGCGTCGAGATTACCGGCCCCGCCGAGCGCAAAATGATCATTAACGCCCTGAACTCAGGCGCGAAAGTCTTCATGGCCGATTTCGAGGACTCGCTTTCACCCGTCTGGGAAGTCACGGTGGAAGGCCAGATCAACCTGCGTGACGCCGTTAATCGCACTATCACCTTTACCAGCCCGGAGGGCAAGCAATATGCTCTCAACAAGCAGATTGCCACACTGCTGGTGCGTCCTCGTGGCTGGCATCTGCCGGAGAAACATGTGCTGATTGACGGTCGGCAAATGTCCGGCGGCCTCTTCGATTTTGGCCTGTATTTCTTCCACAACGTGCGCACGCTGCTGGAGAAAGCTACCGGCCCCTACTTCTACCTGCCCAAAATGGAGAGCCACCTTGAAGCACGACTCTGGAACGACGTATTCGTGCTGGCGCAAAAAGAGCTGGGCATCCCACAGGGAACTATCAAAGCCACGGTATTGGTCGAAACCATCCTGGCTACTTTCGAGATGGACGAGATTCTCTACGAGTTGCGCGAACATTCGGCGGGCCTGAACTGCGGGCGCTGGGACTACATCTTCAGCGTCATCAAAAAGTTCCGCAATATCCCCGCATTCATTCTGCCCGATCGCGCTCAGGTGACGATGACCACGCATTTCATGCGCTCCTACTCGCTCCTGCTCATCCAGACCTGCCACAAACGCAACGCCCACGCGATGGGCGGTATGGCCGCACAGATTCCTATTAAGAACAATCCGCAGGCCAATGAAGAGGCCATGGAGCGTGTGCGAGCCGACAAACACCGCGAGGCCAATGATGGACACGACGGCACCTGGGTGGCTCATCCCGGATTGGTCGCTGTGGCGATGGCAGAATTTGATAAAGTTATGCCGCAGCCCAACCAGATTGACCGCAAACGCGAAGATGTGCATATCACCGCCGCCGACCTGCTGCAAGTGCCGGAAGGAACGATTACCGAAGGCGGCTTGCGCACAAATATCAGTGTGAGCGTGCAATACATGGAATCGTGGCTGCGTGGCTCCGGCTGTGTCCCCATCAACAACCTGATGGAAGACGCCGCTACCGTCGAAATCTCCCGCTCGCAAATCTGGCAGTGGATTCACCACCCGCTGGGCATACTGACGGATGGCCGCAAAGTCACCGTCGAACTCTTCCGCGAACTCCTGGCGGACGAGATGCACAAAATTCAGCATATGGTCGGCGAACAAGAATTTGCCTCCCGTCCATTCGATAATGCAGCCAGGCTGCTCGACAGCATCATCACCTCCGAAGTCTACGTCGAGTTCCTCACGCTGCCCGCATATAGTTATCTATCGTAAGGAGTTGTAAACGAAACGCCAACAACGAGAGCCATTCGCGCCGCGAATGGCTCTCGTTGTTGGCGTTTCGTTTACAACTCCTTACTCTTCGTCTTAATCATCCCCACCACGCGCTCAATAAAGCTCGCGACTGGCATATCACCCAGGTTCTCATTCGTGCGCAAACGAACAGAAACCGTTTGCTCCGCCATCTCTTTATCGCCCACAATCAGCATATAGGGAATCTTCTGCACCTGCGTGAAACTACGCGAGCGCAGCACACCGTTGAGTTCGCCGCTCTGCTCATAGCGATAGACCGTCCCAAACTCGGCCAATCTCAATGGCAGGTCGCGATACGAACGCAACTCGTTTTTGTAGATTTGAATGTGATGCGGGCAACTCATCGGTTTTAGCACATAGTCATTATCGCCCGGTTCCGCGTTAATACTGTAAACAGGTGAACCACAACTATCATGCGTCTGCATCCACGCTGCTGATGCCTGTGATGATTGCTCTTGCTGTGCGGCGTTCTCAATCATCGCCGGGTACATGCTATCGCGGTACTTATACCAGTGGCCGCTCATCTTGTACATCTCAATTTTGCCGATGTGCGGTGTCACAACTGGCAAGTAGCCACGTTTCGACTGTTCCTGTTGCTCAAACCGCTCAAGCGTCTGCCGCAAGACTGCCCCTTTTGGCAGCCAAAGTGGCAAACCCGCGCCAACTTCTGGTGAGAACATGAACAATCCAAGTTCGCGTCCCAATTTGCGCTGGTCAATTTTCTGAACTTCTGCCAATTGTTGCTGTTGTTGCTGCTGATTAGAATGCTCAAACATCACGCTATCCTCCTGAGTCATGGGTGAAAACGCTACGATAACGAATAACGATACGCAATAATGTACAATGATACATTGGGACGTGCGACAAAAAGAGCCATTTCATCCCACAATGGGACGAAATGGCTCTACGGTCTTTCGTGGTTCCACCCAATTTCCACGTTTCCCATTGCTGGACATTTGGGCATCAGGAAACGCGCTTATGCCGGTCGTTAACGGGACCGAAGCGTACACATTACTGGCTCTGTGCAGGCTGGCGAGGGGTATCTTCTTCTTGCCGGTAAGAGTGCTTGCAGCCGCTGGCACTTCCTCTCTGTCTACCTCTGGGAAGGGACATGTCTCGCGTATTTGCCATAATTATGGATCAAGCCGATAAATCGGCGGTGGGCGCGATCAATCGGGCCCCTACAAATCCCTGCTACGGGTTTTAATAATTCCGGTGACGCGCTCAATAAAATCGGGCAAGGGTGTTGCGCCGAGATTTTCGTTAGTGCGCAGGCGCACAGCGACGGCGTTATTGGCCGCCTCTTTATCGCCCACCACCAGCATGTAAGGAATCTTTTGCATCTGGGCATCGCGCACTTTCGCGTTCATGCGTTCACTACGCTCGTCCACTTCGGTTCGCACACCCGCGGCCTTGAGTTGCTCCAACACCTTGTTGGCGTACTCGATATGGCGGTCGGCGATGGGAATAACCATCGCTTGCACCGGCGAGAGCCAGACCGGGAAAGCTCCAGCGAAATGCTCAATAATCATCGCCATGAAGCGTTCCGTAGAACCCGTCACCGCCCGGTGAATCATTACCGGGCGGTGCGCCTGACCATCTTCGCCGATGTATTCAAGCTCAAAATTCTCCGGCTGCACAAAGTCAAGCTGCACCGTGGCGCATTGCCATTCGCGGCCCAGCGCGTCGCGTACCATGAAGTCCACTTTCGGCCCATAGAACGCGGCCTCGCCGAGAATTGCCCGGTACTCGATACCTCGATGCTCGACTGCCTCGCGCAGCGAACGCTCGGCTTTCTCCCATACCTCGTCGCTACCGACGTAATCCTCTTTTTTCAATGGGTCACGCAGCGAGAGTGCAATCCAGTAGTCCTCCAGACCATAGGTGTTGAAGACTTCGAGCGACAGGTTGATGGCGCGGTCAAACTCTTCCTGAATCTGGTCTGGTCGCATGAAGACGTGCGCGTCATCCTGTGTCAGGCTGCGCACACGCGCAAGACCCGTCAGCGTTCCCGCCTTCTCATAACGGTAGAGCGTGGCGAACTCGGCGTAGCGCACCGGCAGTTCGCGATAGCTGTGCATCTGCGCTTTGTAGAGCGTGATATGGTGCGGGCAGTTCATTGGTTTGAGAACGTAAGCCTCGTCCTCGCTCTGCTCTTGCTCGCCCTGCATAATCGGGAACATATTGTCGCGATACGTGAACCAGTGCCGCGAAGTCTTGTACAGGCGCACCTTGCCCAGGTGCGATGTCCACACGTGCTGGTAGCCATAACGTTCCTGCGTCTCGCGCACGTAGCTCTCCATCTGATAGCGCAGCATCTCCCCGCGTGGCAAGAACATCGGCACACCGGCAGGCAAGTCCTCGCTCAGCACAAAGAGCTTGAGTTCGCGTCCTAACTTGCGATGGTCGCGTTTCTGTGCCTCCTCCAGTCGCCACAGGTACTGGTCAAGTTCCTCCTGTGTAAACCATGCCGTGCCGTAAATGCGTTGGAGCATGGGTCGGTTCTCGTCGCCGCGCCAGTAAGCACCAGCCACGCGCATCAGCTTAAATGGGCCAATTTCGCCCGTATTCTGTACATGCGGGCCGCGACACAGGTCAAGAAACGTATCCTGCTGGTAGATGCCCACTTCCGCGTCGGCAATATTCTCGATCAGTTCAACCTTGTAGGCCTGATCTTTGTCGCGAAAGTACTCCAACGCCTGCTCGCGAGGCCAGCGGTCGCGCAAAAACGGGTATTTCTCGTTGACGATACGCTGCATACGCTGCTCGATATCGGGCAAATCGTCGGGTGTGAGCGCACGCGGCAGGTCAAAATCATAGTAAAAGCCATCCTCAATGGCTGGTCCAATGGCAAGTTTGGCGTCAGGGAAAATCTCCAGTACCGCCTCAGCCATCACATGCGCCGCGGAGTGCCGCATGCGCTGAATCGGCGTATAGCCCACCGATTCCAAAAGTTCCGCTTCCACTGACATAAGCACAATCCTCCTGAAAACAATAAAAAAACCTTCTCATCCCACACTGGGACGAAAAGGCATTGACAACTTTTCGTGGTTCCACCCACATTCCGCGCTCTACGGCCAACACACAATAAAAAGTGCTACGCTCATCATAGAGACGCGCTCAAACCAACCTGTAATGCGGTTGAAACATGCACATTACTGTCTCTGTGCAGGCTAGCGAGGGGTATCATCTTCTTACTGGCAGGTGCGCTTGCAGCCCCCGGCGCATCCTCTCTATATACCTCTGAGAAGGGACATATCTCGCATAATAGCCCTGTGTAAGTATAACGTTACGATTGCAACATATTATACCATATGACCGCTGGAAAGTAAATCGTTTTGAACGAAAAAACACGTTTTTCGTTACGTGGTAACGTTCGGACTCGACGCAATGCCCATCCAAATTTAATTCATACATGGATTGGGTAATCGCACAGGCAATATGGCACACCTACTCTTTGCTCTTTTCTTGCTCAATATATCCAGGAAGCATGCGCGTGTGTATTGTGAACTCGCGGGGGAAATGTATCAACCGGAGATTTTTGGAGAGTGGAGTCTCATTCCGAAATGCCCATCGTTGCGCCTCTATCCATGCTTCTTGCTCATCCACCGCATAAAGAGGGACAAGCCTACTCCATGTTCCGTCGCCATACGGTACAACTAGCATCCATAAAGTTTTTATGATTTCCATCCTTCAGTTGTTCCCTCATCTCTCCGATGTTGCACTTTAAGTACGTACTTACAAATATATACCTACGCTGGTACTTCTGTCAATACGTACTCCCTGATACAATCCACATATCAAAGTGCAAAGAGAGAGCTAATGATACGTTTACGAGTGAAAGAGGTAGCGCAAGAAAAAGGATTCAGTTTAGGAAAATTATCACGCGCCTCTGATGTGGCCTATAACACTGTGAAAGCCATTTATAGAAACCCGTTTAAGGAAGTCACCACGACAACACTGAATAAGCTCGCGGCAGCTCTAGGCGTACCTGCGTCTGCATTGATAGAAGATGTGCCAGATGCAGGGAAGTAAGCTGCCGGTAGCGTTTCAGCGACATGCCTGACAGACGGTGAAATGTGAACAGGAAGGCTTTAATGCAGAATCAGATGTCTGGTTAGCAGAGCGTGACTGACAGGGGCCAATTCATTGTGAACATGGTGTACATCGTAACTATCTTTCTGTTTTCGTTCGACGTTTCTTCTGAAGTTATACACTATATAACTCTTCTTAAAATAAAGACGTTTTAAGCAGTTGTGGTAAGATATGGGCAAATCGTCGGGGAAATTTTACTGAGGAGCAGCGCAATGCCACATCTTGTTTCGGGGCAAGGGGAGCAAATCCTTGTCGGGGTTGATACGGGCGGCACGTTCACCGATATTGTTCTGTTGCAAGAGGGCGAGATTCGTATTCATAAAGTGCTTTCGACTCCCGATGATCCCTCCTCGGCCATTCTTCAGGGATTGGCTGATCTCGGCATTGCTCAGCATCTGGATGTGCTGGTGCATGGTTCGACTGTGGCAACTAATGCAGTACTTGAGCATAAGGGGGCTGTGACTGGCCTGATTACCACGGCTGGCTTCCGTGATGTGCTGGAAATTGGTCGGCAGACGCGCCCCAAGCTGTATGCCATCAACGTGCAAAAAGTACCGCCGCTGGTTCCCCGCTCGCTGCGCTTAGAGGTGAACGAACGGCTCAACGAACGCGGTGAGGTGCTGGTTGAACTCGACGAAACCTCTTTATCTGAGGCGATACATACATTGCAGGAAGCAGGTGTCGAATCGGTTGCCATCTCGCTCCTTTTTAGCTTTGCCAACCCCGCCCATGAGCGCATTGTGACCGAGGCTGTTCGTGCCGCTCATTTTTATGTTTCGTCTTCGTATGAGGTGTTGCCGGAATTTCGTGAGTACGAACGCACAAGCACTGTTGTTCTCAATGCCTACGTGGGGCCGCTCATAGACCGCTATCTTGCACGCCTGGAGCAAGAGATTCCTCGTGATACAGTGTTGCGCATTATGCAATCCAATGGTGGCTCCATTTTGAGTTCAACCGCACGGCGTGAGGCGGCACGCACATTGCTCTCAGGCCCGGCTGCGGGCGTCGTCGGCGCTGCTTTTGTTGCGAAAATGTCCGGTTTCACGCGGACGATTACGCTGGATATCGGCGGTACTTCAACCGATGTCGCGCTTGTCAATGGCAATATCAGCGAGACAACCGACGGTGCCGTCGGCGGCTATCCTACGAAACTACCTATGATTGATATTCACACGGTAGGGGCTGGTGGAGGCAGTATTGCCTATTTTGATATTGGCGGCGCTTTGCGCGTTGGCCCTGTTTCGGCGGGAGCTAATCCCGGTCCGGCGGCCTACGGGCGCGGTGGCACACAGGCAACAGTCACCGACGCCAATCTCGTGCTTGGCCGTCTGCTCCCCGAAGCGTTTCTCGGTGGCACCATGTCGCTCGATAGGGTGCGTGCCTATGACGCCGTGACTCATATTGCCGAACGGTTAGGTACAACGGTGGAAGAGGCGGCATTGGGTATTATTCGTGTCGTCAATGCGAATATGGAGGCTGCTATCCGGCTTATCTCAGTTGAGCGAGGCGACGACCCACGTCAGTTCACGCTGGTTGCCTTTGGCGGTGCCGGGCCACTGCATGCCTGTGAGTTAGCAACGGCGTTGGGCATACCGCGTGTGCTGATACCGACAACGCCGGGCGTGCTTTCGGCACTCGGTATGTTGGCCGCCGATACGCTCAAAGATTATGTGCGTACCGTGATGGTCGCGGCAGAAGAGGCGCAGGTGGTGGTCGAGAAAGTTTTCGCCGAGTTGGCAGAGCAAGGGCAGGCCGACCTTGCACGTGAAGGCATCGCGGAGCAACACATCACAATCGAGCGCTACCTCGATCTGCGCTATGTTGGTCAATCCTATGAACTGGTCGTTCCTTTCAAGAGCAGCATTGCTCAGGCGACTGCCGATTTCCATAGCGCCCACGAACTGCGTTTTGGCTATAACGACCCCAATGAACGGGTGCAGGTTGTGAATGTACGGCTCAAAGCTCGCGGCCTGGCTCATCCGCCACAGCTAGAACGGCGCGAGAGCAAACAAGGTACAATTCCAACACCTATCGCCATGCGCAATGTTGTCTTCACCGACTCAAAGCGGTCAGTCATTTCCAGTACCTATCGAACTTACCATGTACCCGTCTACGAGCGGGAGGCGCTTGAATCAGGCAATATGCTCAGTAGGCCTGCTATTATTACTCAATATGACACGACAACAGTACTTCCTCCGGTTTGGCGGGCGCAAGTAGACGCTGTGGGGAATCTGATTATCGAACAAACAGAGGAGGAACTGGAACATGAATGAGACAGCACCCGTCAATCCCATCAGCCTTGAGATATTTCGCGGCACCTTAACTGCCATCGCCGAGGAGATGGGCGTTGTGCTGACACGCAGTAGCTACTCGCCGAATATCAAGGAGCGGCGCGATTTCTCCTGTGCGCTTTTTGATGCACAAGGGCGTTTGATTGCGCAGGCAGCCCATATTCCTGTGCATCTTGGCGCAATGCCTGACTCTGTTGCGGCAGCCCTGGCGGCATTCGACCATTTTGCGCCCGGCGATATCATCGCCTTGAACGACCCGTTTCTCGGCGGTTCGCACCTGCCGGATATCACGCTGATTGCTCCTATGTATGCTACTATTGAGGATGAGCAACACCTGATCGGTTTTGCCGCGAACCGGGCGCACCACTCCGATGTTGGTGGTATGTCCGCCGGTTCAATGCCTTTGGCAACCGAGATATATCAGGAAGGACTGATTATTCCGCCAACCAAACTGTGGGAGGCCGGACAACCCAATGCAGCATTACTGGCATTGATTTTGCGCAATGTACGCACGCCGCATGAACGGCGCGGCGACCTGTCCGCGCAAGTCGCTGCTAACCGTACCGCCGTCAGGCGTATGCAGGAACTCGTCGTGCGTTGGGGCCTACCAGCCCTTGAGGCACATATAGACGCTCTGATTGCTTACGCGCAGCGTATCACCGAGGCAACAATTGAGGCTATCGCAGACGGCAGCTATAGTTTCACCGACTATCTGGACGATGACGGTATCGGCGATTCACCCATCGCGATTACGGCAACAGTTACAGTGCAAGGCAACACGCTCACCGCAGACTTTACCGGCAGCTCACCACAGGTGCGTGGGAACGTCAACACGGTTGCATCGGTTGCGAAATCAGCAACGTATTATGTTGTGCGCTGCTTGATGCCGGAGGATGCGCCCATGAATTTTGGTACGTTTGCTCCTGTAACCGTAATCGCGCCGGAGGGAACGGTGGTGAATGCACGTCCCCCGGCGGCAGTGGCGCAAGGCAATGTTGAGACCTCACAGCGCATCACAGATGTTCTCTTCGGGGCATTGGCTTCTGCTTTACCAAAGGTGATTCCTTCCGCCAGCCAGGGGACGATGAATAATATCACTGCCGGGGGCATAGACCCGCGCACGCGGCAGCCGTTTGCCTACTATGAGACGATGGGCGGCGGCATGGGAGCGCGTCCCGGCAGCGACGGGTTGTCGGGTGTGCATACCCACATGAGCAATACGCTGAACACTCCCGTAGAGGCGTTTGAATATGCCTACCCCATGCGCATTACACGTTATCAGCTTCGCAGCGGTTCGGGCGGCAATGGAACAACGCGAGGCGGTGATGGGCTGATACGAGAAATTGCCTTTGAGGTTCCTACCGATGTCACGCTGCTGACCGAACGCCGACGCCTGGCACCCTATGGCTTGCAGGGAGGAGCATCAGGTGAGCGTGGCGAGAACCGTCTCCTGCATGACGGCAAAGAGACGGTTCTGCCGGGTAAAGTCCATTTCCAGGCACAGGCTGGTGATCGTTTAACTATTGCCTCCCCCGGTGCGGGTGGGTGGGGCAATAGTTGATGCATCAAGGCGCAAAGGCGTAGAGCGTCCCTTTGGAAACACTGGGATGGCTTCCATAGTAGAGGACGCCATTCGAGATGGTGCCAGCGCCAACGAATGCTTCACTCGTATTTTTATACCTGAAGATCGTTTGCCCTGTTTGTGCATTCACAACGATGATATATGGCCCTTCTCCAATCACGGCAACGCCAGGCACGACCATAATCGCGCCGAAGATGGCTCCATCCGTCATGCAGTGCTGCCAGATGAAGGCCCCGGTTGCAGGATTAACGGCGTTCAGGCTGCCCGCGCACGTTTTCCCATTGATCACCGCTTTATGACTGCCGACGTAGAGCGTGGTACCATCCCACGCGCTGGGAGTTTGACTGCCGCTGCACGTCGAACAGCCAACCCGAATGCTCCATAATGGCCCCGTGTGGATGATGGCACGATCAAAAGCGTAATAGATGCCATTTTTGTTTTCGACGCCGATCATATTATGCAAGGTACCGTTAATCGTGGCAGTGAACAGCGTCGGTGTCGCACCAAAATCTCCATCCGCTACTTGCGATGAACCTGGCACTTGCCAGGAACTGACATACGAGAGATCGGAGGCGTTCAATTTGACCAGCGCCTCAGCATAAGGTTCTGAGGAACCACATGTGCCGCCATTGCCTGTGGCAATAAAGACTAAACCGGCGGCTTCATCAATGGTTGGCGAAGCCCAGACACCGGCACCGATGCAGCCATTGGGCACGGTGTTGAAGGTATGCTCGATAGCGCCGGTTACGCCATTCATCTCCACGAGTTGACCTTGTACGAGTGGACAATCGTCCAGTGAAGCGACTCCTTCATAGACATTGCCATTGAAGACGTCCGGTGAACTCCAGAGGAAATGAGGCGGGGCTGAGCCAAGCAAGGTACGCCAGATCACAGCACCCGTCGCAGCTTTGAGCGCGTACATGTAACCGTTACCACCGCCGACATACAGTACTGAAGTAGTTTTCCCGCCAATGACAGCTGAGGCAATAGTGCCTGTGCTGATTACTCCCGTATGGGTATTGCTGCAATCGCCCGGCGTTGTGCCAAGATTAGTGGCCCAGACAAAGCCTCCACTCAGGTTGGTGGCGTGTTCATAGCCATCCTCTGAACCCCAGTAAATGATCCCGTTGGAGACGATTGGCTGACTGAAGATGCCGCCACCCGCGCTGTGCGTCCATTTGATCTTCAAATTGGGGGCCGTCTTTGTCGTAATGACCGTCTCCGCAGCATTGTACCCTTCCCGTCCATTACTTCCCATGTAGGTCGTCCAGTCACCCGATGACGCGGGTGCAAGTTGACTTTTTGCCTGCGTATGGGTAATGCTGACTGTTGATGCGGCGAAGCTTGTCAGGGGGGCTGGACTGAAGAGCGTGTATAAAAACGCAAGAGTTCCTACTATCATCCACAACTGAGCATTTGCACCTATCAATAGATGTACCCTGTGCATGTTGCCATGTTTCATTGGTTTACGTTCCTCTCTGCATGCTAAAAGAAGATACCATGCCATTGGAACCAACATTGTAGAAGGCTACTGGCATGGATAATCACCAAATTCCCCCATAGCGATTGTCAAATGCGTGAACGTTCCTGGGTGAGGCTAAATGATGAGTTGTGCCTACACTAAGTATAGTGGCAAACTCTTTTATTTGTCAAGGAAAAAGATAGATTTTACCAGGCTGTTGCAAGGCTAACTGGGGGCAGCGGAGGTCTTTCAACAGGAGGTTTTTTGCCACGCCTGGTTCCCCGCCGCCCTGTCATGCTGAGTGGTTCGCCGCCCTGTCATGCTGAGTGGTTCGCCGCCCTGTCATGCTGAGTGCAGCGAAGCATCTGCCTGCCCGGCGAGAGAGATGCTTCGCTGCACTCAGCATGACACGGTGTGACTCTTCACCTGTCAAGTCACTTTGCCCTTTTTTGAACCATGCCTAATCGTCATTATCGCGTCCAGGCCCGAGCGATAGCGATGTGCCAGTCAACTGAGCAACAAAATATTTATCTATTTGTTTATATCATGCCACGCATCGTTTACGGATTATTTACACCTTTTCTCTATACTTATCGTAAGTGACCCGCACCTGCAAGGATGTTGACCTGGTAGAGGAGGGCGTCAGATTATAGCTCTGCCGAAAGCAGAGAGAAAGGAGGATGTGAGTTTCCTGTTGCACTTATTCATGCTTTCCCGTGTTACCCATGTTACATGCCAGGACAGATAGAACACTGACCGAAGATGGTCAGTACTGGAGGAAATCATGGCGACCGCATCGGCCGAAAGTCCACACTGATTGCCACGCTCTTGCTGATGGGCATTTCGACGTTAATTATCGGCTTCCTACCCGGCTATACCGCTATTGGTATTGCCGCGCCGCTTATTCTGGTGCTTCTGCGTTTGGGGCAGGGCCTCGGCGTTGGCGGCGAGTGGGGCGGCTCGGTTCTGCTGGCTATGGAGTACGGCCACGGACGCCGTCGCGGCTTCTGGGCAAGCTGGCCGCAGATGGGCGTTCCCATCGGTCTGGCACTTTCCGCGCTGGTCGTGTTGCTCTACACCCGTCTGTTTCCAGGCGATGCCTTTGAAATTATCGGTTGGCGCATTCCGCTCTTCCAGAGTTCTGTATTGCTGATAGTCGGTTTATACATTCGTTTGCGTATCATGGAGACGCCTGTTTTTACCGCGCTGAAACAGGAGCAGCGCATCTCGAAGGCTCCTCTGTTTGAAGCAATGCGTTACCACTGGCGCGAGATTCTCCTCTGTATGCTTTTGCGCTCTGGAGAGACCGGGCCTTTCTATCTTTTCACCTCCTTTGCCCTGTCGTATGCCGTGCAGGTCGCGCAAGTGGACACGACTTTGCTGTATATGGGGCTGACGCTCTCCGCGCTGCTCGCGATAGTCTTGATGCCGTTGTCTGGCCTCATCTCCGACCGTGTTGGGCGAAATCGCTGGTTCATGTGGGGTACGATGCTGATGGCGGCCTTTGCCTTTCCGTATTTTCTTCTTCTCCAGTCGAAAAATAGTGTGTTGATTCTCTTCGCGCTTATCTTTTCAGTAGGTGTTTGTATTTCCTGGCTGTATGGACCGGAGGCTGCCCTCATTGTCGAGCAGTTCGGCCCCCGCATCCGCTACAGTGGAGCGTCGCTGGGCTATCAATTGGCTTCAGTGACGGCAGGGGGAGCGGCACCAATTATCGCAACCTATGCGCTGGAAAACTACAAAACGGTCGGCGGAGGTCTGGTTGCTGGAGCCCCCTCGTATTTGCTGATTGCCCTCTATATCATTTTCATGTCCATCGTCTCATGGATCGCTGTACGATTTCTTAACGACTATACCAATCACCCCACAGCCCAGGATTGAGCGAAAGACACACACATTTTTGTCTCAGCATTGACATATGGAGACATACGTGACTTTATTGGTTAGAGAAGAACCTGATGGGCAAAATAGCTATGCGGGAAACATGAATACCGTCATATTCCTCCCTTGACGGTCACGGAGTCTGATGGTATTGTTGTGGTATCCCGAACTGTTACTGTGACACTTTTTCGGAGGGCCTCAATGAGCGCAACTGGACCCCGCATCACCAGATATCGGGTCGCCGCTATTCAATATGAATCTACGCTTGGTGCTAAAGAGCAAAACGCCGGCGATTTGCTCCACCTCGTCGAAGAGGCAGCACAGCACGAAGCTCGTTTGATCGTTCTCCCTGAAATGGCAACCACCGGCTACTGCTGGGAATCGCGTGAGGAAATCGCTCCCCATGTCGAACCAATCCCCGGCCCGACGACTGAACGGTTCCAGCAACTCGCCGCGCACTATGGCTGCTATATCGCTGTCAGTCTCCCCGAAGTTGACCAGGACACGAACATCTATTACAATAGCGTCGCGTTACTTGGCCCCGCAGGTATTGTCGGAACATACCGCAAAATTCATTCGTTCATCTCGGAGCCGCGTTGGGCGCGTGATGGTGATATTGGTATGCCCGTCTGGGAGACACCTCTGGGCCGTCTCACTTCACTCATTTGTATGGACGCCGAATACTTTGAGGCAGCCCGCGTACCCGCACTGCATGGCGCGGATGTCATCCTCTTTCCTACCAACTGGGTGGATGACAAATCTCCCTGTAGTTGCTGGATGGCGCGAGCCTTCGAGAACCGCGTCTACTTTATTGCTGCGAACCGCTATGGGCTTGAGCGCGGCGTCCAATTTAGCGGCGGCAGTTGTGTTCTCAATCCCGATGGTACCATCCAGTCCTACCTTGATAACGGCGAAGGTATTGTCTACGGCGAAGTAGACCTCGACCAGTCCCGCGACAAAAATTGGGGGTATCTGGGACTTCCACAGGAAATGACTACCGGCAATTGTCTTGCCGGCCGCCGTCCTGCCGAGTATATAACGCTCACCTCTAATTCCTACCTTTGGGAACCTCTTCGCTACCACGGTCTTTACCAATTAGGTGAACTGCCTCCCGGCCAGCTTTCGTGCGTCGCCATTGTCCAGACCAATCTCAATGAGGTGCGTGCTTTGCCGGGCATGGAACAGGTGCAGGCGTGGCGCGGCATGATAGAAGGATTAATCAAGGACCATACTCCTGCTCTTCCTGATGTCCTGGTCTTGCCCGAACTGACCATACCGGGTCCCGTGCCGCCTCAGCAAGCATCCGATCAATCGTTTGCTGAAGGCATGGTCGCCCACTTTCACAATGGCGCTATACAGATTCCGGGGCCGGAGACCAATGCTCTGGTAGAACTGGCGAAAGAGTTTCAGCTAAGCCTTGTGCTTGGCGTTGCCGAAAGAGACGAACAGACGCGCACGAACGGCGAGCCGGCGTATTATAACACTGTTTTGTTGATTGACCCGGAGGGCATCTACGGCACGTATCGTAAACTGCATCTCACCACCCTTGATCATCTCTGGGCCAGCCCCGGCAATCTCGGTTTGCCAATCTTTGATACCCCGACGGGACGTATCGGCCTCGCTACCGGCTACGACGTATTGTTTCCCGAAACGTTGCGCATCCTTGCCGGCAAGGGCGCTGATCTGGTTTGTGCGCCTACCCTGTTGAACTTCCCGGACCCAGTTGGACTGGGACCTACAGCCATACCGTTTGGAAGGCCGACTGCTCCCGACGAATACGACCCGACGCACTTTCTCATCTGGCGCGTGCGTGCTGCCGAACACCATGTCTACCTCGCGCTCGCCAACTGGTGCGGTGCCTGGCATGATATACACGCCAATGGCTATAGCGGCATCTTTTCGCCCACCCGCGAAATCTATCTCTTGAAAGAGGTCATCGCCGACGAGGGCGAACTGACGCTGACCATGATGACAATTGATACGCGGGAGCAGCGTACCGGGCGCCGTTCATCCACGCAACCGCTCACCTATGCGCCCGGTGATGTACTCGGCTCGCTTACCGGCGAACTGGACTACGATATCCGTGATAGTATTCCCGGCAACGTCGTGCGCAGTAAACCCTTGCTGCGCAAACGCCAGCCGTTCTGGTATCTTGACCTTGTAAAAACTCGACTGTCTAACAATTAATCCGACAACAATGAAATCCGTAGTACTTTGTCAACGTTCATGTGACTGTGATGCTCCAGCAGTGACGAGAGATTCTTCGCTGCACTCAGAATGACAGGCCGGAGGCTGTCATTCTGAGTGCAGCGAAGAATCTCCGGGACGAGTGTGCTATGCGCATCTGCCGGTGTCCCTTGATGGGGCATCACCAGTCACATGAACATTGACAAACTAGTAGGGGCCGGTTTACCGTACCCACCGCCGATTTATCGGCAATGGATACACAGGCCGATAATGAAGTTTAACAAAAGAGTAGGGATATCATGAGCGGAAACATATTCCCATTAAAAGTTAAACTTCATTATCGGCAATGGATACAATGGATACACAGGCCGATAAATCGGCGATGGGCACGGTAAACCGGCCCCTACAGAATAGTTAAGGAGACATGTTCTTATGAGATTGGCTAACAAAGTAGCGATCATTACTGGCTCAGCAGGAGGCATGGGTAGGGCCGCCGCCGAACTTTTCGCCAGTGAAGGCGCGAGTGTCGTTGTGACCGATGTAGCGGCGAAGGAGGGCGAGGAGACAGTGATCGCGATTCGTGACGCTGGCGGAAACGCTATTTTTGTTCAAACCAACGTCGCCATAGAAGAGGAAGTCCGGCACATGGTCAATGTAGCTGTGGAAACATTTGGTCACGTTGATATCCTCTACAACAATGCCGGTATCATGCCCGGCGACGATGGCAGTGTAACCGATATCACTGAGGTGACGTGGGATCGCATCATGGATATCAATCTCAAAAGTGCATTTCTCTGCTCCAAATACACTATTCCCCACATGATCAAGCAGGGCAAAGGTTCCATTATCAACGTGGCCTCGTTCGTCGCCTTCATGGGCTGTACTGTGCCGCAGGATGCCTATACTGCGTCAAAAGGCGGCATGTTGTCACTCACCAAATCCTTTGCCGTTCAATATGGCAAACATGGTATACGCTGCAACGCCATCTGTCCTGGCCCAATTGAAACCCCGCTTCTGCGTATTTTATGGACAAGCGAAGAGGCCCGCAACCTGCGCCTCAATCGTATTCCTCTAGGCCGTTTCGGCGAAGCAAAAGACATCGTGTACATGGCGCTCTATCTCGCCTCCGACGAATCGTGCTGGACAACCGGCGCGTGGCTGATGGTGGATGGCGGCATCTCGTCGAATTATTTTTAAAGCAAGAGTACACCTCATAATGTCCCCAAACTCGCACTCGTTGTTCGCAAGCATTGCTTGCGGACAACGAGTGCAGAGAGCATGAATCTCCGCCAGCTTTTTTGCAAGGTCGACAAACACGCCCGGTAAATCAACGTGTAATGCCCGTAACACCCTTGACATGACAGCTTACTTCAGGTATACCTCTTCATGTAAGTCTCACTACTATCCTGTCAGGGAGGATGACACCGATAGTATCGTTCACACGGTATTCGCTTTCTGTATTACTTTTTGTGCCATTTTTCCGTTTCGCTTATTTTTGCTCGATGAGCATCTCAAGATGGGAGCTTTGCCATGCCTCGTGCGGAACAACACGCCTATGTGTCGAATGTACCACCAGCAGCCATTACCCCCCCCCTTTAATAGGAAAAGCAGGAGAGGAACCCGTGCTGCTCTGCTACGCTCATTGCTGCTCACGATCCTGTTGCTGGCGCAGTCGCTCAGTGGCTGGTCCGCTCCCGTTGTGCTGGCCCGACCTACGGTTTCCAGCATCCCACTGGCAACTTCTCCTGCCCCGGTGGCAGTCCCGTCACGTGGCCGCAGGTGACCACCAGCAATACCTGGGACGATTTTACCGAGGGTAGTGGGCTGGCCTATCAATTCGGCCACTACCATAACTTGCTGCAACAACAAATTACCAGCAACGATACACCCACCGTGCCAGGACAGGCCACCCTCACCAAAAAGTGGACCTACCAGCCTGACGATCAAACCATCGGCAATACGGTCTACTACGATGTGAACAAAGTGATCCACAGTGAGGTAGATGATAGCAACGGCACGGCCTAGCAGTGCCAGAACACTACCTACGACGAAGGCAACACGTCCGGGGTCGCGCCCGGCACGCCAGTGGCCGGTTGGCCGACCACGGTCATGACCTACAGCAATTGTGCCGACCCCACCCATACTGCCATCACGACCTATACCGGCTATGACGCCTACGGCAACACCGTCGCCACCGTGGATGGTCTCGCCTCAGCCAATAGCAGCCTCTATGGCAGCAGCGGTACCACGCCCGACAACGGCTGTACCTTGCCGACCGTTCCGGTCATTATGGGCGCAAGTTGGACCAAAACCAACTATACCACCTGTACGACCTACAACGAGGACAATGGGCAAGCGTTTGAGGCGCTGCCCGCGAGCGCAACCAATGCCTTTGGGCAGATCACAAAGTATGGCTACGATTATACTCAGGGTGAATTACCAATTAGCCTGACCGATGCGCTGGGCAGTGTCATCGCCACTTTCTCCAACGTCGTAGGCAGTGCTGCCGTGCTTGCCAACCAGGTCTACGGTCCCTACGGCACGCAACGCTACCAGAGCGGCCCCATGCCCACCTATACCACCAAAGGCTTTACGGGACAATATGCCGACTCCGTGACGGGGCTTGACTACTACAACGCGAGGTATTATGATCCAGTAGCAGGGGTGTTTCTCTCGGCGGATAGCGTGCAGGGGAATATGCAGGGCATGAACCCCTATGGGTATGTAGGGGGCAACCCGGAGACAAGGAATAATCCGACGGGGCTTTGCCCATTCTGTATTGCTGCTCTTGTTGTTGGAATAGTAGTCGGTGCGGCTGTAGTTGGAAACATCGTAGGAACTGCAATACAGGGATATGCCACAGGAAAACCCCCTTCCGCAAGTGACTATGGTAAAGCAGCACTAGAAAGGGTTGTAGAGGGGCTGGGACTTGTCGCTATTGGCGTACTTACTTTAGCTGCACCAGAGGCAGTTGTTGGTTTTACAGTAGGATTGGCAATCAACGCATTGTTTGGTGGAGTCGCCGCGGGGATCGCTGTCGGTGTTATTGAAGGCATAGCTTCCAGATTCTCTTCCGGTGGAGGATCGCAACAATGCCCATCCAATGACAATTGTACACCAATGCCAGGTTGCCCAGCTAATTATAGTTGTACACCAAAGCCAACAGCAACACCGACGCCAACAACGGGATCGCCAACAATACGCCTCCCTGGGTCACACGCAGAGAAAAGCACCCCGACACTTCCAGGCGTATCTAAAGGAATGCTAGAGGCAAAATATATGGGAACACTAGGATACAGAGCGTATGACAGCGAAGCTAGTAGTATAAATTTTGTACCCTGGAGACCGGAGCCATCCTTGCCGTCATCCATCCTTATGGAGCGATTAGAGGCACTGAGATGGTAACGTTTCAAAGTATCATGCAATGAGGAAAGGGTGAATAGAAAACGAGCCGGGAGTTATTATAAGATTGTTGTCAGCCAGAAGCTTCTGGCTGACAACAATCTCTGATTGGTTTCCTGAATCCGGCTTCTGATGTCCTGACTCGCGTTATAAATATTTCTTGAAGGTAATTTATACATTAAGGCATGGTTCAAACTGTCAAGTAAAAGGTACCAAATTTGAACCATGCCTAAGAAAATGTATGGATCTTCTATAGCTTTTAAAAGCATGTTTGAGGAGTAACTATATGCTGAAGAATTACGATTCTCTGCTGATATTTCCAAAGGGCTCTTTCGCGGCTGGATTAGTCATGGCTTTCGTGCCAAATTTCTTTGGGGTCTATCCTATAAGTATACATGTAATTATAATAATTCTCGGAATAACTTACGGTATTTTTGGCTTTACATTATTATTAATTCCCTGGTGGCTACTGAAAAAACACGTAATAAAAGGAAATAAGTTATCTGAACGCCGAATATGGATAGGATATATCTTATATACATTGATTACTATGAGTATATTACTTGTATTACCTGTTTCCTGGTTTACAACAACTTTAGTAGCTTTTTTTTCGCAGGTAGGAGCAAATGATGTGCAGTGGGATGCATCATTTGAGATATTTCTGGCAGTTTTACTTGGCGGATATATTTTGTCCGGGTTCAACCTGTACTGGTATATCAAGGAGCATAAGGGATTTTAGGCAATCCTTCACCGCCGTGCAACCAGTCGAATAATTTTTGTGGGACGGGCAATGGGAACAATCCTGGTGGTGGAACGCCTCCCCCACAGCAGAAGAAAACGCAGGTGAATCTAGGTGGATGCAATCCTGATACTAACCAGAGTGATGCTTGCGCGGCCTGGGCTTGGAGAGCAGACAAGGTACGAGCTCAAAGACTAGATAGTCTTAATGCTCAGGCTAGCCTGGAAATGTTAGCTAGTTATCTGCTACTCCTTACAGGGGATATAATTAACATCATCCGTGGCAGCATTTTTGATAAGATTGCGGCTGCTATTGATGCGATCGCCACCCTGGTCAACTCTGTTTTGCCTTATCTAGGAGGGGCATTTCGTACTTCCAGCATCTATCAGGCTGTGCTACATTTTGCTTCAGTGAGTATGGGTATTATGTCAGGTTTACAACTTGCGCTTGGGGCAATTAGATCCGCGAAATGGTGGATAGCAGAACCAGCAGAGGTTACAGCGAATTTGTTACTCGGTGCAGTGTCAGGTCCCGCTGGCATTATTGTACAAGGATTGTTTATGTTAGTAAAGCCAATGGTTGGAGACATTCTTGATAGTACCGCTTACTATCTGCAATCCCTGGCTTTCTCTGATTATGCAGAAGAAGAAAGGGAAAGCTCTATGCCCCTTCAAGATTGGTGTAATCAATATGGAGGATGCCCTTCTTACTCTTCATAAACAACCTATTGTAGCGAAGACTTTGGTTTGCAAGGAAAGTCTTTGATAAGGAACATCCCTTAGTACCTTTGTGCTAGGGGTATTCCTCATGAGAAAGAACATAGTTATCTATAGGTGTTGTAAGGAGAACAAATGCAGAAAAATTTCACTAATACTCTTTCAGAGGATGATAATCGTCTGTTAGAGGTTCACCAACTTGGTAAACCTCTCACAATCTATAGACTCAAGCCAGCCTATATTCGCTTGATACAGTCAATGGGTCAGATAATGGTGCTATCCGCTAGTATCCTGGTAGTAATTGGTGTGGTCACATTTGGTTTGGTTGGCTGGCATTTGACGAGGTCAACAACCTATCCTCTAACTTTTGTATCTTTAGGTTTGACTTTCCTGATTATGGGGTTTGCTTTTTTCTACATTGCCATTCCTCAAGTTCAAAGCGAACGGGTGATTGTCTGTGAAGACGGTTTGCTCTATGCCAGGAAAAACATCAAGACGGAACGGGTCATATCTATGTATTGGAACGATATTGTAGCCATAGGAAAAGGCTTTCTCCTTTTAGAATATTTTCTGCGCAATCGGGAAGGTCAGGTGATTACACTTACCATTGCCTTTCAAAATATTGGCGGGCTCATCGCACACATCAAGCAAAGAAGCGAGGAAGCTGGCTATGAACGAGAAAGTTGAAAGGGACTTGAGCATTCTCTCTGAGAACAAGAAAATGGGAGCATATTTTTTCGTGAGGAGTTGGCTGGGTTTCTTCTTCCGTCCGCTTTTTATTCAGATGAAGGATCCAACGTATATAGGTTGGAGCGAGGAAGCCAATGCAAAACTTCCCGGACTTCCCACATTATTGTGGGTGTATGAAAAACGCTGTGTTGGGGCTGGGATGATAGTCACTTATGGCGGATTGACCGTCATGGCCTATCTCTCGTGGGTCTGGCCTTTTCTGGTTGGCTTAGCAATCAATGCCGTGTTTATTGTGATACTGCTGAGATATCGTTCCCGGTTCTATACACAGTATCCCATCATTGCTCGAGAGTTTACAAAATATGTAAAGTGGCTCGTGTTTTTTGAAGCCGGTACCATTCTGGCATTTTTTTATTGGATTTTCGGTATGCGACAAGCAGTACATTTCTAGTCACCGGTGGGTAGCGCCGCCGTGCTTGCCAACCAGGTCTACGGTCCCTACGGCACGCAACGCTACCAGAGCGGCCTCATGCCCACCTATACCACCAAAGGCTTTACGGGTCAATATGCCGACTCCGTAACGGGGCTTGACTACTATAACGCCCGGTATTATGATCCAGTGGCAGGGGTGTTCCTCTCGGCGGATACGAAGCAGGGCAATATGCAGGGCATGAACCCCTATGGCTATGTGGGTGGTAATCCCGAAACAGATACCGATCCCACAGGAAAGTATTACGCCCCGCCAGGTGGACCAACACCACCTCCTCCGTGCAATCAATCGAATAACTTTTGTGGGACGGGCAATGGGGGGAATCCTGGTGGTGGAACGCCTCCTCCGCATGAGCAAGAGGAGAAAGCGCCTGTGCATCTTGGTGGATGTGACACTGCATGTCAACAGGAACGGCTGGCATATTACGATGCACAGAGAGCCAGGGACTTTTTTCAAGATTTTTCAAATGCACTCACCTCTAAGCTTTACTGGCTCCTTTCAACTGTTTTCACTATGATTGGTTTCATCTTCGATCCCTTCGTTGGTGGGATTTTCGCAGGGATAGAACTAGGATTAGCTGCTCTCGGAAACATTGCAGGAGATATTGCGAGCGGATTTCGTGCAGAGACAGATATGGTAGACTTAGTAGAGAATGAAAAGATAGGGAGAGGATGGTTTACCAAAGATAATGTAACTGCCAGTGGGAACCAGATTTTGAGTGGTATACCACAAGACAGCCTTTCATATGCAGGATTAGTGTTGGCCGCTGGTATAACTGCATTCCTAGCAGGAGCATCTATTGCCGCAGTAGCACCCGAACTTGCGGAGGCAGTTGTACCTTTAATAGTAGGAGGTGTGGGAGCCGGTGTGGTAGCAACAGCTGTTATAGCCATTGGTACTGGATATTTATATGGTCAAGCAAGCAACTATATAGCACAGGAGGAAAGCGATGCTCCTTGTATTCAAACATGTTAAGCAACATCTATGCTTAGTGCTACGTACATTCATAATATACCCTCCTTTCGTACAGATATAAAGGAATGGAGGAATAAAATATGAATAAGACACAGTATGTCTTCTCAGTGATCAAAAAGAGTTACCGCCGCTCTCTTTCACCAACAAAAGGAGACAAGCGTTTTTTGCTTGTTCTCTACTGTTTCGCTGGTTTGTACGCCCTACTTGCTTTCACCTTTTTATTCACCAGTCGTATCCTTTTCGCATGGCTGATGTATGCGGCGATAGGTTTGGGATGTGCCGTGGGAATTGCTGGCCTTATCTGGCGCTTCAGGGATGTCGCTCGACAAGTCAAAGAAGGCGAACAACCGATACGAAGGGAAGAGATACCGCACACAAAGTTAAGGAAACGAGTCTTATGGCCGTTAGGCTTGATTATCTTGACCTTCATTCCAGCATTGTTCCTCCCATATAACGGGCTGAAAATCTTTTTGCTGATCCTGGCGAATCTCTCATGGGTATGGGCGATTCAACGCGTTTGGAGCTACCAATCGTCAACCGAGCGAGAACAAGGGATACAATTAACGAAACTCAAGCGCGGCTTCATCCTGCTCTTTGCGGGTGGAGCGTGTTTAAACCTGTACATGATTATTTTTCTGCTTGCTGGAGTGCATCTGTTCTCTATGCTCTACCTGCTATTCCTGCCAGAAGCTGGTCTTCTTGCTGCATATACTGGACTCAACTTCCTCATTCAAGGAAATAAGCTAAAACCTGAGAGTTCATAACATGAAGAAAGGACATATCAACTTCGCCCAATTACACCTGCCGCAAAAAATTTATCCACTCCGGGAAAGAGTTTCGCTCTCGATTGTCTACGGGTTAATGTGCCTTCCCTTAGCTCTTATTGCGATAGGGTGTGTCTGGTGGGCAATTACGGGTGGACCTATGTGGATATTAATATTGCCGCTACTCTATAGTCTCTTCTTCGTCTGGATATTTCGTACTACCTGGAGCCGACGGTTGGAGTTCTCTGCTGATGGAGTGACCCTCTATCACTATTTCTATCAGATCTATGCTCCCTGGACGAATATTATTGGCTATGATAAACATACGCGACGTCCGCATATACCTCGGCGTACTCCACCATTCTATGGTGGCTTTGTTTACAAAGAACCAGCTCTGCTCTATACTTCGATACGTAGGGGAAAAGAGAAGCAGAGAACAGTAGTACAAATACCGAGGCTGAGAGCGCAAACCAATCCAGAACTCGTGGCCTACCTGTCACACTATTTTCCGATCTTTCCAGGAATGTTCCCGGAGAAAGACCTGCCTCTGCTCCTGTCAGAAGAATCAGTGGATAAGAGGGGCATATCGGAGAACTGACCGCCAGCCCCGGTCAAAACACCAACATCTTCCTGACCGACGCCCTCGGCAGCGTCATCGCCACCTTCTCCAACGTGGTGGGCAGTGCCGCCGTGCTTGCCAATCAGGTCTATAGCCCCTATGCGCCTGGGTGACAACTGCTGTGCTGGCAATCATCCATGAACCCGTGGTGCCTCCCGCACATACCTGTTCAATGTAACTGCAATAGCCAGTATGCCTTGTGGGATGAATAGGACGATCACCGCGTAGTTCGGCCCGATGCCTTGAATCAGCAGACCGGTAATTGCTATGCCCAGTGGTTGACCGCCGAAAGCTATCAGGCGAAAGACGCTGTTGACCCGCCCTTGCAAGCGGTCGGGAATGACCGCAATGCGGTAGGTGTATTGCGTCACGCTATAAATGGGAACAACGATGAAACTGATCGTGTTTGCTATGCCAGGCAACAATGGATTGGGCGCGATAGCGTAAAAGAGCCACGTTAGCACCCAGACCCATGTCGAGGTAATAATCACCTGCCCGAAGGAGAAACGCTTCTGGAGCGGGCCGACGAGCAATGCGCCAAGCACGCTGCCAATGCCGCCACTGGCGAAGATCAGCCCGGTGATTGTGTTGGAGGCGTGCATATGCCCGGCCAGTACCAGCAACACCAGTACATAACCCGTACAGGGTGTGTTGATGCCAAAGGTGAGGATGGCAATAAAGCGGATGAGCGGATGCTGCCACAGCCATACAACACCTTCGCCGATTTCTTTCCACATATTTTGCTTTACACGTGCATCAGTCATCCGTTCTTCCTGAAATTGCGTCCGAATAAAGCAGAGCGATATTACGGAGGCAGCGTAAGAAACAGCATCAGCTATAAACGGTAACATACTACTTATGCTGTACAGAATAGGACCGAGCGCCGGGCCTATCACGCTTGAAAGGGAATATGCCACCCGGTCTTGTGACATGGCATCTGATAACTGCTTTTTTGTTACGACATGTGGAATCGCTGCATTCTCAGCAAGGCTGAAGAAGACAAACAGCGTTCCCTCTACGAGCGAGACGAGCGAAAGTTGAAGAAATGTCAGTTGTCCGAATACAAGCGCGACCGGGATACTTCCCAATGCTATCGCTCGTCCGCTATCGGCCAGCAGCATCACTCGTTTACGGTTCCACCGGTCAACCAGCGCACCGGCGGGCAGGCAGAGGAGGGCAAACGGCACTGCTCGTAACGCCGTCATTAATCCTGCTTCCGCCGGAGAATGTGTCAGCGCCAGGATCAGCAATGGAAAGGCGACCAGCGATACCTGCGAACCAACGGACGAAACCGCTTGCCCGCTTAATAGCAGCACATAATCAAGGTTGCGCCATAGCGGTATTGAATCGCGCATATCCTGTTCTTTTTCACTGTCAGGGGCCGTGTTTTGTTGTGTTGACATAACGTTGCTCCAATTGTTGGTGAAGGTGTTGGTACACATCTAAAAAAGGGATAGACCAGCAATGGGCATGTTCTCAATCAAGGAAGGTGAAGCGGACAGCGTAAACACACCGCAGGCACCATGGAGAGAGATGCCTATTGCGGCGACAGACGCCGAGAAGAAAGTAAGGGAGGAGTTCAGGTAATTCGCGAACGTGAAAGAACATCGAAAAGCGCACATTCAGAAAATCTTGAACGTGAGCAAGTGTAGCGAATAGTGCCATTTCCTGCCGCACAGGCCCGGCGTAATCGCCTATGCGGCCATATCCATCATCTGGATGAAGTGAACGATGTACATATGATGCTTTCTCTTGACATAACTGAATTTATAGTCAGATTGACCTCTTAGTATAGCAAATATTACCATCCAAGAATGAAAGCGTCAATGCCATTTCTTTCCCCCTTGTCACCGCTTAGCGGTTTTGTTACAATCAGATAGGCGTCTGGAACGTGCTTTATAGCGACAGCGCATGATACAATAGAACTAAGAAGAAGAACACTTAAAAGCTCAAGAAATATTCTCGCAGAAATCTTACTTCTCGCTAACACTGCATGGCTATCCTGTGAAGGAGGTTTATTTTTTATGTACATAGCCACTGTACTCTTTTGGATTATTGCCGTGATCCTGGTAGGGGCGGCGTTGCTGGTGGTGACGCTGCGCAATATTGTGCATAGCGCACTGGCGTTGGTCGTGGTCTTTGCGATGGCGTCGGGTATTTATCTCCTGCTCAATGCCGAGTTCATCGCTATTGTGCAGATTTTGATCTACGCGGGCGCGGTCACTATCCTCATTCTCTTCGCACTCATGCTCACACGCACCGTCAATCTCAGTGTTAACAGCAACCCGACCAACAGGCTCTGGGCTGCCGCCGTGGTGATTTGTGCTATTGTGGGGGCTGCTATTGTGTACGCGGTTTCCAGCAGCACGCACGCGATTTCAGATGCGGGCGGCGGCATGAACCAGCTACCGCCGGGTATCAATAACGTGGTACGCATCGGACAATTACTGTATAGCCCGACCGCCTACAGCTATGTATTACCGTTTGAAATTGCATCCCTGGTGTTGCTGGTCGCTATTCTGGGCGCAATCGTTATTGGTAGGGAGGACTAAACTGATGGGACTGAGCTTAACGCATTTTCTGGTGCTTGGCGCTATTCTTTTTAGTATTGGATTGTATGGCGCACTCTCCAAGCACAACGCCGTTGCGGTACTGATGGGCATCGAAATTATGCTGAACGCGGTCGTTATTACGATGGTCGCGTTCTCTGCGTATAATCCGGTACCAAAGTATGCTGGCCTCTTAACCGGTCAGATTTTTGCTATTTTTATAATCACAGTCGCCGCCGCGGAAGCCGCGGTAGCCCTGGCGATGGTCATAGCCATCTATCGGAAACGCAACACGGTAGATGTGAGCGACATTAATATGATGAAGTGGTAAAACTTGGAATCCATCTCTGCAACGCCGCCAGTATTGCTAGCTTTGCTCAGCAGAGATGAATAGAGGTATATTATGGCATTTTATTACGGTTCCTGGTTGATCTTATTTGCGCCTCTCTTCTCATTCGCGGTCATTATTTTCGGCACTCGCGTCTGGGATTACATGGTGCGACCAAACGATGCAGCGCAGGTAGACCCTGTGACTATCGGGGAACATGGTCAGACAGAAGGTCATTCCGAACAAGAGGGTCACGCCGGTGAGGCAGAGCCTGAACTCGCCTTCGCCGGTGTTCATGGCACCGCCGAACAGGGCGCTGGCGGTTCTCCTTACGGGAGAGTGTACAGCGATATCACCTATACCTCGGTAAAGGGGCCACATGGTGAAACGCTCACCTATGAGAACGATGATAACCCCAAAGTCGCGCACCTGACGCCTGGAGCGCAGGCCGGCGCATGGATTGGTCTGGTGATTGTCGGCCTCGCCGCCATCTATTCGTGGCTGCTTTTGCTCAACACTGCTGGCGTGATTTCGATTGCCCCCTATCTGCCGCAGGATGGTATACAGGTCTTTGCCTATAACTGGTTTGTACAGTCTGGCAACGCCGCCAACTACGTAGTAGCTTTTCACCTCGACAGGCTGGCAATCGCGATGATGGTTGTGGTGACAACGGTCTCCTTCCTGGTGCATTTCTACTCACGAGGCTACATGGAAGACTCGGCGGGATATTCTCGTTTCTATTCCTATCTCTCGCTGTTCACGTTCTCCATGCTCGTGATTGTCTTTGCCCAGAACTTCCTGGTCATCTTCATTGGATGGGAACTGGTTGGTCTCAGTTCATATCTGCTGATTGGCTTCTGGTTCAACAAACGTGCCAAACCAGCCGAAGACCGGCAGGCTCCGGCCAACGCGGCTATCGAGGCATTTATCGCCAACCGCGTTGGTGACGTTGGCTTCATTACTGGTATCATGATTCTGTTTGCCACTACTGGCACCTTCGATTTTGCCACACTTGCTTCAAAGACCAGTACACAGGGCGTGGCACACGCTTTCGCGGGCAACACCGGCCTTCTGACCCTTGCCATGATCCTGATATTCTGCGGTGCAATTGGTAAATCGGCACAGGTGCCGCTGCATGTCTGGTTGCCGCCCGCGATGGAAGGCCCGACGCCCGTCAGCGCCCTCATCCACGCGGCAACGATGGTTGCTGCCGGTGTCTACATGGTGGCACGCACGTTCCCATTGTTTGCCGCCGCCGACCCCGCTGCGTTCCAGACCGTTGCCTGGGTTGGCGGCATCACCGCTATCTTCGCTGCTCTGATTGCTCTCTGTCAGAGCGACTTCAAGCGCGTGCTGGCCTTCTCGACTATCAGCCAACTCGGTTACATGTTTGTTGGTCTGGGTGTTGCGGGAATAGAGTATGGTGTCGGCCCTGGTATGTTCCACCTCTTCACGCATGCATTCTTTAAAGCTCTGCTCTTCCTGGGTGCCGGTAGCGTGATTGAGTCGCTGCACCATGCAACGCATAAAGAGGTACAGGACATGCGTCAGATGGGCGGGTTGGCAAAATTCATGCCGATTACCGCCGCGACCTGGTTGGTTGCCTGTTTCTCGATTTCCGGTTTCCCCTTCTTTGCCGGCTTCTTCAGTAAGGATTCCATTATTGGACTTGCCTATGAACATGGTGATTATGCCCTGTATTTCATCACCCTCTTTACTGCTGGCCTGACCGCTTTCTACATGTTCCGCGCCTTCTTTCTGGCCTTTGGTGGCAAAGGCGGCAAATTTGGCGGTATCTGGGGTGGCCCCTACCGTGGCGAAGGACATCCGCACGAATCACCGCTTTCAATGACCATACCGCTTATCCTGCTGGCGATTGCCTCAATCGTTGCTGGTTACTGGTTCGGCTTCTATAGCTACCTGACTCCCGGCGCACCGATTCTATCCTTTGCTACTGTTCTTGGTGATGTGCGCACGTGGATTGGCGTAATCGTCGCACTGGTAGGTATTGGCTGGGCGTACTTTCTCTACTGCCGTGTCGGAATGGAGACAGTCCATAACTACGTGGAGAGCCACGCGGTATTGCGCGTCTCGCATCGCATTTTGTTGCGCAAGTTCTACGTGGACGAACTCTACAACCTGCTTATCAAGTATGTCGTGTTTGGTATCTCGCATATTGAGCAAGCCTTCGATGCCTATATCGTTGATGGTATTGTGAATGGGGTGGCCCAACTGGTGATGACTGCAGGCCGCGACCTGCGACACGTCGAGACCGGCAAAGTACAAACCTACATGGTCGGTTTCTTTGGCGGCGTCGCGCTTCTCGCGGTCCTCGTCTTCGTGCTGGTTACATTCGTGCGGTAGGGACCCGATTTATCGTGTTCGCGTAAGGACAAACTTATGATATTTACATATGATCTTACATGGATTATCCTGCTGCCAACCCTTGGGGCTCTGGCAGTACTGGCTACTCCAAAAACAATTGCACGCTGGTTAGCGCTGGCTTTTACAGCCGCCACCTTCGTGCTGTCATTAATCATACTCTTCCGCATCGTGGCGAATGGCTTTAACTTTGGCAATCTTCTCAACCCGGCGGACTCCGTAAGGCTGCCCTGGATTGATTTTCAATCAGGCTCGGTGCATTTCAAAATTGATTACAGCCTCGGTGTTGACGGACTTGGCTTGCCAATGGTCATCCTGAATGCCTTGCTTTCCATGCTTGCCATTATCGGTGGTTGGGAGAAAAACCGCGTCAAAGAGTACATGGCCCTGCTGCTCTTGCTCGAAGCCGGGGTGATGGGCGTCTTCATGTCGCTTGACTTGCTGCTCTTCTTCATCTTCTGGGAAGTCGAGCTGGCCCCCATGTTCCTGCTCATCGGTATTTGGGGCAATGAACAAATCAAGCACGGCATGCCTGGGCGTATCTACTCGGCCTGGAAATTCTTGCTGTACACGTTCTTCGGCAGCGTCTTTATGCTGGCCGGTATCTTGTTGCTCTACTTCAAGATGGGCGGACAGACCGCCGAGATGTCCTACTTCGCGCAGCATTTCTTGAATGGCAACGTCTCATTCCTCGGTATCACGGCAAGTCTGCAACTCGTGACATTCCTGTTGATATTCCTGGCCTTTGCCGTCAAGATACCGATGTTCCCATTTCACACCTGGTTGCCCGATGCCCACACCGACGCACCGACTGAGGTCAGCGTCATCCTGGCGGGTGTCCTGCTCAAGATGGGCGCGTATGGCCTCATTCGTATTTGCCTGACGTTGTTCCCATCAGGCGTTCACCAGTTCGCGGGCTGGCTGGCTGTACTTGCCGTCATTAATATCATCTATGGTGCGGGTATCTGCCTTGTACAGACCGATATGAAGAAGCTCATCGCGTACTCCAGCGTCAGCCACATGGGTATTATTTTGCTGGGTGTAGCCGCAGCCGCTGGTGTCGGTGATGCCGCCTTCCGTATGGCAGCCTTGACGGGCGCGACTATCCAGATGTTCAGCCACGGCGTCATCACTGGTATGCTGTTCTTCTGCGTCGGTGTTATCTACGACCACGCGCACACCCGTGAAATCGCCATCTTCGGCGGCGTTGCCAAAAAGATGCCGCTTCTGGCGACACTCTTCACCTATGCCGGTCTGGCGTCGCTGGGATTGCCGGGATTGGCTGGCTTCGTCGCGGAGTATATGGTCTTTACCGGCAGTTTCAAAATCTGGTCGGCTGTTACCGCCGTCTCTGTTTTCACCATGATTCTCACGGCGAGTTATCTGCTCTGGATGCTCAAACGTGTCTTTTACGGCCCATTCAATACAAAATGGAATTGGCTGCCCGACGCGAACCTGCGCGAAGCGATCCCGCTTTTCGTACTCGCTGCTTTCATTCTGTTTGTGGGTGTCTATCCCACGTTCCTTGTACAAATCATTACCCCTAGCCTGGCACAACTCATGCACGGTGTCACTGCTGTGGCAATGCACCCATAACGTAATGGGCGCAACGCGCCCATGTAGGGGCCCGATTTATCGCGCCCACCGCCGATGTATCGGCAACTGTGCGCCCAGGGGGTAAGGAGTAAACATATGTCTTTAACTGGAACTGATCTCTATCTGCTCGCACCGCAGTTAAGTCTGACGCTGGTAGCGTTGGCGGTGATGATGGTGGACCTGTTTGTCAAGCGGCGTATTGTCACCGTGACAGTGGCTCTTGCCGGTCTCATCATTCCCGCCGTATTCGTTATTGTGCAGGCGCTGACACTTGACCATTCGGTCGCACAACATGCCTTTTATGGCATGCTGGTGGTTGACCCATACTCTATCTTTTTCGAGCTTATCTTCTTGCTCATCGCCGCCGTCATGATTGTATCCTCGTACAGCTATGTCGGGAAATATGTCCGCGCCGATGGAGAATTTTATACGCTTCTGCTCTTTTCCACGGTTGGCGCTATGTTCATGGCAAGCACGGCGGAACTGATTTCTATCTACATCTCGCTAGAATTGACGAGCATTCCCCTCTATGTCATGGCTGGCCTGATTCGAGCCAACGAGCGCTCGGCTGAAGCAGCCGTCAAATACGTCTTACTGGGTGCGATGTCTTCGGCCATCCTGCTGTACGGCTTTGCTCTGCTCTATGGTCTGACCGGCACAACCGACCTGATGGGTATAGCTACCATCATCAAAAGTGGTCTCCACAACGGTAATGTGATCGTCGCGTTCCAGAACGGCAATCTGATGGAACTGGTGGCTGGCCTGCTCATTCTCGCAGGTTTCGGCTTCAAAATCTCAGCCGTGCCGTTCCATATGTGGGCTCCCGATATTTACGAAGGTGCGCCCACGCCCGCGACGGCCTTCTTCTCCGTCACCTCGAAGGCGGCGGGTTTTGCCGCGCTCATTCGCGTCTTCATTGACGGTGGTCTCGGCCAGATCAACCTGCATTCATTCGTGATTGTCATCGCCATTGTTGCCATCTGCACTATGACGCTCGGTAATTTCGTGGCTGCCGTGCAGTCGAATATCAAGCGCATGATGGCCTATTCCAGCATCGCGCAGGCAGGCTATATCCTCGTTGGTTTCGTTGCCAGTCTTGGCAGCAACAATGCCGGTGGCAATACCGCCGTGCTGTTCTTCATACTGGTCTACGTTATCACCAACCTGGGTGCGTTCTCCGGCATTATCGCCCTTGCCAACGCGACCGGCGGCGAACGTATCGAAGACTTCCGCGGTCTGTTCAGTCGTGCGCCCCTGCTCAGCACTGGTACCGCACTCTGTCTGCTCTCGCTGGCGGGTATACCACCTGTGGCAGGTTTCTGGAGCAAGATATTCATCTTCACTGCCGCCTGGGGTCTGGGCTTGAACTGGCTGGTGATTATCGCGCTCATCAACAGCATCGTCTCGCTGGTTTACTACGGTCGCGTCGTCAAAGTCATGTTCTTCGACGCCCCTGTCAAGGAAGACCACCTGACCACCTCTGCTGGTCTCGCAACCTCCATTGCCCTGATGACAGCCGCCCTGATCGTGATTACCTTCGTGGCACAACTGGTACTGGCAGCAGCCGGTCCAGCCGCGAGCGGTCTGCTGGCGTTTCTGGCGGGGAGGTAATTAGGAGAGCGCATAGTAACAGAAAAACATGAGTCATGCCGAATTTCTCACGAGTCAAAGATGTATAAGAGGTAAGAGAGGATAAACGGACGCCCGTGCGGGGCCACCCACCACGTCCACCAGACCCCCGTCCCTACTATGCCACGATGCAGTATCTCGTCGTACATAGTAGGGACGGGGGCGGTGCGGATGCGGTGGGTGGCCCCGCGCGGGCGTCCGTCGTCTCTCTATTTTCTCGCATTGCCGGTATTGCCTGTAAAAAATTCGGCATGACTCATGTTTTTGACATTTTGTATGATTGTACAAAATGTTCAGAGACAGATTGTTCGTTTTCTTTACGCGCTTTCATAGCACACACAGAAAAATGTTACTTTTCATCTGGAATGTACTCAATCAGCTCGGACGGGTTTACCTCAAGTGTACGGGCAAGTTTGTTTAGCGTAGTGGTTGTTACTTCGTGGTAGGGGTCTCGCCAAATCGTCTGTATCGTCTTATAGGCCATATTCGATTCTCGTGAGAGCCTGGACATACTAAACCCCTTTTGCTGCGCAACTTCTTTAATCTTCAAGCGTATCATGGCTCATATCCTTTATCTATGTTGAGGGGATTGTACCAGTCTCCTACGATGTAGAGAACTACGTTTGCCATATCAGTATACTATGTAGTAGTGTGTTAGATACTAGTAGCTAATATACTAATCGCCTGTTGAGAGCAAAGATCAAGATTACAAAAGGATAGTTTTGAAGATGAAGAGATTTTATATTTGCTCTGAAGCAATTAAACCAGGGGTAATTATCATCTACACGCTGAGGACAGATCAGAATCCACGCCAACCAGGCAAGCAGTGGCGTGGTAAGGTGTTGTGTTATGACAGACCCTCTTGTATGGCGAGAGTCGAATCGCTTGAAGAAGGATGCGAGGATGATGTGTGGTTAGTACAGATTATAAGGATTGAACCTGCAAGTTCTTGAAAACTTCTTCCGGGCTTGTATCCATTGATTGTAGTCTCATGTGCGTTTACCTCACGTATGTTCTTTTGTGCCGGGTGTACAGGATACAAGGTTGCATGTCAATGATGATAGAATATTTTTTCAAAACGTCCACACCTTCGCGTTGCTGAAAATCACTTCAGTTGGACTATTATCGTTGTCTGCGGCAACACCAATCTGACCCTGGCTATAAGTGTTGCCGATTACCCTGGTAATAAGCTGATGATTTACATACAGGTCTATATTGTTATTGTTTGCTACGACTGCTAACAGGTTAGGCTGGTTCAGACCACTATGAATACGGGGATTAGAACATGGAGTATCACAATTTACTAATGTCTGAACTGCATAACCACTACCTTCATAGACCAGGAGATCGTAAGATCCATCCTGGCAAATGCGAAAGAAATAGTAGTGCTTGGCCGAAATATCGCCACGAAAGGTAATTGCACCACAATTGCCTGCGATAATCGTCAGGTCCATCTCATAGGCGAAGTTACTGAAATTGGTGTTCTGTGCAGCGCAGGCGTGGTAATCTGGAGTAATTGGTGAAGATACCTGGTAGGCTCCTCCTGTGAAACCACAAGAGCCCGTAGAAGTAGTACCCTCGTTCCAATTATAGCCCAGATTATTGTCGCTCAACGGGTCATTCAGTGCTAATATTGCGCCGGGAGGCGGATATGGACTTGTATTAATAGCTGTTGCCGTGGCATTTTTGTTATTTGCCTGAGTCGTTGCCGCTATGGCACCTGCCGTTCCAGTTGCATTCAATGCCTGAGTATTCGCATTATTGTTGTTCTGTTTACCGGTATTTTGCACAAAATATACCCCGAAACTTGCCAGTATTATTAGCAGCACACATATGATGGATACAAACAAAATAGTACTTGAGTGTCTCTTTTGTTGAACAGGTGGTTGGATGGCTGCGTAGTTGGGGGGTGGTGTGACCGGGTTGGGCGCTGAACCAGTTGTACTGACATTACCTGGATGAGCATTGCTATTTGACGTGATAATAGTCGCTGGTGCAAGTGCGGGCATCGTTCCTGGCACAGGGTTGCTACTCATCGGCTTGATAACAGTGGGCGCGTCCCCACTTTGTACGGCCTGTGAGAAAGCGTTGGCGAAGGCCGCGATGGAGCGGAAACGCTCTTCTGGCTTTTTCGCCAGCGCATACAAAAGAACTCTATCAATATCACTGGAGAGGCGCGGGTTGAGAGTACTCGGGGGTTGTGGCAGCGTGTTGACGTGGGCATACATCAACTGTTCCTGGCGACCCTGGAAAGGCGGTCTGCCGGTCAGCAGTTCGTAAGCCATGACGGCGAGCGCGTACTGGTCGGTGGCGGGTACAGGATCGCCAATCCACTGTTCGGGGGCCATGTAGGCTGCGGTGCCGCGCACGGCGTGGCTGGAATGGGAAGTTGCGCTGCTAAGTTTGGCGATACCGAAGTCGGTGAGCAACAAATCTGGCACAGTGGTGCTGGCATCGCTGCGGTTGCGCACGAGGAAGTTAGCCGGTTTCACATCCTGATGAATCACGTTATGCTCGTGTGCGTATTGCAGCGCGTCTGCTGTCTGCGTCACAATGGCGGCGACATCTTGCGGGTTGAGGGGGGCAGAGTTGGCACGTTGGCGTAACCATGTCACAAGCGAACCTTCTCTGCGATAGGGCATCACGATATAGGTCAACGTCTCCCCGCGTATCTGCTCCTCGCCATAACCATATAGGGGCAGAATACGCGGATGATCCAGTTGCGCGATGGCTCGTGCTTCGCGCTGGAAGAGACGGGCCGACTCTGAAGCCGAATTTGCATCAGGATAAGGGGAAGCCTCTGTTCGGCTCACTTTAATTGCAACCTGCTGGCCGATACGTGCATCCTCGGCGAGATAGACCTCGCCCATGCCGCCGCTGCCAATCAATTTGGTGAGCGTGTAGTGACCAAGTTGCGTACCAATCAGTGACATTATGTACCTCGCCAGCAAGAGTTAATGGTGAAATAAGCACGCAGATATTCTAACACAGGCTATTTAGAATTGGTATACCTCTACTACGAGAAATACCACAGTCGTGGGTTTGTTGTCATCAATGGCAACAAACCCTATTTTCCCACTGCCTGTATACGAATTATCGCTTGTTAAATAGATCGCCTGGTTTGGATTATTCGCGAAAAATTCTAAAGAATTTCCTCGGGCAACAACTCCTATTACATTGATGTGATGAAGCGCAGTGACGATATTTTTGCTGGGGCCGTTGCTAATAAGATTTTTTTGATTGTTTGCGTAATAGTAAATAGCATAGGTACCACCAGTACAAACGTAAAAGAGATAGTAGTTTGCATTGTTATCGTTGGCACGAAAGAGAATGCCCCCGCAATCACCCTGAGTGATTTGAAAATTGGCCTGATAGGTGAAATTACTAAAAGATGTGCCCCCAGCAAAACAAGTTGTAGGCGTATTGCTACCTTTATCTGTAAGGATATAGCCTCCAGAGATGAGGGTACAGTCAGTATACGCTCCTGTTTGCGTTTCCCACCCATAAGGATTACTTTTCACAAAATTATCATGAGAGAACTGTTCATTGATCACTCGATTGGAAATAGGAGCAAATGGATAATTTTGAGCGATTGCCGTGGCTGTTGCTCCAGCGATTGCTGCCGTAGTTGCATGGGCGATTGCGGTTGCGCTTGCCCGAGCGGTAGCGGTCAGGTTATTCTCAGCAATAGCGGTATTTTTTAACGTTGTGGCAGTCGCTGTGGCATTGCTGAAACGCATATTTCTTTGTTGCACATACAAAATTGTACCACTGGATGTGGCAAGTAGAATAAGGACGATGAGCAATATAAAAATACTAAAACGCAAAGGCGGCTTTTGCGTGGCATGAGGCCCTGACTTGCCTTTAGTCAAGCCAATTTGCTGAAACGCCTTCTTTACCAGGTTTTTGTTCTTCCCAATAGGATGTACGACAGGTGAAACAGGTAATACGGCAGCTTTCGAGAAAGCTTGTGCGAATTCGGTAACAGAAGGGTAGCGATTATTTGGGTCTTTTGCCAGCGCATGCAGAATCACATCGTCAATTTGCTCAGGCAATTGTGGATGTATTGCACTGGGGCGTGGTGGCTGCATAGTGATATGTTTGTTCATCAGCTCAGGGAAATCGTTTCCGTCGAAAGGATATTCTCCAGTCAGCAAGAAAAATGTCATGATTGCCAGTGCATACTGGTCGGTAGCGGGGACACAGGTACCTTGCCATTGTTCAGGGGCCATGAAGTACGGCGTGCCTATCACTCTCGTTTTAACAAGTCCCTGGCTAAGTTTCGCGCTGCCGAAATCCGAAAGCAAGATATATGGAGAGTCAGGGGAGCCAAGTTTGGTAGTGGTATTGCCGATGCCAATGAGAAAATTTGACGGTTTGACATCTCGATGAATTACTCCTTGATTATGTGCATATTGCAAAGCGTCAGCAGCCATGCATACGATGTCATTTGCTTGAATCGGTGAGAGTACATTTGAGCTATTTATGGAGCGTTCCTCGATCCAGTGTGCCAGCGATCCCTCCTTTTCATATGGCATAACAAGATAGGTATAGATACTATTACCATCAGGCTGCTCTTGTTCGCCATAATCGTAAAGCGGCAGAATGTTTGGGTAGAGTCCCAGCTTGCTAATCATTTGAGCTTCATGTTGGAAGGTGTTGACCGCTTTTTTCAATACGGTGTTGCTGGGAAAATCAGCCTTTGCCGTCTGCATGACTTTGATGGCAACTTCTCTATCCTGGACACGTATATCCTCTGCAAGATATACTTCACCGCCTGTTCCGTTTCCTAATTCGTCCACGATACGGTATGGCCCCAGAGTCGTTCCTGTGGGCAACATCATCATACATCCCAATCCTTCCACAAATAATGATTGAGAAATAACTGTAAGAGCGTTGTAGTTCGATTACTTCATCAGTATAACATAAGCAAGTGACTATGAAAAGAGGAAAAGTGTGTACCTATCCATGATAGGTGACCCACTGAATCTGGATATTGTAGCCATAGGCCACTACCAGCACCTTTGCGTAGTTGCCGCCGTTGGTGTGAACTGCGAAAACATCGCCATTGATAAGCAGGTTGGAGGAGTCGTTATTGCCGTCAATAGGCGTTGTACCATAACTCTCGCCTTGCAGATCGGTGAAATTGAGCGCGTTAAAATCCACGCTGCCGAGGTTAACGATAGTCGCGCTACCTTGAGGTACCATCTGGCGTTGCGTCGAATCTATCTGATTCCACCAGACATCACCATTACTGCTGACCTGTGTGCCTGAATCAAAGCTAAATTGGAATGTTCCCTGTATCGTACCGGTGCCATTTGAAATGACCGGGTGAGCGGTGGCAGTCGCGGTCGCGTTGGCCTGAGCCGTAGCCGTGGCATTAACATTCGCCTGGGCGGTAGCCGTGGCGTTGGCGTTACCCTGCGCATTCGCGGTGGCAGTCGCATTGGCTTGCGCGATGGCGTTGGCAGTCGCGGTGGCGTGGACATTCCCTATACCGATCGCGGTCGCGTTAGCATTGGCGGTCGCGGTTGCATTGCCGTTACCGGCCAGCGCTGTTCCAGTTTGATTGGCCTGTGCTAAAGCGGTGTTCGTACCCGCGAGTGCGCCGTTCGCCTGGGCAGTAGCTGTAGCATTGGCATTGTTTGTCGCGGCATTGTTCGTTAGAAAGTAGATCAGGAAGCCAGTGCTGGCTAAAAGGATAATCACAACAATGGCGACCAGAAAAATAATCCTGCCAGTAGATGATTTACGCGGCGGTACTGTTTGTTGTGGGGGTATTTGTTGCATTGGCTGCACTGGCGGGCCAAACTGTCCCATGTTCCCCTGTGTTGCAACAGGTGGATAGTGTTGCTGGAGGACGGTTGGCTGTGAAGACAGCGTATTGAGTGCTGCATCCTGCACAGTCGGTTGGTTCGCATTGGCAATCAATGCCGAGTCGGCGTTGATGATCGTTCTATCATCGCGTGCAACGCCGGCAGCGCCAGCATTATAGCCAGGCGCAACGGCGATGGTGAGCAGCAAGGAGTCCACAAGATTGCCGTTAATCAATGTGCCCTCCTGTTTTCCTATACGTAACACCTGGCCGTTTTGTACTCCCGGAGGTACAGACACAGTGATACGCTGTCCTCCCGGCAACGTCAGGGCGCGATTGGTACCATTGGCAGCCTCGGCTAAGCTGATTGCCAGCGTTGCCCTGATAGCGTCATCCTGTGCCAGGTTCGCTGCACTCATCATCGTCGGGCGGTTATCATCGTATTGCGAGTGTCCCATGCTGTTGATGATAGTTGGATGGTCTATCGTCGGCAATGTCTGTTGCAATGCATCCGCAAAGGCGATGACCGATGGGAAACGCTCCTGCGGTCGTTTCGCCAGCGCACGCAACAACACGGTATCAACTGCTGGCGAGAGCGCGGTATTGACGGTACTTGGTGGCAACGGCGAAACAGTCATGTGTTGATACATCATCTGACTTGGCCCACCCTGGAATGGTGTGCGCCCGGTCAAGAGTTGATAAGCCATTACTGCCAGCGCATACTGATCCGAAGCTGGCACCGGATGTCCCTCCCATTGTTCCGGGGCCATATAAATGGGGGTGCCGCGCACCACGTGGCTGGCACCGGATGTACTGGCTGCCAGTTTCGCGATGCCAAAGTCCGCCAGTAAAATATCTGGCAATCCGCCATTACGTTTGCGCAGAAGAAAATTTGAGGGCTTCACATCCTGGTGAATAATATCATGGTCGTGCGCGTGTTGCAGTGCGTCCGCCGCCTGGCGTATGAAATGAAAGGTATCCTGTGGTGCGAGCATATCGTCGTGCGCGTGTTGCTGGAGCCAGGTTGATAGGGAACCGTCAGGGCTATATGGCATGACCATATACGTAACGGTTGTGCCATTCACCATCTCTTCACCGTAATCGAAGAGCGGCAAGATATTGGGATGGTTGAGTTGGGCGATAGACTTAGCCTCACGTTCAAAAAGACGTATAGCATCCTGTGTCGCATCTGCGTTCATGAAAGATGATGCGTCAAAGCGGATGACTTTAATCGCAACTTGCCTGTCAATGCGTGTATCATCAACAAGGTACACTTCTCCCATACTTCCACTTCCGAGCGGTCGGGCAATACGATAGCGCCCATTCTGAAACGACTCAAGCGGCATAATTCTACCTCATTCATTGCTGTTCCTAACACTCTCCCGCATAGCGGTACGTGCCAGACTAGTATATCATAGATATGAACGGGGAAAAAGAAATATGTATCCCATCCTTTCATAAGGACGTATAGCTTACAGGGGAAAACTGATTGGGTAGTTTCATGAGAAATTCTTGTCGAGTTGGCTCGAAATGCATATAATGATAGCTATCAACAGGGAGTGAAAAATATGGCACACTGGCGTCATCTCGGTCTCTTGCGAAAAAGCGCGAAAGCCTGGAATGTCTGGCGTGAAAAGCATCCATCGGCGGAACCTGATTTTACCGGTGCGCGTCTCATTGGTGTCCATCTCGTCGGAGCAAATCTGGCACAGGCAAATTTTAGTAATGCGGATCTCACTGGCGCAAATCTGCAAGGGGCAAATCTCCGGGGAGCGCGTTTGGCCGGAGCAAATCTGAATAATGCGCAGCTCAGCAATGCTGATTTACGAGAGGCGAACCTCTCCGGCGCAAACCTGAACGCTATTCAACTGCAAGGTGCAAACATGCAACAGATGCAGCTTGTAGATGCCTATCTCTATCAGGTAGATATGAGTGGGGCCAATCTCAAAGAAATCAACTTGACTAACGCCCAACTGGGCAAGGCCAACCTGCGACAGGCAGACTTGAGCGGCGCGAACCTGACTGGAGCCAGTCTCGCCGGCACTGTACTGGCTGGCGCGAAGATGCGCGGCGTATTTCTTTTCAAAACCGATGTCAATGGTGCTGACCTGCGCGATACCGATCTGAGTGGAGCCAACCTCAGTGGTATCAACCTCAGTGGTATCAACCTCAGTGGCGCAAATCTGGGCGGTGCCAATCTGACGAATGCCGTGTTGTCAGATGCGCATCTCGGCAAAGCCAATTTGACTCATGCATTGCTCGTTGCAACAGACCTGCGGCGGGCAAATCTCAAAGATGCCCATTTGCCCCAAACTCACCTCGAAAACGTGCAATTGCAGCAAGCCTCCCTCATTAATGCCGATTTTCAAGCTGCGCACCTGGATGGAACCAACTTGAGCGAAGCCGATCTGAGCGCAGCCGACTTGAGCAATGTAACGTGCAATGCCGTTATTTTACAGGGCGCAACATTGAACAGAACCAACTTACGCGGCGCTGATTTGCACGGGCTGGACTTGCGCGACGTTCCCTTACGCGAAGCCATATTTGACAGCGCCAACCTCGGCGAAACCAATCTGGAAGGGGCCAACCTTGAGGGCGTCGTGTTGCGTGCAGTAAATCTGGGTGGCGCGAACCTGCGCAACGCCAGTTTGCGCGAGGCAACCTTCGCTACAACAAGCCTGATGCACGCTGATCTCACCGCTGCCGACCTGAGCAAGACTGATCTGCGAAACGCGAACCTGAAAGGGGCCACACTGAACTGTACACGTTTCCGCTATGCCACTTTGCGTGGTGCCGATTTGCGGGCTGTGTCGTTGAAAGAAGCTAACCTGAGCGAAGCCGACCTGAGCTTAACCAATTTGAGCGGAACCGATTTACACGGCATCACATTGAACAATGCCAATCTCAGCATCGCCGACCTCAGTCACGCCGACCTGAGCGAAGCCGACCTCTACATGACCGACTTCAGTCACGCCGACCTGAGCGGTGCCAATTTGCGCGGTGCCGATCTGCGCGGCGCCAACCTCAACGACACCAAATTGGACGGTACCGACCTCACCGACGCCAATCTGCACGGCGTACTGATGGATGAGGCTGAGCAGAACGGATAAATGAACAGGGAAAGCTGTTGCCCTGTTCATTCTATTGATGTTGTTGTCCTGCGCATACTTTAATTTGTTGTGAGTATTACCTCAGTGAAAACAACATCGGTTGCTCTTGTTGCCGAAGCGGCAACAACACCGACCTCACCCTGGCTAAATGTATTGCTGCTGTCCGTTACTATGGTAAGAAAGTGTTTGTTTACGTACAGAGCAAACGTATTGCCAATTGCTTGCACGGCCAGCAGGTTGGTTTGCCCATAACCCGTTGAGATATACTTACTGGTACCTCTGTAGAGTGTCGCGCTAAGAATATTATTCTGATAAATATCAAGGGCATATTTGCCGCTTACATCAATGGAGAAGTAGTAGAAGGCACCGCTATTGCGGTTGCCCCGGAGGAGTACGCCGCCTTGATCACCATCCATAATATGCAATTGAAGTTGATAGAAGAAGTTGTTGTAATTCGTCGGCAGAGCATAGCATGGCGAAAAAGTGCCAATCTGACTCTGCGCTACACTTGAGAGATAAGCTCCGTTCGTGAATTCACAACCTCCAACTCCAGATGAGTAATTGACATCCCATTGAGGCTCGCTAGTATTGCCTTGCATATGGTCATCGAATGATGGACTACCAGTCAGGTTATTGTAGGCAGAACTTGTGGCAGTTGCTTGTGCAGTAGCAGTAGCAGTAGCAGTAGCGGTTTGCGCAGCGGCCGTGGCCCGAATTGCTACGATAGCAGTGCTTTGTGCGTTTGCGGTTGCCTGTGCTTGAGCGGTAGCCGTTGCATTTGCCCCGGCGGTAGCGGACGTGATTACGTTGTGAGTGGCAGTCAAATTGGGTGGTACAGTAGAGGTATGTGTGTTAGTGAGTTTATGGGTAACAAGTGCCGGAGGAGGATTTGCGCTGGAGAATGGATTCCCAAACGTTCCCAGAAATGCAATGGCACCAGTACCTATGAGAATACATGCCAGAACAGTGAACAAAGTTGTCTTGATGCTGATTCTGCTGTAAGGATGTTGAAGGATTGGTGGTGGTTCATTGTCCCACTCCGGCCCAATTACGGTTTGTGAGATGTGACTGGAATCTGACAAACTGACTGCTTTTTGCGTATGTACATTATTGAGCAAAGCCTGGCGAAATGCGAGCGCAAATGCTGCTATAGAACTATAGCGTTCTCGTGGTGTTTTTGATAGGGCACGGAGCAACACTTCATCAAGTTCTACAGGCAAGTTGGGATTGAGTATGCTGGGAGCTTCTGGCACAACCTGGTTATGCTGATACCACATTTGCTGGTGATTGCCACTCGCGAAAGGTGCCTGCCCGGTCAGCAACTCATAGGCCATGATTGCCAGCGCATATTGATCGCTGGCTGGCACTGTCCGGCCTTCCCATTGTTCTGGTGCCATATATAAAGGTGTTCCACGAATAATCAGACTATCACTGGTCGTTGTCAATAGCTTGGCGACGCCAAAATCTGTTAGTTGCAAGTCCAATTGTGTGGGATGCTGTGTTTTCCCACGGATAAGGAAGTTGGAAGGCTTAACATCCTGATGGACGATACCATGTTCATGCGCATATTGCAAGGCACTTGCCGCCTGTCTCACAACACGCTCAACAATTTTGGGTGCGAGCGTTTGCCCTTTGTTATGCTTATGCAACCAATCTGCGAATGAGCCTTCGGGACGCAAAGGCATCACCATGTACATGATTCGCATGTTATCAACATACTTTTCGCCTACATCATATAAAGGTAGGATACAGGGATGATCAAGTTTTGCAACAACTTGCGCCTCACGTAGGAACAGACGTGAAGCCTCCTTCGCCTCTTCATCATTGTCATGTTGGATTTTATCGGTGCGTATAACTTTAATAGCGACTTGCCGGTCGAGCTTTGCATCTTCAGCGAGGTAGATATCACCCATTCCGCCCCAGTTGAGCAAGGAGACGAGGCGATACTGGTCAAATTGCTGTTGTTCTAGCTGCATGTTTTGACCTCGTAGATAGAGTAGAAATAAAAAATACAGAGGACACGCTACTTTTCCGCAAACAAAAATAGTATAACATATGAAATGCCTACTGAGAAGAGTATTTTCAACCAATTTATAATATTGCTATCAAATATATCATTCGATAATAGAAAACAATTTCCATATGGAATATTTTATCTCGCCTGTTTCATACAATCTATAAGACTATGCATGAGTGAATGGTGACGTGCATTGTCCAGCCGAAGGTTCTGCTGTAAAGGTAAGGTTTGGTAGAGCATAGAGGTTATAGCAATGCGGAGCAGATCCTCTGATTGGCCCAACTGGAAAGGTGTACAGAGTCGCCTTTACCCATGGAATTTGGGCCTGTTGCGCGTAGCTGAAAAATCCGTCTTTGCCGTCATTGAGTTGAACAGCATTGCTGCTCAATACAAGCGGATCGTCTGGCATACTGGCAGCGTTGATGTACTGAAGGTCTATGCCGACTAATTTATCGCCACTCAGTCCTCCGGGTGTGCCAAATCCCGGCAAGTCAAGGTATGCCACTGCTAAAATTGCTGCGTTACCTTGTTGCTTAATATCTATGGTTTGCGATTGTCCATTTGCATTGATATAGGTGAGCTGAGCAAGCAGTCCGGGGTTGATTATTTGCTGGTATTGTAATACCAGAGATCCAATCCAGCGTTTTTCGTGTATTGGATTGTAGCCCTTTAGTTCCTGGGGGATTAACCAGAACCTTAGCCCGCCTACCACTAACAAACTGAGTACCAATAGTACGATGGCTGCTATTCCCACTATTTTGCGTAGAAAACGATTGTTCCCTTGACGATTATTATTGTTGCTATTACGATTAACCATCATTGGCCTCTGGTAGTTTCGCGTGTTGTAATTAACGTCGTGGTAATCATCCAGGTCATTGTTGGCCGGTAATCGCCTTTGTATCTCGCCTCTATTTCTTCTTTTAAAGTGAAATACTCTTATTATGATGTCAAATTGCCTGGAAAATGTTGAGATGTTCATGAAGTATATATCCCCTTTCGTTTTCTTGTCTCTGTATTATCACTCTCTCGTATGAGACTAAAAATTGATCTTCTTAAATGAAGATACGTATTCCTCATCCGTCAGGTTTCAATATCGTTATCCCTTTTTGTTTCAGGCAAAATCTGAACAGTAGCAGAATATGCCTCTGTCTATATTAGACGTGTTTCGCATCAAATTAAAAAAGACCTTCTGGTAGTATTCCTTTTCCCTTCCCCCTATCCCCATAGAATATGCTATACTATGTTCAGTAGAACAACATCAATGTACCTTTACCTATTTTTCATAAAACTTATCGCTGCTAGGGGCGCTAAATTAGCTGAGATGTAGCCATATGTGCGTATATGCACGTATACATGGCTGCTGTCCCTGGAACCTGATCTGGATAATACCAGCGGAGGGAAGTGGCAACGGCTTGCATCTTTTTCCTTTGTGAAGATTTCAGGGCCGCAACCCTCCATATTCAGGGTTGCGGCCCTTTTTATATGCTGTATTTTTGCTGATGAACCCGTAGGGGCCGATTGCCGATAAATCGGCGGTGGGCGCGATAAATCGGCCCCTACGGCAGAGGAAGGAGGTGGTATCTGGTGGAACATTCGGAACAGGCAGAATATACGGATTCGCCCAAACTGCTGGTGCAGGGCGTGACCAGAACTTTCGTAAATGGGCGTAAACGCCTGGAGACGCTGGATGCTATTGATTTGACCGTCAACACCGGCGAATTTGTGACCGTTATCGGTCCCAGCGGTTGCGGGAAAAGCACCCTATTCAATATTGTCGCTGGCGTGGACGAGCCTACGACCGGCGTTGTCGCCATTGACGGCGATGCCCAGGGAAAGCGCGTCGGCAAAACCGGCTATATGCCACAACAGCCCTTGCTGCTGCCGTGGCGTACCGTGGAGGAAAATGTGCTGCTGGGACAGGATATCCGCCATGTTCCGCGTAAGCAATCGCAACAAGAGGCACGGGAACTGCTCAAACGCTTCGGGCTGGCGGACTTCGCCGGAAACTACCCTGCGACCCTCTCAGGAGGTATGCGCCAGCGGGTTGCCCTGTTGAGAACTGTCCTGTTCAACTCCTCGTTCCTCTTGCTCGATGAGCCATTTGGCGCGTTGGATGCGCTCACGCGGCTCTCACTACAAATGTGGTTGCTCGATGTCTGGCAGATGATTCATTCGAGCGTATTGTTCATCACGCACGATGTCCGTGAAGCCATTCTGCTTTCCGACCGCATCTACGTTCTCAGTGCGCGGCCGGCGCACGTGGTGCGTGTCGTTCCAGTGGATTTGCCTCGCCCGCGTATCGCTGAGCATCTTGCCTTGCCGCCAGCCGTGCAATTGGAGCAGGAGCTAGTCACGCTCTTGATGAAGGAGCAACATCTATGAAATTGCGTTGGATTGCCGGTTATGGCCCGGCCTTTGTCCTGGCTATCACACTGCTTGCCCTGTGGGAACTCATTGTGCGCAGTGGGCAGGTCAGCGCGTATTTTCTGCCGCCGCCGACTGCGATATGGCAGGCGCTGCACGACAACTGGGACATCATCTTCGTCAACACTGTACAGACTATGCTGGAGACAGTTATCGGCATCATCGTTGCTACACTGCTTGGCCTTGTGCTGGCAATTTTGCTCGATATCTCATCGTGGGTACGCCGCGCCATCTATCCTCTGCTGGTCATTTCACAAACCATTCCCATTGTCGCGCTCGCGCCGCTTCTATTGATCTGGTTTGGCTTCGATATTGGCCCGAAAGTAATTGTTGTGACGCTCTATTGTTTCTTTCCTATTGCTGTCGCATGCGCTGATGGCCTGGCGAGTGCTGAACCGGAGATGCTGCGCCTCTTGCGCAGTATGCATGCCTCGCACTGGCAAATACTCTGGTTGGTGCGCTTGCCTGGAGCCATGCCCTCGTTTTTTTCAGGTCTGCGCATTGCCGCGACGTACAGCGTCACTGGCGCGATAGTGGGCGAATATGTTGGCGCGTATCAGGGACTCGGCATCTACATGGTCAACTCTGCCAATTCCCACGCTATCGTACTGGTCTTCGCGGCGATTGTCGTCACTGCCGCCCTGAGTTTGTTCTTATTTGGCCTTGTATCATTGATCGAACGTATTGCCCTGCCCTGGTATCAAGGGACAGGCGGCCTACTTACCCACCTGTAGGGGCAAATTATTTCGTTAATTTTGCCTTATGGCACCCAGGAGAAAATCTCATGCACACACGTACACGTCTTTTAATAAGCATTGCCATACCGGTGCTGCTGCTGATTGTTGTTGTTGCTGGCTTCTTTGTGCTGCAACATAATTCGGCACAGTCAGACACAACTACTGGCTCGAATAACCGACCGCTCACGACGATGACCCTGGCGTTGGACTGGACGCCCAACACCAATCATACAGGCATCTATGTCGCGCTTTCAAAAGGCTGGTATGCTGATGAAGGCATCAATCTCAAATTGTTGCCCTATTCCGCCAATGTCTCGCCCGATGTGCTGGTCAGCAGCGGCAAAGCTGATGTGGGCATTAGTTCCACAGAAGGCATTGTTGCCGATGCCGCGACGGGACAGCCTGTCGTCTCGATTGCCGCCATTATCCAGCACAACACCTCCGCACTGGTGACGCTGGCAAGTTCCGGCCTGAACCGTCCACGTGACCTGGACGGCAAAATATACGGTGGGTTCGGCGCTCCCTATGAAAGTGCCGTTGTTGGCGAGATTATCCAGCACGATGGCGGCACCGGCCAATTCAAGAATGTGACGCTCGGCGTTGACGCTATGCAAGCGTTAGAGTCGCATCAAGTGGATTTCGTCTGGGTTTTCGAGGGCTGGGAGGTTATCCAGGCTCAACGACAGGGCGTCAAACTCAACGTCTTCCCCATAACCAACTATGGTGTTCCCGACTACTACACGCCCAACATCATCACCAGTCCCAACGAGATAACGCAGAAATCAGATCTGCTGCGCCGCTTTATGGCCGCGACCACTAAGGGCTACGATTACGCCCGCGCAAATCCAGATGCAGCGGCCCAATTGCTCATCAAAGCCGTCCCGCCTGGCACATTTCCCGATCCCGGCCTCGTCGTGGCAAGCCAGCAGTTTCTCAGTCCGCGCTACGTTGACCCCAACCGCAAATGGGGTTGGCAGGACGCCGCCGCGTGGCACGGCTACCCGGAATTCATGCTCAAATCCAATGGTATACTGGATGCATCCGGCAAACCCATACACAGCATGAATTTTAACGCTCTGTACACCAATCAGTTTTTGACTTAAGTGCAGCCTTATGGCAATTTCTTTATCCAACCATTCAGTTCGCCATCTCCGCCTCCGCGCTCAGTTGTTGTTTCCACAACCATTGAGCGCGGCGCGGAACATAGCACAGGTAGTGCAATCCCTGTGCGGTATTCAGGCGCAGGAGGAACCCTCCGCCGCGCTCGCTATCCGCGCACGTACTACTGGACTAATCGCCGCCAATGTCGAACAGGCACGTATAAATGAACGTTCAATAGTACGAACGTGGGGTCAGCGTGGCACGTTGCATCTACTGGCAACCGAAGATATCGGTTGGCTATTGCCGTTCCTCGGCCCCGTCTTCATCGCGGGAGATAGGCGCAGGCGTGCCGAACTGGGACTGGACGAGGACACCTGTGCGCGAGCTATACATATGCTTCGCAACGTTCTCGCCAATCAGGGCCCGTTGACCCGTGCCGAAATCGTTGAGCAACTGGCAATGCATAGTATTCGTCTCGAAGGACAGGCTCGCCCTCACCTGCTGGGTCGTGCCGCACTCGAAGGTGTCATCTGTTTCGGACCCAACCGTGGCACTGAACCAACCTACGTCCTCCTGAGCAACTGGTTGTCTCACAAGGACATCAGACATCCCTTATCCGAGGACGCGGCCTACAGAGAACTCACCCGTCGCTACCTTCATGCCTATGCTCCCGCGACACCAGAAGATCAGGCCGCGTGGTCAGGTTTGCCTTTAAGCAAAACGCGGGCCGCGTGGCAATCCCTCGCGGACGAACTGCTGGAGGTTGACGTCGCTGGTATACCTGTATGGATGCTCAAGTCACAGGCGGCATGGTTGGATGAGCAGCCTCCAACCTCGTCAATAGTTCGTTTACTGCCACGTTACGATACCTATTTGCTGGGCTACCAGAGTCGCGACCTTGCGGTACCGCGCGAGTTTGCCAAACGCATTAATGCCGGAGGTGGCATCGTCCATCCCACACTGCTGGTAGATGGTCGCGTGGTGGGAACATGGAAAAGCCAGCAACAGAAAAACCAGCTGAACGTGCGGGTAGAACCATTTGGTTCGTTCTCAGCAGAGATATATCCTGGAATAGAGGCTGAGGTGGCGGATATTGGGCGTTTTGTGGGGGTGCAAGCTTCATTGCAAGTAATGTAAAAGTACGCTTGACGTACCGCGTATTTTATGTCATAATTAAGGAGATGACGAATAATGAACTTCCGCGATACCGCGATAGACGCTTACAGCACTTTGCTGATGGGTACAGGGTAAGGGAATTTCAGTCGTTTGAGCGGCAGTTGAAAAAAAGGCTTGCTATATTGGAGGATGCACAAAGCCAGGATGATTTATGCTTGTTGCCCAGTAATCATTTTGAAATATTAATTGATGATCGGAAAGGGCAATTCAGTATTCGTATTAACATGCAATGGCGGCTTTGTTTTGAATGGTCAAATAGCGAAAACCGTGCGTTTAACATTGAAGTCGTGGATTAGCATTAGGAGAAAAACTATGCAGAAACGCCCGATATATCCTATTCATCCAGGCGAAATAGTAGCCGATGAATTGGTGAAACTGAATAAAACCTCGGCTGAGTTGGCTCGTGAGTTGCACGTGCCGGCAAACCGGATTTCACAGCTTGTGGCAGGCAAGAGGGCAATGACCGCCGATACAGCTTTGCGTCTTGAAAGGCGGCTGGGTGTAAGTGCTACTTTCTGGATGAACTTGCAAAAACGCTACGAGTTGGACCTTGCCCGCGCTAAAATAGGTGATGCCCTGAGCATGATCGAACCTCTCCAGCAAGCGAGTAGCTACTAGCTCGGGCTGAAACGTATCCGTTTGCCGTACACCCAATAGATAAAGCAATGAGGACTGGAAGACATCTCTTCCAGCCCTCCCTGTTTTATTATCCGAGAGCAACCGGGTCGTATACCTGCGCTCCACCTGCCAGCATTGTCACACCGCCAGTCGCGAAGTTTTGTACATCTCCTGCCGCCGCCAGTCCTTCGGGCGATTGGAACGCTGCCCCCATTGCTTCCTCGCTGTCAAAATAGAGGGCAGCTATCAGGTAGTAAGGAGAACTTTCCTGCGGATTGAGTGAAACCACTCTTGAGGCTGTGTAACCTTTGATTCCCGGAATCTTTAGTGCCAGCGGCGCGTGAGTCTGCTCGTAATAGCGATCAAAGGCCTGGGGGTCCTGTGGTTGCCCATACAGGACTGTCAACTGGAACATGTTATTTCTCCTTCAACAATAATAAATTCGATGAAGCTTTGCAAGGAACTTTCAGAAGTCACTGAAGAGAGTATACCATAAAAATAGGGACACCGGTGTCTGGAAGATCCCTAATGTGCCATAAAACTTTGCCAGAACAAATGGATACGTTCCCGCAACGCGGCATGCTCAGGTTTGCGCAGGTAGGGGTCGCTTTCCCAGAGTTTGGCGGCGAGCGTGCGCGATAGCTCGATTAGTTTTGTATCGCTCAAATCAGCCATACGCAGTTCCGGCAGGCCGCTCTGGCGCACGCCAATGAAATCGCCGGGGCCGCGCAAGCGCAGGTCTTCCTCGGAAAGGCGAAAACCATCATCCGTGGTCTCAAAGACCGAGAGGCGTTCTTGCGCATTGACGCTGGCATCGGCGCTCAGCACATAGCAGTATGATTGGTCTTTACCGCGACCGACGCGCCCACGGAACTGGTGCAGTTGCGAGAGACCAAAGCGGTCAGCATCCTCAATCACCATCACCGTCGCGTTTGGGATGTCAATACCAACCTCAATCACCGACGTGGCTACCAGAATGTCCAGTTCGTGGTCGCGGAAACGCCGCATCGTCGTATCCTTCTCGGCAGGTTTCATCGCGCCGTGCAACAAACCCAGCCGCAAATTTGGGAAGACTTCACGACTGAGCCGCTCATATTCTACCGTCACCGCCTTCGCCGCCAGCGACTCCGATTCCTCAATCAAAGGACAGATAATGAAGGCTTGATGACCGTCCGCTACCTCCATTGCGATGAGGCGATTAGCCTCACTGCGCCTGGCGCCCGTGCGCCAGCGTGAGATTATTGTCTGCCGACCGGGGGGCAACTGGTCAATCACCGAGACATCCAGATCGCCATAGAGCGTCAGCGCCAGCGTGCGTGGAATAGGAGTCGCCGTCATCACCAGCATATGCGGATGGTAGCCTTTTTGTCGTAACAGGTCGCGCTGCTCCACGCCGAAACGGTGCTGCTCGTCTATAATCACCAATCCCAGCCTTTGAAAATTCACATCCTCCTGTATCAGCGCGTGCGTGCCGATAGCAACCGCCGCCTGCCCATTTTCGATTGCCGTGCGCCCCATCGTGCGCTCACGCTGCTTGAGACTCCCTGTCAGCAGCACGGTGCGAATGCCAAATGGTTCCAGCATGGCCCCGATGCTGCGTGCATGTTGTTCCGCCAGCAATTCGGTCGGAGCCATAATCGCGCCTTGATAGCCGTTGAGCGCGGCAATAAAGAGCGCCGCCGCCGCGACCGCCGTTTTACCGGCACCCACATCCCCCTGCAAGAGGCGACTCATCGGCTTATTCAGCGCGAGATCGCCCAATATTTCTATAATCACACGCCGCTGTGCCGCAGTAAATGAATAGGGCAGCGTCGCCTCGAACGGCCTGTCGGTCGAAATAGCCGACCAGAGCGTTGATGAGAACAGGCCCAGATCATCCCCTTCTTTCGCGTCGCTTTCCACGCTTGAAGCTATTCCACTGGTATCTCTACTATCTCCGGTGTCTCCGGCCTCAATAAACACTTTTGACAGGTCAATATGAAAGCCGTTGCCTTCTGGTGCCTCATGTTGCCAGCGACTGCGCTGCTCCTGCATGCCAAGCTGAATCAAGAAGAGTTCGTCGAATGCGAGGCGACGACGGGCGGCAATCTGCATCTCCTCGTTCTCTGGATAATGTATCTGTGAGATGGCCTCTGGCAATGGCAGCAGCTTGCCCGCGAAACGTACCGAAGCCGGCAAATGGTCGGGTACCATCGCCGCGTAATGGTCAACGGCCCATTTGGTGAAGCGTCGCAGCGTCTTCGCGTGTAAACCTTCAGTTAAGGCATAGGTTGGCACGAGTCGCCCCGTATTGAGCAAATCGCCCTGTTCTGGCAATTCGTGGCTACGCACCGTGAACTCAACCTTATTGCCAAAACGCTGCTTCATCCCTGTTACTACAAGATACGAACCTTTAGCCGCGTTCAACTGCTTGCTCAGATAGGGTTGGTTGAACCACGTGACCCGTATCTTGCCCGTCTCATCGGAAATAGTCGCAATGGTGCGCGTTTTCTTGCCACCCATGTGCGACATCTCGACTTCCCAGATGATGCCCTTTGTGGTCGTCACTTCATTAAAAGGGATACTGGCGATTTTGGTCAGTTTGCTATAATCGCGATGCTCGCGTGGAAAGTAAAACAGCAGATCGCGTATCGTTTTAATGCCAAGACCGTGCAATTTTGTCGCCACCGATGGTCCTACCCCTGGCACCGCGGTAATGTCGGCTGTCAGCATCGTCAGTACTGCATGACCCGCCGACATGCCCGCTTCCAGGCGCATAGGATTCTGCGCTGTGCGCGTTTTTTGCTCTTTTTCCCCGGCCTGCGGTAGGGACCGATTTATCGCGTCCACCTTCCCGTCCGTATTCGACGCATGTCCTTGCGGTAGGGACCGATTTATCGCGTCCGTCTGGGTGGAAACATGCGCTGGTTCGGGAACGACGGGGGCGGACGCGATAAATCGGTCTTTACCGGCGGTGGGTGGTTCGGGAACAACGGGGGCGGACGCGATAAATCGGTCCCTACCATCCATGTTGGAAGGGGCAGACGACGATTTGGGTGCGGTATTTTTGCCATCTTCCATTTCGCGCAAAACTGTCAAGGCGGCACGGATACTGGCTGCTCGCTGCATCGGGTCCATTTTGCGATAGCCCTCAAGATGTTCGGCGAAGTGATGAATGGGGCTGATATCGTTCCCAGCGTTGCGCCACGCCGCGCTTGTCTCATCAGCCCAGCGCACGACAAACGCTTCCAATCCTCCCGGCTTGATTGCCTGATCCTGGTGGTTGGTACGTTGCTCATGCTGCAACACCTTCCGCGCCCGCTCAATATATTGCTTCAGTTCCGAATGAGTATCTATTTCTGGCATAACGTAAAATATTCGCATTCCCATCTCTGTAGTAGTTGCCCATCTACTATAGTGGGTAGACGGAACGTGTGTCAAGTTACAATGGTTTTTGGCACCACCACATGCTGCGATATCGTATCATGTTCATAATTGCCTCACGGCACGGGCAATATCACTGGAAAATTGACATAATAATATCGATCTTTATCACTATCGGCCATAAACCTGTCAATTATGACAGAAGATGACATGAATAGCACGGTACAATAACCTATGAAAGAAGGTTTTGCAAGTATAGGAGAGAGATATCACATGCGTATCGGAGTTAATCTTGGGCCGACAGGCGATTGGGCAGCAATGGTTGCAGCAACACAGACGGCAGAAAAACTTGGTTATGACTCGGTAGGTTTTCTTGACCACTATCATGCTGACAAGCTCGAATGGCCTTACATTTGTGGCTGGTCAGCCTATGGCGCACTGGCAATGGCAACATCGCGCATCCATCTTGTACCCATGGTGATTGATCGTATGAATTACTTACCAGGAGTACTGGCGAAAGAGATTTCAACACTCTCAATTCTCAGCGGCGGACGTTTTGAACTCGGCATCGGCGCGGGCGATTATTTCGAGGAGATGCGAGCATGGGGACTGACGATTCCCGATGCTACTGCACGTATCACCGGACTGCGAGAAACGATTCTGGTTCTCCGCCAGATATGGCAGGGACAACATGTCACATTTGATGGTGAACATCTTCATTTGAACAAAGCTGCCTCAACTCCTGTCCCTTCACATCCTGTACGTGTTGTGGTTGGAGCAGGCAACTCGCGCCGTTTGATTCGCAGTGCTGTCGAGTATGCCGATGAAATCAACGTCTATGCAGACGACGAGATAATACGTTTTGCCCGTCAGGAAATTCTAGCTTCACAGAGAGCTGTTGCATTATCAGTGTTTGTCTGGGACTGGCCCGAAAATATCACTGAAAAGTTGGCTCTGTGGGAACAATGGGGCGTTGAACGTACCTTCCTTACTTTCTGGCATCCCTTTGACCAACTTGAACAGGCACGGTCATTAATGACCCAATTGTAGGGGCGCAATTCATAGCGCCCCCAGCCCCGTTACGGCGATGATACGCGCATATGTTCCCGTGTGTACGATAAATGCTGTGGCTCCCGTCTGAATATCTACAGCGTAGAGGCTGTTATCGCTGTAAAACGTCAGCACGTGATTATTGAACCAGGGACCCAATTCGAGCAACTGAGCAGAAGATGTTGCCAGGGGGTGCGGGATGCCGACCGAGAGACTTTTGCCGGAGCCGTTGATTTGGGCCTCAAAGATGGCGCTGGTACGGTCGTATGGGGCCTGTGAATCACTGTTAAACTCCACATAAATGATGGCATGACCATCCGGTGTAAAGGTCGGCGTCGTGACCCAGTGATAATCCGCACTATTCCCGAGATTATGTTGTTCCGGCAATATTACCTGTGTTGGCCCCAATGCGATAGGTCGGCCGCTCAGCGTCGTGACATCCAGGCTGTTGGCATAGTACAGGGTCGCCACATAGCTGGGAACAGAGCCATCTGTGGGAACAGGTGTGACCCCTTCATTGGAAGAATACAGCAAAACGTTGCTATAGGGCGCAAGGGCCAGGGGACCCTGTTGAGCATCCTCACTGAGCAGTTGTTGGGGGGCCGTTGTCGGGGTCGCCAGGTCAAATGTCCATAAGCCATTCTGATTCGCTTCGTGGCTTTGCAGGTCATCTGTCAGGAGTAGCGTGCTGTTTCCCTGTTTCCCCGTGCCATTCATAAAACCGAAGACATGAAAGCAAGGACAATTTGTGGCAGATTGTTCAAAGACCTTTACAGGGCTATTCAGTAGACCGGCATAGAGGTCAACCACTCCGTTCCCGCTTAACGGTCCCGTACTCCATGCAATTGTAGTGCCGTCATTGCTCAATGCCATTGAGGTAATGATCGTAGCCGCTGGGAACTGGGCTATTTGCGTTATTGCACCGCTATAGATATCGGTCATCCAGATGCCGGTACTATTATTCATGGAACCGCTATACAGCAATTGACCGGAAGGGGTTAGTATTGGGCGAATCGCTTCATTGTACACGTATCCCGGGGCGCTAAGTTGCTGCGATGTGCTTCCATTTGTGCTGGATACCACGTAGATGCCATTTTGCTGCTCATACAGCACGATGTGATTTGCCGGTAACTGCAATGGCGGCTGCATGACAGCATTCGGCTGCGTAAGCGGCGATGTTGTAGTTGGAGTAGGTGCCAATGTTGGACTGACGGCAGGCGAGGGCGTTTTGTTCGTAGACTGCGTTCCTTTTGCGGGTACTGTTGCTGTGCCGTTCCCGGCGATAGTGGTTGCCTGGGCCGGCGGCTGTAGTATCGTCCAGACAAAGAGGCTCGAAGAGAGCATAATTACTATACCAAGCGCAGCCAGCAACGGTATCAGCCTTCTTTTTGCGAAAACTTGCTGCTGTGGTACCGGTGGTTGTACACTATCAGGTGGATTTTGCTCTGCTGGATTACGTTCTTGTTGTGTCAATATCTGCGTAAACTCTCAATCGTTCAAATGTGCTTTGTATCTGTTTAAGCCGTCTGTTCTCTATCACTTTGCTCGTCGGTAAGAGGAGCGAGGTGCCGTAATTGTATGTTGTTTGCGTGTTGGCGAATGAAAGCATACGTTTTTGTAAATACTTCATCGCGATCATGGTCTTTCATTATAACGTGGTACGAACGGTGAAAAGTAACAAGATGTTTCTCTCGTGAGCCAAGCTGGCGATATATTTCACGTCCGTCGCGTGCTGGTACCACATGGTCATGGATGGAGGTCATGACCAGCGCTGGTACAGTAATACGCGGCAACTCCGAGCGTAACGTTGGCAAAAACTGCAACATGCTTTCTACCGGTCGCATTGGTGTCCAGCGATAGACATCACGAGTATAGCGGCGACGTGCTGCGGGGTCGCGCACATCTTCTCGCACCGTCGGCAACAGAGGCGTAATGTATTTAGCGACACGCACAGCGTACCTGGTCATTGGGTGCAAATGCAACGGAGCGCACATCGCAACCACCCCTCCAACATCTTCGTGCGCCGCGACATGCAATGCCAGCGCACCACCCAGCGAGTGGCCCACCAGAAAAACAACATCACACCGTTGTTTCAGCGCCCGCAATTCGCTGTACACCGCTTCTGCCCAATCCGACCAGCCGAGCGGCATCAACTCTCGTACATGCAATCCATGTCCTGGCAGCAACATATTCTCCGCAATCATATCATGCAACGTCAGAAAATCCGCCAGTTCCTCCATATCATGCCGGTTCCCATTCAATCCATGAATGAGCAGCACGCCAACCTTTGCAGCCTGTGAATTATTTGGTATCGCCATGAAGCGAGATCCTTAATATTATTAATACTGTCGCAATTACCCAATTATAACACAGACATAGAGAGTTCTTATTAAAAATATGTACATACCTGTTGCCACAAAGCTGTAAACTGTGGTATAGTGCCTCTGTCATCCAGATTATCGGTATGCTAAAAAGCGTATAGATGCTTTGCTTCGAGCAATCGGCATCGCTTGAAAGGGGGCGCAAGGTGTTTCAATATGCGTGCGGGCATGACCTGCGTCCATACATCTATGCACCTATCCTCCTTTCAGGATATCTGCACCTTTCTCTGGTGCGCTAACTGTTTGACGCCGCTTCACATACCCCGGTCATATCCCGCGTTTCAACTTTCTCTATTCCTTTGTGTTCCCTGTCGAACTGGATGAATCTACCTGTTGTTTCCTATGTGAAGGGAGCGTCTTTATGACACAGAACATGTATACACCTGAGCCGAGACAGGATCGTGTTGACTTTGGCAATGTTGACCAATCAACTCACCCCCATCTTTTCGTGCGTTATCTTGAGCAGTCACAGGATAATGACGAGCTACAAATGCTCAAAAGGCAAAGCTATGCATTGTTGGAAGCAGCCGAGGGCAAGCATCTTCTGGATATCGGTTGCGGAATCGGCGACGATGTGCATGCGCTTGCGCGGATTGTTGGCATGTCGGGCAAAGCCGTCGGCGTTGATAATAGCCAGACAATGCTGAGTTGATTAGCGCACAACGACACAATATCCTGACCGAAGCCGAAGTCGCGGAAATCATAGCCGATTTTCACCAACGCAGCGAGCAAGACCAATACTTCGAATTTGGCGTCTTCTTTACCGTCGTTGGACGTAAACCCTGCATCGTAGGGGCTGATTGATCGGCTGCTGTCTCAGGTTGCCGATCAATCGGCGGTGGACGCGATCAATCAGCGCTACCCGCCAAGTTCTTGCGTATTGGTATGGATCAGCAGTAGTATGCCGTTTTTCAGCGAGACTTCGGCTGTCTCTTGCGTCAGTACATTACTGGTGCCGCGTGTTTTACCGAGGTGTAAAGTCTCGTCACGCAAGGAATAGTACAGGTTGCTTGTGCGGACGCCTATCGCATCACCGGCGATGGGCAGGAGCGAGAGCAAATCTCCTTTATGTCCAATGATAGGGACGCTGCCAGGCCCACGCAATAGCCAGCAGACTGCAGGCCCATCAACAATCCACAGTGGCACCTTCTCAACAGCCAGCAGCAGCAGTATATTTGCCGCCGAGTGGTCAAAGCGTGCCCCGCCTAATGCTCCGAGCAAGGTAATGCTGGTTGCACCTTGCTCCAGCGCTACTTGAATCGCCAGTTCAGTATCAGTTTCATCCTTTTCAATCGGTACTCGTTGAATCTGGATACCCCGTTTGTCCAGTTGTTGAAGCGTATGCGGATCAAGCGAGTCAAAATCTCCCACCAGAATAGAGGGTGTACAACCAAAACGCAGCGCGGTCGCCGCTCCACTGTCCGCCGCGATAATGAGTTCGGAGTTGGCTATAGCTTCATAGATGGCTTTTCCTGATTTGACCGTTCCGCCCGCAAAAATCACAGTTCGCATAAATTTTATACCTTTCGGGTAATTTCGTAGCCACTTCTTATCCTATTACGTTATAGTTAACAGGAAAGTAGTTAGGTGTGTTCGACATTACTATTACCAGGGGCCAGGGAACCCGCGTAGGATACCCCTGCTATAGAACGATTCCTGTTCAGTAGTGCGCTCATACGAGTATAGTAAGCGTACCCGTAAAAATTGCGTCCTATCTATCTAACCACTACTTACGGTAGATTGCAAGAACCTCTCCGTTTTGTTTTCATAGAATTTTTAGAGGTATGAATAACACATATGTCTGATTTAGCTGCAACTGATACTAGAGATATCATGAAAACCATCAAGCAGCCCCAGTCATGGGGGCGCTATCCATCGGTTGAGCATACACAGGTTGAAACGGTTTACTGGCGCAGCGAATTGCCCGATATTGCTCACGATGAGCAATCAGTGCTGCCCTTCGGCTACGGGCGCAGTTACGGCGATAGCTGCCTGAACGAAGGCGGCATCTCGATTGATGTCAGCCACCTGCGGCGCTTTATCTCTTTTGATGAAGAGCAGGGTATTCTATGCTGTGAAGCGGGCGTCTCACTGGCGGAGGTGCTGGAACTTGCCGTGCCGCGTGGCTGGTTTATTCCCGTCTCTCCCGGTACCAAATTTGTCTCGGTGGGCGGCGCTATTGCCAACGATGTTCACGGCAAAAATCATCACCGCGCCGGTACTTTTGGCTGCCACGTTACCCGCTTTGAACTCCTACGCTCCAATGGCGAACGACTTATCTGCTCACCGCAAAAAAATGTTGATTTGTTCCGCGCCACCATCGGCGGTCTCGGTCTCACCGGCATTATCCTGTGGGCTGAATTTCAACTGAAACCCATCGTCAATCCGTATATTGATATGGAGCATATCCGTTTCTCGTCACTCGATGAATTTGTACAGATTTCAGCCGAGGCTGACCGCAAGTATGATTACACCGTCTCCTGGGTGGACATTCTGATTGGCGGCAAAGAACTCTGCCGGGGTATCTTCATGGCTGGCAATAACAATGCATCGAGAGAACTTGCCGCCAAAAAGCCAAAAAAGAAGCTGTCGCTCGTTGTTCCTTTCGATTTCCCCTCGTTCGTCTTGAACCCTCTGACCGTTAGATCGTTCAACGAACTGTACTACCATTCGCAACTGAGCAAGCGCGTGCATAAAGTGGTTCACTATGAACCTTTCTTCTATCCGCTCGACTCCATTCACGAGTGGAACCGCATGTACGGCAAGCAAGGCTTCTTGCAGTACCAGTTCGTCGTTCCTTTCGAGAACGGCTTCGAGGCCATGCGTGAGATACTGGGGCGCATCCGCCAATCAGGTGAAGGCTCGTTTTTGACTGTGCTGAAAACCTTCGGCGATATCAAATCGCCCGGTATGCTCTCTTTCCCCCGCCCCGGCCTGACGCTGGCGCTGGATTTCGCTTATGGCGGCCAGAAGACACTGCAACTGCTCGACGATCTGGATAAAGTGGTACGCGAGAGCGGCGGCGCGGTCTATCCCGCGAAAGATGCGCGTATGAGCGCCGAAAGTTTCCAGGCTTTTTTCCCGCGCTGGCAAGAATTCGTGCAGTATGTTGACCCACACTTCTCCTCCAGCTTCTGGCGGCGTGTCAGTCAAGAAAGTTTTTCTAAGAGATTGGTAACAGTATAAATGAGAGTGATGATTATCGGGGCAACGTCAGCGATTGCTCATGAAACCGCGAAATGCTACGCGCAAGAAGGCGCGGAACTGTTCCTGGTAGCGCGTTCAGCCGCCAGACTAGACGATATTAGCAACGATCTCAAAGTGCGCGGTGCCAAACGTATCGAGACCTTCGTCCTCGATGTCAACGACCTTGAACGCCACGAAGAGATGTTAGATACTGCCATCACCACCCTTGACGGTATTGACGCCGTGCTAATCGCGCACGGCACGCTCGGCGACCAGCAGAAATGCCAGCAAAGCGTTTCGGAGACTCTGAAGGAGTTTCAAACCAACTGTCTCAGCGTTATCTCCCTCTTAACGTTGCTCGCCAACTACTTCGAGCAGCAGCGTCGAGGTTGTATCGCCGTCATCTCTTCCGTCGCCGGTGATCGCGGACGCCAGAGCAACTACGTTTACGGCTCCTCCAAAGCCGCCGTCACTGCCTTCCTGCAAGGCCTGCGTGGTCGCCTCGCCAAATCCGGCGTGGCAGTCGTCACCATCAAACCCGGCTTCGTAGATACCCCCATGACCGCCCATGTCAAGAAAGGTTTGCTCTTCGCCAGCGCCCGCACAGTAGGCGAAGGCACCTACAAAGCCATGAAAGCCCGCAAAGAAGTTGTGTATCTGCCGAGCTTCTGGCGCTTGATTATGTTTATTGTGAAGAGTATACCGGAGCCGATTTTTAAGAAGCTCTCGATATAAACGAACCCCTACAGTGGTAATGAGCGTTATGCTTGAACCTTCAGCACAATCTCATTATTCCACGGATCATTCACCCGAATAACATCCTTTTGCTCTTCAAAAGGAACGTTATGGGCAACGAGGCGATTTTTGACTTCCTGCAATCCTTCACGTGTGGGAATAGCGATAACATACTTTTGCAGGCCAGCGTGATTCGCGGGAGTGGGTTTGCCTCCCAACGATTGCCAGGCGTTCAGGCCGATGTGGTGATGATAGCCACCAGCGCTGACGAAAAGGGCTCCCGGCAATTGGGCGGTGACATCAAAGCCTAAGATCGTGTGGTAGAACTGTTTGGCCGCTTCAATATTGCCTACCTGGAGATGAATATGCCCAACGCGAGTTCCCGCCGGTATCACATCCCATGCTTCCGCTTTATGCGTGCCATCTTCTATCAGACCACGGATATCAACCGGATCGGTAGCCATCTGAACCTTGCCATTTGTCCAATGCCATGCACTGCGAGGACGATCCTGATAGACTTCGAGTCCATTACCGTCGGGGTCGGAGATATACAACGCCTCGCTCACCAGGTGGTCGCCCTGCCCAATCTGCAAGCCCGCCTCTGCCAGCCGCAGCAGTTCGCGACCGAGGTCTGGCCGCGTCGGGAAGAGGACCGCAACGTGATACAGGCCCGTTGCCCGGAACGGTTGAGGGGCCGCGCCTGCTACTTCGATCAGTTCCAGTAGTGGTTGTTTATCCTGACCACCAAGAACAACCTTTCCTGGTGCCTCCTCAAGCGGCTGAAAAGCCATGATACCTTCATAAAAACTCCGTGAACGCGCAAGATTCGCAACACGTAGTGTAACTAACCCAATATTTGTCCCCGCATGGATTGATGAGGTCACTGATGACCCCGGCAAATCCTTTGAAGTTTTTTGTTCTGTGGACATGTAATTGCCTCCAATTTGTCGTAGCATATCTGATTGTAACGAGCAAGGCTCAATTTAACATAATTGCCTTTGCCCGTACTGTAAGCTTCTTTCTCTGTCAGTAACTAACAAAAAGTAAGGCGACAAAATTCCGGCCAGACAACAGACCGATAGCACCTATCATTTGCAAATGATAGGTGCTATCGGTCTGTTGTCTGGCCGGAATTTTGTCGCCGGTAGACAACGAATCAGGAACCAACAGGTACTATTTTAGAACGCACCTGTACCATTTGGTGTGCCATTCCCGGTTGGGGCATCGTAACCTTTGACGCCTGTGCAGAGGTACGAACCGCCGCAGGAGCCGTTGCTGCCAGATTTGACATCGTGCAGGCTGCTGGTGTGGTTGTAAATGTACGACGCACTTTTAATTTTGCCGGTATTGCCGGCCAATGCATAGACGCTACCGATGATGGGTGAAGAGACGCTTGTCCCACCAAAGACCAACCAGCCGGACTGCTGATAGGTGTCGTAGACAGAGACGCCGGTATATGGGTCGGCCACGGCTGAGACATCGGATACGGTGCGCATGCTGCATCCACTGTCCTTCTGCCATTTTGGTTTGGCGATGTAGACACTGCAACCGCTGCCAGCGCCGCTCCAGACGGTTTCACTCCAGCCGCGTTTATTGTTTGCTTTGATTAGCGACGTTCCACCTACAGCTGTCACGGTTGAGAATACAGCGGGGGAGCCGATGTTGGGATAGCCACTGTCACCGGAACTGGCGGTAATCGCAACGCCAGGATGGGTGAAGTACTTCTTTTGGAAGCTGATTTCGGTGCTTTTCTCATTACCGCTATAGCTGTTGCTTACCGCGTTCGCGCCCAGCTTCACTGCCTCATTGACAGCGATACCCAGATCAAGGAAGTGGTTGGTCGTGGCTTCAACCAGCAGGATATGGCAGTTGGGGCAGATGGCGCTGACCATATCGAGGTCCAGTGAAATTTCCTCGGACCAGCCAGCATTCGGGACTGGTGGCTTTTTCCCACCGTTTTCATTAACCTTCTTGAAGCAACCGTTGCTGGTGGTGCAAGCAGACAGACCGAAGGTTGAGCGATAGACGCCCAGGTCAGCCTCAGCATTTGGATCGTCGTAAGCATCAACAATGGCGACTGTTTCGCCATTGCCTTTTGTAGCAGAGGGCAAGTTATAGGCTGCTTGCAAGTCTGCCGGGTGGTAGCCAGCAGGGCCGGAGTTGGGTCGGAACTGTGAGTTTACGGAAAGAATTGCCATGCAACGAGCATAGCCGGGTGCGACAGCACCGCATGCCTGCACCTGCTGACTTTTGACGGAAACAGATGCAGCAGAAGTAGTGCTGGCAAATGCCCCCGGTGTTGCGCCCACGGCAATAAAGGCCCAGGCGACAACGAGCGTCAAAGAAATTGCAAGTTTCTTCAATGAAATCTCCTCTTGAAATAATGCGACGTAGGCCGATGCACTGAACATGTGATAGGTAGCTGCGGCAACGCAAAAAACTGAGTGCAGTGATAGTTCGGCTAAACGCATTCCCTCCCTATGCGTCTACGTTGGCACGTGCATATGCGGCTACTGTTGATTAGCCACATGGTGGAGTGATAGAAAAGTTTCCCCAACACAAGTATAGCTTCACAATCGAAACATGTCAATGTATCAGAGTGTTTCACCAGGGCTGTTGCAAGGGAAAATGGCGACCACAAGGGTCGCACCATCGCCATCATAGTAGTGGCGACCCTTGTGGTCGCCATTTTCCCTTGCTTATTGCGTGGTTGCTCCCCGCTGCCGCAGCGCCTCATACAGCGCGATACTGCCCGCGATAGCAGCGTTGAGTGAGTTGATGTGGCCGTGCATAGGCAGTTTAATCAGTAGATCGCAGTGTTCGCGCACCAGGCGGCTAATACCCTTACCCTCGTTGCCGACGACGAGCGCCAGCGGGCCGGTCAGATTGGCCTGCTGGTATTCTGTCGTGGCCTCACCTGCCAGCCCGACAACCCAGATATTCTGCTTTTTCAAAAACTCAATGGTGCGTGTGAGATTGGTTTCCTGGGCGATGAGCAGGTATTCTGTCGCCCCGGCAGACGTTTTGACCACTGTAGCGTTGACCTCCGCCGCCCGGTGTTCCGGTAGAATCACGCCGTGAATACCCGCCGCCTCTGCGGTACGCAGTAGTGAACCAAGGTTGTTGACATCCTGTATGGCGTCGAGCATGAGCAGGAATGGTGCCTCGCCTTTGCTTTCGGCGTGGGCCAGAATCTGCTCGATTGTTGCGTATTTCCGCGCCTCGACCACGGCTAAACAGCCCTGATGGACGGCACCGTGGCTGAACTGGTCAAGACGACTCCTCGGCACCATTTCAACCGGTATACGGCGCTGTTCCGCTTCTTTGACAATGGCGACCAGCGGAGGCGCGTCCTTCTGGCCCTCGGCCAGCAAAATGCGTTTCACCGAACGCGATGAATGCAGCGTCTCTAAAACAGGGTTGCGTCCCCAGATGTATTCGGGCATAACTCTTTATCAGGCCGTAGTGACCCGTCTCCTTCTGTCTGTAAAGGGAGTTGCTATCCAGCAGTATAACACACATTGCATCGCAGGTTAATTGGCTATCACGCGCACCCCACGTTACGATATCTATGGGCGTGCAAAAGTCCGCTGTATCGCGCCCCTTGCGTACCAGTCACATCGGGAACAACCCGTACAACAATTCGCGCACCGGCGAGAAGCTGGTGCGGTGAATGGGTGAGGCACCGTGCGCGTGCAGCGCTTCAATGTGCGCGGCGGTGCCATAACCTTTGTGCTGGTCGAAACCATAGACGGGGTATTCCTGGTGAAGTTGGCACATCAGGCGATCGCGGGTCACTTTGGCGATAATGGAAGCAGCAGCAATGGTGAGGCAACGCGCATCCCCTTTAATGATTGAACGTTGTGGCAATGCGATATCGTGTAAGAGCAATGCATCAAGTAAGAGCGCCTGCGGTTGTGGAAAGAGTTGTGTGAGGGCAGTACGCATGGCATGTTTGGTGGCCTGGAGAATGTTGATCCGGTCAATGAGTTCGACCGACCCGCTGCCCACGCCAACCGTGAGGGCATGTTGCATAATCACTTCATACAGGCGCTCGCGTGCCTGGGCGCTTAATTGTTTGGAATCTCGCACACCATCGAACACCGCAAGTGTCTCGTCGTTGATGGGTAATATCACGGCGCAGGCGACAACGGGACCAGCGAGGCAACCCCGGCCAGCCTCGTCAAGCCCGGCAACATAGGAATAGCCCTGACTAAGCAGGGCCATTTCTTCTTCCAGCGTGGGCAGTGCTGGTGGAATTGATGCTTTATGCGTTTTCGTTTCCACTGTTGTCGGCTGTCGGGGTTTTTGGAGTAGTTGTAAGACTACCAGTTCTCGCCACTTTGGCCGCTTCTTTGGCTGCCGCCTCCTTAGCAGTCATCGGACGCAGTTCTTTCAAGCGAGCCGCTTTACCTGTCAGGCCGCGCAGATAGTAAAGTTGTTTGCGGCGCACACGGGCATGGCGCACAACTTCAATTTTCTCAATACGTGGAGAATTGAGCAGGAATGTACGCTCAACTCCCACACCGTGCGTGATGCGCCGCACTGTGAAGTTGCTATTGACGCCGCCGCCACGCAGGCGCATGACCACGCCCTCGAAGGGCTGTAAACGCTCGCGGTTTCCCTCGACAACTCGTACTTGCAGGCGCACGGTATCGCCTGATTTAATCGCTGGTACATCTGTACGTAACTGAGCATTTTCGACGGCAACTAAGAGTGCCCGCCCAGCCGGTTTTGTTATGACCTGTTTATCAGCCATCCTTCTATACCTTCCTGTGCGCTTCCTGCCTGGCTTACCAATCTGCCAGCTTCCCTGTGCTCAACTCAAATAGTCGTGCAGCAGTGGGTTAGCAGAGCAGTAGCGCGAGAACCTACCTGGTTGCATTGAGCTGCTTCATTAAGCGCGATTTGCGGCGAGCAGCATTGTTTGGGTGAATAACGCCTTTTTTGGCGGCGCGATCAAGTTCGCTTACGGCGGCACGGACAGCCTCTGTGGCAGTTGCGTCGTCCACATCGGTGGTGATGGCCTGTCGAGCCTTTGTAATCTGTGTTTTTACAATGGATTTCACGCTGCGATTGTGCAAGCGGCGCTTCTGTTCCTGGCGCATACGCTTTTGAGCAGCTGCATTATTGGGCATGTGAGTACAATTCCTCTCCGAAACGTCTGTTGTTCGTTCTGCCTGTTTATCTGGGCTATACTGGTTTGTATTTGCTACAAAAAATGCCGACGTATCTGTCGGGCGTGATTGCCCACGCATTATAGCAGAAACACGCTAAAATTGTCAAATAACAAAAGACTTATGGGTGATAGGTGACAATGTGCGGGCCTGCATGGCGCTAGCGCCATGCAGGCCCGCACATTGTCACCTATCACGTTTTCACACCTAATACAATATCACCGCTACTCCGTAACCGATTTGCGGGTACAGCCAGGCGACATCGCTGGGTTTCATGTTGATACAGCCGTGACTCCCATTACCGTTGAAGCTCGTTGTCCCACTGGGATCGTTGTGCGGGAAGTTATCCCCAGGGCCAAAGATGCCTCTCCACCATGCATCATGGAAGAAGTAGCCGCCGTAGTGATATTCCAGCGCGTACTGGATATTGGTATCAGGATACCAGAAGGCGGAACCGGGTGGCTCGCTCGATTTGAAGACCGTTGGCGACTCTCGCAGGACAATGCTCCACAATCCTGGCGGTGAGGGTTTCTCATACTGACCGGAGACGATGTAGAAGGAGCGCACAAGTTTGCCGTTATCGTAGTAACGCAATACCTGCTCAATCAGCGATACGACCAGCACCTGTCCACCATTCGGTCCACCGACATTGTAATGTTGCATCAGCTGCAAATCTGTGGCGTGCGGCTGATTCCACGGCGTTTTATCGCTGTAGTCGGCCTCCATCGCGTGTAGTTCCAGCAAATCGTTCTGGATCAGAGAGACTGCTGACTGGTAATCGGACAGCGCCCCGGTGGATTGTGCGTACTGTACCGCGCTATCCGCGTCGGAGCCGATGCCCTGTACATCATATTCATAATCCAGGTTATAGACGCCGCCGTCAACAGGGTCATGATACTGGTGCGCGTTGCCCCAGGTGGTGACTTCCTGGTGGAACTCTTGCAGCAGATAGCTGGCATACCCGATTGTCATCGAGCTTTGCAATGAAGCGATATCCTGGTCAATTCGCGCAGAGACCTTGAGGTAATCGCTGATCGTTTTCGCCTGATTCAATGCTTGCTGGTCAGCATTTAATTTCTGCTGGTAAGACCCGGTACTCATTCCATACGTCTTGAGCTGCTGGATGTCAGAGCTAAACTCTTGCAATTTTGCCGCGCCGACATAGGGGATTGCCTGCGTTGAAAAGTCATTCGTAGATTGCCACTGTACATTCAACAGGGCCATCAACTGTGAATAATCAGCCGGGCTGGTGGCATTGCGGAACTGTACCAGGTCTTGCTGGTATTCATTATTCAGTGCCATGGTATCAATATGCGATGCCTGTAGCTGCTTGATGATCTGTTGAAAGGCGGTCAAATTATCATAGGCTGGTCCCATTAATTGGAGCGCCTGGATTGATTGTTGCGCACTCGCACTAATCTTGAGATAATCTCTGGGATATTGTGCTTGAGTAAGCTGGTTCTGATAGTTGGTCAATTGCGCGGAATACGTTTTTGCCTCAACGAAATTTTGCGATTGCCGTTGAGCCAGTGCCGCTTCGAGCTTCTGCAAATTCTGCGAAGCCTGGTAGTCCAGTTGCTGCGTTGACTGGGTAACTAAACCCTGCACCTGTACCGCCAGTGTTGCATAACGTTGCGCGAGATTTGTATAGTAATCAGTCACAGACTGATCGTTAAATAGCGCGAACGGTGCGCTTGTCGAGCTAAGCTGTTTTTCCTGCTGTAGAATTGGTTGCAATGTAGCAGTAGGAACGCCGATAGTTTGCGCGTGGACGATAAGTGTGTCGAGTTTTGCTTTGTTTGTATTTGCTTGCTGTTGTGTCTGTGGGTTGCCCCCGCACGCACTGAGCAGGAGCATGACAAGCATAACTGCGCTGGCGAGTAATACGCCATTCCTGACACGCTGCCGTAAAACAGAGACTTGTGTCATTGCCGGAAGTGCCTCCCTGGTTTTCGCGTTCTGTTGAGATGAGAGATAGCATAATTCAGAGTGTTTTAAAGTGTTATCATATAGAGAGTACGTTTTCCACCCATACAATTATTACATCGCTTGACTGCAAGAAAAGTAACAAACTGGCATAGTATGGTAATTCTGACAACGGGCAAATGGCTGCGCCGCAGCCATTTGCCCGTTGTCAGAATTACCATACTATGCCAGTGCCTGTTCCAGGTCTGCGAGGATATCTTCAATATCCTCAATACCCACTGAAAGGCGCAGCAGCGTGTCGGTCAGGCCGCGAGACTCGCGAATTTCCTTCGGAATGGAGCCGTGCGTCATGGATGCGGGATGACAGACGAGCGACTCGATGCCGCCGAGACTTTCCGCGAGCGTGAACACTTTGAAGCGCCGTACCATCTTATCTACATCGGCAACAACGCCCTTGAACTGAAATGAGACCATGCCCCCAAAGCCTTTCATTTGCCGTTTGGCGAGTTCGTGATCGGGATGCTCCGTCAGACCAGGATAATACACCTTCTCCACTCGTGGATGCTCCGCCAGAAAGCGTGCTACCGTGTGTGCATTCTCTTCATGTTGACGCATGCGAACTGCCAGTGTCTTTATGCCGCGCAGCGTCAACCATGCATCAAACGGCGAAGGCACACCGCCGGCAGCGTTTTGATAAAACTTGAGCGATTCATAGACGTTCGCATCGTTCAGCACGATGGCCCCGCCAATCACATCGCTGTGACCATTGATATACTTCGTGGTGCTGTGAATAACAATATCCGCGCCCAGGTTTAAGGGTTGTTGGAGATAGGGGCTGGCGAACGTGTTATCCACCACCACCAGCAGATTATGCCGGTGCGCAATCTCCACTACTGCCGCGATATCTACCAATCGCAGCAAAGGATTTGTTGGTGTCTCTAACCACACTATTTTCGTGTTGGGGCGAATCGCCTGCTCATATTCGGCAGTATTGCCTGCTGATACATAGCTGGTCTCGACATTGTAGCGGCTCATAATGCGCTCAAAAATGCGATAACTGCCGCCGTAGAGATCATCGCACGAGACGATATGGTCGCCCGCGTTCAACAAACTGAGAACGGTTTGTTCTGCCGCCATACCCGATGCGAAGGCAAGGCCGTAGCGTCCATTCTCCAGTGCCGCGAGACAGTCTTGCAGCGCAGCCCTGGTCGGGTTCTGCGTGCGCGAATATTCATACCCTTTATGTTCTCCCAGACCGGTCTGGGCATAGGTGGATGTTTGAAAAATGGGCGTTATCACTGCCCCCGTTGACGGGTCTGGCTCCTGACCCGCGTGGATAGCCTTTGTTGCGAACTTCATCGGACGCTCCTACTATACCTTATACAAATGTAATAACGATGAGTACCCTTGTTGGGACTCACTACCATTAAAGACAACATCATCTGCGCACAATTTTATTCTCTCACATACTCTGTATAACGACTGAGACCACTCAATAGTATTAACGGGCTATTGTCTCTTTCGTTGCCAACACACGCTACAATATAGGTGGAACTACAAACGTTTCCTAGGAGGACATCTTTTTTATGTTAACTATCAAAATTGCGCAGTGGGTGCTGCGCATCTCAGCCATAATCGTCTTGGTGCTGGGTATCCTGTTCTGGATAAATGTGATCAATACAGATACAAGCAAGGGTATCGTCCTTGTGCATATGTTGCTGGGTATCCTGGTTGTGCTTTCGCTCTGGACGCTTGGTATCGCTCAAGGTCTGCGCGGCGGCACCTTCGGTTTAGCGGTAGCGACGTTTGTCTGGGGCTTGATCACGCTCGCGGTTGGCCTTTTCCAAACGGGATGGCTGCCCGGTTCGGCACACTGGGTTATCCAGGTCATCCACCTGATCCTTGGCCTCGGTGCTATCGGCCTCGGCGAAATGGTCGCGGGCCGTGCGAAGCGCCGTGCCAGCAAGCCAATGGCTGCATAAAAACGGGCTGGTGAAACGGGAATGTCGCATGCGACATTCCCGTTTCACCAGCCCGTTTTATGCAATCAATGCTTACACGATGCGCTTGCCGCAATTAAAACAGTAATGGAAGTATTCGGGATTTTGAGCATTGCAGCGATTACAGGTCTTGCCCTCCTGACCTTCCGGTAACAAGGAAGCGGCCTCTTCAGGCACAGGTGGCGGCGTGGCTTCCCGCGCCTGTATCTCGTTGAGAACACGCAACGTCTCGACACGCACCTTCAGCAGTTCTAACCCCAGATCGGTTAATACCTTCGCGGCAATACCTTCCCCTTCGCGCACCAGACCCAACAACATGTGTTCCGTGCCGATATAGTGGTGTCCAAGATAACGGGCCTCCTCCACGGCCAGTTCAATCGCCTTTTTAGCGCGTGGCGTCAAACCGATGGTACCTGTCACATCTTTTTTCCCCCGTCCGATGATGGTCTCTATCTCGTTGCGCACTTCGCTAAACTCAACTCCGAGATTGGTCAAGACGGTGGCCGCCACGCCTTCACCTTCGCGCATCAATCCCAGCAGTAAATGCTCGGTGCCAATGTAGTTGTGTTTCAGTTCTGCGGCCTCTTGCTGGGCTAACGTAAGTACCTTTCGCGCTCGTTCAGTAAACTTATCGAAGCGATTCATATCTTTTGCCGTAAACGTCTTACCAGTCATCTGACCCAGCAAGTAAATTTCCGGGTCCTCGCCAGTACCGCCAGTAGGTCCGCTGCCAGCAACACGCTGCATCTTGAGATAGGCATCAAGATCGGCTTGCGTCAAACGAAACTCGCTGCCGATACGGTAGGCCATTAGTTCACCACGGCTAATCAAACGGCGTACAGTTACTACATCTACCTGGAAGTACTCCGCGACCTCTTCAGTTGTCATCAAAGATTCCATAGACACCCCCTTTACAGAAATATACATTACTAGACATCACTATGAACTATTTTATATTACTTTTACGTTAAAGTCAATACCATATAAGAATATGCAGTGCTATGCAGTGTACAAGAAACTGGAATAAGGGAAAATTTGTGCGTCGCACAAATTTTCCCTTATTCCAGTTTCTTGTACACTGCATAGCACCTATTAAACTATTGCCGAATAGCTATCTATATGTTTTAATAAGAGAGAACTTCCAGTATTTTGGTACCATATGGACCTGTATTCAGTAGCGATGGAGGACAAACGCTTGAACAATGAGGTTGGAAATAGACGTATTGCCGTGTATCCCGGGACCTTTGACCCGATGACGAATGGGCATCTGGATATCGCACGGCGCAGTGCCCGTCTCTTCGATACACTGATTGTCGCCGTCTATGCCTTCCCCGCCAAGAATCTCATGTTTACCGTGGATGAGCGCGTCGCCCTCTGGCAAGAAGTCATCGCCAGTGAGGGGTTGACGAATGTGCGTGTGGAGCAGTATAAGGAGTTGACCGTTCATTATGTGCGCTCAGTTGGTGGGCAGGTTATCATTAAGGGACTGCGTTCCCCCAACGATTTTGAGGCTGAGTTCCGGCAAGGATTGATGAACCGTAAACTGGTGCCGGAGGTTGAGACCGTCTGTTTGCTGACCAACCTGGAACAGCTTTTTGTGAGCTCATCGTTATTGAAAGAAGTTGCACGCCTGGGCGGAGATGTCAACGATATGCTTCCCCCGGTGGTGGTACAAGCGTTACAACGAAAATTGAGCTTGTAGTAATGGTGTTCAAATTAAAGGAGTATGCGTGATGCATTGGGCGTCCGTCCCCTACCAGTATGCTCGCTCTTTATAACGATATTGTCCCTTACTGCTGCCCTGGCTTCATCAGGGAAGGAGAGACCAATGGATATACTCTATCTCGTGGATCGCCTGGAAAACCTTATCGCCGGTAGCCGCAGAATGCCACTGGTCAACCAGATTATTATCAAAGAGGGGGATATCCTGAATATTGTTGACCAGATGCGCACAACCATTCCCGATGAAATCAAGCAGGCCCGCCGCGTTATCCAGGAAAAGGAGCACATCCTTGCCCAGGCACAGTCCGAAGCCTCGACACTGCTTGGCCGCGCACGTGAAGAGACGGAACGTGCGATGAACCGCGAGGGACTCCTGCGGGCCGCCGAGCAACGTTCCCAGGAACTGGTACAAAAGGCCGAGCAACAGGCCCAACAGAAGGTACAGGAAGCTGACGCGCATGCTGAACAGATGAAAAACGAAGCGGACAATTATGTAGCGGAAACATTGCGTAATATTCGCGACCACCTCGCCAGCATCGAAATGGACATCAGCCGTGACATTATCAGCATCGAGAAAGGCCTGGAGAGCCTCGGACTACCCTTCGATGAATCAGAAGCCAATGGTGATAATGACAGCAGCGAGGCAGAACAGGTGGATGAACAAGACGATTACTATGATGACGCTGGTGAACAAGACGGCTCGGTAGAATATGAGGTTATTCCTTCACCCATGAAATCTGCGCCGCGCCGCGCCTCCCTCGCCAACGACACCATCGGCGGCCCAATCTATCCCCCCGATTCGCTATCACATTAACGCACACTGATGAAACATCCCTGTAGGGGCCGATTTATCGTGCCCACCGCCGATTTATCGGCTTCGGCCACAATTGCCGCTATGTTGGATTTTACCCATGTGGCCGATCAATCGGCCCCACAGGGATGTTTCATCAGTGTACATTAACGCATCCGCTATGACCTGCAGCGACATGAACTGTAGAAGGGGGTACCATTTTCCCCACACGTACCATCGCCTTCCTCTAATCGTTGTATCAAATAGAATGTGTATCAATACTATCCACTAGACGCAAAAATTTGGGGCAAGGGAATTCATATAGATGACGACGCACCACAACCAGCAGCTATTTTCTGACCACTACCTGGACGTGACATTGCCGGAGCGCGAGGACTGGCAAACGCTCGCCTCTGACCCGCAAACATCGGCGGTCATGCAGCGTATCACCGCGATCTTTCAGCGTTATAAGCCGACCGAAGGCGAGAAAGAGGCGCAGACGGAGGAACGCTGTGTCAAACCCGTATTGCGTGCGCTAGGACATGTTTTTGAGGTGCAGCCGTCGCTGGCAACGCCTGGCAGAGCGCAAACTCCCGATTATGTCTTCTACCGCGACGAAGAGGCCCTTGAAGAGAACAAAGGCAAGCTGCTCAATGAGGCATTGTTGGCCGCAAAAGCCTATGCCGTCGGTGATGCCAAATCGTGGAAACGCTCGCTTGACCAGGCGCTGCGCACTGATGGCAAGGAGCGCGACCTGCTCAGTAATAAGAATCCATCGTACCAGATTGCCTTCTATATGCAACAGAGCGGCCTCGAGTGGGGCATCCTCACCAATGGTCGGCACTGGCGACTGTATCACTTCTCCAATGCGCACAAACTTGACCACTTTTATGAGGTAGACCTGCCCGCGCTGCTGGCAAGCGGCGATATCGCGGCGTTCCTGTATTTTTACGCCTTCTTCCGCCGTGCCGCCTTTGAACAACAACCGCTCGGCATCGCCGCACTGCTCAAAGAGAGTGTGGATTATGCGCAAGGTATCAGCGAGTCGCTCAAAGATCAGGTCTATCAGGCATTGCGCTCTATCGCTCAGGGCTTTCTCGACCATTCCGCCAACGGCTTAGCGGCCAGCGACCCGGCAACCCTCAAGGATATTTACGATTCCTCGCTCATCCTGCTCTACCGGCTGCTGTTCATCTTCTATGCTGAGGCGCGTAACCTGTTGCCCATTTACGATAGCGATTTATACCGCGAACGCTATAGCCTCTATGCCATGACCCGCGCTATCGCGCAGAATTTTGGCAGGGGTGTTGCGCCTCATCCTACCAGTACGCGCTACTATCGCGACCTCAAAGAGCTATTCGGTTTTATCAACGTCGGCGACCCACCCTTGAAAATCTCGACCTTCAACGGCGGTCTCTTTGACTCGCAACGCCATGCCTTTCTTGAGCGCAATGACATCGGCGATGCGCGTTTACAGCAAGCCGTTGATATGCTGGCGCGTGTGCATGGGCAGTTTATTGATTACCGTGACCTCTCGGTGCGTAATCTTGGCACCATTTACGAAGGCTTACTGGAATATCACCTGGACATAATTGAACCACAGGACAGTTGGACGATTAGTCTGCTCAATAGCAGGGGCGAGCAGCGCAAAGCCACTGGCAGCTACTACACGCCGGATTTCATCGTCAAATACATCGTGGATGCCACCGTGGGGCCGGTGCTGCAACAGGCAAGCGCACTGGCAGCCAATGATAAAGCTAGCATAGCTGCTATCCTGGCAACAAGGGTGCTTGACCCGTCTATGGGCAGCGGACATTTTCTGGTCGAGGCTACAGAGTACATCGCCCGTTTCCTCGTCGAACTGAACATCGCACCCGAAGATGGCACAAAAGAGGCCGACCTGGCCTACTGGAAACGGCGCGTCGTGCAATCCTGCATCTATGGCGTGGACCTGAATAATCTCGCCGTAGAACTGGCGAAACTCTCGCTCTGGCTCAGCACCGTGGCAAAAGACCGGCCTCTCTCCTTCCTCGACCACCACCTGCGTACCGGCAATTCGCTGATTGGCACGCGACTTGCGGACTTGACCGTTGCGCCCAATGGCAATGGCACACCCGCGAAAACAAAGAAAGCTGAGCAAACCGCGACACCCGACGCACAACTCTCGCTTTTCCATGACGAGTCGTTCCGCCTCAGTATGAGCCAGGCGGTAGACCTGATGTGGCTGGTCGAGGACAATCCTGCTCTGACAGTCTCGCAGGTCAAGCAGCAGGAGCATCTCTATAGCGAGATGCGCGGTAACCTGAACGGCAAATACGGCGCTCTCGCTAACCTGTACACGGCCACCCGCTACGGCGTTGCCATTGACCCCACGCTCTGGAAACCTCTGATGGACTTCGCCACCGGACGTATCCCAGCAGCATTACCACAATTTTCCACGTGGCTGTCAGAAGGTTCGCATATCGCGCAGACGCGCCATTTCTTCCACTGGGAGCTGGAATTTCCCGAAGTCTTCTTCGACAAAAACGGGCAACCCAAAGGTACACAGGCCGGTTTTGACGCCGTGGTCGGCAACCCTCCCTGGATACGACAGGAAATGTTCAGCGAGGATAAGACCGCTTTGAAACGCTATCTGGTCTATCATGGTGTCGCCGACCTCTACACCTACTTCGTCGAACTGGGCAACACCTTTTTGAAAGAGCGCGGGCGTTTCGGCTTCATCATCCCCAACAAATTTGTCCGCGCCAACTATGGCGGCCCACTGCGCAAATTTCTCACTGAGCAGGTGCAACTCGAACGGCTGGTAGATTTCGGCGATCTGCCCGTCTTCGCCGAGGCCGTCACCTACCCGATGATTGTGCTGACCTCCAAACAGTCACCATCAGAAGCTACAACCACCAGCATCCCCTTCACGCACCTGAAACAACTGCGTACCGACGATCTCGCCTCCGCCATCGAACACAACGCCACGCCCATAGCCCGCGACACGCTCACCGACGCCTACTGGTCCCTCGACGAAGCCAACGTTCAGGCAATCATAGACAAAATGAAAGCCGTCAGCACACCCCTCGGCCAACTCGTCCACGGCAAAGTCTATCGAGGCATCCTGACAGGTTTCAACGAAGCCTTCGTGATTGACCGCCGCACCCGCGATCAACTCATCCGCGCCGACGCCAACAGCGCCGACCTCATCAAGCCCTTTCTCGTTGGCGAAGACATCAAACGTTATCGTGTAGACTATGACAACCGCTACATCATTCTCACAAAAATTGGCACGCCCATCGAACACTATCCCGCCGTGTTTGCCCACCTGCAACACTATCAAGAGCAACTTGAGAAACGCTGGGACAAAGGCCACCACTGGTGGGAACTACGCGCCTGCGACTATTACGAGCAGTTCGAGCAACCGAAAATCATCTATCCAAACATCTGTAAACAACCAGAGTTTGCTTATGATGCAAATGGATATCATAGCAATCAGAAAACCTTTATCATTCCCACCGATGATAAGTATCTTTTGACCGTCTTAAACAGTCAGGTGATGAAATTTCTTTTTAGCGTTATCTTACCCAGATTACGGGGTGGCTTCTTTGAACCAAGCTACGTTTTCATGAAAGATATGCCCATTCGTCGCATCGAAACAACCACGCCCGACAACGAGCGCACCAGCTTAACCGGCGAGGCTATCACGCTCTACACGCAGAACAAACAGCGAGACTTGCTCACCTTTATTGAGGCGCAACTGGCACACGAGCCAGAGCGCGGCGACGTGGTGCGCGACATACTGGCCCATCTCGCGGAGCAGATGAGCAACCTACAGGCGCAGCGGCACGAGGCAATTGGCGATTTTCGCATAGGTCTGCAAGGCGTGTTGACAGCGGCAGAACTGGGAAAACTGTATCGTCTCTGGACACCCACTACACCCGCTGCACCCACTACACTTTCCAGCGTGCCAGCAGCAGATAGCCGCGACAAACGCAAGAAACGCGCAGAGAGCGATGAAATGCTGGACGTGTTGGGGTCGCTGGCAACGCAGCAACTGGATTTCTACGACGATATCGGCCAACTAGATGAGCGACAATGGCTCTGGCTGTTCAAACACAAATTCGGCTCACGCTCCAACATGGTCGGTATCGCCCACGTCTACCGCAACTACCACCCGCGCATAGCGGCAGTGGATGAACGTCTCAGGCAAACCGATCGCATGATAAATACTATTGTCTATAAACTATATGGGTTGACGCCGGAGGAGGAGGCGATTGTGGAGGGGCGGTAGGTTGATGAGATTATGCAGATGAATGAATTAAACTGGCAATATCGAGTCCTGGAATCTCGCTTCGTCTGATTACGGGCGTTGCCCTTACCTCAACCTGACAACATACCATGCAGATCGAGATAAGGGCAGCATTCTTTCACCTCAGATGGTTTCTTCAAGCATCAATTGCCCGATGGACTTGTACTCTGGCTTTCAGCCTGATTCACCGCTAGTACGGCATTGTTGCTGCGCTGTACGTGGACGACATACACGGTGCCATTGGGGGCCTGAATGCGAATGTCATAGACAGGCACTCCATGTTCGACATCCGCTTCTGTTTTTAGCACATGCGCTTGCCCTTTCCCGGCATAGTGCGAGTCCACGTAGTGAATAGCCGTGCTATTCGCCGCCGAAGGGCTACCGGCAGATGAGGTAGTAGTAGGCGGTACTTTTGCAGGGGTTTTTGATGGACTTGTACTCTGGCTTTCAGCCTGATTCACCGCTAGTACGGCATTGTTGCTGCGCTGTACGTGGACGACATACACGGTGCCGTTAGGTGCCTGGATGCGAATGTCATAGACAGGCACTCCATGTTCGACATCCGCTACAGTTTTCTGTACCTGCGTTTGCCCTTTCCCGGCATAGTGCGAGTCCACGTAGTGAATAGCCACACTATCCGCCGCTGAGGGGCTGCCAGCAGGTGAGGTAGTAGTAGAGGGCGTCGCAGCTATCGCGTGTGAAACGGCCAATCCACCAGCGGCGGCAGCTATCAACAACACAATAACGATACCACCTATTAATAAAAATTTTCTAGAAAGTTTCATGTGTTTCCTCCTGTCTCATAGAGAGCAGTTCCATGTTCATGCGCCTTATTGGCGAACCATCGTCATCGTGATTCTGCACATATAAGGTTGTTCTAACTGCGTATCAGTACCATGAGAGCTTGACACACCGCTAAAAAGCGCCTTCCAATGTGTATACACATGGCGAACACTTCCAGTATACCCGCATACTATTGCAAGAAGGTTGTAAAAAGGTTGGTATTTGGTTCGTTTTCTGCAAAACGACTTATCACAAACAATAAACTAGTGGGTCACGCCACAAATAACCAGGTGTTGAAAGAAAAGGATAGAACACGCACCACAGGCTGACTGTGTGGTATTATCAAGAAAGTTGCTCAAATTGATCCTGCGGATATCCAGGCAATAACAGCAAATCTGCTGTAAATTCATAACAGAAAGATGGCACGAGATTGCTATATTTCTCACAGAAACGTGGCATAGGTTTGCCGTATTTAAATAAGGAGCTGTTTTATGTCGGAACATACATCAACTGCTGGCTTCCTCGATGTGCCGTCAGCCTCGCTCTACTATGAAGTCGCAGGCAAGGGCTATCCTTTGCTTTTGTTGCATGCGGGCATCGCCGATAGCCGCATGTGGGATGATCAGTTCCACGTCTTCGCGCAACACTACCGGACTATACGCTACGACCTGCGTGGCTACGGTCAAACGCGCTGGGATGCGGGAACATTTGCCACATATGAAGACCCGGTAGACCTCTTCCACGCCCTCGACGTACAAAAAGCGCATGTTATCGGCATCTCATATGGCAGCAAGATTGCGCTCGACTTCGCGCTTGCCCATCCTGAACTGGTAGCTTCACTGGTACTGGTGGCTCCCAGCGTTAGTGGTGAACAACCTTCAGAACAGATTCGCCGTTTTTTTCAGCAAGAGGACGCTCTGGTCGAGCAAGGCGATCTAGCAGGCGCGACGGAATTGAATCTGCGATTGTGGGTTGATGGCCCACAGCGTATCCCCGATCAGGTGAACCCAACGGTTCGCCAGCGTGTCTACGAGATGCAGTATCACGCCTTCACTGTCCCAATGCCCAAACATGCGAATGAACAGGAGCTTCAACCTCCTGCCATCGCACGCTTAGCAGAAGTTCGCTTGCCAACTCTCATCATCGTTGGGAACCTCGATCTCCCTGATAAGCTGGCGCTTACCGAGCAATTGGCTACGAGCATTCCAGGTGCCCGTCGGGAGATCATCGCCGGTGCTGCCCACATGGTTACTATGGAGCAACCGCAGGAATTCAACCGCATCGTGCTTGATTTCTTGCGTGGTCTATAACCTTAGCAAGACAGTGTAAAAAAACGTTGCGTTTACAATCAACCCGGCTCCTAAAAAGGAGCCGGGTTGATTGCAAATGCAAAACAGAGTGAGCTAGATGTTCGCTATACTCACATTGATACTCTGCGCAGCATCAGTCCCAGTCCAGCTCATGTAGGGGCTATACAGTGCGGGACCATAGCGAGTGGTTTCCGTAGTATAGACGGGATTGTGCAGGAACTGCCCACCTTCAAAGACCGCCAGGCGGATATGCGTATCGGTGGCAGTGCGCCAGGCAACCCTTGAGTAAGGCGATGGCACACCTGCTGGAAACAGGCCAACTGGAAGCTGACTTGTAGAGGCAACCGTAACCACGGCATTCAAGACAGGTGGATTCGACGGATTATATTGCCCAAAGACAATATGAGAGCCTGCACTCATATCTTCCCAGGCCACAAACAGGTAAACATTCACGGCAACCAACGACGGGCTCGTCCTGACAGTAATCGCGTAGGTGACCTTCGTGTTGAAGGTGCTGGCATTTGCCGAGGAGATCATGTTCAAATGCCCATCCGTGCCTCTCCAACTCAGGTACATGCGACCACTAAATGCAGCCAGCGCGGGCGCATTGTTTGAGCGATCGTTCAAGGTCACTTTGTTGGCAAGGTGAGAAGGATCCGCCGGGTTATAACGCCCAATATTGAGGCGATTATCTGCTCCCTGCCATGCAACATAGAGATTGCCGTTAAAGACTGCCAGACTGGGTCCCGAACCAACAAGCGTTTTATCTGTCAGCGTCTGAGCAGGACCAAAGGTCTTAGTAGTCGGATTGTAGGTCATCAGGTTCAAGTTGTGTGCCGCGTTCCTGCCTGTCCAGCCGACATACAACGTCCCATTAAATGCAATCATCGCGGGAGCAGAGTCAGCCCGTTGGCTGGAAACCGTCGCGGGACGAATCTGAGCGGAAGGGCTAGCCATTCCTGTACTCACTCCAACGAAACCAAGCGCCAGAAGCGCAATGATGAGCGCAAAAGCTCCTCTGCGCCAGAACAAAATGCCTCGCTTTAATGTGTCCTTCACATCAGCGATGTTGGTAAACATAGTAAACTTCCTTTTTCAACTATAGGCAACAACTATCTTTTTTCCCTACTTCAAGGATAAAGGATGAAGCTCACATCTCTCTCTCAATCAGGCTTTGCTCTCTCTCTCTTGAGGCACAATTCTGACCGTCCTTCTCTTATTTCGATGCCGCTTGTAGAGCCAGGTTCAAAAATAGGTACGATTGCTCTGTCTTTCATGCTGTTAGTGTGATACCATTGGACTATAGTAGCGCCACATTCAACGGCTTTTACATGAGAAGGCAATCTTTCAAAATGTCTTGACGAGGAGATAAGGCATGAGTGACCGCGTGGGTCAGCAAGTTGGCAATTATCGTCTGCTACAACTGCTGGGAAGTGGAGGCTTCGCAGATGTCTATCTTGGCAAACAGGTCTTTCTCGACAGCCCTGCCGCCATCAAACTGCTGCATACCATCCTTGCGCAAGGCGACATCGAAAGATTTCGCTCGGAGGCCCGCACACTCGTTCGTCTTATTCACCCGCACATTATACGCATCCTGGACTTCGGGCTGGAGGGTAATACACCATTTCTTGTGATGGATTATGCCCCCAACGGCAATATGCGACAACGTTTCCAGCGTGGTCAACAGGTGCCACTCGCTACCGTCGTTGCATACGTCAAGCAGGTCGCAAGTGCGCTCCAATACGCACATGATGAAAAAATCATCCATCGCGATATCAAACCGGAAAATATGCTGCTGGGGCGACACAACGAGATTTTACTGAGCGACTTTGGTATTGCTGTTGTCGCGCAAAGTACCCGCACGCATCTTACCCAGGAAATGACCGGCACAATTGCCTATATGGCTCCAGAACAAATCCAGTCGCATCCGCGTCCTGCAAGCGACCAGTATTCGCTGGGCGTTGTAGCTTACGAGTGGTTAAGCGGCTCCCCTCCTTTCAGCGGCTTATTTACCGAGATTGCGGTCAAGCATATGATGGCCGCGCCATCACCACTGCGCGAAAAGGTGCCTGGGCTATCACCTGAGGTAGAACGGGTGATTTCCACTGCCCTCGCCAAGGACCCGGCGCAGCGTTTCGGCAGTATACAAGCTTTCGCGACTGCCCTGGAACAAGCAAGTACCGATAGAAAGGCGGTGTTTTCAGCGCCTCCAGCGTTCTCTCAAACACCTTTCGATCCAACCATACCTGGAGTGCCAGTGCGTCCGTTACTCTCCCCCGGTTCGGGGCAGGATATCCAACTAGACGAGGCTCCTACGTTCTTGAATACTTCTCTCGCCTCGAATACGCCAGTATCGGCAGGTGAGCAATCCGACCTGCCTACTGTAATTGTGTCCTCCCGCCAGTCTTACAACCCGGTGACGCCACCTCTACAACTCCCGGTTTATCAGTCGCCCGAACCCGAACCCAGGAAAGTGTCCCGGCGTGCAGCATTGATAACTGGCTTATCCGCAGTGGGAATCATCGCGGGAGGCGGTATCACCTGGCAAATTATAGTGCACTCTTCCTCGTCAACAGGCAGAATCACACATAATCAGACGCCTCCTGCTCAAAAGACGAACACCACAACTGCATCTACTACCCAGACAACACAGGCTATTCCTGGATTGTTGGAGCAAGATACGTTCCACCGGCCAAATCAACTTAAATGGGGCATTGCCTCTGACGGAAATCGTTGGGGCGGCGATGCCAGTACATCCAATGATTTTTCAATCTTCAATCAAACAGGTCAGATACACCGGACCGCGAATGGACATACTCTATACACTGCTCAGTTGGGAATAGCGCATACCGATGCTGAGGTAATGGTTACTGCCATGCTCGACACGTTCACGAATTCCCACATCGGTGCTATGGTACGTTACCAGAATGACAACCACTATTACAAGGTGATACTGGACGGAAGTAGCCTGCATTTCCTGAAACGGATTGATCCCCAACACGGGCCAACGATAGGTCAGTCGCTTGCATACTCCGCACGGCCCCAAACCTTGTACACTATCCGTTTTCGTGTGGTCGGTACAACGCTCCAGGCCAAAGCCTGGCAAGCGACTACCACGGAGCCTACCAACTGGATGATAACCACCAACGACAATGACCCCACGTTCCAGAGCGGCTCCGGCGGATTGCGCCCCCAGTTGGACCAGAACGTGACCCTGAATGTCACCCTGTTCCAAATGACCCAGGCAACATGACCCTGCCCACTGGCGATCTTGCGACAGCCCTGGTGATCTTAGCATTACCCCTTTACAACTCCCCCACAATGTGCTATTATCATCCCACCAGGGGACGTAGCTCAGCTGGGAGAGCGCGACAATCGCACTGTCGAGGTCAGGGGTTCGAGCCCCCTCGTCTCCACCTGTAAGGGCGACCGCAAGGGTCGCCCCTACTATAGCATTGCTATGTCAAATGCCTTGCAAAGCGCAAACGCTTATGGTATAGTAAAAGGACAGTTAGCATATTTGCGGTGAGCAGGAGTAGTAGGTCAGCTTTCAAATCAGAGAGTAGTCGGCTGGTGCAAGACTATACAACGTGACCGAACTCGCCTGTGAGCAATGAGCGCGAACCTGGAATGGCACCGATAGCCAACATAGCATATCGGTACTACTACACAGCAGTAGCACTTGTCGGGACGCCCGTTATCGCGTACAATGAGTTTACGCAAACTCATCATTCATTCATGTACCAGACTCGCACCACGTCATACATGGGCCTGTAGCGCAGTTGGGAGAGCGCCTCCATGGCATGGAGGAGGTCAGGGGTTCGAGTCCCCTCAGGTCCACCATCTTTACTCTGGTTGAATGTTTGAATGACTGATTGATTGAGCTTCGTAAAGATCAGGGTGGTACCACGGAATAACCTTTCGTCCCTCGCGGATGAAAGGTTTTTTTATAGGGTCCGATGTATCGCACCCACGCACCCAATCCGATTTATCGCGTCCGTCCAATTTGAATAATTTTTTGTAGGATTGTTGTTCTATATATACCAGGTATTATTATGAACACGGGGAGAAAGCGCACATGATTACACGCACGAAGTACAGCCCAAAAGAGATTGAAAAGAAATGGCAGACACAATGGGAGGCGGAACATCTGTATCACTCCACCGATGATGCACCTGAAACCAAATTCTATCATCTCGTCATGTTTCCATATCCATCCGGCGACCTGCATATGGGCCACTGGTATAACTATTCGCCCTTTGACGCCTACGGTCGTTTCAAGCGCATGCAGGGCTATAACGTCATGCAGCCTATCGGCTTCGATGCCTTTGGACTGCCGGCGGAGAATGCCGCTATCAAGCACGGCGTGCAGGCACGCACCTGGACGCTGGCAAATATTGACCGCATGCGCAATCAACTGCGCCTGATGGGCGCGGGCTGGGACTGGGAGCGCGAAGTCGTCACCTGTCTGCCCGACTACTATAAGTGGACGCAGTGGCTGTTCCTGCAATTCTACCGGAATGGCCTGGCCTATCGCACCAAAGCGCCTGCGAACTGGTGTCCCAGCTGCAATACCGTGCTGGCAAACGAGCAGGTACTGGCGGACGGCACCTGTGAACGCTGCGGCACCGTCGTCATACGCAAAGAGATTGACCAGTGGCTGCTGCGCATCACGCAGTACGCTGAACGCCTGCTGGACTTCCCGGTCGAGGAATGGCCCGAAAAGACGATTACCATGCAGCGCAACTGGATCGGACGCAGCGAAGGTGCCGAGATTCGGTTCTACATAGAGATTGACGGTCAGCGTGAAGAGATACCCGTCTTTACCACACGCCCCGACACCATCTATGGCGCGACCTTCTTTGTGCTGGCTCCGGAGCATCCGTGGGTCGAGAAAATCACGACATCCGAACAGAAGGCCGCCGTGGATGCCTATGTGGACGAGGCCATGCACATGACCGAGATCGAGCGCATGAGTACCGAGAAGGAGAAGACCGGCGTCTTCACCGGCGGCTACGTCACCAATCCTGTCAATGGCGAACAGGTACCCGTCTGGATTGCCGACTACGTGCTGATGGGCTATGGCGCAGGCGCGATTGGGGGCGTTCCCGCGCACGATAAACGCGACTTCGATTTCGCCCGCAAATTCGGTATCCCCTTCGTCGAGGTCATTCGAGCCGAAGGTGAGGAGCCGAGCGACCCATCAACATGGACCGAGGCGAAAGAAGCGCCGGGTATCATGGTCAATTCCGGTCAGTTCGATGGCACGCCTGGTGACGAGGCCATTGCAAAAGTGACAGCATATATCGAAGAACTGGGCGTCGGCAAATCCGCTGTCAGCTATCGCCTGCGTGATTGGCTGATTAGCCGCCAACGCTACTGGGGTGCGCCCATTCCTATCGTCTACTGCGAAAAAGACGGTATGGTTCCTGTGCCGGAGGAGCAACTGCCCGTCCTGCTGCCAGAAAATGTCGAGTTTAAGCCGACCGGTGAGTCGCCGCTGCGCTACGAGCCGGATTTCCTGAACACGACCTGTCCCGTCTGCGGTGGTTCCGCGACCCGCGAAACGGACACGATGGATACCTTCATTGACTCGTCCTGGTACTACCTGCGCTATGCCGACCCGCACAATAGCGCAGAGCCATGGAGCCAGGAGAAGATGAAACTGTGGCTGCCTGTTGACCAGTACATCGGCGGCGTCGAGCATGCTATTCTGCACCTGCTGTACTCGCGTTTCTTCGTCAAGGCGCTGCACGATATGGGCTACGTGGACTTTGACGAGCCGTTCAAGCGCCTGTTCCACCAGGGTATGGTGCTGGGTGCCGATGGTCAGAAGATGTCCAAGTCTCGCGGTAACGTAGAGGCCCCCGACAGGTACGTTGAGAAGTACGGCGCGGATACTGTGCGCTGCTACATGATGTTCATCGGCCCCTTCGATGCTGGTGGCTCCTTCAAAGCCGACAATTTAGAAGGTGTCTGGCGCTTCCTGAACCGCGTCTGGAGCGTCGTCACCGACAACTGGCAATCCAGCAACGGTAGGGACCGATTTATCGCGTCCGCCCCCTCCGCCCCCTCCGCCCCCTCCGCGTCCGCCTCGCCCATCGAGCGCATGCGTCACTCGACGATCAAGCGTGTCACCGAAGACCTGAGCCATTTCCGTTTCAATACGGCGCTGGCGGCGCTGATGGAGTTCAACAATGTGCTGATCAAACAGCAGCGCGAACCGGTAGCGCAAACCGCTACGTATCGTCGTGCGCTGGAGACGATGATGCAACTGCTGGCCCCCATGGCTCCGCACATCACCGAGGAACTGTGGCACCAGACAGGTCACGATGGCAGCATCCATCTGACCGAGTGGCCCACCTACGATGAGGCTATGACGCACGCCGAGACCTTCACGCTGGTCGTCCAGGTCAACGGCAAAGTACGTGATCGTATCGAGGTACCCGCCAGTATCAGCGAAGGCGAGGCCCGCACAGCGGCGCTGGACAATGCCCGCATTGCCTCGTTCATCGGCGACAACACGATACAGAAGGTCATCTACATACCAGGAAAACTGGTCAATATCGTGGTGAGGAACTAAGCACGCACAGCAAAAAACCTGCCACCGCCGGTGGCAGGTTTTTTGCTGTGCGTGCTTAGTTTCGTAATATCGCAAAATTGGCTGTAACAAAATGGAACTTGCCGTGACTATTAGACGTATATAAAGCAGAGACCACTATCAAGCAAACGACTTGCTTGCACGGGTCTGGTCAGTGAGCTATTTCACACACTAAGTGTTGTCCGGTACCTGGAAGTTACATCCATTTCCGTTTATACTTTGCTCAGAAAGAATATTGATGTGAGGGGATGGTAAGAGGAAAAAGCAAAGGAAGACAAAGGTAAAGTGGTATTTGAAAAAGTGTAACGTCGAACGTCTATATCAGTGAAATACTCTTTTTAATTGTTGGACGAACAAACTAAACCTTTCTAAATGGAATAATGCTGACGGGAAAACGCCAACAGACGGAGGAACAATACAATGAATCCGCAAATCAATTTTTCTGAAGAACCTCTAATGACTCTTACTAACACGGAGTCGGCGACAACCGAAATGGATGCTCTGGTTGCGAGCGGCTTCACTTCTGATGAGATCGTATCCCTCCTCTGGCTCCGCCAATGGTACCAGAACGGTGGGAGCGACCGCACAGAGATTATTCGCCATCTTGAATTTATTAAATTGCTCATTCTAAGCGGCAAAATGGAAGCATAGTAGCGCGTCCTTATAGCGAAACAAAAGCTGTAGCCCCACCTCAGCCTAATCTGAGGTGGGGCTACAGCTTTTTCAACCTCCACCATCTTTTCTCTTACCACAAAACATGGTATTATAGCTTATATCCATGTGAGGAACTGAAAATGTACGATCCACGTTATCACTGCACCAGATGAGCGTACTGCGCGTTGGTTGCTTAGTTCAGCTGCGTAATGGCAGCCAGGAAGCATTAGCAACGTGTCAGGTGGAGTAGGGACCCATTGATGACTTTGCTGGCAAATTTATCTGGGCAAGGTTTTTTATGCAGCAATAGCGGTTGTATGGACGCAATCAATCTGGCCCATACAGCCGTTATTGCTATGTCATTACCAGAGAATATAACCAGAATGGCCTATGCAACGTAGATATACATGAAAGCAGAAGTACTGCTTAAACACCTGTACATCTGCCAGGCAAGAGCAATCATAACATGTTATATGTCCAGGGTACCCGCGAGGGATACCCCTACTATACTCGTACTGGCACACGCAGTGAACATGTATTAGAAAGGGTATCCCTCGTGGGTACCCTGGCCGGATACATACACAACAAGGACTACTATGCGTATTATTCTTTACCTCGGAAAAGGCGGCGTGGGCAAAACAACCATTTCAGCCGCGACTGCCGTTCGTTCCGCCATGCAGGGCAAGCGCACACTCGTCGTCAGCACAGACCTTGCGCACAGCCTCGCCGATTGTTTGAATGTTCCCCTGACCTCAGACCCCAAAGAATTGATGACCAACCTGTGGGCGCAAGAGGTGAATGCGATTGACGAGATGCGTCGCGGCTGGAGCAAGGTGCAGGACTCCATGAGCAAGGCCCTGCGCAAACGCGGCTACGATTCGGTTATGTCAGAAGAACTGGCCCTCATCCCAGGTATGGATGAGATTGTTAGTCTCATCAACATCTATCGCAATGCCCGCGACGGCGACTTCGAGGTCGTAGTGATTGATGCCGCGCCAACAGGCGAAACCGTGCGTCTGCTGAGCATGCCCGATACTTTCCAGTGGTACGCTGGGCGTATCATGAACCTGCAAAGCGGCCCGCTCAACCTCGCTCGCCCGCTCATTAAAGCTTTTATGCCTTCTACCGATATTCTCGAATCCATCCAGAATCTGAGTGAGCGTGTCAAGGTATTGCGCGAGGTATTAGGTGATCCCGAAATCAGTTCTTACCGCCCGGTCGTCAACCCCGAACGCATGGTAATCAAAGAGGCATTACGCGCCGAAACCTACCTTGCCCTTTTTGGCTATCCCATAGATGCCGTCATATGCAATCGCGTCCTCCAGCCCGGCAACTATGCCGATGCCTTTATGCAAGACATGTACCGCAATCAGGAAAAGCTTCGCCAGCAGATTCACCAGACCTTCGCACCCCTGCCCATCTGGGAGGCACCTTATTACTCGCACGAGATTATCGGCCTCAATGAACTGGGCAAGCTCGCTAATACCATTTTCGGGGCGCAAGACCCCACGCAGATTTTCTATCGCGGCCAAATCCAGGAGATCACCCGCCAGGGTGACACCTATATTCTGCGTCTCCCGTTGCCCCACGTCGAGATGGACAAAGTGCAAATGACCAAAAAAGGCGACGAGATGATTATCGAAATCGGCAATTTCAAACGTGATATCACTCTCCCCTCCGTCCTGGCAACGCAGGAAGCCACCGTCGCCAAATTCGTCAACAAAGCCCTGGAAATTCACTTCAAGGCACCGGAGACGAATACGGATACTGAGTCGGATGTAGCGTAAAGAGATGCGAGGGGAGATGGCGACCACAAGAGTACGCCACTACTATGATACGGGCTGCGATCCGTCACGCTACTTTGCGTATCATAGTAGTGGCGACCCTTGTGGTCGCCATCTTCCCCTTTCAAGACTCTGTTGGCGAATGACATCCAGAGTGCAATGAGGCCAAAAATCGACACTTTTTGCATATCATTCCTGCCGATTCTGGGGCTCAAACAGCCTTGATTCCATTGTTTGTTGCATTCGCCAACAAAGTCTTTCAACAGTAGGTTTTTTGCCACGCCCATCGCCGCCTGTCATTCTTCGTTGCACTCAGAATGACAGGGCGGGGAACCAGGCGTAGCAAAAAACCTACTGTTGAAAGGCCATCTCCCCTCCCCTCGCCTTGCATGCAATCGTCCTGAATTCGGGTTGTGACCACTGGACAAAAGCAAATCAAGTGCGTATAATAAGCACATAACGAAAAAGGGAGCAATGGTTATGAGAGGTTATTGTTTTTTTATGTCAGTACGCATTCGGCACAACTAGGCGAGGCCCTTTCCGGGTTGGGCGCTTGAGCAGGTCACGCTCCACGATATATATGTGGGCGTGAATGTGTCGTTTGTCTTGCTTTCCTTTCAAGATTGGGTTTCGCCACAGGTCGCATTAGCTTTATCGCTGTGCGGCTTTTTTGTGTCTTGCGTAACCCCTCTTACCTTGAAAGGAGCAGCTAATGGCAGCTATTCAACCGCGCAGTATTCACTATGCGCAAAATTTTCTCAAAAGCCGGTCTCTGGTGGAACGGCTTCTCGATACATGTGACATTGGCCCGGATGATGTTGTATATGAAATAGGGCCGGGTAGAGGCATTATCACCGGATGTCTCGCGCAACGGTGCCGCAAGGTGGTAGCAGTAGAGAAAGACCCCGTGCTTGCAGGTGCTTTACGTTCCAGCTTTGCCGGAATAGCCAGCATCACTATCCATGAAGGTGATTTTCTGGAGTATCGCTTGCCGAACGGTCATTACAAGGTGTTTGCGAATATTCCCTTCAATATCACGAGTGCTATTGTGACCCGGTTAACGACGGCACCTGTACCACCTGATGATGCTTATCTGATTATGCAAAAGGAGGCGGCGGAAAAATTTCTTGGCGAGCCATATGAGTCTCTGTATGGTCTTCTCTTGAAGCCGTGCTTTGAGTTGGGGATCCTTCACCATTTCAAACGCAGCGATTTTGCCCCCGGACCGCGTGTTGATGTGGTGATGCTGCGTTTGAGCAAACGCGGACCCCCGCTGCTATCACGCGCTGAAATGCCGTTGTTCCGCGACTTTGTCGTCTATAGTTTTACCACACCACAACCTTCCTTGAGAAGGAGCCTCAAGAGCGTCTTTACTCCCCATCAGTTCAAACTTCTGAGTCACAACCTGAACCTGGATTTCGATGCCACACCCACCTCTGTCTGCTTTGAGCAATGGCTTGCGCTGTACGATGGCTTTAAACACTTTGCCCATCCTCAAGCAATACATACTATCCTGGGCAGCGAAATGCGTCTCCGGCAACGACAGGCCCGGCTTGAGAAGATTCATCGCACACGTGCCGCAGGAAAATGGTGACATGCAAGCGAAGAGTGCTATCGAACCACGTAGTATAATATCTCGCAGTACAGTGCTTTCATGTCGAACATTTTCAGCAGAAGGAGGCGCATATGAATTCAGAAGGACGGGTCACAACCGAAAAACGTGGGTACGTGCTGTTGATTGGACTGGATCGTGTTGCCAGGCGCAACGCCTTCGATAAAGCAATGCTTTATGCGCTGGGACTGGCTTATGGCGAACTGGAACATGATGAGAACTTGCGTTGCGGCGTTCTCTTCGCGCATGGCGACCACTTTACAGCGGGGCTGGAACTGACGCAATTTGCCACGGCGTTGGGCGAGGATGTACAGGCACTCGCCGAGGGCGGCATTGACCCTCTTGCTATCAAGGGCCAGCGACTCAGCAAGCCGGTGGTGTGCGCCGTGCAGGGTATCTGTTTTACCATCGGCATCGAATTGATGCTGGCGGCTGATATTCGCGTTGCCGCCAGTAATACGCGCTTCGCACAAATCGAGGTGAAGCGTGGCATCTATCCCATTGGCGGCGCAACCATCCGTTTCGTCCGCGAAACGGGCTGGGGCAACGCCATGCGCTATCTCTTAACCGGCGACGAATTCACCGCAGCCGAGGCGCTGCGTATTGGCCTCGTGCAGGAAGTTGTAGAGCCAGGACAACAACTTGCTCGCGCCGAGGCCATTGCGCAGACCATCGCTATGCAAGCCCCTCTTGGTGTACGCGCCACGCTGGCCTCCGCTCGCCTCGCGATAACCGAAGGTGAGCAGGCTGCCATAGAACGGCTCATTCCCGACCTGGAACCCATCCTACAAAGTGAGGATGTCAAAGAAGGTCTGCTGTCCTTCATCGAACGTCGCCAGGCGAATTTTGAGGGCCGGTAGGAAGGAAAGATAAGCAACTGGATTTTCCGCAGCGCGGAAAATCCAGTTGCTTATCTTTCCTTCCTACGGTTATTTACCCTGTTTCTGCTGATAAGCCTCCAGGGCTTTGTGCAAGAACTTTTCGTCCTCACCGCTATAGGGCATGGCATAGGGCCGTTCGCTCTCTGGGCGACTGCGCACATCACTGCCCAGGTTTTTCAAGCTTTGCAGGATACCAGGGTCGCCGCCGGTAAATTCCTGTATCAGCGCTCGCCACTTCTGTACAAGTGCCTGTGCCTCCGTGCTATCGGGAGCAGAACCGCTGGCAATGAGACGTTTCAACTCGGCACCAACTTCGCTCCACTGCTGGCTGGCTCGTTGCTGATCCTCTTCCGTCCAGTTCTTCCCGCGCTCGGCTATTTGCTGTCGCTGCTCTTCGGTATAATGTTTCTTACTCAGTTCCTCCATTTCTTTCATTTGCTCTTCAGTAAAGTACTTTTTGCGCCAATCGTTTGTCTGTTGCATGTGCATCACCTGGATCACTTTCACTACAGGTTCCCAGTCATTCGAGTTCGCAGTGTTCGCTGACAGCAGTTTTTCCGTTTCATCAATTGCTGCAATGATGGTGTCCAACTGCTCCCGCCGCTCTCGCATCATCGCCTTTTGCTGTGCCAGCGACTCTTGCAAGCCCGTTGGCCCGGTGCGCAAGCAATAGCGAATTTCCTCCAGCGAAAACCCCAGGAATTTCAACGCCAGGATTTGCTGAAGACGCGAAAGGTCGTTGTCTGTATAGAGGCGATAGCCCGCCTCCGTATAATCCGTCGGGCATAACAAGCCCACCGCGTCGTAGTAACGCAACGTGCGCACCGACACTGACGCCTTCTCCGCGAACTGACCGGTATGATACAATCCTTGACCCACGGTGCTACCTCCTTTCATGTTTCGAGTATAAAGCATGACGTTACGTCAGGGTCAAGTGCTTTTTGGGGGAAATTTTCCTTAATCGGCTATGAACTCAATCGTGCCTACTGGCGGCAGGGTATTATGCCCGAAGCAATTTCAGCTATTCTGACCTACGGCTTTAGCGAAATGGGATTACACCGCATTGAAGCAAACCCCGGCGCTGAGAATACGCCTTCCAGAAGTATCTTATTCAAGCTTGGCTTCACATTTGAAGGCAATTTGCGCCAGCGTTACTTCTTCCGGGGTTACTATGAGGACGCACATTATTTTTGCTTGCTCGAAGATGAATGGCCGAAAAGATAACAGTTCCTCCCATCAAAAATTATATTGTTTTAACTTTCTGTTTCGACATTTAGACTGATTTCATATATTGAAAGAAGAATAATTTTATGCTAAGATTATTGCTAAAGAACAGAAATGGGAGGGACAAAAACAGTGGTTATTTACTGTTCCAAATGTGGAAAGCAGCATCCCGCTGATGCAAATTTCTGTATGGGATGCGGTCAGTCACTCAAGCTAGGAGCGCAATCACCACAATCCATACCCACACATTGGGAGTACAAGGACGTCACTATCCGGTTTCCCAAGGATGGATTCACCGATATCCAGTCAGACGTACCTAAACGGTATGGTGAAGTGGTCCGACTGGGTAACTCGGTTATTCTCCCCCGTCTCCAGCAAGAAGGACACGACGGATGGCAGGCGGAGAGTCCAACGGATTTCCGAACCCTTGATCAATTGGGCCTCGTTAAAAAACGAGAGAGGTTTAGCTTTGCCCTCACTGCCACTGCAACAAGAACAACCTATGAGTATGCGACTATTCGCCTCAAACGCCTTTCTCTTTGAGAGATGCCCATATAAAAACGTGTTAAGGGAATTTCCAAAAACGCCATTTTCCTGGCTGTCGCAGTCATTTTATGCCGTGAGTCACAAGAAAAAGAAATAGGAAGCTGAGAGGGGGGGTAAAGGGCATGGATAGGATCATGTGTGGCTCAGCCGGGCCACAGCGAGATTGCTAACTCAGCTTCCTACTCTCAGTGTACGAAACCCTCCAACAAGCAAGGGGTGTATCTTTGTATGCTATAAGATATCTCTATGTACCAATATGACTTTTCATAAAATGCTTATTGAGGAGAGCGGTATGATGGTCTGCGACGCAGACCATCATACCGCTCTCCTCAATAAGCATTTTTCATTTACGATTGGTGGCGTCGCACTCGTGGTAGGAGTAGAATAGCGATAATCATACCGGCAACGAGACCGCCGAGGTGGTCGAAGACGCCGATACTGGAATCGGAGAAGCCCCAGACAAGGTTGAGACCGAGCCAGAAGAGCCAGTTCGTAATAGCCCCATTCCCGTACATACCGAGCGAGCGACGGTTGACGAGGTAGAAAACACCAAGTGCGCCGAAGACGCCGAAGATGGCACCCGATGCTCCCGCAGCCGAGATGTTGGGGTCAATAAAGAAGGTGACGATACCACCAACGATACCGGAGAGCAGGTAAATGACCAGGTAGCGCCATTTGCCGAAGAATACCTCGACTGCCGGTCCTATGAAGAATAGCGAGAGCATATTCAGGCCGATATGCAAAATGTTGAGGTGCAAAAACATTGCCGTAAAGATGCGCCAGTATTCGTTTGTTTGTATCATATAACTCTGAGGAGCCTGTACAAACAAGTCGAAGTAAGGGGCTTGCGTAACGTCTAAGAAGTTTTTGCCGAGAATCGCGAAAATCAGGTAGATGGCGACGTTGATCGCGATAAGAATATTGGTCACGAAGCGCGGATTCTGGCTGAGCGAGAAGCGCGTGCGAATCATCTGGCGCTGCAAATTGTTGGGCCGCGACCACGGTGGTACAGCCTCGCGTTGTGTTGCACGGCCATCGGTAGTGGGTGCCCCGTTCGCGCCATTGGGTTGTGCTGATTGCGTATCAGTTGTACCGGTGTAGCCGGGTTTTACAATGGGTTCCACTTCGGGGAACATGTTCTCGTAGCGTCCACCGTAAGAGAGGCGAGCGGCTCGCGAACGTGCCAGGCCGGCGTCGTAATCTTGTCCATTGAGACGCAGCAGGTAAGCACGTAGGGCATGTGCGTAGCCCGTGCCGGGGTTTTGTTCGATAGCCTTATCAACGTCTTGCAGAGCGCGTTCGTAGCGATGGTCTAATGTATCGAGCAGCGCTTGCGCCATCAAGCTTTCAAAGCCACCGTCAGGCTGCAACTCTTGCACTTTGCGGCATGCCATATGCACCACGCCATAAGAACCAAGCGCGAGATTGGCCTCGGCTAATCCCAGGTGTACTGCTGGATTGTTCGGCTCCATCTGGGCCGCGTGTGCGTAGGCGATGGCGGCGTCGCGCCCCTGGCCCGTTGCCAGCGCCTGTTTGCCACGCTCCATATATGTTTGAACGTCAGTTTGTGCTTCCAAAAGTTATCCTCCAACTCCAATATGTAGAGCAATGATTGCAAGGAAGAATGTTCCTAACAAAGTAAACAAGGCCAGGGGCCAGCGATATGCCAGACTATGTGTATCTTGCATCTCCTGCTTGGACGAGAGCGAATAGTGCGGCATAAACCACCATCCAAGCAAGCACCCGCTAAGTAATCCTCCGAGATGCGCATAGTTATCAATATTCGGGATAAATAAGCCAATACTCAAGTTTGCTCCTATTACCACAACGAGCCAGATGATTGCCGGGATACCCGCGCGGGGTAACGCTCTGCGGTGCAGCAGAATAAATAGACAATAGGCACCGACAAGACCAAAAATAGCGCCCGAAGCTCCAACGCTCACCTCGCCCGGCATCAATAAGAAGCTGGCAATAATACTTACGATGCCCGTCACAAAATAGATGAGTAGGAAGCGTAAGTGACCAACCAACCGTTCCACAAACACGCCCAGTATCACCAGATTGAGCATGTTCAATCCAACATGCAGCCAGGTTGCATGGAGAAATATCGGTGTAATGAAGCGCCAGTATTGACCCTGCAATATCAGCGTGTTCTCTTTCGCGCCATACGCCACCAACACATCCCCGTTCTCTGTATTATTCCATATATTGATGAGAATGTCATGTAGTGAGTGCGCACCTGCTGCCAGAGCCACCTGGTACGCCGTAAAGCACCAGATAGCAACAGTAACAATCGTAATCGCCCATGTCGCCCATGAGATACGCGCCAATCCACGGCGGCTTTTATACCAACTCAGCGCGTTTTGATAGCTGATTTGCGCCTGCAATTTACGTGCATCGTCATTCGTTCGATAGAGTTGTTCCACACAATACCTTTAGAGTATGCCTGACGCCCAGACACATTATTATCCATATTATATTACTACGTATGAGCCTGAGAAATGTGGTAGTTTCAACGCATTATAACCTATAATCCGTGAATTAGGAAATCTATTTGACGAAGCCACTGACATGCACATACTCCACAATGCCGTTGAGGACGAACTGGATAGCCAGCGCGGCAAGCAGGATACCGAGGATACGCGAGAGGACGAGGATACCGGTACGCCCGGTATGATTCACGATCCACAGGCTGCTGCGCATCACCAGCCACGCGGTAACCAGGGCGCTGCCAATCGCCGCTGCGACTGAGAGGAAATCCACCGGGTTTCCCGAACCCGATGCGAGATTGACATAAAGAATGGTCGTGGCGATGGTGCCAGGACCGGCAATCATCGGTATCGCCAGTGGAAACACGCTTACATCCTCGCGGGTCATCGCCTCATCTGACTCGGTCTTGGTCTCGCGAGCGCCCGATGGACGCCCAAATAGCATATCCACGGCCACCAGGAAGAGCAATATGCCTCCTGCCATATTGAATGCATACAGACTGATGCCCAGGCGGTCGAGCAGAAAATTCCCTACAACTGCGAAAAAAGCGATGATGATGGCGCTGATAATAACCGCCCGCGTCACGATAATGCTTCGTTGTGCATCGCTGAGATGGGCCGTCAGGCCAATTACGACGGGCGCGAGTCCCACGGGATCAATGATAGTAAAAAATGTGACGAATGCGCGAATAGTAAAAACCACAGTATAAAGCTCCCTGAGTGTTATCTACAGTATATCACTTTTAAAGGTACTCTGGTCAGGTAGACATGTTGAGACAGGAACGCGGGTGTGACTTGCGCGTTCCTGTCTCAACGTGTCTACCTGACCAAACAATTACTTAGATACGACGGTAGCGACTGCGGCGGTGCCACAGGCCATAAGTAAGCAGGTGCCAGAGGGCCACCAATATCAAGGCACCTATCAGCGCTCGGATAATCGGTACGCCCTGAATGTAGATGTCACTGATGCCGTTGATGATGATGACATTGGTTAGCAACCAGGCACCAACAATACCGGCGATGATTGCACCAATGATGCCCAGAGGTAGACGCCAGCCGACAATGAACTCCGCCACGAGGCCAACGATAGCGGCGACGATCAAGTACACAATAAAGCCCAATCCGATATTCCAGACGTTATTGCCAATCTTGATGGTGATGCCATCTGCGAATACGGTACTCAAAGCCAACATATGAAACATGTGTATTTCTCCTCCTCTTGATAGCTAAACTCTACCAGGAATAATACAAAACGCTCTGTATTGAGTGAATACTATCTTACTGATGACACGCATACTGGACGAGAATAGTAAGTCAACAATAGGAAGTCTCAGCATATTTTCAGCCAATGCTCAGGTTTCTAATCTTTCATATCACCTCCCTGGCAAGACCGAATGAGGTTTTGTAGCCAATGCTCTGTGCAGTACGTATACATGATAGGGTACTTACTGCGCATGTACGCCAGGTATGCCTCAGACTTGCACAAACCCCAGGTTTGTGGGCTATAATCAAGCTATACTTATCGGAAATATAATTACATTTGTTGAGAGGTGCATTATGAAAGGTGCAAAACGGACAGCTACAATCGCAGGTATTGTCGTTCTGGTATTGCTCATCGCTGGTTTCATCCTGGCTGGGATTTTCGGTCTCTTGCTCGATGTTCTCTATATCTTCTTGATTATCCTGGCGGCTCTGACACTGATTTCTACGATTTTCCTCATCTACGCCATTTTGATGCTTGTACAATCCATCACAACGGTACGTAATGAGTTGAAGCCCTTGATCGCGTCTGTACAGGAGACAGTGGGCATTGTCAAGGATACGGCTAAAACGGCGGGCCAGACGGCGACGACCATTGGTAGCACTGCTCAGTTGACCAAAGAGTTCGCGGTCGGTCCCAGTGTGCGTGCTGCGGCGACGGTTATTGCCGGACAACAAATGCTGCGCGTGTTTATGGGCAAAGGGCGCACAAAATCACGCTATGAGCAGCGCCGCAAGCAGCAGAGAGAAGCTATGGACGTTGGCGCTGGAGGGCAATAACTATGCTGGATATGCAACATATACCATATATTCTTGCCAGCAGTGACCCACTGGCACCGTGGGGACAGGCTGCCGCTATTGTCTTGCTGCTCTACTTTTTGATTGTTATCCTGCTTGGCCTCGGCCTCACGTTGGGGCTTATGTTTGGGCTTTCGTGGGTACGTGAGAAGACGGAACTGATCAAAAAGTTGCGCCCGACGGTTGAGAGTGTCAATACAACCACAGAGTCAGCGATCAAGGGCAACTTACCTGCTCCGACCGCTCAAGATAACAAAATCGTGCGTACTGTTGCCGAAGTTCCGGTCCGTATACGTGATATTGACCATAAAATTGAGCAGGGCAGCGACCGTGTTGCTGATGCCGTGATTGAGTTCCGCGCACGCACGCAGATGACAAAGGCCATTGTCAAAGCCTTCTTCTTACCCGGTCTGACTCACCGACAGCCTGCACTTTCCGCCCTGGAGCAAGAAGGTGTAGATTTCAAAAGCCCTGGCTACAGTATGCTGTTGGAAGAGAAAGCGCCAACCTCTAAAACTGGTGTTGGTGCGGGCTATTCAGGTACTATCCATGCTTCAGCTATCAAAGAAGCTCCGGTTCAAGTCACGGTTTCGGGCGGTGGTGAAGGTGGATCAAGTACCTCATAGCGAGAAGCTTGCCTCTATTCAACGGGATGCAATGAAAAGGAGGAAATTGTACGCCGCATGATGGTGCGTATATCCAGTATGTCCGGCAGTTTGGACATTTCCAGCGCAATGCTCGTCTCTACCTGATCAGCAATGCGCTGAGTGGCGTTACTGCTGGCATTTTCCTGGTATTGTACAATCTCTATATAGTTTCGCTTGGCTACGGCCCCGATTTTATCGGGGTTGTGCTTTTTGTTGCCACCATCGGGGCTGCTATCGCCATCTTTCCCGCCGGTATCTGTGTTGACCGCTTCAGCGGCAAATCTATCCTCATCTGGTCAAGCGTCCTGATTGGCGTGGCTGGTATCGGACAAATCCTCTTTCGCCAGCCTCTCTCGCTGCTTACCAGTGGTTTTATCGCTGGTATGGGTGCCGCCTTTCAGCTTGTCGTCAACGCGCCCTTTCTTACTGCCAATAGCACACCCGATGAACGCCCGCACCTCTTCAGCGTGAATATCGTGCTTGGCCTTGCTACCATCGTCGTGGGGAAAATACTGGGCGGAGCCTTGCCCATCTGGTTTCGCAGCACCGCGTGGTTGATGGCACCGCTCCATCCATGGCTCTCACTATTGCTGGCAAATCAACCGCAACCGCGAGCCTACCAGTTTGCCTTGCTCTTCGCCGGCATCATCGCCGGCCCCAGCTTCATTCCCCTCTTCCTCATGCACAACGCCCCCCCAGGCGTAGGGACCGATTTATCGCGTCCGCCCGGCGTGGAGGGGAATAATGGCGTGGAGGGGAATAATGGCGTGGAGGGGAATAATGGCGTGGAGGGGAATAATGGCGTGGAGGGGAATAATGGCGTGGAGGGGAATGATGGCGTGGAGGGGAATAATGGCGTGGAGGGGAATGATGGTGTGGAGGGGAATGATGGCGTGGAGGGGAATGATGGCGTGGAGGGGAATGATGGCGTGGAGGGGAATGATGGCGTGGAGGGGAATAATGGCGTGGAGGGGAATAATGGCGTGGAGGGGAATAATGGCGTGGAGGGGAATGATGGTGTGGAGGGGAATAATGGCGTGGAGGGGAATGATGGCGTGGAGGGGAATGATGGTGTGGAGGGGAATAATGGTGTGGAGGGGAATAATGGTGTGGAGGGAAATAATGGTGTGGAGGGGAATAATGGCGTGAAAGGGAATGATGGCGTGGAGGGGAATGATGGCGTGGAGGGGAATAATGGCGTGGAGGGGAATGATGGTGTGGAGGGGAATAATGTTCAGGTTGTTGCGGACGCGATAAATCGGTCCCTACGTGTGCGGCTACGACAACTGCGAAAAATCCCACCTCGGGTGGTCGTTGCCAGTCCGATTTTTCTGTTGACGCTGGTGCAGATATTGATTGGAGCGGGTGCGGGCTTATTTGTTCCCTATGCCAATCTCTTTTTTGTGCAGCACCTGGGGGCCTCATCGGCCCTTTTTGGCCTGATTGACGGTGGCACAACAACACTGACCGCTCTTATGACGCTTGCCGCACCCTTGCTGGCTGTACGTATTGGTAGGGTGAATAGCATAGTTCTGACGCAACTGGCAAGCATACCCCTGCTCGTATCGCTGGGTCTGACGCCGCTCCTTCCCCTGGTTGCATTATTCTATTTCTCGCGCCAACCGCTCATGGATATGTCAATGGGCATCTTGCAGGTCTTTTCGATGGAAGCGGCCCCCCAACCCCATCGTGGCCTGGCGAACAGCAGCTATCAGGCCGGATTTCAGGTTGCCAACGCTATCACTGCCTCGCTCGCGGGCTTCATCATCGTACAATTCGGCTACCCGCCACTCTTCATCGGTGCCGCTACCTGCTACCTGCTGGCAATCGCAATGTTCTGGGGAAGATTTGGACGCGAGTATGATCCCTTGAAAGACAAAAATGTGGGGACTGATGCTACCGATTAACAGATGAATCTGGCAACCAATCAGTGGACTGGCACATTGCTGCGGCTCGTGGCCTGGCAAACCACCCGTAGGTGCATACCACAAAAAAGGGGATGCTCCACTGGTAGGATGAAGTCGCTAGCCAAACGGCTTCATCCTACCAGTGGAGCATCTCTTTGTAAATGACACTGGTTCGAGTCGAATCTTTTGCTTTATTCTACTGCCTCGGCGACCTTCTTCCTTGTTGTAAATCTGATGAAGATGATCGAAAGTTCAAACAAAAAGGACATTGCTACACCCAGGAATATGGGACTGTAGATATCCGCACCCGGCGTTAAGAATGTTGAGGCGATCCACATCCCGACATGTGTCGCGGCTCGCTTCTTTGTCAGCGTTTTGGCAGTGATCAAATCTACCTGTGCCATGAATGTTAGCACCAGTGGTATCTCAAAGACGATACCGAAAGCCAACATGAAAAACGCTACAAAGGAGAAGTAACTCCCAGCCGTGATTAGCTCGTTAAAACTATTCGATGCGAATGTGACCAGCCACTGAATGGGATAGCGCAGAACAATGTACCCTAAACTCACACCCATGGCAAAGAGAATGATGCCCACAAGAATGAACGGGACGGCATACTTTTTCTCTTTCTCATAGAGTGCTGGCGCGATGAAACCCCATACTTGATAAAGTACCACTGGCAGCGAGATCACAAAACCCACGGCAACGGATATCATCAAGTAGACGGTAAAGCCTTCCATCAATCCTGTGACAATGAGTTTGTGATCTCTACCCAGTACATCGGCCTGTGCCGCGGGTAACGGGTAGGTCAGGATTTGAACGATCTGTTCCCGGAATATGAAGGCCGCGATTGAGGCCACTACAATCGCGATAGCTGCTTTGAAGATGCGCCAGCGCAACTCTTCCAGGTGGTCTACCAGCGACATCGCACTGGGATCGTTCTCAATATCCTCATCATCGTCATCGAAGAGTGATGAAAGAATGTCCTGCTCTTTTACTTTATTTGTTGCCATATATTCTCTCCAAGCAGGGACAGCGATACGAACTAGTCAACATGCGACTCTACAGGAGACACTTCACTGCTGATAGGCGAGGTCTCGACTTCTTTTTGCACAATCACACCCTCAAGCCCGGCTCCTGCCTCTCGTGTCGAACTTTCGCGCTCAATAGCCTTAGCCTTAACGGGTTTTACATCCTCTTCTTCATCCTCCGCTTTCGGCTGCGAAACTTCTTTCATACCTTTTTGAAACTCTTTAATGCTCCTGCCAATGGAAGAACCCATTTCCGGCAGCTTTTTGGGGCCAAAAATAAGTAGTGCGATGACGAGGATGATAATTAACTCTGGCGCATGAAATCCAAACATGGTGTGTACCTTTCTTGTCTCTAATGGATGTACTACAGAGAATACAACCGATTCGCTTATCCTTGTAACAGTCGTTTATGACTGTGGCTGTTTCTCTAAACTATACTACGAAGTAGTTACGACAACGGATCACAGGAAGCGTGTGCTATTGCTACGGGTATGCTGTTTGGGTTGCCTCCTGACCAACCAGAGCGTCTTCAAACGCTTGCAAACTCTCCAGACCCATGTTGAGTATGCCAAGTCCAGCAGTACTCAGGGCGACGAGGCGCACTACTTGCCGTCGGCTCATGCGCTGCTCCAGGATGCGGGCCTCTACCAGTTGCTGGCGCTGCAATTCTGCCGCCTTATTCTGTACAGAGGCGTGCAACCTCTGCTCCAGGTTGGCAGGAGTGTGCGCTGTGCTACCATAGTGGCGATGCATCAGGCTTTCGATAGAATCGTTTCGCATAAGTACTCCGAGAAAGTGAAGGCTGTCCATTGTGCATTGAGAAGTACCGCTCTTCTGGTCGCGTTGCACTCTTGATGCCTTCCTCACTTTTTTTTGTTTGCTTGTTTGTGTTTGCCCTTTATGGCTCTGTTGCTTCTGCGGCTCCAGGTGTTTTTCCATACTGGAAATCGGTGTGTCGCTATCGTTCAATTGCTCGCCGCTTTCAAGCGCATAGAATTGCTGGAACTGTTTGCGTGCGCGTGCCAGTCGTTGACGTACCGCCGCTTCTTGCACATCGAGCATTGTGGCAATCTCACCGGTGGAGAAATCGCCCAGGATCGAGAGCAAAAGGCACTCGCGTAAAGGCTCCGACAGGCGTGCCATCGTGCGCTGTATAACGTCACGTTCTGCCACTAACTCCGCCGGGTCTGCGCCTTCAGTTGCTCCATACCCCACTGGTTGCACAGGTGCGGCCTGGGTAGTCAACGAGTCGCTATCCGTCTCCTGTTCGCTCGCCTCCGCTTTCCCTTTGTCCATAAACGAGAAAGGAATGAAGCGAAACAGGTTCCGTCGGCGACGCTGCATGCGTACTGTATTTACCGCAATACGCAACAACCAGGCTCTCGCATGAAAATTCTCACCGCTTGTGGCGCGAGCATCATCAATTGTTTTCAGGGCCTTCTGGAAGGTCTCCTGAGTGAGGTCCTGGCTCTCTTCCCAATCGCCTGTCAGGCCATAGATGGTATGGAAGACCAGCTTGTAATATTTAGAAATGAGCGCGTCCACTGCCTGGGCAGCAGACGTTATGGGCTCCATAAGCTACACAAACTCTTTTTCGCTTTGTAATAATCCTCATACAGACCGACAATCCATATGAATATTATATACGATTACTCAGATGCATGGAGATGGGAAATTGTGACATGAAAAAAACAATTCTATCAAACACGGCAAAGCGGCATACTGCTTGCTCATTTTGCCGCTTTGCCGTGTTTGATAGAATGAGGGGAGATGTTAGTGCGAATGTTCTTCTATGTAATCTTCAGCTTCTTGTACGGTTGTGATCTTTTCCGCGTCCTCGTCCGAAATTTGGAGTTTGAATTCCTCTTCCAGAGACATGATCAGTTCAACAAGATCGAGAGAGTCTGCGTTCAGGTCCTCGACGAATGAGGCGATGGGAACGACTTCGCTTTCGTCCACGCCAAGTTGATCGACAATGATTTTTTTGAGCCTCTCAGAGACAGTTGCCATTATTTGACCTCGCTTTCAGCTTTTGGGATGGGCTGTTGTTGCGCCCGATTAAATATAGTGCCGAGGACACCATTAATGAAACGGCTGGAGGTGTCGCTACCGAATTGTTTGGCGAGTTCCACTGCTTCGTTAATTGCTGCCTTAGCTGGTACCGTATTATTGAACAGAATCTCGTAGATTGCAAGTCTGAGAATATTTTTATCAATACGGGCCATCTGGTGTAGGGGCCACTCGCGGGCAGCGCTCTGAATATGCGCATCAATGTCAGCGAGATGGTCACAGACGCCTGTGACAAGCTCACTGGCATATTCCACCACCTTTGGTTGCAGATGGCGCTCTTCGGCGTGACGCTGCAATACTTCCCCTGGCACATGATGGGCGGTATCGTATTCATAGAGTGTTTGCAAAGCAATCATCCGTGCTTGTCTGCGTATACCTATGGGCATGGTGTCCTCGAATAGCTGTGAGTTATGCTGCCTCGCGTGTTGCCGTAAAGCTCGCGACGGCTTGCATAACGGTATTTCTTGTTGCTAATGTTCTATGTTTGTTCTATGCGACATCTTGAATATAGACGTTGACTTCACGCACTTCCATGCCAATCATATGCTCAATTGCTGAAGCCACCTCTTCTTGCACGCTAGTACCCACATCAACGATGTGAACGCCGGATGCAACGACGATGTAGAGGTTGGATGAGAGCGTGTTGTCTTTGATTGTCAAGCTGACGCCTTGTTTCGGCACCTCGCGTCCAAGCAAGCGTGTCCACTGATCCCCGTCGTAGGCCATGCGGACAACGCCGGGAATTTGTAATGCAGTATTTATTACAATAGTTGTAATCACCTGACGCGCAACACGCACAACTCCGAGCGGCTCAGCGACCATATAGATGCTCCCTTCTGAATACCCTTCATCCAGGGATAATCAGCCCTTGCTGCTGAAGCCCTGACTGTGACGTTGCGCAGCATCACGTTTCTGCATTACTGCAAAGATATGCATTTTTTACGCCGGTGTCAAGTCTCATACCCATTTGGTCAGGCATCCTCATAAGCGCGGTGTCTGTTCCCAATAGCATACCACAAGTTCGCATGCTTTTGATACCCAATGCTCTCCGTACTCACAAGAGACATCCTGAACAGGTACGACTATTATACATCACGCAGCAGACCTATTTCCTGTATACGCGCCACCGCTTTTTCAATGTCAGCCATAGAACTGATAGTAAGCATCGTAACACCTTTCGCGATGCGTTTTACCATACCAGTCAGTGCCTGACCTGGCCCAATTTCAATAAAAACGGTAATACCGGCGTTTATCAGATACTCGATGGTGCGTGTCCATTGAACAGGGGATGCAATTTGTTGCGCCAGTTCTTCTGAGATTGCTTCTGCCGTGGTTAAGGGTGTTGCGGAAATGTTGCTGATAATGGGTATAGAGGTATTCCGCAATGCCGTTACTCGAATGGCCTGTGCGAGCATACGCGCCGCCGGTTGCATCACAGGTGAATGGAATGCGCCACTCACAGCGAGTGGTATCACTCGTTTGGCACCACCGGCCTTCGCTCGTTCCATCGCTATTTCTAACGCATGTTGCTCACCAGAAATAACAATTTGGCCCGGCGCATTAAAATTGGCGACGATCACTTTGCCCATGCCTGGGTGTGTTGACTCTGCCTCACCTGTTTCACTAGCAGAAGCCTCCGCCGTCGCCTGCTGGCACGCTTTTTCCAGCGCCTCTGCATCCATACCAATCACTGCGGCCATGCCACCGGGACAGACCGTTCCCTCGTGGTGCATCAACCGTCCCCGCTCGCGTACAAGTTGTACTGCATCCTTCAGATCAAGTACGCCTGCCGCGACGAGCGCTGCATACTCCCCGACACTATGTCCGGCAGTATAGCTGGGAACTAATGGTGATGACCAGGCAGAAAATGTATGCGTTGGGGAGAGGCTTTCTTGCATGGCGGCCAGCAATGCAAGGCTGACCGTAATAATTGCGGGCTGCGCATTGATGGTTTCGCGCAACGTCTCTTCAGGACCTTGAAAACAGAGGTTACTCAGCGAAAATCCTAAAGCCGCGTCAACGGTCTCAAAAATAGATTTCGCGGCTGGAGATGCCGAGAATGCATCGGCTCCCATGCCTACAGTCTGGCTACCTTGCCCTGGAAAAAGAAAGGCGACTTGTGTCGTCATACACTCTACTCTTCGTTATTTTTTGATGCCATCGACATCCAACCCGAAGGCCGGATGCTGTATGGCGGCCTGATGGCCGTCTCTAGACTTAAAGAGAGGGAGAGCAGAGGGCCAGGCACACAATCCCCCGGATTGCGTCCCGCGAGGGGATTACTCCCTACTATATAAGGTTGGCGCTCTGCTCTCCCTCTCATACACTGCGTTATTTGCTCTTTGATTTAGGAATGAACACCTGCCGATTGCGATAGTAGCCGCAATGGGGACAGGCGTGGTGCGACAACCGTGGCTGCCGGCACTGAGGGCAAGCCACCAGCTGTGGCAAGGTCAAATGAAGATGCGACCGCCGCTCACCCTGACGAGCGTGCGATGTCCGTTGCTTTGGTAAAGCTCCCATAAGGTTTTTCTCCTCTCCTCCTCAAACCTGTTACGTACTTGTAGCAACAGGTGGATGATTAGTAATTATGACTCAGATGAACCGTTTTGCAAGAGTTGCTGGAGGATACTGAAACGCTCATCAGCCTCCGGTTGGCACTCACAAGGCCCAAGATTTAAATTATGCCCACACTGCGAACAAAGGCCCGCGCAATCTTCCCGACAAATGGCAGACATGGGCAATTCGAGTAATACTCGCTGCCGGATAGCTTCCGTCAAATCAACGTGATGATGATCATCTATGGGGAAAACCTCATCCTCATCGAAAGGCGGCAATGCGATGCCGGTGACTACGTCCACCGTGGGATAAAATTGCTCCATAAAAGCAACCTGCAAATGTTGCTTGAACTGCTCCAGGCAGCGATTGCAGGTAAGTTCAATGGTTACATCAACCCGTCCATCAACCAGTAATCCCTGGTTTGTACGTCGCATACGTACATGTCCATGAATAGGGCCAATGACCTTGATATCTTCATCCAGTTGAACGTTGTCTTCATTAATATCAGACTCAAATGAAGCCCCAACCTGAGCCTTCATCAGTTGCGCCACATTATATTGCATGTCTGTTTCCCTTCCTGCATAGTGCGATGATTACTAATGTAGATAAAATAAGCTACGGCGCAACCTGAACTGTTATCGGCGAGCTATGCAGGGGATATTTTGCGCAGGGATACCCCAACCTGTTATCTTACCAGGACATGAGTATAGCATATAGGTGGCCCAACTGCAAGCCTACAGTACCCAAGTACAGGGCTGTTGCAAGGTTGGGGAAGATGGCGACCACAAGGGTACGCCACTACTATGATGACGATGGGACGGCGCAAGCGCCGCCAGAGCGTGTCATAGTAGTGGCGACCCTTGTGGTCGCCAGGTCCCGGTTCACCCGCCCAATGTTGCAACCAGTCCCTGTATTATATTATCCGCCCAATGTCGCAACCAGCACGGCTTTGATAGTGTGCAATCGGTTCTCTGACTGGTCGAATACAATGCTTGCTTTCGACTCGAACACTTCGTCGCTCACTTCCAGTGCAGATAATCCGTATCGCTCATAGATTTCTCTGCCTAACTTTGTCCCGGTGCTATGCAGGGCAGGCAGACAATGCATAAATTTCGTAGTGGGATTGCCGGACATTGCCATAAGCTCAGTATTCACCTGGTAGGGGAGCATTTGTTTGATGCGCTTCTCCCAGAGTTCAGGGGATTCTCCCATAGATACCCAGACATCTGTATAGAGGAAGTCGCACCCTTTCACCGCCGCTTCCGCATTTTCTGTCACGGTGACAGAGGCTCCCGTCTCCTGTGCGATAGCGCGAACTTCATCAATACGAGTCTGTGTCGGCCAACATTCCTGTGGCCCGGCAAGGCGAATGTCCATGCCCATTTTGACAGCTCCAATCAGGAGGGAATCGCCAGTGTTGCCGCCGACATCGCCCAGGAAGCAGCATGAGACCTCCTGTAAGGGTTTGTGTGCGTGTTCTTGCATTGTGAGCAAATCAGCCAGTGTTTGAGTGGGATGGGCTTCGTTCGTCAACCCATTCCAGACAGGTACACCGGCGTAGCGAGCCAGTTCCTCTGCATCGGCATGAGCGAAGCCGCGATATTCAATGCCATCGTACATACGACCAAGCACACGTGCTGTATCTTTCATCGTCTCTTTGTAGCCAATGTGCGAGCCACTGGGACCAATATAGGTCACATGCGCTCCCTGTTCGAAGGCTGCCACCTCGAAACTACTGCGCGTGCGTGTCGAATCTTTCTCAAAGATGAGCGCAAACTGCTTGCGTTTCAGACGTTGCACTTCCGTCCCGGCGTACTTTGCCGCCTTTAATTCGGCGGAGAGGTGCAGTAAAAAGGCGATCTCCTGGGACGTGAAATCGTCAAGTTTCAGAAAATGCCTGTTTCGTAAGTTAAAAGACATGGGAACCTCTATTATCTATTCTTGTCCTCTATTGAGGCTCATTATAGCGTTTCCACCAGCCATACAATTTATGATTAGCAATTGGTGCGTACCGTGCCTGAATGCGCATATTGTGAAGCGCCTCGTGTACTATGGCAAACGATACGTCAGATGTATCAACCCAATGCTTCACCAGTTCCAGGGTCGAAATGAGTTGTAAGTGAGGGGTATTGCGAGCAAAGAATGCAACCGCTTTACGATCATCACTACAGATAGACCAATTCCTATGTAAAGCAATTGCGCCCGTTACTGCCTCTCCATTTCCAAGAGTGGCGGCAAAACGCACGAATGTGTTGTTTTCTGCCCTGGACTCAGGAGAGACAATGGTGAGCAAATTACAGGCTATAAATGGCTCTAAATTGATCATCTCGTATTTTTTTGCCTGCTCGCTAGAACCGCTATAGATTCTGATTGTTTCCTCGTCACGCACATATGCAGCTACAGCGGCAGATGAAGCAAGAGAGCGTAGAATATCCCCCATGCGTCCTGATGCATACAAGTTGATAATACAACAGGCATCCAGGATAACGCAATCCTGCAAAAAAACAAGCTTTGGTATCAACTCCACACTCCTATGCACCCAAATCTTGTGTCATATCAAGGTCAAAAGTGGAGTTATCAGTTACATCCCTTGTATGTTGTCGAAGTGTTTCTGCTATGTAGCGAGCTTCAACTCTGTCAACTTCAAGGAATCGGGCAAATTGACCTTCGGTGATTAAAGCCCTGTCAAAGGCATCCACGGCAAGGTATTGATAGCGTGTTGGGAGTACTTCGTCTCGTGCGGGTAGTATTTCGAGGTCAAGTTGTTGTTGGGTCTCGCGAACCTGAAATCCTCGATTACGTAGCTTTTCCCAGGTACCGTCAGGCAGTAATTGTATGTCTTCAAGCCGCAACGTAATAGCTGCCACCGAGACGCCATAATAGTGAGCCAGGATACAAAGGTCAGCAGGAGTAATACTGTGTTTCGTTCTGCGCACATCCTGGAAACGACGTATCAGACTACTAGTTGGCATGAGAAAGTATCGTGCGAAAGCGTCCGCGAAACGTTCACTTTCAGGAAGTTTCTTGTATGCCTCTTCGATCAATACTTGAGGCTTGTAGCGATGGGCAAGAAAATGAGCATACTCGTGCGCCAGTAACCAGCGACGCCGTTCTTCTGGATGTAATCGGTTGATAACGATGTTACCACCCAATTGATTATCATAATGATAAATGGCTGAGAATTTTGATGGTATGAGCGGCAAGTAAAAAATGCGCAAACCGACATCCTGTTCAAGGATATCGCGGAGAATGGGAATAGGGCTATCTCCTAATCCCAGACGAAGACGCTCTTCGATAGCAATACTTTCAGCAGCTTGTTCAGTTCGCAGCCCGGTAATATCATATTCCGGTGGATACCTCAGGATCACAGGCGCTTCGGCAATCTGTTCAAGTTCAAGGTAGTTACGAGAAAGTTCTTCCAGTTTGTCAACATAGAGTATAATCTTCGCTTCGTCTTCTGTGTTGCGTTGAAGGAGTCCACGAAACTTCTCTTGAAATGGCTCAACAGTTGGGCGTGGTCGCACAAAATCACTGACCTGACGCCCATAGGCATCAGCCAGTTTGATTAGTTCATCTGCCTTGATACGTCGCTCCCCCTTTTCAATAGCCGTAAGCGTGGTGCGTCCAACACCGATAATCTTCGCTGCCTCTTCCTGCGTCATTCCATATTTCGTGCGTGCCAGTTGCAATTCTCTTCCCACCATGTGCATGTCAATTGTATCGAGGATATTGATATTCACAAGCGTATGTCCCTTGCCTACTGTTCAAAAACACAAGAACATTACTATCAATATACTCGATCAAACCGACATTGTCAACATATATTTGATGAAACTTTGAAAAATTGTCAGGTTTTCATCCCCCGAACCTTCCCACCCCAAATGGCTTTATCAACTCGTCTTCTTGTCCTCTGGCTACCAGTTCGGCAATGCATTTGCCGGTGATGGGGCTGAGCAGTATGCCGGTGCTGCTGTGTCCGACGGCGAGGGTAACGTTCTCCCAGTTGGGGGCGCGGCCCAGGATAGGCTGGCTATCGGGCGTTTTGGGGCGTAGACCGCTCCAGATTTGTTCAATAGCACAGGTTTCGAGTACGGGAACAAGGTGCATTGCCGAGTTGAGCAGCCATGCAATCCCCCCAGCCGTGATTTGAGTATCGAAGTTGACCTCCTCTTTTGTTGCGCCAACAACGATGGTGTTGTCCTGTTTGGGGGCCACGTAGAGGGCCTCACCAAAAATGATGGTGCGCAGCGGTCGTTCCGGTTGCCGGAGTGTCAATATCTGGCCTTTCTGGGGTGATATCGGTAATGTAACGTTCAACCACTCACCGCAGCGAGCCGACCACGCGCCTGTAGCAATAACGAGGTGATCGCAAACTATCGTTTCACCTTTGTTGATAGTCACAGCGGTAACTTTGTTGTTGATATGCTCTAAACCAGTGACTTCATGCTGGCTGTAGAGTTTTGCGCCCAGCCGTGCCGCCGCACGTGCGAACGCTTGCACGACGTTCGGCGCTTGCGTCTGTGCCTCTTGCGGAGCATAGACGGCTGCGGAGACATCTGGCGCTAAAAGTGGCTCATGCTGTCGTGCCTCGTCTCCCGTGAGCCATTGCATCTGTAAGCCCAGTGGTTTCCATTCCTGCATGCGCTTACGTAAGCTGCCGCTATTCTTTGCATTGCGCACGATACGTAACACGCCTGTCTGTTCGTATTCGACATGTACGCCGCTTGTTTTTTCTAACTCCGGCACCAGTGAAGGGAACATATTCCAGCTTGCCAGCATCAGGTCCGCATATGGTCTAGGCCCTGAAAGCGACCCCAGGGGTGCCAATAAGCCTGCTGCCGCGCTAGATGCTTCAGCGCCAATCTCGCCCCGTTCTAAAACAGTGACTGTCGCGCCCAGCTTACGCAGGTAATAGGCAATGGCGCAGCCAATAACGCCGCCACCAACAATGACCACATCCGTTGTCGTTTCCATAGTTTTCCCTTTGACTTGCATTACCGAGCCGATACATCGGCGGTGGGCACGGTAAACCGGCCTCTACAGCTGGCTCAGGTATCCGACGAGAGCGGCACGAGGTATCTCTACCTGCTTCTGCTCTATCTCCATGCCTGCGGCTTGCAGGTTTTTGATAGAGACTGTATCATTGGCAAGCTCGTTCTCGCCAATAATGACGGCGTAGGCTGCACCGGAAGAGTTGGCCTGCTTCATTTGTGCTTTGCCGCTGCGGTCGCCGTAGCTCATCTCGGTTTTGATACCAGCGTGGCGCAGTTGTGCGACCATAGCAATGGCTGTGTCCTTGAGTTCACTCGTTTTGCCCAGATAGGCCACGAAGGCTCGCGGCTTCTCTTCCGCCGGCAGTGCAACTTCTTGTTTTTTGAGTTCCGCGATGATGCGCTCGACGCCCGCGCCGAAACCAATACCGGGTGTAGGCGGGCCTCCGAGCAACTCGGCCAGACCATCGTAGCGTCCGCCGCCGTTCAGAGCCAACTTATCAATCTCTGAGGTGAACTCGAAGACGGTGCGTGTATAGTAATCGAGGCCGCGCACAATCAATGGGTCAAGCTCGAATGGCACGTTGTACAGCATCAGGTAGTGCTGCACCGCCGCGAAATGTTCACGGCATGGCTCGCACAGGTAGTCCGAAATCTTCGGCGCACCCGCAATTTTCGGCTGGTCTTGCGGCTTTTTACAGTCCAGCAGACGCAAGGGATTCTTAACGAAGCGCATCTGACAATCATCGCAGCAATCTTCCAGTAGAGGACGATAATACTCCTTTAAACGCTCGATGTATTGTGGGCGGCAATTGCTGTCGCCGATGCTGTTAAGGTTGACGCGCAAATGCTTCAATCCCAGCGTTGTATAAAACTGGTAGAGCAGGGCGATCATCTCGGCATCAACGGCTGCATCGCTTTCACCCAGCGCCTCGCAGCCGAACTGATGGTGTTCGCGGAAACGTCCCGCCTGTGGTTTCTCACGACGAAAGAACGGCCCGAAGTAAAAAACCTTGACGGGCTGCGGCAATTTGAAGAGGCCATGCTCAAGGTAGGCGCGAACGACACCAGCCGTTCCTTCCGGGCGCAAGGAGATATTGTCGCGATGCCCCTCCTTGTCGGCGCGATCATCGAAACTGTACATCTCTTTCTCAACAATATCAGTTCCCTCACCTACTGTACGCAAGAAGACATGCGTATTTTCCAGTATAGGTGTTTCAATGCGATGATAACCGAATAGTTGCGCAACCTCAATAGCAGTCTTTTCGACATAAAACCAGTATGGTTGGTCTTCGGGCAGGATATCACGAAAACCCTGCAAAGCTCTCAAACGTTCGGGCATGACTATTTCCTCTTTCCACGTTCATATTGCACGCTATTATAGCAGATTTTGGCCCATTGTGCCTCATGACATCGAATAGACACCGAGGGTAAACATGGTCATACCCAGCGCGAGGAGCAGCGCGAATATTACGAAGATGCTGTAACTGCGCACCAGTTGTTTGGCGCTGTCTCTGCTGCACCACCACGCGAGCAGCATATAGACTGGAAAAACGCCAAGATAGAAACGGGTGATACTATTCGTCTCGCCAACTGTGAGCGGCATGAGAATGAACACCAGCGAGAAGATGCCATAGATGGCTGGTAGCTTGCGGAAGATTGGTATCAGTAGCAGGAGAAATACAATCACGGCTGTCATGTTCAGCCCGTAGAAGTTCCAATCGTAGGGACTGGTGGGGCTAGGATGGTGCAACATATGCAAAATGAGCAAAATAGGATTGCTAAAGGTTCTGCCCCAGCCATTCTGCTCCACTAGCTCAAATGGCAGGAACGAATTGACTTGCCATTTCCCGTACACACAGAAAATGCCCAGGCCAATCGGTATCAATAGCAAGGCGACAAACCCTCTCCATGTGTGCCAATCTTTCAGGGAACGCAGCAAGCCGGTAAAGCGCGAACGGCACCACTCTTCTATGTGTGCGACGATTCCCTGTACCTGGCTCATAGGTGCCCACTGCTCTGCTAGCACCTGCCAGTACTCCCATGCCACGACAATTACCAGGAACACACCCTGTGGATGGGTGAGGGCAGCCAGACCACCGCAGAGTCCCGACAGCCACCAGCGATGCAGTCGTGTATAGTAGATACAGGCAAGTGTCAGCGCCAGCGCCACCGATTCGGGGTAGATGGCAGTCAGATAGAAACTCGTGGGAAATAGCGCGAGAAAGCACACGGCCAGCACACCCGCCGTTGGATTCAGCTCAAAAACCGTTAATTTATAGAGATAGACACCAGCGACAAACGTTGCCAGCAGGGAAATCGCAAGGCCAGAGATTTGCATCGCTGTCGTACTTTCGCCGAATGGGAGGCTTAGAATATGCATCAAGACGGGATAAAGCGGGAAAAATGCCCAGTTGCTCATATGTTTGAGCGAAGCCGCGTCCCAGTAGCCGCCTTGCGCGATGCTGAGGTAAAAGCCGCTATCGAAATGGTACCACATCAGCCAGAACATATTCGGCAATTGCGTGATATGAGGGTCAGGGTAGATTGGCTGTTTCTTATTGATCAAGGGCAAAATATAGTACACTGTGACGGTGCCGACCAGTTCGAGCAGCAGCCGTGTCAACAGTATCGGCAGTAGCACAAAAGACCAGAGCTGAGACCATGTAAGGCGCGTAGGATGCAAATGTGCAGACGTAACCTGATCCTGCGTTTCTTCCTGCTCAGTTGAAATATGTTCACCAGTCGTTTTCGTGGATGTAGACATACTATGTCCTTGCATTGCTGTCAGGGTATCCTGGCTACCACAACAATAATTCGTTAACCGTGCTTGATAGCTTCCAATGTATAGTAAGACGCCTGCGGCGTATCGAGGTAACGGATTTTCGCTGAAATACCTATCTTCGTTACAGGCACGTGTACACATGCGTCTATTCTCTATAGACCATTATACATCGCATCGTCAGCAGTGGGTATATGAGCATGAGTAGTGCAGCAGCCATGACAAAAGATACAGTGGGTGGTTCCGAGCAAAAAAATGCGCGGCGCTGGTACTATGTATTCTATTCGCCACTCTGGCTCTGCTTGCTTGCCGCGTTGCTCTTGCGTGTCTGGCTGATAGTGCGCACACAGGGCGTGATTGATGGCGACGAGGCGCTGGTAGGAATCCAGGCGGAGCGCATTCTGCACGGCGTCTTCCCCACTTATTTTTATGGCATTCCCTACTTCGGTAGTCTGGAGGCCTATCTTGTGGCGATTCTATTCGCTATCTTTGGCCCATCAGTGTGGGTACTGCGCATGGAACCGCTCATACTCTCACTGGTGCTGGTCTGGCTGGCCTGGCGCTTTGCCGGGGCGCTTGCAGAACAAGCCCGCCTTTCACCCTCTTTACAAAATACGTTTATGACTATCGCGGCGCTGTTGGCGGCAATTCCTCCGCTCTATGATGGTGTGATCGAGATGCGTACCTGGGGCGGCTGGATCGAAATCTTTGTGTTGATGCTGCTCCTGTTGCTCACAACGCTGCGCTTAACCCAGAGATGGCAGCAGGGGGCTTCAATGCGCGAACTGGCCTTGCGTTGGGCCGGTATCGGCTTAATCGTTGGCCTGGGCATGTGGGTCTATCCGCTCATCACCTCCACCATTATCGTGGCAGCACTCTGGATTCTCGGCGCTCGAACTGTAGCGGAAGTGCGGCGATTGCGCGGATTTGCCCCGGAGAAACCATGTGTTTCAACAGTGAAGGGCCTGTTGTTGCTGGTTGCTGCTATTCCCACCGCGATTATCGGTTTTGCTCCAGCCATTTTCTGGGGTGCAGCAAACCAGTGGCAGAACATCACCTTTATTGTGCATCTTGGCAGTAATGGCGGCTCAATCTCGCAGCGTTTCCAGATAATACAACAAGTCTGGCAACTCTATCACACGTGTGTCGCACCGCGTATCATCGGCGGCGGTTTGCCGTCTGAGAGCGCGTTGCTGGTAAAGCTGCACAAACTATTGGTTTACGCAGGTACGTTGGGTATTTTAGCCTCTGTTGCAATAGTTTTGCTCTCGCTGTTCTGGCACCATGCGTTGTTGGTACGCATCCGGCAACTCGCGCTCTTGCCCTTGCTCTTTGCTGCTTGCAGCGCCATCATCTTCTGTTTGAGTTCAGCCTCCACAAGTGGCCTGATGTCCTGCAACGCCGATTTCGCGGGACGCTACGCTACCCCGCTCCTACTCACCCTACCCTTTATCTTCGCTTCCGTTTGCATCGCCATCATCATGCTCATAACGGCCGTAGGGACCGATTTATCGCGTCCGCATTCCCCGACGGGAGAAGCCAACGCGGTAGGGACCGATTTATCGCGTCCGCGTCCCCCGACGGGAGAAGCCAACGCGGTAGGGACCGATTTATCGCGTCCGCATTCCCCGACGGGAGAAGCCAACGCGGTAGGGACCGATTTATCGCGTCCGCACTCTCCGACGGGAGAAGCCAACGCGGTAGGGACCGATTTATCGCGTCCACACTCTCCGACGGGAGAAGCCAACGCGGTAGGGACCGATTTATCGCGTCCGCATTCCCCGACGGGAGAAGCCAACGCGGTAGGGACCGATTTATCGCGTCCGCGTCCCCCGACGGGAGAAGCCAACGCGGTAGGGACCGATTTATCGCGTCCGCGTCCCTCATCGGATGTACACAATTCAGAAATGTCGGGTACGGTGACGACAAGGGACGCGGACGCGATAAATCGGTCCCTACCGGAAGGTTTCGCACCACTCGTTCAGGGCGCAATTTTTGTGCTTGTCTTGCTCTACGTGGCTTTGCAGGCGTTTACCTATGGCCTTGCCGACCCGGGTACAACGTTCCAATCGCCCTATTGCTCGATTGGCCCGGCGAATAATGACCCGATCATTGCGTATATGCAACAGCAGCACATCCATTATGCGTGGGCAACCAATTTTCTGGCCTACCCGATTGTGTTCAAAACGGACAGCCAGATTATCGCAGCCGACCCATTGCCACTTATACACCCTAAGATTGCTATTAATCGCATTCCAGCGTATACTGTAATGGTCATGCATGCCGACCGTCCCAGCTTTCTTGTGTTCGTGCGGCATGGAGATGCGCATCCTGCTCTTTTGAGCATACTCACTGCTGAAGGCGTAACATATCGTTACGCGCTGTTCCCCTCTGAGCCTGGAGTTGACGTTCTTATTGTCACCCCGCTGAATAGAACAGTTTCGCCTATATCTTCAAAAGCATTTGATATGTTCTCTTGTAGTGCATGATACGCCGGTGCTGAAAAAGGTGACCTGCATACCATTTAGTACTATGCTATGCAACGGTAGTAGGCAATCGTAGTTTTTTATGTCAGAATAGGAAAAATAGATCAGCCTGTCTGCAAGGTTGCATGAGTTGATGTGGTTGTGTTGCAGAGCCTGAAAAGGAGTTTTGTAAATAATGTTTCGTAGTGTGTTCACTGTGCGAGATGCATGGCGCGTGCGTATTGTGGCGTTGGGTTGTATCGTTCTCTTTGTTGGTGTCGGCTCACAGATGTTGGTTAATGCCCTCGCGGCTTCTAACGATACAGGAACAACAACGGTAAAAGTGACAGCATCTACATTCTCCGGTAGAATGGCGGACGGCAACTGGTCATATGCAGGGGCGTGCGCGGTTCCCCCGGATCAATTTTCTCTGGGCAGCATTATTGCGCTCTATAATAGTGACGGTTCGTTCAACCGTCAATGTACTGCGGAAGACAGCAATCCAAATATTCCTGACAATCAAATTAACCTCATAATGCCAGGCAATGTCGCGGCGACACAACAATGGGGGACGCAATATTTGATAGTGCGTGTGCTGCGTATTGGCTGGGGAGAAAGTGAACCGCCGCTACCCCCATCTACCGCTATTCTAGTCGCTCCTTTACCTCCTTCGCATTACCCCGGACAATCTCATAAGTAGTCAATCGCCACGAAGATACACGGCATTTGATGTTCTTTCTTGTCCTGCGTGCATTACTACATTACTTAAGGGCGCTTGACATGGGCTTTGCCACATGTTATATTTTTATTGCAATTAGTTATATCCCCTATAAAAGCAGCAGAGAACATTGAAGGATACGGAAGAATTATGAGTACATTTCCAGAATCAAATGCTTCGCTTACCAGTCAACAAACAGGGCAAAGGCAATTTGCGTCTGCGCCTTCAACAGGGACACCCGCCGTTATAACACACGATCTTGTGCGCACTTTTGGGCAGAAAGTCGCCGTGAATCGCTTGAATTTGACGGTGCAGCGCGGTGAATTTTATGGCTTTCTTGGTCCTAACGGCGCTGGAAAATCTACCACTATTAAGATGCTGACGGGGCTTTTGCGCCCCACGTCTGGCAGCGTCTTTGTGGGGGGCGTGGATGTCTGGCGTGATCCCCTTCAAGCGCGTGCTTTGATGGGTGTGCTGCCGGAATACTTGAACCTGTATGAACGGCTGACCGGACGCGAGTTTCTGACCTTTGCCGGGCACATGTATGGCGTTGCCTCCGCCGATATCCAGCGGCGCTCGGAACAGTTGTTGCAGGTGCTGACTCTTACCGACGATGCCGATAAGCTGGTTGTTGACTACTCGGTGGGTATGCGCAAGAAAGTCGCCCTTGCCGCCACTATTATGCATCGTCCGCAAGTCTTGTTCCTTGATGAGCCGTTTGAGGGCATTGACCCGGTGAGTTCGCGGGTCATACGCGATATCCTGCACGACCTGACACAGCGCGGCACCACCGTCTTTTTCTCGTCGCATATCATGGAAGTTGTCGAACGTTTGAGTACTCGCGTGGGTATTATCAATCAAGGCGTCCTTGTGGCCGAGGGAACGCTGCAAGAGTTGCGCGAACGGGCCAGTGGACAGGACAAAGACGCGACCCTGGAGGATATCTTCCTCAACGTTATTGGAGTGCAGAACGAGAGCCCCAATCTCGGCTGGCTAGAGTAACAGAAAGGGGGCAGTTCAGGCTATCCCTTGTGGGTACTCTGGACGACAAAACGATATGGTTGTACATAGTGATAAACTACGCTGGCTCTTCTGGCTACGTTGGCGGCTTTTTTCGCGCAGCTTCACGCACGACAAAGCACGCATCATTACCAGCATCATCTACATTGTGATTTTCTTGCCTCTGTTTGGTGCTGCCGCCGTTGGCACCTACTTTGCCTATCGTTACCTGCCGGCACCCGCTAATTCCGAAGTTTTATTCCTGGTGCTGACCGGCGTCTACCTCTTATGGATTGTATTGCCACTGCTGGAATTTACGGTCAACGAGGGGTTGGATGTCTCAAAATTAGTACAATTTCCCGTGACACGCCTGGAAATCATGCTCAGTCTGCTTTTCTCCACGCTGCTGGACATTCCCATGGTGGCCCTGTTGTTTCTGTTGATTGCTGTGATTGTGGGCTGGGCAGTCTCCGTCCCTGTCATCCTGTTTACCATCGTAGCGATGCTTGTTTTCTATGTACAGGTTGTGGGTATCAGTCAACTTGTGCTGGCGCTGCTGATGCGTACATTGCAGAGTCGTCGCTTCCGCGATTTAAGTATTGTGCTGATCGCGATTTTTACGTCATCGTGCTATCTCGTTCAGCAGGTGGTATTGCGCGGTATCGGCACCAGCAATTTTGTGAGCAATCTCCAACACGCTGGTTTCTCCAGTTACCTGCAATGGTCGCCACCGGGCATGACGGCTCGTGCCATCCAGCAAGCCGTTGTTGGCAACTTTGGAATTGGTGCCATCTGGCTGCTCTTTTCGCTCATCACCGCCGTTGTTGTACTCTACCTGTGGCAACTCGTGCTAGAACGTAGCTTGAGTACGCCCGAAATAGGTGGAAAAGTGCGTACTCGTCGCCGCAAGGCTAATGGAGAAACGTCTGCAACTCCGGTTCCTTCACAACGAGCTGTGGCAGCAATAACCGGCGGCTCAGCCCAACGTAGTATCGGCATGGAGCAAACGCTGGCGATGACTGGCAAGGAATTTGTCTACTTCTGGCGTGACCCGCAGTTGAAGGCGCTTTTCTTCCAATCGCTCATCTACATTCTGGTTTTTACCATTGGGCCAATTTTTGGTACGGGCGCAAGGAATGATTATAGCGCCTCGCTTTTTATAGCGCCACTGGCGGTCTTTTTCTCCATTTTTGTCCTTTCGTACAATACGCTGGGCATGGAGCGAGATAGCCTGACGACGCTCTTCCTCTTCCCTATTGAGCCACGACGTATTCTGATGGGGAAAAATCTGGCAGTTGCCATCATTGGCGTGGTTGAACTCATCCTCTTGATGGTCCTCGGTGCCTTCCTGTCGCGTAACTGGGGGTATATATTGCCTCTGTTGACCATCGGTCTGGCTGGCATTGCCATCGTGCTGGGGTGCAGCAACTTTTCGTCTGTCTTCTTCCCCACGCGCATGCGCCAGATGCAACGCGGTTTCCGCGCCACCGGTTCTTCAACGGGAAATGCTGGTTGCTTGCGCGGCATCATGTCGCTGGTAATGATGGTAATCACCGCCATTTTGCTCATTCCCGCCGCCCTGGGACTTGCTCTGCCCATATTCTTGGACGCGGAATGGGCATGGATAATCACCATTCCCGCATCGCTCATCTACGGCGTTGCCTTTTATCTCATCGTCACTCGTATCGTTGCCGCCCGTATGCTTGAACGCGAGCCAGATATCCTGCTGGTAACAACACGCGAATAAGCAAAAAGCATAGTGTAACCGAAACAACCAGGCTCTATGCAATGCATAGAGCCTGGTTGTTCCATGAATTTTCGCCTTTTCAGGCGAAGCGTTTCCGCTTTTTCCGCTGGCGTAGGTATCTATAGAGTAGGAGGTGGTAAGCCTGAACAAAACGCTGTTTTAACCCTTCGTCTCGTTCAGCTTCTCACCACTTTCCTACACGGTAACATGGGCAACGTATTGCTCTCGACAGGGCATAGTTGCTCATGTTACACTCTATATAAGGTTGGAGTTGATTTGTCCTATGGCAGGAAAATGGGATACCAGCACCAAACGGCTGGTTAGCACAAACCCGGCGGATTTCATTCGCTGGCTGTTACCGGAGGCGCAGTTCACCGGAGTCGTGGAAGCGAAATCGCTCAATCTGAATAATCGAGAGATTGAAGCCGATAACCTGTACCATTTTATCTTAAACGGAATACCATGTATCATCCACATTGAGTTCCAGAGCTATGCCGATGGGCTGATGGCAAAACGTATGTGGGAATACAATTCATTAACAACTTCGATGTACGACCGTCCAACAGATTCATTCGTGATTTATCTGAGACGCTGTAAAGTAACCGAACCATACTATGACTGGATATTTCCCATCGGGAACACAGTGCATCAATTTAAGTTTCATGTGATCAAATTGTGGGAAATACCGCTGGAGGTTCTCAAAGAGGCAAAATTAACGATTCTGCTACCTCTGATGGTGCTTGCCAGAGGAGGTAAGCACCGGAACGTAGTTGAAGACGCGATTACCACCATCCAGACTGTGGAAGGTGAAGATGCTCGTGAGTTGTTGTCGTTGACATATACGCTTTGTGCTAGTTGCTAGACGGCGAGAGCCGCCAATTGGAGTACTGGTCGTCCCAACAGGGCGTTGACCATCATGCCCATACTATGAGCGGTGACCTTCGCAGCAATGCGTGTCATCAT